>JAAIGF010072187.1_pt1 | contig 10536 bp, 3 predicted proteins | sample 6487441 | NCBI WGS metagenome assembly JAAIGF01 (sample SAMN13974129, study PRJNA590717) | phyllosphere metagenome | biome: pepper field; feature: multiple bacterial spot infested pepper fields; material: pepper leaves; isolation source: leaves from pepper fields | host: Capsicum annuum ...
AGGCCTTGATCTCGAACCATCTGCACGACTTGCAGCTTGAACGCCGGCTCGAAGGTTCTGCGGGAAGGTGTCGTCATATCGTCAATGTCCTCGTCGGGAAAATTATCCCCATCGACTTGTCCATCTCGATTGGACCACCACGCGTGATGGCCTGGGCCCTCATTTCAGGTGACGAATCGCTACTTGGTTTGGGTCAGCACCATCAGAACATCTGCGTACCAAGCGCAATTGAGTCCAAGCGACTCATCTTTGATCAGGTCGCGGGTGCGCATGTCCATGCGCGTGGAATGCACGCCGAGCAACTGCCAAATCGGCAGAGAGGACCTGCGTCCTTGGTTTGTGCTCCTGCGTCGAACGACAGGCGCACCGCTGCTGCCACGGTGTGTGCGGGCATCGGTCAGGAAGTAGCCCTGCTGCTGGAAGCGCACGCCGTACGCCGAGGCGATTGATGCGCTGCGGGCCACTGCGAGGTGATGGACCGTGTCGTGAAATCCCAGCGGAAAGCCAACGACCATCAGATTGTCTCCAATGGCCACGTCCTCGTATTGAGGGTCAAGGTGCGACTTGTCGAAGGCATGCAGCACCGCGCCTACTGGTAAGCGACTGGTCTGAATCTCGATGGTGGCGATATCCACAGCGCCAGCCGTGTCGGCGGCCTGTCGCCACAGCGCGAGGCCGTTCTCATAGAGCGGTATGGAGAAGGTCGCGTACTGGGTCAGGTTGCTTGCATCGGTATGCAACTCGATTTCGACGCGGTCGGGAAAGTGCTCGCTTGGTTCATCGGACAGGACATGCCGGTTCGTCACAAGGAACAGTCGATCATCACGGCGGAAGAAAAAACCGCTTGCACCCGTCAACAGTCGCGCTCCGACGTAGGTGCGGATGTGTGTGGTGGTCAGCAGAATGGCCTCGACGGCCTGCCGTGGATGGATGTTTCCCTGGGGTGGCTCGGTCCCAGCAAGCACCGCGCGCGTTCTGGCAATGTCCCGTTCAAAAGCGGCCAGTACATGGTCTGAAATGGGGGTGTTCAGAATGACCGTCCGAGCTGCTTCGGCATGTGCTTCAAACGAACGCACCAGGATGTCGTGGGTAGTGGGCGGCAGTGCTTCTAGCAGAGAAGGAAGCAGTGCGTCCAATGCGATCAGGCTTCCTTTGAGTTCGCAGATGCGCTCGGTGGCCTCCTGCAGATTCTTCATGGCAACGGTGCCTTCCAGAAATGACAAAGCGCGGATGAACCGCGCTTGGGAGGAGTGTGTGGAGAAGTCTGGCTGGGCCATTACGCCCAATGCCTTCAGCTCACGGCACGAATGTTGGAGGCTTGGGGGCCCTTGGCGCCCTGGGTGACTTCGAACTGCACGTGCTGGTTCTCAGTCAGGGTCTTGAAGCCGCCGGCCTGGATTTCACGGAAGTGAGCAAAAAGGTCCTTGCTTCCGTTGTCGGGGGCGATGAAGCCAAAGCCCTTGCCTTCGTTGAACCATTTCACGGTTCCGGTTTGTGTCGTCATATCGATTTCCTTTCTAGGTTGCCGGGACGCAAAAACGCATCCGGCGAAGAGGCGCCAAGAAAATCATCAAGGGAGATTCGACACAGCCGCGGGAGAAGCCCGGGAGAGGCGGAAAAAGACCGATGCAATGATGGCCTTGCACATATCAACGAACCCATAGTAAGCGCATTGCGTCCTGCGTGCCGGTTTTCCTGACTTATATTTTCCTTGGCTCGTCAAGCGCCTGTGCTCGTGACATCCACACCAGCAGCGCCAAGCCCACGGCCGCCGAGAACAGCGAGGCCAGGAAGATGCCGATCTTCGCGCTGTCCATCACCGGGCCGACCAAGGCCAGATTGGCAATGAATAGCGCCATCGTGAAACCGATACCGGCCAGGAAGCTGCCGCCCGCGATGCTGCCCCAATTCAGATCCGGAGGGCGGATCGCCAAGCCGGAGCGCAGAGCCAGCCAACTGAAAAGAAGAATGCCTGCTGGCTTGCCGACAGCGAAGCCCAGGAACACCGCCGCTGCAACCGGCTGGGCGGCACTGGCCCACGAGAGTGCCAAGCCTGCATTGGCGAGGGCGAAGATCGGCATGATGCAGAAGCTGACCCACGGGTGCAGCGCCATCTCCAGGCGCTCGACCGGCGAGAGCGACTCGCGCGCGGCAATCTCCGCCACCTGCAGCGTTCTTCGATCACTTGTGTGGGCGCTGTCCTGATTGCCTGCAGGATGGGCGATGACTTGCCCCAGGATCGCGTAGAGCCGGCTGTCGCTTACCCAACGCCTCGCAGGTGTCATCAGCCCAAGGATCACACCGGTGACCGTGGCGTGGAGTCCGGACGCGTCGATGGCCAGCCAGGTGGCGCTGCCCACGAGGACATAGATGGGGATGCTCCGTATGCCGGCGGCAGCCAGTGCGCGCAGGATGCCGATGCACAACCCGGCCAGGGCGAGCATGCGCCAGTCCATGTGGTGGCTGTATCCGACAGCGACCACCAAGATGGCGCCGATGTCATCGACGATCGCCAGGAACAGCATGAACACCCGCAGACTGTGCGGAATGCGCTTGCCGAGCAATGCCAGGCAAGCAATGACGAATGCGGTGTCGGTGGCCATCACAATCCCCCAGCCATGCTGGCCGGGTTGCGCCCACTGCAGTGCTAGGTAGACGGCGGCGGGCGCGACCATGCCCCCCAATGCCGCAGCGATGGACAAGGCTGCCATGCGCGGGTTGCGCATTTCACCCAGGACGGCTTCGCGCTTGAGTTCGAGCGCCACTAGGAAGAAAAACAGTGTCATTAGCCCGTCGTTGATCCAGCCTTTGAGCGAACGACCGAATTCGAATTCTCCGAGCCGCAGTTCGACCCGCGTTTCCCAGATGCCGAAGAAAGCATCTGCCCAGGGAGAGTTGGACAGGAGGAGGGCGGCGATGGTGAACACCAGCAGGACGGCACCACCTGCCGCCTCGATGTGCAGAAATCGGACAAAGGGCGGGGCGATCCGGTCGATCAATGCCCGAGGGAGCTGGACGGGTGCGGTGGAGTCGGGTCGTGGGTCATTCATGGGTTTTCCGGATGGCATGGGGGCAATGCGTGCCTTCACAACGTGACCACCAGCCGATGCTTGCCCGGCGTGAGCGGCACGCGCAAGGCACCGCCGTCGCAGGCCAGCGCCATGCCGTCCAGGACCGCCGACGAGATCCCGGCGCAGCGCATCCCGGGCGATTCAACCTGGATGGCGTAGCGCGCCGCGCCGAGGATGATCTCGGCCTCGAATCCGGGCCATTCGGCAGGGATGCATGGATCAATGACGAGTACCTCGCCTTCGCGGCGAATGCCCAGGATCCCTTCCATGCCGGCGCGGTGCATCCAGCCGGCGGCGCCGGTGTACCAAGTCCAGCCGCCCCGACCTTCGTGCGGTGGCACCGAATACACGTCGGCCGCCACCACGTAGGGCTCCACGCGGTAGCGTGCCGCCTGCTGCGGCGTGCGTGCATGGTTGATGGGGTTGACCAGCGCGAATAGCGCATGGGCGTGCGCTCCCGCCTGTGGGTCGGCGCGCAATTGCGTGAACGCCAGGATGGCCCACATGGCCGCATGGCTGTACTGGCCGCCATTCTCGCGCAGGCCCGGCGGGTAGCCCAAGATGTAGCCGGGGTCGCGCGGCGTGCGGTCGAAGGGCGGGGTGAAGAGCAGCGCCAGCCCGGGCTCGGGCACCAGCAGGTGCGCGCGCAGCGAATCCATCGCGGCCCGGGCGCGGCCCGGGTCGGCCGCGCCGGACAGCACGGCCCAGGACTGGGCGATCGAATCGATGCGGCATTCCTCGTTGTCGCGGGTGCCCAGCCAGGCGCCGTCGTCGAAGGTGGCGCGCCGGTACCAGTCGCCGTCCCAGGCCTCACGCTCCAGCGCGGCGGCCACGGCCTGCGCATGGGCGCGCCAGCGCGCGGCCCGGGCCGGGTCGCGCGCCTCGGCCAGCGGGCCGAACAGGGCCAGCGTGCGCACCAGCAGCCAGCCCAGCCACACGCTCTGGCCCCGGCCGTCCTGGCCCACCCGGTTCATGCCGTCGTTCCAGTCGCCGGTCCCCATCAGCGGCAGGCCCAGGTCGCCGGTGAGCGCGATGCTCTGGTCCAGGGCGCGCGCGCAGTGTTCGAACAGCGTCGCCGAGGCGCTGGCGGGCATCGGCTGGAAGAAAGCGTCGTGCTCGCCGTCTTTCAGCGCGGGGCCTTCCAGGAAGGCGATGGATTCGTCCAGCACCGCCGCATCGCCCGAGACGGCCACGTAGCTGGCCGCCGCGAAGGCCAGCCAGACGCGGTCGTCCGAGATGCGCGTGCGCACGCCCTGGCCCGAGTGCGGCAGCCACCAGTGCTGCACGTCGCCTTCGATGAACTGGCGGCCCGCGGCGCGCAGCAGGTGCCGCCGCGTCTCTTCGGGCCGCGCGAAGGCCAGCGCCATGCCGTCCTGCAACTGGTCGCGAAAGCCGTAGGCGCCGCTGGCCTGGTAGAAGGCCGAGCGCGCCCAGATGCGGCAGGCCAGCGTCTGGTAGAGCAGCCAGCCGTTGAGCAGGATGTCCATCGCGCGGTCGGGCGTGCGCACCTGCACGGCGCCGAGCAGGCCGTCCCAATGGTCCTGCACCCGCTGCAGTTCGATGTCCAGGTTGGCCTCGCGCCAGCGCCCGGCCAGCGCCAGGCTCTGCTGCGCGCTGCCGCACTGCCCGAGCAGGGCGACCACCTCCACCGACTCGCCGGGCCGCAGCACCAGGCTGCGCTGCAGCGCGGCGCAGGGGTCCAGGCCCGCGCCCACCGCGCCGGACAGGGGCGCCTGGCTCCGCAATGCCGCGGGCGCCGCGAGGCTGCCGTGGCGGCCGAGGAATTCCGTGCGGTCGGCGGTCCAGGCGCTTTGCCGGCCCGCGAGGTCGGCAAAGGCGACGCGGCCCGGGAAGGACGTGCTCCAAGGGTTGCGCGCCAGCATAACTCTTGTGGTTGTATCGACCTCGGTCAGGATGAAGGGCGCGCAGGTGCCGCGCGACGTGCCCAGCACCCATTCCGCATAGGCCGTGACCGACAGGCGCCGCGTCTGCGTGGTGCGGTTGTGCAGCGTCAGGCGCGAGACCTTGACGGGGTCTTCCAGCGGCACGAACTGCAGCAGTTCCAGCGCGATACCGTGCGCCTCGTGCGTGAAGCGGCTGTAGCCATGGCCGTGGTGCGCGACGTAGGTGCCGCCGTCGCGGATCGGCTGCGCCGTGGGGCTCCAGAGCTGGCCGCTCGTCTCGTCGCGCACGAAGAAGGCTTCTCCCGTCGGGTCGGTCACCGGGTCGTTGGACCACGGCGTGAGTTGGTTCTCACGGCTGTTGCCGGCCCAGGTGCTGGCGCTGCCATCGGCCGAGACCTGGAAGCCGAAGCCCGGGTTGGCGATGACGTTGATCCAGGGTGCGGGCGTGGTCTGACCGTCGGCGAGTACGGTCACGTATTCGCGGCCGCCCTGATCGAAGCCGCCGAGTCCGTTGAAGAACTCCAGCCGCGCCGTGTCCGGGCCCTGCGCCTGCCTGGGCAGGGCGGAGGATGGCGGTTGCGCGGCCGCCTCGAGCGCTGGGCTCGCGGTGAGTGCTGCCTGGGGCAGGCGCGCGATTTGTCGAGCGATGTCGCCCCGACGCGCCAGCAGCACCACGCGGGCCGCTGACTGCAGCAGGGCGCGGGCCGACGTGTCCATCAGGTCTGCGCGCAGCGTATGGACCACACCCCGGGCCATCGCCTCGCCGTCCAGGCGGGGGCGTGACTGGCTGCGGCGCACGGCGGTCTCGATGGCGGTCTGCAGGTCCTGCACGTAGGACGAGGCGCGCTCGTTGACGATCACCAGGTCGACGCTCAGTCCCTTCATGCGCCAGTACTCGTGCGCGCGCAGCAGTTGGCGCACCTGGGCCATGTCCTCGATGTCGTCGATGCGCAGCAGCACGATCGGCAAATCGCCCGAGACCGCGTGCCGCCACAGGCCCGACTGCGGGCCGGCGCCGCGCGCGATCGCCTCGGCCGGCGCGCGGAAGCGTGCGTCGGCATAGAGGATGGGCGCGGCCAGCCGCTGAAAATCCGCGGCTTCGTCGGCCTCGATGCCGATGTGCCGCAACTGCACCTGGGCCTGGGTCCAGGCCAGCGTGCGGGCGCGCTCGAAGGCGCTGCGGTCGTGGTGCTGGTCCACCAGGTCGAGCAGCGCTTCGCGCGAGGGGGCTGCCAGCGTCCAGAAGGCCAGCCGCGCCATCTGGCCAGGTACGATGCGCACGCGGTGGCGCACCGAGAACACCGGGTCCAGCACCGTGCCGGCCGTGCCGGACAGCGCGGCGCCGTCCGCCATGGCCTGCGCCGTGGCGGACGTGCGCCCCCGGCCCAGGAAGCGCGCCCGGTCGGATTCGTACTGCACCGGCGCCGTGGCCATGCCTTCGACGACCGCGAAATGCGCGGCCCACACCGGCGGCTCGTTGGGCGTGCGCGGGCGGCGCGTGGCGACCAGGGCACCGAACTCGGGCAGGTATTCGGTCTGCACGAACATCTTGGCGAAGGCCGGATGGGCATCGTCGGCCGCGGGCGGAGCCAGTACCACCTCGGCGTAGGAGGTGAGTTCGACCTCGCGCGCCTTGCGGCCGGTGTTGACGACCGTGACGCGGCGCACCTCGCCGTCGGCTTCGGCCGACACCAGCACCTCCATCGTGGTCGTCAGGCTGCCGTCGTGCCGCGTGAAGGCGGCGTGGTCCTCGGCGAAGACCACCTCGTGGCTGTCGGCCGCCACGCCCAGGGGCTGCGCCGCGGCGGACCAGACCCGGCCGCCGTCCGTGTCGCGCAGATAGACGTAGGCGCCCCAGTCGTCGCGGGTCGCGTCCTCGCGCCAGCGGGTCACGGCCATGTCGCGCCAGCGGCTGTAGCCGGTGCCCGCCGCGGTCAGCATGACGGCGTAGCGCCCGTTGGACAGCAGGTGCGTGGCAGGCGCCGCCGCAGCCGACGGGTCCATGCGCCGTACCGCGTGCAGGTCGCCGTGCGGATCGGCCGCGCCGGACGGCACCTCCTCGGCGCGCGCGTGCGCCACGGCGACGAGGCGCGGCATGCGCTCCTGCAGCAGCAGTTCGCAGGCCTGGATCATCGGCTCACGATGGAAGCGTTCGCGCATGCGCGCGCCCTGCAGCGTGTTGGCAATGGCGACGAGGGTCATGCCCTGGTGGTGTGCCATGTAGTTGCGCACGATGGCGACCTGCGACCCGCCGGGCTGCCGGGCGCGCGTGAAGTCCAGCGCCTCGTAGAAGCCGTGGCGCCCGAGGGCGCCCAACGCCTGCAGGCGCTCGAAGTTGCGCTGTGCGAGCGGTGCATCGACCATGGTGGCCAGGCCGGTGGCGTAGGGCGCGATCACCAGATCCTCGGCCAGGCCGCGCTTGAGGCCCAGGCCCGGCACGCCGAAGTTGGAGTACTGGTAGGTGAATTCCAGGTCGCGGGCGTTGTAGGCCGATTCGGAGATGCCCCATGGCACGCCCATCAGCCGGCCGTAGGCCACCTGGTGCTGCACGATCAGGCGGTTGGTCTGCTCCAGCAGGCTACCGGCCGGCGCGCGCATTACCAGCGAGGGCATCAGGTACTCGAACATCGACCCGGACCAGGACACCAGGGCCGATCCGTGGCCCACGGGGATGGCTGTTCGACCCAGGCGGAACCAGTGGCGCGTGGGCACGTCGCCCTTGGCGATCGCGAACAGGCTGGCCAGCCGCGCCTCGGATGCCAGCAGGTCGTAGCAGTTGGTGTCGAGCACGTTCTCCACCGCGGCATAACCGATGGACAGCAGCTTGCGCTCGGGGTCCAGCAGGAAGGCGAAGTCCATGTCCAACGCCAGCGCGCGTGCCTGTTGCGCCAGGGCTTGCCAGCGGGCATCGAGGGAATGCGACGCGGCAGCGAATGCCGCTGCGTCGCACCTCTGCTGTTCGACCCGCTGGCGCAGTGCGTCGGTCCAGAACAGCAGATCGTCGCCCTCGGCCTGCACTGTCGGGACCAGCGCCCGCGCTTCTTCCGCTGCCTTGTCGGCCAGGCGCTGGAGCACCGGCAGCAACAGGCTGGCAGGACCCTGGAGCCCGGCGTCGATGTCGTCGAGGATGACCCGCAGCCGCTGGCCCTGCGGCCCCTGGGCCGCGGGCTTGGCGAACGCCGACTCGCGGGCCAGCGCGAGTGCATCGCCGGCGCCCACCGTCCAGTCGGCCGGCAGCGGCGCGCCCACCCATTCCTCGCAGGCGTTGGCCAGCGCGATCAGGTGGCCCGCCAGGTTGCCGCTGTCCACCGACGACACGTAGGCCGGTGCCAGCACCCGGGTCGTGCGCGTGTCGTACCAGTTGTAGAAATGGCCCCGGAACCGTTCCAGTGTCTGCAGGGTGGCGAAAGCCGCTTCCAGGCGCTCGCAGGTCTGCAGTGCGCCAGCCCAGCCGAAGTCGCGGGCGGCCACCGCCGACAGCAGGTACAGGCCGACGTTGGTGGGTGAGGTGCGGTGCGCGACCACCGGCTTCGGGTCTTCCTGGAAGTTGTCCGGTGGCAGCATGTGCTCGGCCGGCGTCACGAAGGTCTCGAAAAAGCGCCAGGTGCGACGCGCCGTGCGCCGCAGGGCCAGGGCATCGGCGAGTTGGGGCGCGCCGGATGGCACGAGCGGTGGGCGGCGGCTGGCGCGCCAGGCCAGGGCCGGCGCCGCGAGCCAGAGCGCCAGCAGGAACAACGCCATGGGCCATGCCGCGGGCGAGAACACGCCAACGCCGACGGCCAGCGCCATGGCCAGCAGCACGCCGCCGGCCATCTGCCCATAGAAGCCCGCTACGCCGGGCCGCGGGCGAGCGGCGGACTGGGCGGCGGTTGTCCATTCCAGCAGGTGCCTATGGGTCGCGTACAGCCTGATCAGGGTGCGCGTGATGGCGTCCATCGTGCGCCAGGCCTGGTCCGGCAGCAGGGCCAGCGCCCAGGCTGCCTGCAGCGCGGCCATCCGCAGATCGCTGGCCAGCAGGCGCAGGTGGCTGCCCAGCCCGATGCCCGCGCGCGGTGGCCCCAGCCCCGAGAGGCTGGGCAGGAAGGCCGGCCCAGCCAATGCCAACACCAGCAGCCCCATGGCCTGCAGTGATTGAGGCCAGGGCAGCCAGGCGCACAGCGCGAGGGCCAGCAGGCTCGTGGGCGCCAGCAGGGACCGCCGCAAGTTGTCGATCATCTTCCAGCGGCCCACCGGCGGCACGGCCGCGCCCGAGTGGCGCCGTCCGAGCACCCAGGGCAGGAGCTGCCAGTCGCCGCGCGTCCAGCGGTGTTGGCGCCGCGCGGCGACGTCGTAGCGGGCCGGGAATTCCTCGACCACCTCGACGTCCGACGCCAGCCCCGCGCGCGCGAACACGCCCTCGAACAGATCGTGGCTGAGCATCGTGTTCTCGGGAATGCGCCCGGCGAGCGCGGCCTCGAAGGCATCGACGTCGTAGATGCCCTTGCCGGTGTAGGAGCCTTCGCCGAACAGATCCTGGTAGACGTCGGACACCGCGGCCGCGTAGGGGTCCATGCCGCCGGGGCCGGACGACAGGCGCTGGTAGAGCGAGCCTTCGCGGCCCAGCGGCAGCGCCGGCGTCACGCGCGGCTGCAGGATGGCGTAGCCGCCCACCACGCGCTGTTCGGCATCGCTCCAGCGCACGCGGTTCAGGGGGTGGGCCATCTTGCCGATCAGGCGCAGCGCCGCGTCGCGCGGCAGCCGGGTGTCGGCATCCAGCGTGATGACGTAGCGCACGCCGGCCAGGATGTCGGGTTGCCGCGCTTTGTCGGCAGCACCGCCATCCAGCGGCATGAAGCTGGTGTCGGTGGCGCCGCGCAGCAGCCGGTTGAGTTCGTGGAGTTTGCCACGCTTGCGCTCCCAGCCCATCCAGCGGTTCTCGCTGGCGTTGAACCGGCGCCGGCGGTGCAACAGGTAGAAGCGCTTGCCGCCCGGGGCCGGGCCGTGCCGTTGGTTCAGTGCGGCGATGGCCTCCTGCGCGATGCCGATCAGGTGGGCGTCGCCGTCGAGCACTTCCGCATCCGCATCGAGGCCATCCGACAGCAGGGCAAAGGACAGGTCGCCACTTGCGCCGGCCAGATGGTGGACTTCGAGGCTCTCGATGTGGCTGCGCAATTCCGCTTCGCTGGACAGCAGCGTGGGCACGACGACCAGTGTGCGCAGGTTGGCGGGAACCCCGTCGACGAGGGCCAGGGCAGGGAGGCCTACGGCGCCAGAGCGCGAGGCGATTGCTCGCTGGACCAGGGCCGTGGCCACCTCGGTGGCGGGCAGGAATGCGGCCAGCGCGAGTGTCGCCAGCAACCCGGCGGAAGCTGCCGCCGAGGCGCCCGTGGCAAAGACGGCCCAGAACGCCAGGCCCAGCAGCATCGCTGCCAGCACGAGGATGGCGGCCATGTAGCCGCCAAGCCCAAGGCGGACGTTGAAGCGGTCGATGCGCACGGCCAGTGGCGGCCGAAATCCGATGGCCTGCTCCAATTTGCCACGCCCTTCCGCGATCAGGTAGTGGCCAGGATCCACGACCGTAT
>JAAIGF010007411.1_pt1 | contig 10534 bp, 8 predicted proteins | sample 6487441 | NCBI WGS metagenome assembly JAAIGF01 (sample SAMN13974129, study PRJNA590717) | phyllosphere metagenome | biome: pepper field; feature: multiple bacterial spot infested pepper fields; material: pepper leaves; isolation source: leaves from pepper fields | host: Capsicum annuum ...
ATCGCGGCTTCGTATAGCTCTTTCGGGATGGCTTGCATCGCCGCGAGCAGGACGAGCGTATTGAATCCGGTCCAGCGGAAGTTCACCATCGTGGCGATGGCGATGTGCGCGGGGAGGCTGTCTCGGTGCCAGCCGATGGGATCGGCGCCAACGAGTTCGAGAACAGCGTTGACGAGGCCAGACTGGTCCGCGAACAGGCGGGAGAATATCAGGGTGACGGCGACAGGGGCGACCACATAGGGGAGGAGTACGCCCATGCGCCAGAACGTCTTCGCGCGGATGTTGGCGTTTAGCACCGCAGCGAGAACAAGCGCGATGGCGAGTTGCGGAATGGTAGACAGCAGGAAGATGCTGAGGGTGTTGCCGAGGGACACCCAGAAGACCGGGCGGCTGAGGACGAACACGAAGTTGTCGAGCCCGATGAAGTCCCCTTGGCCTCCGATGAGGTCCCAATCGTGCAGAGACACGTACGCCGTGTACAACAGGGGGAACAGTCCGACAATGCCGAACACGATGAAGAACGGCGCGATGTAGGCGTAGGGCGAGGCCTTGATGTCCCAGCGGCCGAGGCGCTCCTTCCATGGAGAGACTGCGCGGGGGGAGCGTGTTGTCCGCCGAGAGGTGTTCAGTGGGTCCGACATGGGGTGTTCTTTCTGTCGTGACGAGGGGCGCGCACGATGCCGTACGCGCCCCTCGTCACCGCGGAGAGGATTGGACTTACTCGAGGTTGCCCAGTTCGTCCAGGAACATGTCCCAAGACTCCTGTGCGTTCTGCGTCTTGTCGACGGAGACGCGGTTGATTGCCTTGTTGAAAGCATCGGTGATCGCGAAGTAGTTGTCTCCCTTGAACGGGATCTCCTTCACCGCGGCGGCGCGCTCGGTCAGGATCTGCCCGACCGGTGCGTTGTTGAAAAACTCGTTCGTGACCTGCTGAAGCTCTTCGCTCTCCTGCGCCTCAACCTGGCTGGGGAAGTTGCCGGTGGACTCGAACGCCTTCAGCTGCTGCTTGGGGGCCGTCAGCCAATCTGCGAGAGCCTGTGCCTCTTCCGGGTGCTCAGACTGTGTCGGAACCGTGAGGTAGGAGCCACCACTGTTCCCACCGCCGCCGGGGAAGACGTTGGCAACGTCCCAGCCGGTGACGCCGGCTGCGTTGCCTTCGATGACGCCGAGCATCCAGGACGGCGACAGCATGACGGCGAAGCCATCGTTCTGGAACGAGCTGTTCCAGTCTTCGGTCCATCGCGCCAGGTGCGCCGACAGGTCGTCATGCTCCAGGGTCTCGTCATAGATCTTCTTCAGGTCCGGGTTCGTTCCGGCGATGATCTCGCCGCTATCCGGGTCTTCCCACAGCACCTCGTACTGGTCGCCCCAGCTGGTGGCGATGGAGGCGGAAGCGTCGTAGAACGGCACTCCGGTGTTCGCCGCCTTGAACTGCTCGCCTACGGCGAAGAAGTTGTCCCAGGTGGCGTCGACGCCACCGAAGAGCTCGGCGACAGCTTCCCGGTCGGTGGGGAGCCCCGCGGCTGCAAAGAGATCGGCCCGGTACGTGATGGACGACGGGCCGATGTCGGTCGCGTATCCGAGTAGCTTGCCGTCCTCGGTGGTCGCGAGGTCGACGTTCCACTGGTTCCAGCGGCCTTCGACATCGTCGGAGGTGAGGTCGACGAAATTGTCCGGGTTCTCGAGAACCTGCGGCAGCCAGCTGTTGTCGACGCCGACGATGTCAGCGAGTCCAGAGCCGGCACCCAGAGAGGTCTGGAACTGCTCCTTGGCCTCGTCGCTGGTTGCGAACTTGTTTTGCTCGATCTTGATGTTCGGGTTGAGCTCCTGGTACTCCTCAATCAGCGCGTCATATCCCCACTCGCTGAAAGTCGAGATGGTCAGGGTCACCTGGCCATCTCTGTTGCCGTCATCGCCGCCGGCTGCCGTGCAGCCGGTGAGAAGAACGAGCGGGGCCGCGGCAAGCAGAGCGCCTGCCTTCGCCATCGGGTTTGATCGCATTCCTACTCCTTTGTCTGTGCGAGTGTCACACCGCCGGGACTCCGGCGTTGCTGTGTGGTGCGGGTGCGCGAGTGCTGGTGCGTTCCTACGGGTGGGACTCCGGCCCGGTGTGGGCTGTCGGTCCGGTGTGACAAACCGAGTATGCGCCATAACTTGTTCATCTGACAAGGTTTTGTTTCTAACTCGTGATGAGGCGCGATATCGTGGGGCATGCCCGAAAGCAGTAGAGCTCGCGGACCGTACCGCAAAGGTGTCGAACGGCGCCGCGAGATCGTCGCTGAGGCGGCGAAACTTTTCGGCGAATCTGGATACACGCACTCCTCGATGCGGGAACTTGCAAAGCGAGTCGGGCTCTCACAGGCTCTCCTACTGCACTACTTCTCGGACAAAGAGGATTTGCTCGTGGAAGTGCTGAACCTCCGTGACGCCTCAGTCGCTGACTACCTAGCCCACATCGGGGGGACGGATGTGGCGACACGTTCGAGGGAAGTGGCACGTCACGCGTCGGAGCACGAGGGGCTCACTTCGCTGTATATCGCCCTGTCTGCTGAGGCCATCGATCCTGAGCATCCCGCGCACGGGTACTTCGTGGACCACTATCGCGCCGCGCGAACTCAGACCCGCGAGCCAGGCCTTGATCCGGAGTCGCCGCCCGCGGGAGTCAGCCCGGACCTTGTGTCCGCGTTAGGGATTGCCGTGATGGATGGCCTGCAGATTCAGCACGGGTATCGTCCAGACGTCGATGTCGTGGCAGCAGTCGACGCGTACTGGGAGCTGGTTGCGGCGGCGCGCTCCTGGTGGGCGCTCGAGGCCGGGGGGAACGCTCCCCACACAAATTCGGCGGCCGCTTCACACGCGAACGTGCAGGAACGGCCGGAGGACGAGAGCGAAGTTGGCTCAGTGTAATTTCAGACGCTGACCTCGTCCTCAAGGGCTGGGACAATCCGGGTTCGGCAGAGCTCAGCGAACCAATGGGCGCTGAGCTTTGGAGTACGGCGGAGGGTGTCGTAGTCCACGCGGATGATGCCGAATCGGGGACCGTAACCGGCTGCCCATTCGAAGTTGTCCAAGAGGGACCAGACGAGGTACCCGTCGATGCGTGCGCCTCGCTCACGAGCGCGCAGTGTGGCCGTGACGTGGTCGATGAGGAACTGAGTGCGGTCTCGATCCACGATCGCTGGCAGTCCACCCACCTCAGTGACCTCGTCCTCGAACGCTGCCCCGTTTTCCATCACCATGATGGGGAGGTCGGGGTATTGCGCCGACAGGGCGACGAGATGGTCTTCAAGGCCCCGCGGCTCCACGGTCCACCCCATCGCGGTCCGAGCGAACCCGCCAGGCCGAAAGAGTTCGACGCGTTCAGATCCGGGGAATTCCGTCCCGCCTGTTTGCTCGAGAGCTGGATCGAAATCGTTCCGAACCCGAATGTGCATAACTTCGTAGTAATTGACGCCAAGCAGGTCAATCGGCTGATGGCAAATCGCCTCGTCGTTAGGGAGGACGAATGCCCAGTCGGTTAAGTGCCTAGTGTCGTCGAGCAAATCGGCGGGGTAGGCGCCATCGAGCACCGGTCCCGTGAAAACACGATTGGCGACGGCGTCGAACCGCCGCGCTGCTTCCTCGTCGGCGGGCGTCTCCGGCTCGACGCGGAAGATGTTCAAGACGATGGAAACCTTCGCGTCGGGCTTGGTGATGGTCTTCCGCAGCGCCAGCACCGCAAGTCCATGAGCGAGGTTGAGGTGGTGAGCGGCTTTGAGCGCATCATCGTGACGCTTGATTCCGGGGGCGAAGACGCCGTGGCCATAGCCGGCGAACGAGTTGTTCCACGGCTCGTTGTGTGTGGACCAGATGGCAACGCGGTCACCGAGCGCCGCACCGACGAGTTCCGCGTATCGCTCGAAGGCGTACGCCGTTTCCCGCCCCCGCCAACCGCCGTACTTATCTTCGAGGGTTTGTGGAAGATCCCAATGGTTCAGGGTGACGACGGGGCTGATACCGCGCTCGAGAAGTCCATCGATGAGGTCCGAGTAGAACGCGAGACCCGCCGGGTTCACTGCTCCTTCGCCGTCTGGGATGACGCGGGACCATGAGATGGAGAAGCGGTAGACATCCAGGTGGAGTGCCGCCATCAGGTCGAGGTCCGCGGTCACGTGGTGATAGTGGTCGGCAGCGATGTCGCCCGTGGCCCCGGCGGCGGTCGTCCCGGCGGTGTGGCTGAACGTATCCCAGATAGAGGGGCCGCGACCATCCTCGGATGCGGCCCCTTCGATCTGGTAGGCAGCGGTCGCCGCGCCGAGGACAAACCCGTCCGGAATCGCCAGATCGCTCGCGCGCAGTGCCTGGTAAGTCATGGCGGATCTCCTGTGAATCATGTCGCCAGTCGGTGCAGCTAGACGCGGCCGGTTCCTCTCCGCGTCCGCGGCCACCATATGCAGATCTGGGGGCAAAGGCCGAGGTGACCGAAACTGTTTCGGCGCGGGAGCCGCCGATTAGTTGAGAGCGAAGGTCAGGAGCGGTAGACAAGTTGCGCAACTTTCGAATCTGGCTAGCCTCTCCCTATGTCCCCAGACCGCGCGCCCACTCTGCGCGACACCGCACGAATCGCCGGGGTCTCTGTACCGACGGTCTCGAAGGTTCTGAACGGGCGTGACGATGTCTCGGCGGCGACCAGAGAGCGCGTGCACGAAGCGACCGCGCAAGTCGGATATCGGCGGGTGCCCTCGGCGGCTGTTGACGCACTTATCGCTGACCAGCTGATTGATCTTGTGCTCCCCGCGTTAGGGGATTCCTGGGCGAGCGCCCTCATCGACGGCGTCGAGCGCGTCGCGGCGGCAAGCGCGCTGGATTTGGTCATCATCATGGTGCGTGAAGGCGCTGCTCCCTCGCGCTCCTGGGTGGAGAGGCTCGTCGATCACCGGTCGCGCGGGGCTCTCGTCGCGGTGGAGCAGCCCACGAGCGCGGAACGTCGGCTTCTCGAAAGGGCTCGCATTCCGTTTGTCCTCATCGACCCAGCAGGGTCCCCGGACCGGTCTACACCCAGCGTGGGCGCCGCGAACTGGGCTGGGGGACACGATGCCGCGGCGCTTCTGCTGAGCCATGGGCACACTTCCCTCGCGGTCATCGCCGGGGACCCGCATTCGCTCAATAGTCGTGAACGGGCCGGAGGGTTCGTCGCCGGCATACGCGAGCGTCACCCCGACGCGCGACTCCCGCTTGTCCACGGCGGATGGGTGATGGAGACGGCCATGCACGTAGCAGCTGATCTATTGAAAGGACCACACCGGCCCACGGCCATCTTTGCGTGTAACGACAACATGGCCCTTGGGGTGTACGTTGCAGCCCAGGCGTTGGGGCTTCGTGTTCCCGAGGATCTCAGCGTCGTGGGGTTCGACGACGTCGTTGAAGCAAAACTGGCGTCGCCGCCGTTGACCACCATCAGGCAACCCATCGCGGAGATCGGCGCGGCAGCGTTGCGTAGCCTTCTCGACCTGCGACAAGGTCACGGAATCAGCCGTCGCGTCGAGTTGGCCACGGAACTCGTCGTCCGCTCGTCGGTCGCGGCGCCGCCGCGTGCCTGACGCCTTCAGCGGTCCACGCCAGCGAAGAATGTACCGCCTGGCGGACGACGCCAGGCGGTACACGTGCGGGGCCCGTCTGGGCGGAGGGTCAGCGCACCTTCACTTTGACGGCCTTGGATTCAGTGGAACCGTTGGCGTTAGTGAAGGTCGCGGTCAGCGAGTGTGACCCGGAGGCAACCTCAGTCAGTGAGACCGAGGCCTGCTGCGCGTTCGGTGATGCCGGTGTGAGCGTCCCTTCACCGACCACCTGGCCGTCGAGCTTGAACACGTAGGAGGTTGCGTTGGTGCCCCACCACAGGTTCGCCGTTGCGACGAAGGACTCGTCCTGGTCCCAGTTGTTCGTGCTGACCACCGGCTTGCTCGGCGCCGCATCTTTCACCACAACTTTGCTGGTGGCCGTTGCGGTGACACCTTCCGAGTTGATCAGCTCAGCGCGGTAAACATAGGTTCCGTTGGGCTTACCGGCGAACGAGGTCGTCACCGTTTGTGAGGTCCCGGTGGGGGAGTCAACGCGCTGCGCGTCCACGAGTCGGTCGTTCTCGTACAACCGGTAGAAGCTACCGGGGGTGCCGTGCCAGAGGTTCATCGTCACGTCGTACGTTCCATCATGGAGGCCCGTCGCCCTGCCGCTCGTGTTGGACAACGACGCCTTACTGGGGGCGGACTCGCTCTCGACGAATTGGCGAAGGGCCTCTTGCACCGAGAAGTATGCCGGCTTGGGGTCGTATTCCTCATCGAACAGCAGCGGCTTCGCGCCGGGCAGCCACGTGTACAGGTGCTTATCGGTGAAACCCCACGTGCTGATCTCTGTGACACCCGCGGCCAGCGCCTCTGCGACGACGTCCGCGTAGATCTCCGCCTGGGAAACCGGGTCGTAGGTGTGAACGTCGAGCTCGGCGATTTCGACTTCGAGGCCCAGGTCGTGATAGGACTTCACGATCTCGGTGATGACTCCGGGCTCCGGCCCGGCGAAGGTCTCGTGCATTTGGAGCGCCACGCCGTCGATGGGCACCCCGTCGGCGACCAGACCGGAGACAAGAGCGTAGAGAGCCTGGCGTTTCGCGGAATCGAACTCCACCAGGTTCTCGTTGATGAAGAGCCGCGCGTCGGCGTCTGCGGCACGGGCGATGCGGAAGGCGTCGGCGATGTATCCCGGGCCCAGCACGCGAGAGAAGTCGGTCTCCGCCAGCTCGGTGCCCTGCGTCTGGATGGCCTCAGCGACCACGTCCCAGCGATCCATCTTGCCGTCATAACGCTGCATGATGGTCTCAAAGTGCGTCCTCATCAGGGCGCGCATCTCGTCGGGATCAGTGACCGCGGTGACGTAACCGGGGTTGCAGCAGGTCGAAATCAGTCCATGTCCCTTCACCGCCATGCCGTGTTGCTCCGCGAACGCGACCAGCCGGTCAAGGCCTTCGAAATCGAAGACCCCCTTCTCGGGCTGAGAGAACACCCATTTCAGTTCGTTCTCAGGGGACAAGCTATTGAACTCCTCGGACAGAACCTCTGCGAATCGGGGGTCGGCAAGGTAGTTCGAGGGACGTCCGTCGGTCGTCCACTCGGCAGCCTTGATGGATCCTGAGCCGATGAGGATTCCCGCTTCGGACGCAAGCTCGCGAAGCGTCGGGCCGGAGGCGGTCTCGGCCGCGGCCGGTGCGGCAGCGGCGAATGATATTCCAAGGCCTAGCGCAGCGAAGACCGCTGTGCTCTTTCGTGCTTTCATGGTCGGCTCCAATTCGTGTGGCGTGCCCGTGCGGCGGCAGCTGGCGGGCCGAGGGCTCGTGGCCGAGGTCCAACCGGCGTGGCGTGTTCGCTACGACTCCGGACTCTTCTCTGAGTGGGTGCGCTCAGGATGACAGCGCGCAGCACTTCTGCATTGAGACCTCGAAATCTTTTCGGCGCCGTGGGTTCCTGGGCGCCAGCCTGGCCGTTGCCGCAGCTGCGGTGCACGTTGTGCCGGTCAGGTTGCTGCGTGGCAGCACCCGGACCATGACCGCAAGGAGGTGCTCAGGGGTGATGACGGAGAGACGACGGAGATGGTTGCTGTCGTCCCTTGACGCGCATCAATGATTTACTACGCTGGGTTTAACGCGCGTCAATGACGGTAGCGATCCGTGCCGACGACGAATATGTCGCTCGCGGACGCTCTTAGCGAGACGAAGGAGTCCCCGATGAGAAGCGAACCCGGCGCCCAGCAACCCCTGCTGCACGTCACGGAAGGGGAGGAGAGCGGGACAATCGGTGTGACGTACCCCGCGCGAAAGCGAGTCAGCGGGCTCTTCCTGTTCACCTACACCGTCACGAACTTCGGCCTGTCGCTCGCGACGCTGATGCCAGCACTGTTCACCCTCGCTTACAAAATGCAGATCATCGTGCCAGAGTCGAAAGCCGCATCCCTCGGCATTGTGATCTCCATCGGCGCAGTCGTCACCTTCATCGCCACGCCCGTAGTGGGCGTCCTCAGCGACCGCACCACGTCAAGATTCGGCCGCAGGCGGCCGTGGATGATCATTGGAATCGTGGCTGTGGCGGCGGGCGCCACACTCATCGCCGTCGCTAGCTCCGTAGGCGTTGTGGCCATCGGCTGGTGCCTGGTCACCTTCGGCCTGGCGTCCTTACAGGCGGCGATTGGGCCGGTGATCGCGGAGCAGGTACCCGACGAACAGCGCGGCAAGGCGGGCGCGCTCACGGGGGTGGCTATCCAGCTCGCTGGGGTCGCCGGGTCATTGGTCGGCGCGCTGCTCATCGGCAACATGCTGCTGATGTTCCTTCTGCCGGCCATCATCCTGGCGGTTCTGAGCGTCGCCTACTTCCTGGTGATACCGGATCGACCAGCGGTGTACGACGAAGGCACTCCGCGTCCCAGCATCGGAAAGTCACTTGCAATGCTCCTGTTCAACCCTTTGAAGCACCGCGACTTCTCGTTGGTGTGGGTTGGGAAGCTGCTCTTTCAGGTGGCTATGGCCATCCTCTCGACTTACCAGCTGTATTTCGTGATGGAGCGCCTGGGGTTCACGCCTGAGGAGGCCGGAACACACACGCCTGAGGAGGCCGGAACACAACTGGCGGCGGTCGGAGGCTCAGGCATCCTTGTGACCACCGGCATGGCTGTGCTCGGCGGCGTCATCTCGGACAGGCTCCGTCGACGCTAGCCCTTCATCTACGCCGTGGCGGCGCTAGCCGCGACCGGGTTCCTTCTCCTTGCCTTCGCCTCGTCGCTCCCGCTCTACATCGCGGGATCCCTCTTCATCCTCGCTGCGGCAGGGATCTTTGGCTCAGTAGACCTCGCACTCATCGCTGACGTTCTGCCGGACAAGGAGGACGGAGCCGGACGGTGGATGGGGATCTACCATACGTCGACGAGCATCGCCAATGCCACGACCCCCGTGCTCGCAGCCGTCGTCCTGAGCATCGGAAGTCCGACTACTTCGAACTACACAGTGCTGTTCTTCGTGGCAGCGGCCGTCGCTGGGCTCATCGCGCTGTCGACGTTGCGCATCCGTTCCGTTCGCTAGCTGAGGAAGTTCTACCACCGAGCGGGAGCCTCGAGGGCGAGGCTCTACGGGTCGAACGCCCACACCTGCCCCCTCGTGGCACGGACCTCGCGAGTGGCATCCGCGACGTCCCGCCTGTTAGGCGTGGTCGATACAGCGCCGGGAGCGTCCATGATCGCCGGGTTGACGTCCGCGGCCGACTTACTGATTCGCGGGCCCGCGATCAGCGTGATCATTTCCTGAGGAGAGGCGAAGATCGCTGTCGGCCGGCGACAGTGATGCCGATGAGCACACCGACCCAGTCGCCGACGCCGGGACGCTGCGCCGTCTGTCGAGCGCCCTAGGTGGACGGCGAATGCAGCTGCCGGCCCTTGCCCATGTGCGTCGCGGCGGCGTCGAGAGGCGACCGGTGCTGCCTGCCGAGCAGCCGCGACAGCGACGAGGATGCCGAGGGCGAGAACGGCCCCGCCGATTACCGCCACGATCCAGGTGGCGGATGCGGGCCAGACGACCTTGCCGCAAGGACCCGAAGGTCCACACCACTCCCAGCGCCAGGAAGACGGTCACCACCGTGATCAGGAGGGCGATCGTCGATCCGTCGACGGCCTGGGACCGCTTGCTGGTCGCTCACGCGGCGCCCTCTTCCTGCTCATCGGGAACCTCTTGCACGGCGTGGGCGGCGTCGTCGTGGCCGACCATCGGGTCGATGAGTCGGGTTCGGAAAACGCGGTCGCTGCGTGCCACAGCTTGTAAGCCCATGGGAGTTCGGCCCAGGATCGGAGCCTCCCAAATGGGGGAGGTTCCTCATCAAGGTCGGCAAGCCGCGAGCCTTCATCCGGTCGTCCTCACTGAGCAGAGCCAGGAGGTCGCTCGTCGTGTGCGAAATTATTGGGCCCGACGCCGCGTTGACGGTTCAGGCGAGTGAGCGCCTCGCCGCGGTGAACCAGGCCTCGACCGGCCCGCAGAGCACGCCGCAGCTCGTCGAGCATGACACAGTGGGCGAGCGCATGCGCGACGTTCACGGTGCCGAACCTCGCAGACCAGCAGGCGAGCAAAATCGCCGCCTGCATGTCGGTGTCGGAGTCGACGATTCACGGGACATCGTGGACGATGGGACGGTCCCGCAATGCCAGCGCCTTCCAGTCGCCGGTCACCCCTGTGGACCACCCCCCTGGTGGCGGCCTACTCGATGTCTACGGCGGCCGGGTTGTCGAGCTCCGGGTGCGGCCCTATCGATACGAAACCGCGGGCGGGAGTACAGTGACTCTCGCCCGCGGCCCTTGGTTGGGTCAGCGTGTCATTCCTGCATTGATCGATTCCGTTGGAGCGGCTGACGGCCCCGTTGCAGCGGGGCCATCAGCTCTTGGGTGGCGTTCGACTCCGACGTTCGCGAACTTCAGTGAGGCGCCGACGTTGTCGGCGATGACGTCGCGGGTTTCGCGGGTCTTGCCCGTTTCTTTG
>JAAIGF010240278.1_pt1 | contig 10534 bp, 8 predicted proteins | sample 6487441 | NCBI WGS metagenome assembly JAAIGF01 (sample SAMN13974129, study PRJNA590717) | phyllosphere metagenome | biome: pepper field; feature: multiple bacterial spot infested pepper fields; material: pepper leaves; isolation source: leaves from pepper fields | host: Capsicum annuum ...
GAGTAAATCAACAGTCCGGGGGACTGTTGATTTGCGAGTTCGCGCCCGTCCCCCGTTTCCCTGCCCGTCACGCGGGAAGTTCCGGCAAAGCCGGAACCGCCTTCGCTGGAGCCCTCGCCCTACCCGGCGACCGGACCGTCAAAAGAACGGAACCCCTCCCAAAGAAAGCACGCATAACGATGGGCCAAAAAAAACGGGGGAGCCTGCCAGCAGCACGCTCCCCCGTTCCCATTTCCAACCTTCCCGCCTCAGCGCTCCAGCGACCGCCAGATCCCCAACGTCGACTCCGACTGATTCATCGAATAGAAGTGAATCCCCGGCGCCCCGCCGTCGAGCAGCGTCTGGCACAGATTGCTCACCACATCCTGCCCGAAAGCCCGAATCGACGCCCGGTCATCACCAAACGCCGCCAACCGCAGCCGAATCCAGCGCGGAATCTCCGTCCCGCACATATCGGAAAAGCGCGCCAACTGACTGAAATTGGTGATCGGCATGATGCCCGGCACGATAGGCGCCGTCACACCCTTGGCCACCGCACGATCGGCGAAATCGAAATACGCATCTGCATTGAAGAAATACTGCGTAATCGCCCCATCCGCCCCCGCCCGCATCTTGCGCACGAAGTTGGCCAGATCATCCTCGGGACTGCGCGCCTGCGGATGCATCTCGGGATAGGCCGCCACCTCGATGTGGAACCAATCGCCCGTCTCCGCGCGAATGAACTCCACCAGATCGCTGGCATGGAACAGATCGCCCGCCGGCCCCATGCCCGACGGCATATCGCCACGCAGTGCCACCACCCGGCGAATGCCCAGCTCGCGATACTGCGCCAGCAGATCGCGCAATTCAGCACGGCTCGCGCCGATGCACGACAAATGCGGAGCCGCGTCATAGCCCTGCTCACGCAACGCCTTGACCGTCGCGAGCGTACCCGCCCGCGTCGACCCGCCCGCGCCGAACGTCACGCTGACATAGCGCGGATCCATCTCGCGCAATTCAGTCGCCGCCTGCAGCAAACGCTGCGAGCCCGCCTCGTCCCGCGCAGGAAAGAACTCCACGCTGAAGACGGGCGGCTCGGGAGTGAAGCCTGATTCTGAGGTCACGTTTTGTGTTCTCGTTCTTGTTCGAAAGCCGCGCTCAGCTCGGCACGATCGTAGTCAACAGACCGGAGATGATGCTGTAGAGCAGCGCACCGATGGCAGCCCACCAGAAACCATTGACCTGGAACCCACGCAGGATCGACCCCGCGAACCAGAACAGCAGCACATTGAGCACCAGCAGGAACAGTCCCAGCGTCAGCACCGTGATCGGCAGCGTCAGCACCACCAACACAGGCTTGACCAGCATGTTGAGCAGACCCAGCACCAACGCCGCGATGAGCGCCGACCCGAAACTTGCCACGGTGATGCCGGGCAGGATGTAGGCCACGGCCAGCAGGGCAACGGCGTTGAGGATCCAGATCAGAAGCAGTGAAAGCATGGTTCAACTCCCGGTCGATAGAGCGGCCCGGGGTGGGCCGCCCGGCAGAATCGTCAACCCGGCAAGTGCCGGGAGGCCGATCAATAGCGGTAGTGCTCGGGCTTGTACGGACCGTCGACAGCGACGTTGATGTACGCGGCCTGTTCCGGACGCAGCGTCGTCAGGTTGGCGCCGAGCTTCTTCAGATGCAGGCGGGCAACCTTCTCGTCCAGGTGCTTGGGCAGCACGTAGACCTGACCGCTGGTGTAGGCCTCGTTGCGGGTCCACAGCTCGATCTGGGCGATGGTCTGGTTGGCGAACGACGAGCTCATCACGAAGGACGGATGGCCGGTGGCGCAACCCAGGTTCACCAGGCGACCCTGGGCCAGCAGGATGATGCGCTTGCCGTCCGGGAACTCGATGTGGTCGACCTGCGGCTTGATCTCTTCCCACTTGTACTGCTTGAGCGACGCGACATCGATCTCGTTGTCGAAGTGACCGATGTTGCAGACGATGGCCTGGTCCTTCATGGCAGCCATGTGGTCATGCGTGATGACGTGGTAGTTGCCGGTGGCGGTCACGAAGATGTCTGCCTTGCTGGCGGCCTCTTCCATGGTCACGACCTTGAAGCCTTCCATCGCGGCCTGGAGAGCGCAGATCGGATCGACTTCGGTGACCCAGACCTGGGCGCGCAGGGCGACCAATGCCTGGGCGCAGCCCTTGCCCACGTCGCCGTAGCCCACGACCACGGCGGTCTTGCCGGCGATCATCACGTCGGTGGCGCGCTTGATGCCGTCGACCAGCGACTCGCGGCAGCCGTACAGGTTGTCGAACTTCGACTTGGTGACCGAGTCGTTGACGTTGATGGCGGCGAAGGCCAGCTCGCCCTTCTTCGACATCTGGTACAGGCGATGCACGCCGGTGGTGGTTTCTTCCGTCACGCCCTGGATGTGCGGCAGGCGGGTCGAATACCACTTGGGGTTACGCGCCAGCGTCTTCTTGATGGACGCGAACAGCTCGATCTCTTCTTCGCTGCCCGGGTTGGCCAGCAGGCTGGCATCTTGTTCGGCACGCGCGCCGAGGTGCAGCAGCAGCGTGGCGTCGCCGCCGTCGTCGAGGATCATGTTCGAGTAGCCGCCGTCGGTCCACTCGAAGATGCGATGGGTGTAGTCCCAGTAATCGGCCAGCGATTCGCCCTTGATGGCGAAGACCGGGGTGCCGGTGGCCGCGATGGCGGCCGCGGCGTGGTCCTGGGTCGAGAAGATGTTGCACGAGGCCCAGCGCACTTGTGCGCCGAGCGCCTGCAGCGTCTCGATCAGCACGGCGGTCTGGATGGTCATGTGCAGGCTGCCGGTGATGCGGGCGCCCTTGAGCGGCTGCGCAGCGGCGAACTCTTCGCGGATGGCCATCAGGCCGGGCATTTCGGTTTCCGCGATGCGGATTTCCTTGCGGCCCCAATCGGCCAGGCCGATATCGGCGATGCGGTGATCAGTGGCGGCTTGCTTGTTGACGTCGTTCATGGATGGGCTCCAGTGAACTGCAACACGCGGGAAGGGAGGAGAAAGCGGCTCACCTTCGCCTGCGGGTGCAGGGGTTCGGTGAGCGCAGTTGCCTGGCCAGCGCGCAGCCGACCTGTGAACGATCCTGAGCCTGGCGGGCGGGGTGCCGGATGGCACGCCTGGCGAGTATCGGTGACCGATACAGCGCGCCCGTCGCAGCGCTCCTCAGGATGGGACGCATTGTAGCGGGAACTCAGCGCCTACGGCGGTCCCTGCAGCGAGAATCGCACGAAATTGAAAAGTATGTAGGCATTTACTTCACGTCATTCGATGTTCATGTCGGCTTCCTAATCTGCCCGGGCCCTTCCATACCCATAACAAGGTCAACCGTGAAACTCACGCCCGTGTGGACGGCGCTTTCCTGCGCCGCATTGCTCTCTCTTGCCGCCTGCTCGTCCGATGACGATCCGGTCGTGCCGCCTGAACCGCCTGTCACGCCCGAGCCGGGAACGCCGCCCGCACCCGCGCCGCAGGTGCTGTTCGAAGAAAGTTTCGACGGCCCCGCTGCTGCGGGCCTGCCCGATGGCTGGCGCCTGGTCACCGGCGAGCAGCAGGCCGTCTCGCGCGCCAACGGCAGCCTCATCATCGACAGCACCGCCGAAGAATGGACCAGCACGGTCGTGGCCTTGCCCTCGGCGCTGGAATCGCGCGGCAACTACCGCGTCGATGTCCAGTTCACCATCGAGTCCGCGCGCGCCGACAGCCGCTGGGCCAGCGTGATGTACCGCACCAGCCCGTCCGCCAACCTCGAACCGTATTTCCAGATGGCGATCCGCAAGAACGCCGCCGCCGAGAACGGCACCGAACTCGCCTGGCGCGAGAACGGCCAGTGGAGCGTGCCCTACAAGGCCGCATTCACCGAGGCCATCGACCCGGCCAAGACCTACACCGCGACCATCGTTGCCCATGATGGCCGCGCCCAGCAGTTCCTGAACGGCCAGTTGCTGCACGACGGCGAACTGGGCGACAAGCGCCTGACCGGCGGCCTGGGCTTCCAGGCATCGGGTGCGCGCATGCGTGTCGATCACGTCGTGGTGCGCGAGCAGACCGAGCCGCTGCCTGACCTGGGCATGGACGTGTACACCGCGCCCGAGCCCACCACCGGCGCCGTGATCGCCCCGACCCTGGTTGGCACCTACGCCAGCAACGCTGCCAACGCGGCAGGTGCCAGCAACCTGATGCTGAACCTGGATGCCAGCCTGAACCTGAACAGCGCCAGCGGCGAAAGTGCCGGCACGCTCGCCCAGTTCCTGGATCGAGGCGACGCCCACGCCGTGCCGGTACTGCGCATCCGCGACGCCGCCACCGTACAGGCCCTGGTGCCCTTCGTGGCGGAACGCCGCCTGGTGGACATCACCCTGGTGTCCGACAGCGAGGCCCTGCTGGCGCAGGCTCGGGAACAACTGCCGCGCCTGCGCACGGCACTGGACGCCAGCGCCCGCACGATCGGCACCCAGCAGTCCGACCTGTTGGCGCTGGTGCAGGAAACCAACCGCTCGGGCAGCAAGATCGTCATCGTCCCGCCCGCCTTGCAGACGCGCGAGGCCGTGGCCTACCTGCAGCGCATGCTGATCACGGTCTGGGCCGGCAACTTGGCCGACAACGCCCCCGCCGCGCGTGCCGCCGTCGTGGCAACCGGCGTCAACGGCATCGTCACCACCAACGTGGCGGGCTACGCCGAGCTGCTGTCACGCCTGCCCGCCGGCACGCTGGTGCGCAAGCCCCTGGTGGTCGGCCATCGCGGCGTACCGTCGCTGGTCGATGAGAACACCCTGGAAGGCGCACAGCGCGCCTTCGAACTGGGCGCCGACGTGATCGAGTCGGACATCTATATCAGCACCGACGGCGAAATCGTCGTCATGCATGACGGCACGGTGGATCGCACCACGACCAGCAAGGGCAGCATCGAGTCCATGAGCCTGGCGCAGATCCAGGCGCTGAGCACCAAGGGCGGCCTGCGTGTGCCCACGCTGGCGCAATTCTTCGACGCCTTCAAGGGCAAGCCGGTCACGCACTTCGTCGAGATCAAGAGCAGCAAGCCCGGGATCGTCGATGCGCTGAAGACCCTGATCGAGCGCCACGGCGTGCAGAACCAGGTGGCCGTCATCTCGTTCTCGCGCGACCAGTTGCTGCGCATGCGCGAGGTCATGCCGGAAGTGTCGACGGGTTTCCTGACCGGCGTGCCCACCGGCTTCGCCACCGCGTCCACGCTGCGCCAGATCCTCGACGGCACGCAAGCCATGTCGTCGACCTTCAACCCCAGCTACCAGGGCTTGAACCGGGAACTGCTGGAAGCCGCCAAGCACCGCGGCACGACCTTCTGGCCGTGGACCTATCGCGATGAAGCCGTGGGCCGTGCGGCCTACCTGACGGGCCTCAATGGCCTGACGACGGACTATGCGCAGTGGTTCAGCGATTACCCGGTGCAGCTGGATGTGCCAGCGCAGGCCGTGGCCAATGCCGGGATGCTGTCCGTGCCGGTGACGGTGCGGTCGCAGGTGGGCGAATCGTCGGCCTTGATGGCTGAACGCTTCGTAGTGGTGGAGGCCAGCGCGCCTTATACGACCGATGCGGAAGGCCGCGTGGCGTTCTCGGGGCCGGGGACGGCGACGGTGATGGCCGTGCACTCGCATCCGTCTGGGGCGGGGAGCTATCGGTTGGTGTCGGCGCCGATTGGGGTGACGGTGCGATGAAGTAAGGGGAGCAGCCGGAGGTGCTCCTTCGGCTGCTCTGCTGTGGCGCCAGGCGGTTCAGGCTTCGCCCCTGTCTTTGTTCTGCAGCCGCTCGGCCAGCAAGGCCCGCTCGCGATCCAGCTCGGCGCGAAGTTCTTCTTCAGTGGGCAGCACCAGTTTGTACTTGCTGGCGAACAGTTGCTCGTTGCCATGCAGCACCGAATAGCGCACTACGGACGCGTCCTTCTGCGCGCACAAGATGATGCCCACCGTCGGACCATCTTCCGGGCCGCGTTTGAGCTCGTCGTACATGCGCACATACATGTCCATCTGGCCGATGTCCTGGTGCGTCAACTCACCGCGCTTCAAGTCGAAGATCACGAAGCACTTGAGCAGATAGTTGTAGAAAACCAGGTCGACATAAAAGTCTTTGCTCTCGGTGCTGATGCGCTGCTGCCGCGCCACGAAGGCGAAACCCTTGCCCAGTTCCAGCAGGAAGTTCTGCAGTTGGTTGATCAGCGCCTGTTCCAGGTCGCCTTCCAGCAGCGTGCCGGCGTTGGGCAGGCCGAGGAATTCCAACAGCACCGGGTCGCGCACAAAATCGCGTGGACTCTTGCCCTGTGCCTCGATGTTGGCGGCAGCCTCCTGTTCAACGGCGGCGCGGTCCTGGCTTGCCAGCAGGCGTTCGTAATACAGCGTGCCCAGTTGCCGTTCCAGGGCGCGGGTACTCCAGTTCTGCGTCGCGGCCTCGTCCATGTACCACCGGCGTGCAGCGTCATTGTCGACCTTGAGCAAGGTGCGGTAGTGGGTCCAGCTCAATTCGCGACGCAGTGCGTCGCGAATTGGGAAAGCCAGGAAAAAGCCGCGCATATGGCGCAGGTTGGTGGTATCGAAGCCTTTGCCGAATTCTCCGGTCAATTGTTTGGCAATCTCCGGCAGCAGCTTCTTGCCATAGGCTGCGCGTGTTTCCCCGCCTTGCTCGAACTCGACGATGTGCCGGCCGATTTCCCAGCAGTTCTGTACCTGGATGACGTCTACCGCGCGGACGGCGTGTTGCCGTGCCTGGCGGATCAGCGTCGTCAAGTCGACAAGCAGTGGCTGCAAGCCTTGATCTGGTTTGTTCGGCACGGATGGCGTCATGTGGGCTCTACGTGTGGGCTGAGGGCACTCAGTTGCTGGTCCTGCCAGTCGGCATAGCTTTGCGTAGTGCCTTCGACCAGCCAGTATTTCCGGCCATTGGCGGAGCGACCACTGACCACCGCAGCCGCGGCGCTGGGGCTACGGAACGCAAAATCATCGCTGAACACGAGGTGTCCGCCCGCGCCTGCAACCAGCACACCCTCTGCGACCAGTTGCTTGAAAAGCGCCTCGTATCCGCCACCCACTCCCACCCAACTGTGGCGTGCAGCGGAGCCTTTCAAGACGATGAACTCACCATCGACCTCGTTGGCAAAGGCGGTCACCGCATGCTTGGGAACGTCGAGTCTGAAGCGGGGTGACACTGCCGACGTCAAGGGAGCTTGCGTGGTTATCGCCGGTGCAGATGGCTTGGGGTGTTCGCGCAGAAAATCGAATCCCAACACCGGGAGTACGGTGCGGATCTGCTCCAGAAAGTAAGCCATGTCAGCGCGGTCGGATTCTGGAAGTCCGACGTAATCGTGCGCCGTCCCATTGCCCATCACACAGCGGCCAAGACCACCGGCGATGCCGATCAGTTTGCTTTCCAGATACTTCACATGGGCCTTGGTCAGGTTCTGGTCCTTGCTGGTGACCAGACAGACCCGCTCCCAGAAGTCCTTGCCGCCTTGCTCCTCAGGTCGGTTGTGCTGCTTGAGCCGTTGCGCCACGTCGTCCGACTCGCCCACATATACACGAGTGCGAAGGTCGTCTGCGGGATCGGGGCCGACCAGAAAGTAAATACCTGTACGTGCGCATTCTGGGCGCTGCACCAGTTCAGTAAGCTTGCTGCGCGGACCGGTCAATACGTGACCGGTCCAGTTCATGATCTCGGCGGTCAACAGGCCATGGGGTGTGCCGTCCACGAGGAACAAGCGCAGGCTTCGGCCTTGGTTCATGCGGCATCTCGTAGGTCAATTTGGCCGGCGGCGGTAATGGTACGGCCGAACTCGAACTGTTTGAAACTCCCAGGCAGCACGTCGGCCATGTTCCAGCTGACGTCAGCCAGGTGTTGCTGATTCATGTGAGTCCTTCCCGCAAGCACGCTAGGATTTTTGGTAAGTCTTCATACACATGGCGGGCCTTCAGCACGCCCTCGAGTAATTGTATGTTCAAGCTAGGGCGTGGATGGTGAGCACAGCAACACATTGCGCGTTGCCGTCCCCCCAACCAAAAGAACTAGTCCTTCCGGCCAACCCCACGTCAGCCGTGCGGGGAATGTTCACGTCACCCCCGCATCCCTAATCTGGGCTCAGGTGCCATTGCACCGATCGAGCCCATCATGTCTGCCTCCCAGCCGTCTTCCCGCACCGCCATGTCGGTGCTCATTTCCAGCACGTTCTCGTTCACCGTCTGTTTTGCCGTGTGGATGATGTTCGCGGTGCTGGGCATACCGCTCAAGCAGCAGCTTGGGCTGACCGAGACCCAGTTCGGTCTGTTGGCGGCGATGCCGGTGTTGACCGGGTCGCTGGTGCGCGTGCAGCTGGGCATCTGGACCGACCGCTTCGGCGGCCGCATCGTGCTGTTCCTGCTGATGCTGTCGACAGTGGTACCGATCTGGTTGATGGCCTATGCGACCGAGTATTGGCAGTTCCTGGTGCTGGCGCTGTTCGTGGGCCTGGCCGGTGGGTCGTTTTCGGTGGGCACGCCGTACGTGGCCCGCTGGTTCCCGAAGACGCGCCAGGGTCTGGCCATGGGCGTGTTCGGGGCCGGTAACTCGGGCTCGGCACTCACCAAGTTCGTGGCGCCCGCGCTGATCGTGGCCGCCGGCGGCACCTGGACCATCGTGCCCAAGGTCTACGCCATTGCCATGCTGGTCACGGCGCTGCTGTTCTGGGTGTTCTCGGCCTCCAACCCGGCGCACAAGGTACCGACCGCTTCGGGCGGCCTGAGCCAGCAGTGGAAGCTGCTGTCGAACCCGCGCGTGCTGCGCTACTGCCAGTACTACTCGGTGGTGTTCGGCGGCTATGTGGCGCTGGCCCTGTGGATGACCAAGTACTACATCGGCGAGTACGGCTTCGACATGCGTACCGCTGCCTTCCTGGCCGCCTGTTTCTCGTTGCCGGGAGGCGTACTGCGTGCCCTCGGCGGCTGGATCTCGGACCGCTACGGCGCCTTCCATACGACCTGGGCAGTGATGTGGGTGTGCTGGATCTCGCTGTTCCTGCTGAGCTATCCGCAGACGCAATTCACCATCACCACCGTCGATGGCCCGCAGAGCTTCGCCTTCGGCCTGAGCCCGACCGTGTTCACCGTCCTGCTGTTCGTGGTCGGCATCGCCATGGCCGTGGGCAAGGCCTCGGTCTTCAAGTTCATCGCCGATGAATTCCCGCAGAACATCGGCGCCGTCTCGGGCGTGGTGGGCCTGGCGGGCGGCCTGGGTGGCTTCGTGTTGCCCATTCTCTTCGGTCTGGCCCTGGACCTGACGGGCGTGCGGTCGAGCTGCTTCATGTTGCTCTACGGCACCGTCTGCGTGTCCCTGGTCTGGATGCACTTCTCTTTCCGCAGCGACCGCCGCGCCACCGACGCGGTGCGGGCAGCCGCTGCCGGCTGACCTTACCCCCACCTTTTCCGGAGCTGTTCATGTCCACCCACGTTCTCACCCGCTGGGAGCCGGAGAATCCGGCGTTCTGGCAAGCCGACGGCGCCCGCATCGCGCGCCGCAACCTGTGGATCTCGATCCCGGCCCTGATGCTGGCGTTTTCCATCTGGATGCTGTGGAGCGTCGTGGTGGTCAACCTGGACCGCGCCGGGTTCTCGCTGTCGAACAACCAGATGTTCTGGCTGACCGCGCTGCCGGCCTTGTCAGGCGCGACGTTGCGCATCTTCTACTCGTTCCTGGTGCCGATCTTCGGCGGTCGCCGCTGGACGGCGATCTCCACCGCCAGCCTGCTGATCCCCGCGCTGGGCATGGGCTTCGCGCTGCGTGACCCGACCACGACCTTCCCGGTGCTGCTGACGCTGGCATTGCTGTGCGGTCTGGGCGGCGCGAACTTCAGCTCCAGCATGGCCAACATCAGCTTCTTCTTCCCGAAGTCGAAGAAGGGCATGGCCACGGGCCTGAACGCCGGGATCGGCAACCTGGGCGTGTCGATCGCGCAGTTCGTCGTGCCGCTGATCATCTCGGTCGGTGCGTTCGGTGCCTTCGTCGGCGAGCCGCAGGTCTACACGGCGGCCGACGGCGTGGTCCGCAATCTGTGGCTGCAGAACGCGGGCTTCATCTGGGTGCCGTTCATCCTCGTGGCCTCGGTGGCTGCGTGGTTCGGCATGAACGACATCGCCGATGCGCGTGCCTCGTTTGCCGAGCAGATGGTCATCTTCACGCGCAAGCACAACTGGCTGATGTGCTGGCTGTACGTGGGTACCTTCGGCTCGTTCATCGGCTTCTCGGCTGGCCTGGCGATGCTGACCAAGTCACAGTTCCCCGGCATCGATCCGACCGCCTATGCCTTTCTTGGCCCGCTGGTGGGCGCGCTGACGCGTCCGGTGGGCGGCTGGGTCGCCGACAAGCTGGGCGGCGCGCGCGTAACGCTCTACACCTTCGTGGGCCTGGCGCTGGCCGTGTGGGGCGTGATGGCCTTCCTGCCCGGCGCGGGCTCGGAAGGAAACTTCTTCGGCTTCCTCGGCATGTTCATCGTGCTGTTCGCGCTGACCGGCATCGGCAACGGA
>JAAIGF010015459.1_pt1 | contig 10527 bp, 9 predicted proteins | sample 6487441 | NCBI WGS metagenome assembly JAAIGF01 (sample SAMN13974129, study PRJNA590717) | phyllosphere metagenome | biome: pepper field; feature: multiple bacterial spot infested pepper fields; material: pepper leaves; isolation source: leaves from pepper fields | host: Capsicum annuum ...
GCATGCTCGCTGCCGCCGCAGCCACCCCGGTGCCGCCGCAATTCCCGCTCGAAGACTTCTTCCGCAACCCCGAGCGCGGCTACTTCCGCCTGGCCGACGACGGCAAGACCCTGGGCTTCATGCAGCCAGCGGCCGTCGACGACCAGCCCGCTCGGATGAACATCTTCGTGCAGCCGCTGGACGGCTCCACCCCCGTGGGCACGCCGCAGCGCCTGACCGGTGAAACCGAGCGCGACATCAGCAATTTCTTCTGGAAGGGCTCGCGCACCGTGCTGTTCCAGAAGGACTTCGGCGGCGACGAGAACTTCCACGTGGTTGCGGTCGACACCGTCACCGGCAAGGTCACCGACCTGACGCCCTTCGAGAACGTGCGCGCCGGCATCGTCGATGACTTGGAAGACGACCCCGATCACGTGCTGATCACCCACAACCAGCGCAACGCCGAAGTCTTCGACGTGTTCCGCGTCAACGTCCACACCGGCGAATCGGTGCTGGTCGCGCAGAACCCCGGCAACATCGTCGGCTGGCTGACCGACCACGCCGGCCAGGTGCGCGTGGCCATCACCAGCGACGGCCTGCACAACACGCTGCTGTACCGCGACGACGAAAAGCAGGACTTCCGTCCCATCCTGACGACCGACTACCAGACCTCGGTCGAACCCATGTTCTTCACCTTCGACAACCGCAAGCTCTACACGCTGAGCAACCGCGGACGCGACAAGACGGCGCTGGTGGTACTGGACCCGGCCAGGCCCGACGACGAAGAAATGGTGTTCGCCCCGGAAGAGGTCGACCTCGACAGCGCGAGCTATTCACCCTACCGCAAAGTGCTGACCCTGGCGTCCTACGAAACCGACAAGCCGCAGCGCAAGTTCTTCGATGCCGAAACCGCCTCGCTGTACGGTCACCTGCGCGCCGCCCTGCCCGGCTACGAGGTGGCCATCCAGGGCAGCAACCGGGCGGAAGACAAGTTCGTGGTCGCGGCCTACAACGACCGCACGCCCGGCTCGCGCTACCTGTACGACAGCCAGACGCAGCAGTTGTCCAAGCTGGGTGACATCAACCCCGCCCTGCCCGAGGCGCAGATGGCGCCAACCGTGCCCGTCCAGTACAAGAGCCGCGACGGCCTGACCATCCACGGCTACCTGACCGTGCCGCTGGGACGCGAGGCCAAGAACCTGCCGTGCATCATCAATCCGCACGGCGGACCCTGGGTGCGCGACAGTTGGGGCTACAACCCGGAAGTGCAGTTCCTGGCCAACCGTGGCTTCTGCGTGCTGCAGATGAACTACCGGGGTTCGACCGGCTATGGCCGCGAGTTCTGGAAGGCAAGCTTCGGCCAATGGGGCCTGAAGATGCAGGACGACGTCACCGACGGCGTGCACTGGCTCATCGGGCAAGGCGTGGCCGACCCCAAGCGCGTGGCGATCTACGGCGGCAGCTACGGTGGCTACGCCACATTGGCAGGCGTGGCCTTCACGCCCGACCTGTATGCAGCGGCGGTCGACTACGTGGGCGTGTCGAACCTGTTCACCTTCATGGAGACCATCCCGCCCTACTGGAAGCCCATGCTCGAAAAGATGCGGGACATGGTGGGCGACCCCGAGCGCGACAAGGAGCGCCTGACCGCGACTTCACCCGCCCTGCACGCGGACAAGATCAAGACGCCGCTGTTCATCGCCCAGGGTGCACGCGATCCGCGCGTGAACAAGGCCGAAAGCGACCAGATGGTCGAGGCGCTGCGCAAGCGGGGCGTCGAGGTCGAATACATGGTCCGCGAGAACGAAGGCCACGGCTTCCACAACGACGAGAACAAGTTCGCGTTCTACGCCGCGATGGAAAAGTTCCTGAAGGAACACCTCAAGCCGCAGTAAGGAGAGGAGCCGCCCCGCTGAAGGAAGCGGGGCGGCCGCAGTGCTGACACCCTCTTTCCAGAAACCACGTTGCCGCTTGCCTGCAGCACCAGACCAGCCAGCTTCAGCGCTCCACCGCCATCGTCCGCGTAAAGCCCACGGTCCGCTCCATCACCAGGAGCAGCAGCACGATCCCCAGGATCACCGCCGACGACACCGCCGCCAGCAGCGGGTCGTCGGCGTACTCCAGGTAGCCATGAATCTCTACCGGCAGCGTCTTGCTGCGCGGCGAGTTCAAGAACATCGACACCACCAGGTTGTCGAAGGACATGATGAAGGCGAAGCAGGTGCCGCCCGCCACGCCCGGCATCAGCAGCCGCAGCGTGATGCGGAAGAACACGCGCCACGGCCCTGCGCCCGCGATGCGCGCCGCCCGCTCGATGTTGGGATCGAGCCGCGCCAAACTCACCAGCACCATGCGCATGACATACGGGATGCACACCAGCACGTGGGCAAGCCACAGGCTCAGGAAGCTGCTGCGCAAGCCCAACTGCGAGAAGTACATCAACAGCGCAATCGCCAGCACCAGTTGCGGCAGCATCAACGGCGACAGCAGGAAGGCCTCGACCGCGTCCCGCCCTGGAAAGCGCCGCTGGCGCAGGCCCACCGCCGCCGTGGTGCCCAGCAACATGCTGGCAGCCGCCGTCGCCACCGCCAGTTCCAGGCTGGTGCGGATCGACCGCAGAAAACCGCTGTGCTGCCCGATGGCCTCGTACCAGCGCAGCGAGAACCCGTGCGGCGGGAACTGCAGCAAGGCATTCGACGTGAAGCTGATGGCGACGATGACCACCAGCGGCGCCAGCAGCAGCACCAGCGTCGTCACCCCCAGCGCGACGGTCAGCGGATGGCTGCGGCCCGGCGTCATGACGATGCTCCACGCCGCCGCACGAACCAGCGTTCCGCCTGCATGACCCCGCCGATCAGCAGGAACAGCAACACGCCGATGGCCGCGCCGAAGGGCCAGTTCATGGCCAGCAGGAACTGATCGACGACCAGGTTGGCCATGGTCATGGTGCGCCCGCCGCCCAGGATGCGCGGCGTGACGAAGGCGCTGGCGCTCAGCGTGAACACCAGCACCGACCCCGCCATCACGCCCGGCAGGCTGAGCGGCAGGATGATGCGCACGAAGCGCTGCAGCGGCGTGGCGCCGCACAGGTCGGCCGCGCGCAGCACGTCGGCGGGAATGGCGTGCAGGGTGGTGAACAAGGCCAGCACCATGAACGGCAACAGTGCCTCGACCAGGCCGATCACCACGGCGAATTCGGTATAGATCAGGCGGATCGGTCCGGTCACGATGCCGGTGAACACCAGCAGCGCGCTGACCGGCCCTTTTTCGGCCAGCAGCACGATCCAGCCCAGCGTGCGTATCGACACGCTGACCATCAAGGGCATCAACGCCGCGAACAGCAGCACGGTGCGCCGCCAGCCGGTCTGTCGCACCGCCCACCAGGCAAAGGGATAGCCCAGCAGCAGACACAGCAGGGTCACCAGCAAGCCCAGGCGCAGCGTCGTCCACAACACCGACAGGTAGTAGGGATCGGTCAGGAAACGGCTGAAGTTCACCCAGGTCCAGGCACCACCCAACTGCCCCGCCGGCCCGGTGGTCGCGCTGGTCCACACCACCAGGCCCAGCGGCACCACCAGCAGGGCGAGCATCCAGACCAGGGCGGGGGTCAACATCAGCGGCGGCAGCCGCCCCCAGGTTTCACGCATCGGTGCCCTCGGCATCCAGGAACCGGCCGTCTTCCGGCTCCCAGGCCAGCACCACCCGCTTGCCGGGCGCGTAGCGGCGCGCCGAGGCACCCGACTGCGTGACGCGCCACAGCGAATCGCCGATCTGCACTTCCAGCGCCTGGCTGGCGCCACGGAAGTTGCTGCGCACTACCTCGCCCTCGGCACGATTGCGCATGCCGGCTTCGGCGGGCGTGGCGGCCACCACGATGCGTTCGGGCCGTACCATCAGCGTGCCCTGGCGACCGCCCAGGCGACGCTCGTCGGCCGGGTCGATGCGCCAACGCGTGCCGTCCTTGGCGATGGCGATGTTGTCGGGAGTGATGCGAACCGCGGCAAAGTTGGCTTCGCCCAGGAAGTCGGCGACGAAACGGTTTTCGGGCCGGAAGTACAGCAGTTGCGGGGTGCCCGCCTGCGCGATGCGCCCCTGCTGCATGACGACCACGCGGTCGGCCAGTTGCAGCGCTTCTTCACGATCGTGGGTCACGAACAATGCCGCCAGCCCCAGGCGCTGCTGGATGTCACGCAGTTCGTCACGCAGGGCCAGCCGCAGCTTGGCGTCCAGGCTGCTGAACGGCTCGTCGAGCAGCAGCACGCGCGGCGCATAGGCCAGCGCCCGCGCCAGCGACACGCGCTGCTGCTGTCCGCCCGACAACTGGTGCGGCATGCGGTCGGCATAGGTGTCCAGGCGCACCAGCGACAACGCCTCGGCCGCCTGCTCACGCGCCTGCGCGCGGCCAACGCCGCGCACGTCCAGCCCGAAGGCGACGTTGTCGAGCACATTCAGGTGCGGGAACAGCGCATAGCTCTGGAACACCATGCCCAGGCCACGCCGATGCGGCGGCACGCCGCGCATGTCGCGGCCTTCGATGCTGACGGTGCCGTCGTCCGGATGCAAAAAACCCGCGATCAGGTTCAGGGTCGTCGTCTTGCCGCAGCCCGACGGGCCCAGCAGGCAGACCAGTTCTCCCGCCGCGATGTCCAGCGACACGCCGTCGACGGCGGCTGCGCCATGACCGAAACGCTTGACCAGGCCGCGCAGCTCGACGGCCGGCGGCGCCACCGGCGCCGCCGAACTCACCGCTGAATCTCGCGGTTCCAGCGTTCGATCCATGCTTCCTTCTGGCTGACGACCTTGGTCCAGTCGATCTTCATCACCTGGTCGATCTCGGCACCGTCGATGACGCGCGCCGACACTTTCTCGGGCAAGGTCACGCCCTGCACCGTCGGCCCCAGGCTCAGCAGCTCGGCCATCTTCAGTTGCACCGGTTCGGTCAGCAGATAGTCGACCAGCTTGTAGGCATTGGCCGAGACCTTGGAGCCCTTGACCACCGATGCGCCCATGATGATGGGCGGGATGCCTTCCTTGGCGTTGACGTAGCCCACCGGGAAGCCGCTGTCGGCCAGGGTGTAGGCACGCGAGTCGCCCCACCAGCCCAGCCAGGCGGTTTCCTGCTGGAACGCGCGGGTGGTGTCGGCCGGATTGCGGGCGAACACGACCACGTTCTCGCGCAGTTGCTGCGCCAGCTTGAAGCCCGGCTCGATGTTGGTGACACCACCGCCATCGGCCTGCGCCATCAGCACCAGCATGCCGATGCCGTAGTTGCTGCTGGCGCCTTCGATCACCACCCGGCCCTTGTACTCGGGCTTGAGCAGGTCGCGCACCGAGGTCGGTGCGGGCAGGCCCTTTTCCGCGAACAGCTTGGTGTTGTAGACCAGGCCGGCGCCCAGCGTGCCGTTGTAGGCACTGGTGTCGACCGGGGCGCGGAACTGCGGGTGGATCTTGGCGAGGTTGGGCACCTTGGTGGCGTCCAGGGGCTCGAACAGCCCGGCCAGCGATCCTTCGACCTGCTGCAGGTCGCCCGAATACATCACGTCGATCTCGGGATTGGCACGCGTGGCGGTGATGCGCGCCAGGGATTCATTGGACGTCGAAGACAGGTACTGCACCTCGCACCCGCACTGCTGGCGGAACGGCGCGATGACCTCTGCTTCCATCAGCTTCTGCCACGCCCCGCCCGGACCTGCGAACACCAGGGTCTGCGCCCCCGCAGCACCGCTCGCGACGCCCAATCCACATACGGCCAGCGCCAGGATTTTCTTCAACACGATTCGATTCCCTCGTCCCGCAGGACAGTCACACGTTCAGACCCAGCCGCTCTCCGGCCACTTCGTGATCGGCGTCGAGTTCGACGCCCAGGGCATTATTGAAGCGATTGAAAAAACCCGCCAGTGCGATACGCATGGTCAGTTCGACGATTTGCGGCTCGGAAAAACCTTCACGCAGTTTCTCGAATAATGCGTCGTCGATCCGATGGGCGTGTTCGGTCACGGCCATTGCGTAATCCCGCACGGTCCGTTCAAAGGGCGTCAAACCAACGGGTTCGGCATCCAGCAGGGTCTCGATGCTCTCGGCCGCCAGCCCGGTATTGGCCAACCGCACACTGTGCCGGCCCTCGCAATGGCGACAGGCGTTGATCCGCGAAACCGTGACGATGGCGATTTCCAATAGTCGTACCGGCACCACACTGTCATGCGCGAAAGTGCCCATCAGCGCCGCTAGCCCCCCCAACTGGGCAGGCCGGTGCGCCAATACCCGCTGCCAGGTCAATGCGCCGAACTGCTTCTGCTGCGCATCGAAAACCTCGCGTAACGCATCAGGCAGCGCGGAAACGGGCACCTCGGAAACTCTTGGCACGGCGACTCTCTTTCATAAATTAAACAAGCACCTTATTATTTTTCCATAACATCAACTCAGGCATCACTGAAAATCATCCATTACCCCAGTTAATAACCCTCTAAATTAATGTTATCCTTATAGGATCAAATACATTCCAGGAGCCGCGTCCATGTCGGAAGCGCCCACGCCCCGCGTGCTGAGCGCGCGACAGGTTGAAGCTTTCCAGACCGTCATGGCCACGCGCAGCATGACGGTCGCGGCCGAATTGATGGGGGTGTCCCAGCCCGCCATCAGCCGCCTCATCCATGACATGGAAGCCGCTGTCGGCTTCCCGTTGTTCGAGCGCAAGGGTCCGGTCATCACGGCCACCCAGGAAGCCCAGGAACTTGTCGGCGTCGTCCACAAGCACTACATCGGCCTGACGGCCATCCGCGAGCGTGCCGACGACATCGGCGTGCGCCTGGAAGGCGAACTGCGGATCGGCGTCACGCCTGCGCTCGCGCTGAACTACCTGCCCGAGCTGCTGGCCGGCATCGCCGACCAGATCGCACCGACCGGCATCGTGCTCGACACGGGCACCTCGCGCGAACTGATCTCGCGCACGGCAGCGGGCGAACTCGACGTTTCCATCGCCGTCATCGACGACGAGATCAGCGACGTCGGACTCATCCACCTGCCTGCCCTGGAAGCCGTGTGCGTGATCCCGGCCACGCATCCGCTGGCCGCGCGCGAATGGATCACCCCGGCCGACCTGCAGGGCGAAGCGTTCCTGGCCTTGTCGCGCCGGGCGGCGTTGCAGCACCAGATCGAACGGGTCTTCACCGCCGAAGGCGTGAACGTGGACACACGCTTCCACACCACCATGTCGGCCACCGTGTGCCAACTGGTGCAGGCAGGGCGCGGCGTCGGCATCGTCGATCCGCTCACTGCGCATTCGCTGGAAGGCGGCAACCTGGCGGTCCGGCCATTCCGACCGGCCATCCCGTATCACCTCGAGGTGATCCTGCCACCTTCACCGCGCCGTCCGGCCGCGGCTCGCGCCCTGGCAGACGCCCTGGCCGCCAAGCTGATTGCGGACTTCCGTCACCGCAGTCCGCAACCGGTGGCAAGCTCGGACGCCTACTGACCCGACGCCGTCAGGCCATGGCTTCGCTCATCAGCGCTTCCTTGCGCTGGGCCATGGCTTCGGCCACTTCCCGCAGGTTCACGTCTTTCTTGATGACCTTCGGGAACAGGTCGGTTTCCTCTTCGTCGACGTGGTGCTCGATGTACTCCGACAGCACGGTGAACTTGGCGTCGTAGAGATCGTCGCCGGGGTGCATCTGCTCCAGTTCGGCGATCAGGTTCTTGGCCCCGGCATGCTCGACCACGGCCTCGTCCACCAGATGGCCGAAGGCCTTGTCGTCGGCGTCACGCAGGGCCGGATAGAACAGTTCCTCCTCCAATTGCGTGTGCACCGTCAACTCCGTACAGGCCTCGCGCACGATGGCTTCCTTGCGTGCGTTGTCCTTGGCCTGTTCGAACTCGCGGAACAGCTTCTTCACCTTGCGGTGGTCGTCGAGCAGCATGCCGATGGCGAGCTTCTGGGCGGCGGGAATGTGGGACTTGTTCATGGATGAACTCCTTGGATTGCGGGTTTGCGTATCGACCTGAGCACGAGCACACGTCGTGCCTGGTCCTTGCCGGTCGCGCCGGACGCGTACAATCCGTGGCCTCGCCTGTCGTTCCCATGCCTGCCATTTCCATGTCTTCCTGGTCTGCCGAATTTCGCGCCACCCTGGCGCTGGGCTGGCCGCTCATCCTCACCAACATGGCGCAGGCCGCGCTCACGACGACTGACGTCCTCTTGATGGGACGGCTGGGCGCCGATGCGCTGGCCGCCGGCACCTTGGCAGCGGGCCTGTACCACACCGTGATGATCTTCTGCCTGGGGCTGGTGTCCGCCACCATCCCCCTGGTGTCGCGCGCGCTGGGGCAGCGTCGCCATGGCATGCGCGAGGTCCGCCGCACGGTCCGCCAGGGCCTGTGGACCGCCGTGCTGATCTGCCTGCCGATGTGGGTGCTGATGTGGAACGCCGAGGCATTGTTCGTTGCCTTCGGCCAGTCACCCGAGGTGGCGGCGAGCGCCATGCCCTTCCTGCACACCCTGCAATGGGGGCTGCTGCCGTTCCTGGGTTATCTGGTGCTGCGCTCGTTCCTGGCGGCCATGCAGAAGCCGCGCTGGAGCCTGCTGGTGGCGGCTGCGGCGGTGCCGTTCAACGCCGTGGTCGCCTGGCTGCTGATGTTCGGCCCCGGCCCGCTGCCTTCCTTCGGGCTGGCCGGGGCAGGCTTGGCCAGCGCCTTGTCCAGCACCTTGATGTTCCTCGGGCTGGCCTGGGTGGTCACGCGCCACGCGCGGTTCCGCCGCTATCACCTGTTCGGCAACCTGCTGCAGGTCGATCGCGAACGCCTGGTGGCCGTGTGGCGCCTGGGCCTGCCCATGGCCGTGACCCTGTTGCTGGAAACACTGATCTTCTACTCGGCCGTCATCATGATGGGATGGATCGGCAAACATGCCCTGGCGGCGCACGCCATCGCCATGCAGCTCATCACCCTGTGCTTCATGGTGCCGCTGGGCCTGGGCCAGGCGGCCACGGTTCGCGTGGCGCGCGCCGCCACGCAGAGCGCGGACGCCAGCCGCCGCGCCGGATGGGCGGCCTGGATGCTGGGCGTCGGTTTCATGGCGAGCTGCGCCCTGATCATGATCACCATGCCGCGCCTGCTCATCGGTGCGTTCCTGGATCTCAACGACGCCGCCAACGTCGAAGTGGTGGCCCTGGCCGTCCGCCTGCTGGGCTGCGCCGCCCTGTTCCAGATCGCGGACGGGGCGCAGGTGGTGGCCGCAGGCATGCTGCGCGGGCTGCACGACACCCGCACCCCCATGCTGATGGCCGCTTTCGGCTACTGGATCATCGGCGTGCCGTTCGGCGCGCTGCTGGCCTTCGGCATGGGTCTGGGTGGGGTCGGCGTATGGCTGGGCATGGCCACCGGTCTGATCATCGTTGCAATACTGCTTACACGGCGGTGGTACAAACTTTCAGCCGCCATCACGCCCACGGCGTAGAGTGAACCGGTCGTTGTATCGGGACGCTCGCCATGAACGTCGACTGGTCCGCCCTGTTCACGCTGAACCTGTCTCCGTGGGAAACATTGGCCCGCGGCACCATCCTTTACTGGTTCATCATGCTGCTGTTGCGGCTGGCGGGCCGCCGCGATGCCGGCACGCTGGGCATGGCAGATTTGCTGGTCATGGTGCTGATCGGGGACGCGGCGGGCAATGCGATGCTGCCCGAATCCGGGTCGGTCGCCGATGCCATGCTGCTGATCGCCACGATTATCGGCTGGAGTGCGGTCATCGACCGTGTCTGTTTCTTTTTCCCGCGGGTCGAAAGCTGGTTGCAGCCGCGCAAGGTCTGCCTCGTCAAAGACGGGGCCTTGCAACGCCGGGGGATGCGGCGCGAATATGTGACCGCGGAAGAAATCATGCAGGCGATTCGATTGGCCGGGCTGGAACATTTGGCGCAAGTGCGCCGCGCCTATGTGGAAAGCGACGGTCAAATCAGTGTGATCGCCGCCGATGGCGGGGCTCATCCACGGTCGGGCTTGCGATCGGCGCCCGAATGAGAAACACTCCCAAATATTGAATGAGTGTTTATCGCTCAATACTTTTCACTTCTCGATCAACACTTTGCGACGGCGTTGCCTCACAGGTGCGCCATGCAGCGCCCTATTTGCCGGGCGCTCCTCCCAGGAAGGAAGCCGGCATGCCGGTCTTGAACGAACATCTCGTGCGCCTGACGGCGCAATTGAATGAAGGCATCGTGCAACCCCATCAATGGGAGGATGCCTTGGGTACGGTCGCCCAGCTCATGGACGCCGAGGATGTCGTCGTCACCGACGAACGTCCCGACGCCCAACCGCATACCGATCTGATCCTGCCCATCGAACTGCTCGACGGGCATACCAAGTATCTCTTCCTGCAGCGCCGGGAAAATCATGCGTTTGCCGACGAAGACGTGCAGCGTGCGCAACGGCTGGTGCCCTGCTTCCGTTCGGCACTGAAGCTGCGCCAGCATGTCCAGCAATTGCAGGCCCGCCATTCGCAGGCCGCCTACATGCTCGACAGCTTCGACATGCCGGCGCTGCTTTTGGACCAGAACGCAC
>JAAIGF010255925.1_pt1 | contig 10524 bp, 7 predicted proteins | sample 6487441 | NCBI WGS metagenome assembly JAAIGF01 (sample SAMN13974129, study PRJNA590717) | phyllosphere metagenome | biome: pepper field; feature: multiple bacterial spot infested pepper fields; material: pepper leaves; isolation source: leaves from pepper fields | host: Capsicum annuum ...
CGGCAGGCAGCGCGCGGCCCAGGGAATCCATGTGATGGCCTCCGTCCACCCCGCTTCGCCGTCATCCAGAAGCGCCGCCCAGCGCATTCCGCCGATCCAGTACCTGCTCACCTTCGAGGCGCTGGCGCGGTTGCGCAGCGTGACGCAGACGGCCGACGAACTGTGTGTGACGCCCAGCGCGGTGAGCCACCGCGTGCGCCAGCTCGAGCAGATCCTGGGGGCGCGGCTGTTCGGGCGGGCGGACTTTTCCCTCACCACCGAGGGCAGCGCCTATCTGGCCCACGTGCGCGAGGGCCTGGGCGCGCTGCAGCGCTTTCCGGGCGCGGCGGCGGCGCCGGGCAAGCGGCGGCTCAAGCTCGCCGTTACGCCCACCTTCGCCCGCGCCATCCTGATCCCGCGGCTGCGGCAGTTCACCGAGGCGTATCCGGAGATCGACCTGGCGCTGCAGGTCTCCATCCCGCTGCTCGACGTGGTGGCCGAGGACGCGGACCTGGTGGTGCGCTTCGGTCCCGGCCACTACGCCGACATGGAGCATGTGGAGATCGCGCGCGACGTGGTCACGCCGCTGGCCTCGCCCGCCTTCGTGCGCGAGCACGGCCCCTTCGAGCGGCCCGAGGACCTGGAGCACGTGCCCCTGCTGCGCAGCCCGCTGGAGCCGTGGCGCAGCTGGTTCGCCGCCTGCAAGCTCGACTGGCCCGCGCCCACCGAGGGCTCGCAGTTCAACGACATCGGCCTGATGTGCGACGCCGCCGCCGCCGGCATGGGCGTGGCCCTGGTGCGCCTGAAGCTGGGCGCGCCCTGGCTGGACCAGGGCACGCTGGTGCGGCTGTTCGACATCCAGGCCGACAGCCCGCACGCGCATTACCTGTGCTGGCGCACCGGCACCATGGACCGCTGGGAATGCGCCGCCTTCGCCGAATGGCTGCGCCGGGCCATGGCCTGACTGCCCAGGCATTCATGCCAAAAAGGCCTCTGACGCTTATTTGACAAGCGCATGTAGCTATAATTTATATAGCAAACTGTTTTTTGCCGGCGCGACCGCCTTCCTGCCGTGCCCCCACGCCCTGCTCCGATCCCACCCCATGGCCCTGCCGCAAGACGTCTCCTTCAAGAAGCGCTACCCCACCCTGGAGCAGAACGCGGTGCTCAACGCCACCGCCCGCGCGGTACTGGTGAGCGCGCTGGCCGGCACCGGCAAGACCACCACGCTGGCGATCCAGGCGGCCGATCTGCTGCGCGCCCACCCGCGCAGCCGCATCCTGATGCTGGCGTACTCCGAGGCGGGGCTGGGCGCCATCGTGCGCCGGCTGGAGCAGTTTCTGCCCGCCGTGCCGCGCGAACTGCAGGTCATGACCGTGGAGCAGCTGTGCGCCGGCGTGCTGCAATCGCAGGGCGACGCCGTGGAGCGCGTGACCGAGCCGCTGCAGCGCCAGCAGCTGATCCGCCAGGCCCATGCCGCACTGCTGCAGGAGCGCGGAGCGCACGGTGCGGACGCCGCCGACAGCCTGGCGGGCGAGCTGGACGTGGAAGCCTTCACCGCGTTCGAGGCCCTGGCCAAGCAGCGCCTGCTGCTGCGCGACATCGCGGACTCGGGCCTGGGCCCGCAGGCCTACTGCGAAGAACATGCGCTGGACTACGGCCTGTACCTGCTGCTGCTCAAGTACGAGCGCCTGCGCCGCGGCCTGCAGGACGAGCCGGTGTTCTACGCGCCGGGCGACTGCACCTACGAAGTCGCCCTGCAGCTCGGCGCGCTCGACTTCGGCGCCGTGTTCGCGCCCTTGCAGGGCCGGTTCGACGCCGTGCTGTTCGACGAGCTGCAGGATCTGGACGAGGCCGCCCTGCAGGTGCTGCGCGCGCTGGTGGCGGGCGGCAACGGCCGCTTCGTCGGCGCGGGCGACTTCAACCAGCACATCCTGCCCGGCGCGTTCTCGGTCTTCGGCGACGGCCTGGCGCGCATCCGCCAGGCGCTGCCCGCCGACGCGCAGGTGCTCACGCTGCGCACCACCTACCGCTTCGGCAACGCCATCTGCCAGGCGCTGAACCCGCTGTTCGACGTGGCGTTTGCCGCGCACTACCCGAACAAGCCGGCCGTGTTCGAGCCGCGCCGCTACGTGGACGACGCCGACTGCGCGCGGCAGCTGCTGGAGATCCACGCGGCCGTGCTGCGCCAGCCGGCGCGGCCCGCCGGCCCTGCAGGCACGCCCGCCCCGGCGCCCTGCCTGAACGTGGTGCTGCGCTCGCCCGAGGATTCGGTGCTGCTGGAGTGGGTCTTCGCGCACGAAGGCGTGCACTACGCCTGCCTGGGGCTCAAGCGCTTCTACCAGCGCCGCGAGATCGCCCTGGTGCTGGCCCTCATGGCCGCCCTGCCCGGCTGCGGCGCCACGGTGCGGCTGACGCAGGGCATCCTCAGCAGCGCCATCGAGGGCCTGCTGCGCTACGTGCGCCGCACCAGCCAGCCCGACCCCGACGTGCTGGCCAACGGCCGCTTCGACCTGCAGGCACTGGACAAGGAATCGCCCATGGAGCGCGATACGCGCGCCGTGGCGGCCGAGCTGATCGGCAAGCCGGCGCTGCTGCGGCAGTTTCTGCTGCGCGCAAGCTTCGACCCCAACGCGCCCGTGGCCTCGGCCGCCATCGAGCAGTGGCTGGAGCTGCCGCCCGCGGCCTGCGCCGACGCGGGCCTCCTGTGCGCGCACCCCCTGCTGCTGCGCTTCTTCGCGCAAGCGCCCCTGAACCCCGACGAGCGGCGCCACATCCTGGACAGCCTGCAGGCGCTGGCCCGCATCTGCGCGGGCCTGGCCGTCGACGAATTCCTGGGCCGGCTGGCGCTCATGGTGAACGCCAGCATTGCGCAGCACCGCCAGCAGGAGCAGCCCAGCCTGCAACTGCTGACGGTGGAGCGCAGCAAGGGCCACGAATACGATCACGTGGCCGTGCCCCTGGTGGAGCGCGGGCGCTTCCCCCGCAGCGCCGCCGCGCAGGAGGCGTACCGCGAACGCAACCGCCTCTACGTGGCCATGACACGGGCCCGCCACCGGCTGTGGCTGCTGGAGGGCGAGAAGCGGCCGGTGAGCCCGGGGCCGGTCTGACGGCCGGGGCCGGAGCGGCCCTCCAGCCCAATCGGCCTCCAGCGCTTATTCGACGAGCGCATGCAGCTCACTTATCAATAGCATTGCGGACTGGCAGCCAATTCACGGCGCGCTGCAAGAAAACTCACGCACGGGCGCACGGCCTTCCTCTACAGTGGCGGGCATGAGCGCCGCCGTTGCCCCCTCCTCCGCATCCCCCGGCTCCACCAGCCCTGCCCCCACGGCCACGCCCAGCGAACGGGCCGCGCGGCAGGCGCAGGTCGTCCAGGCCCTGGGCGCCCACCTGCCCGCGCACACCCTGCTCTGGCATGCGGAAGACACCACGCCGTACGAATGCGATGGCTTGACCGCCTACCGCCAGCGGCCGCTCGTGGTCTGCCTGCCCGAGACCGAGGCGCAGGTCCAGGCCGTGCTACGCACCTGCCACGCGCTGCAGGTGCCGGTGGTAGCGCGCGGCGCCGGCACGGGCCTGTCGGGCGGCGCCATGCCGCACGCTCTGGGCGTGACGCTGTCGCTGGCGCGCTTCAACCGCATCCTGCAGGTCGACCCGGTCAGCCGCACGGCCCGCGTGCAGTGCGGCGTGCGCAACCTGGCCATCAGCGAGGCGGCCGCGCCCTTCCAGCTGTACTACGCGCCCGACCCGTCCAGCCAGACCGCCTGCACCATCGGCGGCAACATCGCCGAGAACTCGGGCGGCGTGCACTGCCTGAAGTACGGTCTGACGGTGCACAACGTGCTGCAGGTGCGGGGCTACACCATGGAGGGCGAGCCCGTCACCTTCGGCAGCGAGGCGCTGGATGCCCCCGGCTACGACCTGCTGGCCGCCGTGATCGGCAGCGAGGGCATGCTGGCCGTGGCCACCGAGATCACGGTCAAACTCATCCCCAAGCCGCAGCTGGCGCGCTGCATCATGGCCAGCTTCGACGACGTGCGCCGCGCGGGCGATGCGGTGGCCGCCGTGATCGCGGCCGGCATCATCCCCGCCGGACTGGAGATGATGGACAAGCCCATGACGGCCGCGGTCGAGGACTTCGTGCGCGCCGGCTACGACCTGGAGGCCGCCGCGATCCTGCTGTGCGAATCCGACGGCACGCCGGAAGAGGTGGAGGAAGAGATCGGCCGCATGAGCGAGGTGCTGCGCACCGCCGGCGCCACCGCCATCACCGTGAGCCAGAGCGAGGCCGAGCGCCTGCGCTTCTGGAGCGGCCGCAAGAACGCCTTTCCGGCCAGCGGCCGCATCAGCCCCGACTACATGTGCCTCGATTCGACCATCCCGCGCAAGCGCCTGGCCGACATCCTGCTCGCCATCCAGGAGATGGAGAAGAAGTACCGCCTGCGCTGCGTGAACGTGTTCCACGCCGGCGACGGCAATCTGCACCCGCTGGTGCTGTTCGACGCCAACGACCCGGACGAACTGCACCGCTGCGAACTCTTCGGCGCCGACATCCTGGAGACCAGCGTGGCCATGGGCGGCACCGTGTCGGGCGAGCACGGCGTGGGCGTGGAAAAGCTCAACAGCATGTGCACCCAGTTCACCACCGAGGAGAACGCCCAGATGTTCGCCCTCAAGGCCGCGTTCGATCCGGCCGGGCTGCTCAACCCCGGCAAGGTGATTCCCACGCTGCACCGCTGCGCGGAGTACGGAAAGATGCTGGTGCGCGCCGGGCAGATCAACCACCCGGACCTGCCGCGGTTCTGACCGGCCGCCCGGCCGCGCTGACAAGGCCCGCCCCCCAGCACCTGGCTGCCATTTCCGGGCGAGATCGAATCCGGCAGGCACGCTCGCCCCGCACCGCCGGCACCGAGGATTTCTACTCCCCACCGCCGCCGCGGCCCTGCATGCCATGCTCCTGCGCGTGCAGGTCCCGCAGGCGCTGCGTATTGTCCAGCATGCGGCGGATCTGCTCGCGGGTCAGCGGTGGCGGCGACCGCCGCCGCCCGCCCCCCAGCCGCGGCTCGGCCGAGGGGGGCCGTAGATCCGGCGATGCAGCCAAGGCACCCGGGGTTCTCTGCTCGCTTTTTTTAGGCATTCCGCTCCCCTGCTCAAAAAGGCGGCACCCGCGGGCTACATTGCGCATCGCGCACGGTCTGCGCTCCCCCAACCCGTCGGCACCCACCTACGCGCCCAGTGTGGTCTGTTCTGCACTGTCACGTAACTATAAATCAAACAGCAACGTGACTCACACGCACAATTACGCCACAGCGCCCCCGTCTGCCTAGGGTGCGCGCATGGACAACGCCAAGCAGGAATTCGCGCAGCGGTTACGCGATGCCATGGTCGCCGCCGGTTACGAACCGCGGGCGGCGGTGCTCGAACGCGAGTTCAATACCCGCCACTGGGGCAAGCCCATGACGCTGCACGGCGTGCGGCGGTGGCTGGTCGGGGAGACCCTTCCCGACCACAGAAAACTGACCACGCTGGCGGACTGGCTGCAGATCCCGGTGCAACAGCTCGGCTGGGGCGGCGACGGTGCCGCACCGCAGGCACGCGAGCGCCAGGCGCCCTGGCATACGGCCGTGGGCTACCAGGACCGGGAGCTGTTCGATCTGTACCTGCGCCTGCCGGTGCCCAAGCGCCGCCTGGCGCGGGAGGTCATCTTGGCCATCGCCAAAGCCCATGCGGCAGAAGAGGCCGAGCAGCGCACGGCCCACCCCTAGGAAGCCTTCCCTGCCTCCGCCCCGGCAAGGCCGGGGGCCCGCGTCAGCCCCCGATGGTGCCGCGGGCCAGGGCGTACAGCTCCCGCGCGTGCGACAGCGCGAAGAGCACCAGGCCGATGAGCCCGCCGACCACCGTGCCGTTGATGCGGATGTACTGGAGGTCGCGCCCGATGTGCAGTTCCACCAGGTGCGCCATCTCCTGCGCATCCCAGCGCTGCACGGTCGCGCGGATGTGCTCCGCCACGGACTGGGCCACGTCCGGCGCCCACTGCGCCGCCCACAGTTCCAGCCGCACATTCAGGCGCACGCGCAGGGCCGCATCGCCCGCCAGCGACATGCCCAGCCACTGCCCCATGTCGGCCACCTTGCGCGATATCTCGGACGATTCGTCGTGCAGGTCGCGCTGCAGGCTGGCGCGCAGGCTGCCCCACAGTTCCTGCACGTAGGCGCCCAGCGTCTGGTCGTTCAGCAGGTACAGGCGGATCTCTTCGCCGCGGCGGCCCCAGTCCGGGTCGGACTGCAGGCGCTGCACCAGGCGCTGCACGGTGGCGTCCAGCGTGTCGCGCAGCTGGTGCTGCGGGTCCTTGGCCACCTCTTGCAGCAGGCTCTCGATGGCATGGGCGATGGCGCCTGCGCCCTTGCTGCCCAGCCAGTCGGTGGGCAGCACCTTCTGCTTGAGCGGGTGCTCGCGCTTGATCCACTGCACCAGGGTGTCGGTGATGAAGGTGCGCGTCTCGGCCGACTGCAGCATGGTGCCCAGCCGGCCGAGCAGATCGTCCAGCAGCGCCTGGTGGCGCCCGTTGTGGGTGAGAGCCCCCAGCGCGGCGCCCATGGAGCGGCTCAGGTCCAGGCGGCCGATGAGGGAACGCAGCGCCTGGGCGAGCAGCTCCTGGATCTTCACGTCCTCGACCGTGTCGAGGGCGGCCAGCGCCAGCCGCGCAACCTGGCGGCCCAGCAGGCCGGCGTTGCCCGCCGAGGTGAGCCACTTCGCCAGCATGTCGGCCGGGTCGTGCCGGCGGATCATGGCGACCAGCGAGGGCCCGTCGAGGAATTCATCGCGCACGAACTCGGACAGGTTGCCGCCGATGCGGTCCTTGTTGCGGGCGATGATGTCCGTGTGGCGCTGCAGTCCGGGCAGGGGAATGCGCCGGAACAGGGCCGAGACGGCGAACCAGTCGGCCAGGGCACCGACCATGGCGGCCTCGGCCACGGCGCGCACGCACTCGACGGCCAAGCCGCGGGGAAAGAGATAGGTCAGGGCGAAGACGGCGACCACCGCCAGCAGCAGGCCACTGGCCTGCCACTTTGCGCGCCGAAGCAGCGCCTCATGGTTCTTTTGCGCAGCTTGCATGGACGCAGAATAGCCGCGCGCCCCCGCCCTGGGCAAGCCGCAGGGCTTTGCCGGCACAGCCGGCGCGCGGTCAGGCGGCCGGCAGCACCTTGTCCAGCGCGGTGCGCAGATGGCCCACCGTACGGTCCACGTGGTGCCACTTCTCCAGGCCGAACAGCCCGACGCGGAAGGTCTGGAAGTCCGCGCCCTCGCCGCACTGCAGCGGCACGCCGGCCGCCGTCTGCAGGCCGACCTCGGCGAACTTCTTGCCGTTCTGGATGCCGGGGTCGGTGGTGTAGCTCACCACCACGCCGGGCGCCTTGTAGCCGTCGGCCGCCACGCTGGGCAGGCCGCGCGACTCCAGCAGCTGGCGCACCTTGGCGCCCAGTTCGATCTGCTCTTCGCGCACCTTGTCGAAGCCGTAGTCGCGCGTCTCCAGCATCACGTCGCGCAGCTGCACCAGCGCATCCGTGGGCATGGTGGTGTGGTAGGCGTGCTGGCCCTTTTCGTAGCCCTCGGCGATCTGCATCCACTTCTTGAGGTCGCACGAGAAGCTGGAGCTTTGCGTGCCCTCGATGGCCTGGCGGGCGCGCTCGCTGAGCATCACCATCGCGCAGCAGGGCGAGCCGCTCCAGCCTTTTTGCGGCGCGCTGATCAGCACGTCCACGCCGGTGGCCTGCATGTCCACCCACATGGCGCCGGAGGCCACGCAGTCGAGCACGAACAGCGCGCCCACTTCGTGCGCGGCCGCAGACACGGTGCGCAGATAGTCGTCGGGCAGGAGGATGCCGCTGGCCGTCTCCACGTGCGGCGCGAACACCACCTTGGGCCGTTCGGCGCGGATGGCGGCGGCCACCTCCTCGGCCGGGCAGGGCGCCCACGGCGCCTGCGGACCCTCGCCCTGCGGGCGCGCCTTGCACACCACCGCGCCGCCTCCCAGGCCGCCGGCGTCGAAGATCTGGCTCCAGCGGTAGCTGAACCAGCCGTTGCGCACGATCAGCACCTTCTCGCGGTTGGCGAACTGGCGGGCCACGGCCTCCATGCCGAAGGTGCCGCTGCCGGGCACCAGCACGGCCGTGTGCGCGTGGTAGACGGACTTGAGCGTGGCGAGGATGTCCTGCATCACGCCGGTGAAGCGGCGGGACATGTGGTTGAGGGCGCGGTCGGTGTAGACGACCGAGAATTCGAGCAGGCCGTCGGGGTCGACGTGGGACAGCAGTCCGGGCATGGTTTTTCTCTCCGAGACAGGGAAGTTGGCCGACGCGCGGGCGGCGACTGCCGGCCTAGACTCGGCCAGCTTAGCACGCGCGGTGGAGGGCGCAGCGAGGGTGCGGGCAGCGTCCGCACGGGCTCCTGCCGGACCGGGCGCGCCCGGCATTTACCCGATCTTTACCCTCGCGCCAAGGTTGGGCCACACCGCCTTGGCACACTCGCCGTGCCGGCCCTGCTCCGGCCTGAACGGCTTCTACAGACACCCATGCTTCAACTTCGCCGCATTCCTCCCGCCTTGCGCATCGTGCTTGCCCTCGCCGTCGTGGCAGCCCTCGCCGTCGGGGCCAAGCTGCTCTTCTTCCCCGCCAAGCAGGCACCGCGCTTCGTCACTGCCACGGTCACCCGCGGCAGCATCGAGGACGCCGTGCTCGCCACGGGCACGGTGCAGGCCTTCAAGCAGGTGAGCGTCGGCGCACAGGTGTCGGGCCAGGTGAAATCGCTCAAGGTCCAGCTGGGCCAGCGGGTGAAGAAGGGCGAGCTGATCGCGGAGATCGATTCCATCACCCAGCAGAACAACGTGCGCAACGCCGAGGCAGCCCTGGAGAACGTGCGCGCCCAGCTGGCCGCGCAGCAGGCCTCGCTGATCGAGGCCGAGCTGGGCTACAAGCGCCAGAAGCAGCTGCTGGACGCCGACGCCGGCTCGCGCGCCGACTTCGAGGCGGCCGAAGCCACGCGCAACACCACGCGCGCCAACATCGCCGCGCTGCAGGCCCAGATCAAGCAGGCCGGCATCACGGCCGACACGGCCAAGGTCAACCTGGGCTACACCAAGATCGTGTCCCCCATCGACGGCATCGTGGTGGCCCTGGTGGTGCAGGAAGGCCAGACCGTCAACGCCAACCAGACCACGCCGACGATCATCAAGGTGGCGCAGCTGGACACCGTGACGGTGAAGACGCAGATCTCCGAGGCGGACGTGATCAAGGTGAAGCCCGGCCTGCCCGTGTACTTCACCATCCTGGGCGACCCGGACACCCGCTACAACGCCGAGCTGCGCACCATCGAGCCGGCCACCGACGCGATCCTGACGGAGACCACGTCCTCGTCGTCGAGCAGTTCCACGGCCAGCAGCTCGACCACCGCCATCTACTACAACGGCCTGTTCGATGTCCCCAACCCCGACAACAAGCTGCGCATCTCGATGACGGCGCAGGTGTCCATCGTGCGCGCCCAGGCCAAGGACGCGCTGCTCATCCCGTCGTCCGCACTGGGCCAGCGTTCGCGCGAGGGCTACACGGTGCGCGTGCTGGACGCGCAGGGCCAGCCCCAGGCGCGCAAGGTGCGCGTGGGCATCAACAACAACGTGAACGCCGAGGTCACCGAGGGCCTGGCCGAAGGCGACCAGGTGGTGGTGGCCGAGTCGGCCGCGCCGGGCGCCGGGGGCCAGACCAACATGCGCCGTCCGCCCATGCGCCTGTGAGGACGGCGCCATGAAGCAAGACCCCATCCACCCCACCACGCCCCCCGGGGCGCCGGCGGCGTCTGCCGGCACGCCGCTGCTGGAGATCCGCGAACTGCGGCGCGAATTCCCCGCGGGCGAGGGCACGATCGCTGTGCTCAAGGACATCAACCTGTCCATCCACGCCGGCGAGATGGTCGCCATCGTGGGCCAGTCCGGCTCGGGCAAGTCCACGCTGATGAACATCCTGGGCTGCCTGGACAAACCCACCGCCGGCACCTACCGCGTGGCCGGCCGCGCCACGGGCCAGCTGGGCCCGGACGAGCTGGCAGCCCTGCGCCGCGAGTACTTCGGCTTCATCTTCCAGCGCTACCACCTGCTGGGCGACCTGACGGCGCGCGGCAACGTGGAAGTGCCCGCCATCTACGCGGGCACCCCCGCCGCCGCCCGGCACGACCGCGCCGCCGCCCTGCTGGGCCGGCTGGGCCTGGCCGAGCGCACGGGACACCGGCCCGGCCAGCTGTCGGGCGGCCAGCAGCAGCGCGTGTCGATTGCGCGCGCGCTGATGAATGGCGGCAGCGTGATCCTGGCGGACGAACCCACCGGCGCGCTGGACACGGCCAGCGGCGAAGAGGTGATGAAGATCCTGCAGGAACTGCACGCCGAGGGCCACACCATCATCATCGTGACCCACGACATGGCGGTGGCCGAGCATGCCGAGCGCATCATCGAGATCCGCGACGGCGAGATCATCGGCGACCGGCCCACGGCCCGCA
>JAAIGF010266834.1_pt1 | contig 10517 bp, 10 predicted proteins | sample 6487441 | NCBI WGS metagenome assembly JAAIGF01 (sample SAMN13974129, study PRJNA590717) | phyllosphere metagenome | biome: pepper field; feature: multiple bacterial spot infested pepper fields; material: pepper leaves; isolation source: leaves from pepper fields | host: Capsicum annuum ...
CTCGAGGATCGCGTCGGCGAGGTCGGCGCCGTACGGCGCGGTGGTCTCGGTCCAGAAGCGGTGGTCGGGAGCCACCGCTGCGCCCAGGAGGCGGGCAGCCTCGGCGGGCAGGCCGATCGGGGTGCTGCGCAGCACGGCCAGTGCCAGCTGCTCACCCCGGTGGAACTGCCAGCCGCCGCCCGCCCAGAGCTCCGCGAACTGCAGTTCGAGGTCGACGGCGGCCGCTGCGGCGACCCACTGCTGCGGCGTGATCGGCTCGGGGCTGAGCAGGATGAGCTCGCGGGTCATGCCGCGTCCTCCTGGCGCAGCCCGGACGGGGTGAGCTGCCGTGCGAGCGCCTCGGCGCCGATCCGCTCGACCATCTGCGCCAGGTGCGCGATCGTGCCGGTGCGCGGCAGCTCGACGAGCAACGACGGAGTGCGCTCGCGGCCGATGAGCCGCGCGCCCTCGAGCTGGGTCGCCCGGGTCACGCCAGCGCCGAGATCGCGCACCGCGCGCGGCCCGGCGAGGATCGCGACCGGCTGCGGGGCGGTCGGCAGCCCTGGCACGAAGGTGAGGTCCTCGGCGCCGCGGAGACGCCAGAGGCTCGCGGTGATCGGTCTGTCGCGGGCGACGAGATCGCGCAGCACGCCCGTGCCGGCCTCGTCGGCGTCATCGGCGTCGGATGCGGGCACGACGATGCGCGCCTCCTCGATCACGGCGTCGGCGGTGCGTGCGATGCGGATCACCGCGCTCAGCGACCCTGCGTCACCGCCCGCGACGAAGAACCGGGTCTCCCGCGGCATCCGCTCCCGTGCGGCGGCGGTGATCGCGGCGCGGTCCCAGGGCAACCCGAGCGGCTCGGCGCTGCCCCACGCCGCAGGAGCGGAGCGCGGGAAGCGGTCCGCGACCGCCTCGATGGAGCGGCCGATGCGGACCTCCGCGCGTGGCGGATGCCGCAGCACGATGCTGAACTGCCGCCATCCGACCGCATCAGCGCGCGTGGTCGGCGCCGGCGGACCCGGCAGGGCGGCACCAGCGGCCTCGTCGAGCGGCATGCCGCGGTCGTCGATCAGCAGTGCGTGCTGTGCGGTCGGCGCAGGTCGGCCGTCGACGGCCATCACGGTGGCACCGCCGGCGTCAACCGTGCACCAGGCACCGCCGAAGCGGTGCAGGGTGTCGAGCATCGGCACCGTCAGACACGCGCCGGGTGCGGTGCGCAGGATGACCCGTACCCCGCTGCGAGCCGCATCGACGAGCAGCGCCGCGCGACCGGAGCTGAGCCCGACGACCGGCGCGCGACTGTCGTGCAGCACCCACCCCGGCCCCGCCGCGTCGACCAGCGGATGGGGCAACCCCACCACGGCACGCTCGTCCATCACTCCCCCATGTCCTCCGGCCGCCGACCCCACGACGACCACCCAGCGTTGCGGCTCAGATCGCGTCGACCGCGGACTTCGCGCGCTGCAGCGTCTGGGTCGCGGTCTCGTCGTTCTGCTGCAGCGAGGAGCGCAGCGTGCGGATGATCGTGCGAACCTCGTTCGCGACCGTGTTCCAGCGCTGCTCCTTCGCGGCGTACTCCTCACTGGAACCGTCGGCCTGGTAGTCGGCCATCGCGGCGCGCACCTCGGCGTCGCGCTGGCCGATGAGCGCCTCGAGGCGACCGGCGACGGCCTCGAAGTTCTGCTGGGCGTCGCCGGAGGCGGCGATGTCGTAGTCGCGGCGGTCGGTCTGGTTGGCCATGATCGTGTCCCCTCGTCGGATCGTGCGGGTCAGTGGAAGCGGGCCGCGTCGAACGCGGACGCCGACTGCGCCGCGCGCGTCTCGTCGGCCTGGGCGTTCTCGCCCTCGAGGAACGCCCGGTTCTGACCGGCGATGCCCTGCAGCACCGAGCCGAGAGCGGCGTTCAGCTCGACGGAGATGTGATCGACGTTGCCCTTGAATTGGTCGAACGCGGCGCGGCCGGCGCCGTTCATGCGGCCCTCGAGCGGATCGGCGGCCGCGGCGAGCTGGCGCACCAGCGCTCCGAGGTCGTCTCCGGCACTGCTGGTCTGCTGCTGCAGCGTGGTGAGCGTCTGCGCGCCCATGGCGAACTTGAGCATCCTGATCCATTCCCCTCGTCTGGACGGCGCCGCTCGGCGGTGCCGGAGTCTGCGTGAGTACGATAGCGGCAAGTCGGGGCGGTCGCCCCCGCTTTCGGGGGTCAGTAAGGTTCTGCGCTGGTCTGGAGGGAGATCTCGTGGTCCGAGCGCTGCGCGGCGTGCTCGCGTGCGGTCGCTGCGGCGCCGTCGACGGCGGGCTCGACCAGGGGCGCTGCGCGCGCTGCGGCACGCGCACGGTGCCCGCATCCGTCGGCGACGCGCTCGGCAGCTACTCGCGCCTGCTCGCCGGCGTGCACCTGGCGGGCCGGGGCGCTCGATCCGCGAGCACTGCGATCGACCTCGCCTCGATCGCGCTGGGCGCCGCTCTTCTGGCCGCCGCGATCGCCGTCGGCGGTGTGCAGGGCGGGGTGATCGGGGCGCTCCTGTTCGCGGCCTGCGGTGCGACCCAGGTGGTCGCTCGGATGGCGCGCGGCCGCTCACTCGGACACCTCCTGTTGGGCTTGCGGACCGTCGACGACCTCGCCGCCGCCTCGCCCGGCGTGAGCGGCCTCCACGGCCGGAACACGCTGACGGCGGACCTTCGTCGCGGACGGGACCCGCTCACCAGCTCCGTCGGCGAGCTCGCGGTCGACCGCATCCGCTTGCAGCATCCCGGCCGAGCCGACGACGCCGGGGCGGGTGCCGCTCCCATGCCTCCCATCGACGACGCGGCCGGTGCGGCCGCCGTGCTGCTGGTGCTCGACTCCGGCGAGTCCCACCGTCTCGAACGCTCCGTGCTCGTCGGCCGTCTGCCGCAGGCCGACGACGACGCGGCGCACGACCTGCTGCCGTGGCCGGATCTCAGCCGCACACTCGGCCGCACCCACGCGCTGCTCGAATGGTCGGGCACCACCCTCTGGGTCACCGACCTGGGAAGCCCCGCCGGCTCGTCGATCGTCGACCACCGCGGCGCCCGGCAGCCGCTGGTCTCCGGCATGCGCGGTGCCGCCGCCCCCGGTTGGACCGTCGAACTCGGCTCACGCCGCATCACCGTTCGCGCCGAGCACGGCCCGAACCCCACGGAAGGACGCGGCTGATGACCAGCGAACGCGACACGATCCTCATCGAGTCGGTCTCCACGCACCGCGCGCGGCTCGTCTCCGCGCTCGTGCACGGCGAGCTCGAGCAGCGCCGCCCGGTGACCGACAACGTGCGGCGCATGGTCGCGGGGCTCGTGCTCACCGCGGTCGCCTGCGCGATCTGCGCGGGCATCTCCTTCGTCATGTCGGTGCTCGCCGACCGCGAGAGCGCCGCGAGCACGACGGGGCAGGCCGTCGTCCTGATCGCGGAGGAGCAGCGGTGAACGACTACACCCGCGTGACGGTGGTCGGCTCGATGCGCCGTGCCGAACTGGTGCTGCCCAGCGGCGAAGCGATCGGGGCGCTGATCCCCGACCTCATGGACCTCCTCGACGAGGCACCGGGCGCGGTGAGCCGTCCGCTCGCGATCGTGCGGTCGACGGGCGAGCAGCTCGAGCACTCGGGCTCGCTCGCCGAGCAGCGGGTGCTCGACGGCTCGATCCTGCGGCTGGTGCGCGAGGACGCGGCGCCGCCGCCGCCCGAGGTCTCCGACGTGACGGATGCGATCACCGACGCCTACGAGCAGGCCCGCGGTCGCTGGTCGGTCCGGGCGCGGCAGACCGTGTCCGCCGTCGCCGCGGGTGCCTTCGCTGCGGCCGCGGCGATCGTGGCGGTACCGCTCTCCCCCGCCGCGCTCCCCGTGATCGCGGGTACCACCGTCGTCGCCGTGCTCGCCGCGGTGGTGCTCGCCAGGCTCGGGCGCCGGTGGGCTCCGGTCGCGGCGATGGCCGTCGCGGCAGGTACGACGGTGCCGCTGGCCATGGTGATCCCGCGCCTCATCCCACCGACCGCGGTCGGAACGGCGCTGCCCTCCGTCGCCGAGCAGGTGCTGGTGCTGGCCGCGCTGCTCTCGACCGTGCTCGCACTCGGCGCGGGGGCCGGCCGCGGTGACCGGGCGGCCTGGTGGGCCGGCGTGATCGGCGCCGTGCTGGCCGCCGTGCCGATCGCCGCATCGCGGCTCGGGGTGGAGGCCGTCGCCTCCGCCGGTATTGGAGCAATCCTCGCGGTGACGGTCGCCGGGCTGCTGCCGTGGTTCGCGATGAGCGCCTCCGGCCTCACCGGCCTCGACGACCAGGTCATCGAAGGTCGATCCCGACGCCGCGACGTCGTGCTCGTGGCGGTCGACGACGCCTACCGGGCGCTGAGCTGGTCGACCTGGGCAGTGGCTGCGCCGATCGCCGTCGGGGCGGCGCTGCTGGTCCTCGACGGCGGGGTCTTCGCGGTGCTGACGGGCGCCGCCGTGCTGCTCGTCGCCGCGCTGCGTACGAGGACGCTGCCGTTCACCGTGCAGGCGGCAGCGCTCTGGACCGCGGTCGTGACGGCCGGCATCGTCGCCGCGCTGGCGCAACCGGAGCGGTTCGCCGTCTGGGCCCTCCTCGGCGCCGCCGCCGCGTCGCTCGTCGCGCTCGTCGCGGGCGGCGGGAACCCTCCCGCGCACCGTCGCGCGGCGCTGCGTCGCTGGGGCAACCGCCTCGAGGCGCTCGCCGTCGCTGCGCTCCTGCCGCTGCTCGTCGGCCATCTGGGCCTCTACGCGCAGCTCCTCGGGGCGTTCGCGTGAGCGGGCTGCGGGCGTTCTGGAGTTCCGCGCCCAGTGTGCTGCTCGGCAGCATGGCAGCCCGTTCCGATGAACTGCGCGACGTCGACGCCGTGCTGCGGCAGCCGCTGCCGCTGTCACGGCGGATCGGCTTCGTGCACCTGCACGGCGGCGCCGGCACCAGCGCGACCGCCGGGTACGTGGCGAGCCTGCTCGCCCGCCGACGCCGCGGCGCGGTCCTCGGCGTAGACGCATCCGGCGGCACCGGGCTGCTGCGCTGCTCCGGTCTGACCGGCGAGCCGTTCTCCGCCCCCAGCCGCCGGCGGCGCGCGGCCCGCGACGCGAGCGATGCGCGCGACGGCCTGACGGTCTCCGCATCCGGGCTGCACGCCCTCGACCTGCGCGCGCTCGACCGTTCCCGGACGCGGGACGTGCCGGCCAGCCCGGAGCAGTGGTTCGACGAGGTCGGCCCCGTCTCGAGGTTCTTCGATCTCGTGCTCACCGACTGGGGCGTGCGGGAGGTCGACGCCGACTTCGGACGGGCCGCCGCCGCCAGCCATGTGCTCTGCCTGGTCGCCCGCGACGACCGCGAGCACGCCGAGCGCGCCGCAGCGGTCGCCGAGGCGCTCGCCCGCCGCGAAGGCCCCTCGGTGGCGCTCGCGCTCGTCGACATCGGCGGCACCGCCGACCGGCGCTCGGCCGCCTCGGCCGGCGATGCCGTGCCGGTGGTGCGCATCCCTCACGAACGCAGCCGCGGCGCGCTCGGGCCGGTGCCCAGCAGCGCCCAGAGCACGCGCACCCGCATCGCGCACCTGCGTCTGGCCTCCACGCTGCTCGCCCAGGCCGCGGCGACGACCGCACCGGATGCGGCGGATCGGAGGCGCGCCGGATGAGCGTCCGCCTCGTGCACCGCCCCGCGCGCCTCTCGAGACCCCTCGGTCCGCCCGAGCAGGACCAGCTGGCGCCGCCCCCGCAGGTCGGCGAGCAGCGCCTGGGCGGATTCCCGGTGCAGGCGCTCCTGCCCGTGCTCGGCGCCGGCACCTCCGTCGTGATGATCCTCGTCTACCGCGGGTCGTCAAATCCGCTCTTCCTGCTCGTCGGCGCCGTGCTCCTGGCCGTCGCCCTCATCGGCGGTCTGGTCTTCGCTCTGAGCCAGCGCGGATCGGCAGCGCGGCAGCGCCGGGTGCAGCGGGAGCGCTACCTCGACTACCTCGAGCGGACCCGCTTCGCGCTGCGCCGACGCGCCGCCCGCATCCGCGACGACGCGTCGCTGGTGGACCCCGAACCGGCGGCGCTGCTCGAGCTGATCCGCGATCCGGCCCGTCTGTGGGAGCGGCGGCGCAGCCATGCGGACTTCCTGCGGGTGCGGATCGGCGAGGGTGAGGTGCGCAGCTTCGACCTCAGCCTGCCGGACGAGCAGAACCCGGTGCAGCCCTACGACCCCATCCTCGCCGGGGAGGCGCGGGAGGTGATCCGCCAGCACGGCGTCGTGCACGGCATGCCCGTGACGGTCGCGCTCGAGGACGCCGGTTCCGTCGCGGTGATCGGCGACCGCGCGGACGCCCTCGCGATCGCCCGCTCGATCGTCGCCCAGCTCGCGGCGCTGCACGCGCCGGACGATGTGCACCTGGCCGTCGCCTTCTCGCCGGAGCACGAGAGCGACTGGTCCGCCGTATCGCGGCTGCCGCACGCGATCGACGAGGAGCTGCGCGACGGACCCGTCGCCGCCAGACGGATCGCGCGCAGCACGACCGGTCTGCTCGGCGTCATCGGCGGCGCGCTCGCCGACCGGGCCCAGGCCGCCGCGACCGCGAAGCGGACCATCGGACCGTCCGCGCGGGCCGACGGACCCCGCCTCGTGGTCATCCTGGACGACTGGGGGCACGTCGCCTCCTCACTGCCGCTGCAGGACGCGGATCTGCGACTCGCCGACCTCCGCGTCACGACCGTCCACATCCTCAGCGATCGCCTGCACGAGCCCTCCGATGTCACCCTGCGCATCACCGCAGCGGATGGCGTCGCATCCGTCACCGACGCCCGTGCCGAGGACGGCGAGGAGCCGTCCTCGCTCGTCGCCCGCATCGACGCGACGCCCCCGCAGCTGCTCGAGGCGATCACGAGGACCCTGGCGCCGCTGCGGCTCAGCGCGTCACGTCGCGAGGAGGTCGAGACCGCCGAGTCCATCGACATCAGGGAGCTGCTCGGCATCGCCGACCTCGACCAGGTGACGGCCCAGCGAGCCTGGGCGGAGCGGTCCCCGCGCGACTTCCTGCGCATCCCCATCGGCCTCGACGACTTCGGTTCGCCCGTGCTGCTCGACCTCAAGGAGTCCGCGCAGCTGGGCATGGGCCCGCACGGCATCTGCATCGGCGCCACCGGCAGCGGCAAGAGCGAGCTGCTGCGCACGCTCGTGCTCGGGCTCGCCGCGACGCACTCGCCCGAGGACCTCGCGATGGTGCTCGTCGACTTCAAGGGCGGCGCGGCGTTCGCGCCGTTCCAGGGCCTGCCCCACGTCGCGGGCATCATCGACAACCTCGCCGACGACCCGCAGATGACCGAGCGGGCCCGCGCGAGCATCCAGGGCGAGGTCGTGCGCCGGCAGGAGCTGCTGCGCGACGCCGGCAGCGCCCCCTCCATCGCGCACTACCGCGAGCTGCGCCGCGACCGGCCCGAACTGCCCCCGCTGCCGCACCTCTTCATCGTCATCGACGAGTTCGGCGAGCTGCTCGCAGCCGAACCCGAGTTCGTCGACCTGCTGCTGACCATCGGCCGCATCGGCCGCTCGATCGGCGTGCACCTGCTGCTCTCCAGCCAGCGCATCGAAGCCGGACGCCTGCGCGGCCTCGACACCTACCTGTCGTACCGGATCGGCCTGCGCACCTTCAGCGAGGCGGAGAGCGCCGTCGTGCTGGACACCCCGGACGCGTACCACCTGCCCGCGGTGCCCGGCTACGGCTACCTGAAGGTCGACACCACCGTCTACCGCCGCTTCCGAGCCGGGTACGTCTCCGGTGCCGTCGACGAGGCCGCACCGGCGGATGCGGTTGCGACCGAGCACCCGCGTCCCCTCATCCTGCCGCCGTACAACGGCCTCGCGGAGGTCGAGGAGCACGATGACCCCGGCGAAGCGGTGCTCGAGCGGCCGAGGACCGGCCGCTCGCTGCTCGACGCGGTCGCCGAGCGCCTCGCCTCCGAAGCCGACGCCGTCGCACCCGTCTGGCTGCCACCGCTCCCGTCGAGGCTGACGCTCGGCCGCATCATCGACGGTGCCGGCGCCGACCCGCTCCGCCCGCCCATCGGCCTCCTGGACGCCCCGTCGGAGCAGACGCAGAACCCCTGGCACCTGGATCTCACCAGCGCCGGCGGCCACGTCGCCTTCATCGGGGCGCCGCAGTCCGGCCGGACCACGGCGCTGCGCACGCTCGCGGTCTCGCTCGCCCTCTCCGGCACACCGCGGCAGGTCAGCATCTACGGCATGGACCTCGCCGGCGGCGGCCTCAGCCGCCTGGAGGGGTTCCCCCACGTCGGCGGCGTGGCAACCCGGTCGAGCCACCCGAAGCTGCGCCGCCTCGCCGACGAGCTCACCGCCATGCTCGCCGCCCGGGAGCGCGTCTTCCGCGAGCACGGCATCGACTCCCTCGCAGCGCTGCGGGAACGACACGCCGCCGGCGGCGTGCCCGAGCTCGTGGCGCCCGACGTCGTGCTGCTGCTCGACGGCACCGGGGCGCTGCGCACCGAGTTCGAGGATCTGGAGGCGCCGATCACGGAGCTGCTGCAGCGCGGCGGTGGCTACGGCATCCACGTGGTGCTGGCCATGACCCGTTGGAACGAGCTGCGCATGGCGCAGCAGCCGCTCATCGGCACGAGGATCGAGCTGCGCCTGAACGACGCCGGCGACTCCGTCATCGGCCGCCGGCTCGCCCGGACCATCCGAGCGGAGCAGCACGGACGGGCGCTCACCGAGCAGGAGCGCTTCGGGCAGATCGCCCTCCCGGTGCTCGACGACGTCGACGACGCGGCGATCCCCGAGGCGCTCGCCGTCCTCGCCGCGCGATCGGCGACCAGCTGGAGCGGACCCGGTGCGTCTCCCATCCGTCTGCTGCCGTCGGTGCTGCACGCCGGCGACCTGCCCGACGCGATCGACGAGCCGGACCGCATCCCCTGGGCGCTGCGGCAGGACACCATGGCGCCGGCGCTCCTCGACACCGCACGCGACCAGCACCTGGTCGCCTACGGCGATGCGCAGTCCGGCCGCAGCACCGTGCTGCGCGGCATCATCGCCGGCTTCATCGACCGCGCCACCCCGGACGAGCTCGTCGTGGCCTTGATGGACATCCGCGGCAGCATCGCAGGCACCGTGCCCGACGACTTCCTCGGCGGGCACGCCTCCAACGCCATCGAGGCTCGGCAGTTGGCCGCCGCGGTCGCCGAGGAGCTCGCCAAGCGGCAGAGCGGCGACCGCAGCAGCGGTCCGCGCATCGTCGTCGTCGTCGACGACTACGACATCGTGGCCTCGGGCGGCACCGAGCCCCTGCACCCGCTGCTGCCGTACCTGCCTGCCGCGAGGGACCTCCGCCTGCACGTGCTGCTCACGCGCCCCGTCGCCGGGGCCGCTCGCGCGGTGTACGACCCCGTGCTCTCCGCCCTGCGTGACACGGGCGGCTCCACCCTCGTCATGTCCGGCGAGCGCAGCGAAGGGCAGCTCCTGCCCGGCGTGTTCGCCGAACCGATGCCGCCCGGCCGCGGGCGCTTCATCCGCCGCGGTGAACGACCCGTGATCGTGCAGGCAGCCATCCCCGAGCCGAAGGATGCCGAGCGATGATCACGCCCCCGCCCGAACCCGGGCTCGTGCAGCGCGTCGTGCACATCGCCGGCACCGGCGGCGGCGTCGGCACCACCACCGTCACCGCCCTGCTCTTCGCCGCGCACGAGACGGACTCCGCCCCGATGCTGCTCGACCATTCCGGCGGCAGTCTCGGCGCCCGGCTCACCGGCGGCGACGAGGTCGCCGCGGTCGACCCGACCGTGACGCTCCACGACGCCGGCCCCCACGCCGACGGCATCCTCATCGACCTGCTCGCCTACCCCACCGAGTTCGCCATGGTCGTCACCACCGACACCCCCGCGGGGATCGCCGCCGCGCGGCGCACCCTCGACCGCATCGACGAACGCCACGGCACGGCGGGCCTGGCACGCACCATAACGGTCGCCGTCGCCAATGCGGGCCGACATCGCAGCACCGGCTTCGCCGCCCTCGGGGTCGACTACGGGCACCACCGCACGGCCCAGATCCCCGCCGATCCAGCCCTCGCCGTCGGCGGACGCATCCCGGTCAACCGGCTCGCGCCGCGCACCGTGCGCGCGCAGCAGCAACTCCGCCATGCCCTCCAGGAACGCCTGCGCGGATACGCCGCGCCGCGGTAGCGCGTCGACGGGCAGCTCAGTGCCGCCCGAGCGGACTGACGCCCTCGGGGAGTTCGAAGCACGAGGAGAACGACGAGATCTCGACTGCCGTCCTCTCCGGGTTCTCCGCGAGGATGGCGCTCGCGCCGAACGGCCCGAGCACCTGCACGCGGGGCTCTCCACTCGGTCGCGGGATCGAGATCGCGTCGAGCCCATCCGAGCCGTCATAGCGCTCGACGATCGAGGCCACGAGCGCCTCGGCATCGATCGGTTCGTGCACCGGCACGACGGTTCCTCCGGCCCAACTATGGCCGCCAGCACCGCATTGCATCAGGATGCCGTCCCGTGATTGCTCCGGCTGTCCTGCGGCCTCGGATGGGA
>JAAIGF010088808.1_pt1 | contig 10516 bp, 13 predicted proteins | sample 6487441 | NCBI WGS metagenome assembly JAAIGF01 (sample SAMN13974129, study PRJNA590717) | phyllosphere metagenome | biome: pepper field; feature: multiple bacterial spot infested pepper fields; material: pepper leaves; isolation source: leaves from pepper fields | host: Capsicum annuum ...
AAGATGTAGAGCGCACAAAAGGCATTATCGCAGAAGCTGCTCACCCTGTTGTGCTCGTCGGGCATTCGTACGGTGGTGCTGTGATCACGGAAGCCGGGACCGACGAAAAGGTTCGGGGTCTCGTTTATCTGGCAGCTTTCGTTCCGGATACAGGGGAATCCGTATTCGACTTGGCCTCGCAAGAGGTTCCTGGTGCGGAGAAAGCCCCACTCCTTCCGCCGAAGGATGGCTTCATCAAAATTGATCCACGGAAGTTTGCTGACGCATTCTCGGCAGACATAGATCCCGCCGAAGCGAAGTTTATGGCTGACGCCCAAAGGCCGTGGGGCCTTGAAGCCGTCCAGGGCAAGATCACCTCTGCGGCATGGAAATCCAAGCCATCTTTTTACCTCCTCGCAACGCAAGATCGAATGATACCCGCTCAAGCGCAGGCAGCGATGGCCGAACGCGCAGGAGCCACAGTCGTAGAGGTCAGCAGCAGCCATGCAGTAATGCTGTCCCAGCCTGAAGAAGTCGCAGCGCTCATCAAAACCGCAGCTAAGCAAAACCAGCCTAACTGATGCTGAGCGTCAGCTGCTGTCCAACATCAATAACCGACTGGGGGAATACCATGCGCAACTTTCTTATGACGAAACGCTCACAGACATCACTGACTAAACTTGAGGAGAGTGGCATGCCTCAGCTGTCACGCCGCGCTTTCGCGAGCGCTCTGCCTCTTGGTCTCGTTGGAGGAACTCTTTTCGGCGGAAGCCTGCTCGGCGACTTGACCGCCCAGGCTGCTACATCCAAAACTACTGGGACACCGGTCGTAACAACGCCGTTTGCACAGATACATATCGGCCGTTTCACGGTAACTGCCCTGACGGATGGATATGCTGATATGCCCTACAACTACTTCCCGGGACGCTCGGCTCCCGAAGTGGAAAAGGCCGCAAACGCCCAATTTACGGGCAGATCCGGCGGGGTTCGTTTTCTGTTTAATCAATACCTCGTTGAAGACGGTAAGCAACGCATCCTGATCGATGCCGGCGCTGCAGGTTCTATCGGGGAAACCGGACATCTCCCGCAGGCGCTGGCCACGCTCGGTCTGAAGCCAAGCGATATCGATGCGGTTATCGTGACGCATATGCACCAGGACCATATGGGCGGTCTGGTTCTCGGCGGTAAGAACAATTATCCGAGTGCAGAGGTCTATGTAGACCGTCGCGACGTCAAGCACTGGACTGACCGGGCCAAGAGCAATGGCGCGCCTGATTTCCTGCAGCCTAGCTTCAAGATGGCGGAAGAGGTGGTCCGCCTCTATCCGAAGCTACAAGCCATCGACGGAGAGCGTGAACTCGTTCCTGGCGTCTCGATTGTCGACCTAACCGGCCATACGCCTGGCCATATCGGGGTCCGAATCGAGGACGGGGGCAAGAGCCTGATCATGGTATCCGACATGATTTTCCCGGTCGTCCATCCTGCTGCAACGGACGTCTTCTTCCTGTTCGAACAGGATCAGGCTGCTGCGAAAGCGATGCGCGATCGCTTCCTCCCACAAGCTGCCTCGGAAGGCGCCCTAATTGCTGCGACACACATGCCGTTCCCAGGTCTTGGTCGTGTGGTGTCCGATCGTGGTCAAATGCGCTGGGAAGTCGCCGACTGGGCTTTGCAAGACTGATGCTGTAGCCGGGGATTTAGGTAGCTGAGATAGATCAAGGCCCGCATTGTTCGCTGATGCGGGCCTACTCAAGTATGGAGACGAGGTATGCCGTACCACTTTCTGGAAGTCGCCGTCACGCCAAGCGTCCGAGCCGCGCAGGCGGATATGGGGGTGGACCAGATATGGCTGGGCGAGAACGATCGGCCATCGGATACTTTGACGGAGAACGAGATCGCTTTCATCGCCACGCGCGACAGCTTCTATATCGCATCTGTGTCAGAGACGGGTTGGCCATATGTTCAACATCGCGGAGGGAAAACCGGTTTCCTCAAGGTCGTTGATCCCCAAACAATGGCATTTGCCGACTATCGCGGAAACCGCCAATACATCAGCGCAGGGAATTTCGCAGCCAACGACCGCGCCTGTCTGTTTCTCATGGACTATGTCCGACGGACCCGGCTCAAAGTCTATGCACACGTCGAGCGGCTGACGCTCGACGCCAATTCATCGCTAACGGACCTCGTATCCGATCCGACGTATAGGGGGCGTGCAGAGCGGATATTCAAGCTTCGGCTCGAAGCATACGACTGGAACTGCCCCCAGCACATCATCCCCCGCTACACTGAACAGCAAGTTGAGGAAGCAGTCGCACCACTACGTCAGAAGCTGCAACAGCTCGAAGCTGAAAATGCAGCGTTGCGGGCAAGATTAGAAGGTAGATCCGAATGACCAACGCTCAAAGACCGCCTCTACCGCCGTTTACATCGCAGACTACTGCCGACACGGTGCGGCTTGCCGAAGATGGCCGGAACAGCCGGGACCCGGGCAAGGTTGCGTTGGCGTACACTGCTGATAGTCAGTGGCGTAACCGCGCCGAGTTCGTTAGTTGCCGGGAGGCTATCATCGCTCTCCTTGCAGGAAAGTGGCGGCGGGAACTCGACTACCGTCTGATCAAGGAGCTGTGGACGTTCGGCGGCGACAGGATTGCCGTCAGGTTTGCGTATGAGTGGCATGACGACAGCGGCAATTGGTTCCGCTCTTTCGGCAACGAGAACTGGGAGTTCAACGATAGTGGCCTGATATGCCTGCATTAACGACCTGCCCATCCGCGTTGAAGACCGTCGCTTTCACTCGCCGCTCGGTCGTTGGCCCGACGATCACCCGGGGCTCAGCGAATTTGGTTTCTGATCGGCCTCGTTTCCATTTCCATCAGTCGAAGACAGCCACATGGTCATTTTGAATTCGCACTTTTCACAACGTTCATCTCCGACAGAAGAAGAGGCTATCGAGGTCAAAGCCTTCGTGGATCTTTACAATGTCTCACCGGCAACGCTCAAATCTGAAGAGCATTTTGAATGCCTGCCCATCAACGGTGGATGCGCAATATGGCTGCCAAGCGCGCCAGCCATGGGTCTGAACCGTGTACTCGGGCTAAACTCTGTGAACGATCTTGAGGAAGCCTATGGGTGGATGAACGGGAAGAGCGGAAACCGGTTTCTTCAGGTAAATATGGACCGCGCTCCAGCCGGAACTAAAGACTGGATCCTCGCCAAGGGTCTGCTTGAATATGGTGTCGGCTGGGCGAAGCTTGTCTACGACGGCCCATCAGCGAACCTTTCGGAGCCCAACTCGATCCGAACGCGACTCGTTCATGTCGAGGAAGCCGTGCTCTTTGGGACGATGGTGTGCAAAGGCTTTAACTTTCCATCGACCCTGACGAGGTTGTGGTCAGCGATCGTCGGAAAGGTGGGCTGGTCGTGTTTTTTCGCCTTGGATGGTGAAAATCCCGTCGGCACTGCCACCATGTACCAGTCTGGAACCTACGCATGGCTAGGCGGCGGCACCACACTTCCAGAATTTCGAAATCGCGGTATTCAAAAGGCGCTCATCAAAAGTCGTATCGAACATGGGCTCGGAAACAACGTGTCGACATTTGCCGTCGAGACATTGGCACCTGCAGTCGGAGAACCCAATATTTCTTTTGATAACCTTAGGAAAGTAGGCTTCCGGCACGCGTATCACCGAAAGAACTTTAAGTTGTGAGATAGCGATCTGCCCCCGCGGGTGAGCCCTGGTGGAAGGACGTACGATCCCTCCTCGCTTGAGTCACTCCTCGAAATCTCTGAATGATCTAAAGAAGGGAAGTACGAATGAATACGGAAACCCGCATAGAAATGGCCGCCCGGCTGACTTCAGCATCGGGAATCATTGCGGCACTAGATCAAAGCGGAGGGTCCACCCCAGACGCCTTACGCTCATACGGCATATCCGATACCGCCTATCAGGGTGACGCGGAGATGTTGAAGCTTATCCATGAAATGCGCATGAGGATAATGACTGCACCCGGATTTTCGAGCGAGAGAGTGATTGGCACCATCTTATTCGAGCAAACTATGGATCATTCCATCGGCACAAAATCAATACCGGCATACCTTTGGGAAGATCGCGGAATCTTCTCCTTTCTCAAGGTCGACAGCGGTCGAGAAGCCGACCACGACGGCGTTCAGTTGATGAAGCCCATACCAAATCTCAGCAATTTGCTCGAGCGCGCATTAGAGAAAGGCGTCCTTGGGACAAAAATGCGCTCGGTTATAAATTCAGCGTCTGAAAATGGGATTTCTGCCGCTGTCGCGCAGCAATTTGAGGTGGCATCGACTATCCTAAAGAACGGATTGATCCCGATTATCGAGCCTGAGGTTCTCGTCAGGAGCCCGGATAAGGCAATGGCCGAAACCACTTTGGTCAAGGAAATCCTGAGGAATCTTTCGGAGCTTGCGCATGGAACGCAGGTCATATTGAAGCTTACCCTGCCAAATCAGCCGGATCTCTACGCAGGACTTGTAGAGCATCCCAGAGTTGCTCGAGTTTTTGCCTTGTCCGGAGGCTACAGACTAAAGGTCGCCTGCGAGAAACTCAAAGAGAACCCCGGGGTGATTGGAAGCTTCTCGCGAGCTCTGGTTGAGAATTTACGTGTTTCCATGCCAGACGCCGAATTCAACCGCAAACTCTCGGAAAACATCGGAGAGATATATGTAGCTAGTACGCAGACAGGCGAGAGCGCGTGATGCGGTGCACCCGAGAGCGCGATTGAAAACAAAGGCAAACTGCGGAGTCCCTTCACTGTTGCATCCACGACATCTTGCCGTGATGCAACGCCCGTCACCAGAAGGGCGAGAAGTGAGTTCAAATATGGTAAACGTCGGCGGGTTTGCTTACCAGGCAGTACAATCAGTTCAGCTTATAGGGCCAAGGAGCTGAACGAATTCACGATTGTAAAGACAAAGAACGTGCCGAGCGTTCGAATCCGTCCAAGGCGAAAGAACGCGGCCATTGCCCATTTCCGGCTCATAGTACGACTTGAAAGTGCTATCATTTATGTGCTAATGATATCACAACCAAAATATATATAGGATGGAATAAATGGCGGCGGTGACCATACGAAACCTCTCTGATGAAACTCATCGGGCGTTACGCGCGAGAGCAGCTTGCCACGGTCGTAGTACCGAGGCCGAAATTCGTGACATTCTCGAAGCCGCTGTTCGTCCTTCTGGGCGCGTGAAGCTCGGCTCGCTTCTCGCGGCCATTGGTCGTGACGCCGAAATGTCAAACAATGATGTCGAAGCGCTGCAACAACAGCGCGACGGGACCCCGGCAGTACCGATGACTTTCGAATGATCTTGCTAGACACTAATGTAATATCTGAGCCTTGGAAGCCAGCTCCTGATAGTGCTGTGCTGACTTGGTTGGATGCACAGGCCATCGAGACGCTATTCATTTCTGCTATCTCAATTGCCGAACTACGTTTCGGGATTGCCTCAATGCCATCGGGGAAGCGTAAGACAATTCTCCACGATCGCCTTGAAGGTGAAGTTCTACCAATTTTCGACGGGCGCATTCTGCCCTTTGATGTAGGTACCTCCCAATTCTATGCGGACCTGATGGCCAGCAGCCGAACATCTGGAAAGGCGATCGGGAAGGCTGATGGATACATTGCTGCTACAGCTGCAGAAAACCATCTCGTGGTCGCAACGCGAGATACAAGCCCATTCGAAGCAGCCGGATTGGTAGTCATCAATCCCTGGTCGGCCTAAGTCTTTAGAATTACAGGTCGCCGGTTCATATCTCTACAAGGGTTCTAATTCGACGGCTGCGATCTCAGAAAGTCGAGAAACGCGCGCATTCCCGCCCCTATGTGACGGTGTCTCGGATAGTAAAGGCAGAGGCCAGGATAGGGCGGCGTCCATTCGGCTAGCACCTGCCGGAGTCTCCCGTCGGCAAGTGCGTCAGCCGCCATCCACCGCGTCACGTACGCAAGGCCGCGACCGTCGAGCGCGGCCGCAAGAACAAGCCGGGACTGGTCGACGACGAGGTTGCCGGTTGTTGCCTCGACGACATCCTCGCCGCGACGCTGAAACTCCCAGCGGTAGATCGACCCGCCGGCCATGCGAAGCTGGATGCACCGGTGAAGTGAGAGTTCTGATGGGCTTGCGACGGGAGGCGCATCATCAAGATAGGCAGGCGATGCCACGACGATATGCTGCTGATCCGGTCCTATTGGGATCGCGACCATCTCGCTCGGGACGAGTTCCGCAGCACGCACACCGCAGTCGAACCCCCCTTCGGCAATATCGACCAGTCTTCCCTCGGACCGAATTTCGAAGCGCATTGCCGGCTGCAGCTTCATGAAGCGGGTCAGAAGCGGCATCAGCACTTGCTCGGCTGCATTGGCGTCGCAGTTGATCCGCACGAGTTCGGAGGGAGTGGCAGCCTATTCGTGCAACTCCTCGACTGCCAGCCCAATTTCGCTGAGAGCTGGCATGAGTCGCCCGGCGCAGCGATCGATTAGGCAGACGAGGTTCTGGTAGACGTAGCCGGCCGCCGCCTGCGCTGCACGGACATCGTTGATCCGTTCGCGGAACAGCGCGTGCCCAGGTCCCGAAGATATGTCTTCGACCAGTTGCTCGAACCAGATCTCGAGATCGCCGCGGAAGCTCCCGGTATTCAATGGTATGCTTTCAGGAATGCTCCATCCATTTCCTACAATGGATGTCTCTTATTCCTCAACCGTCAACTTGCGTCCCGTGTTGTTGAACTCACGGTACAGGCTTTGTCTGATGTGATCTATTTCTTCTTCTGTGAGCGCTTCATCCAAGATTTCATTTTTTATGGAACGCTTATAGAGAACAAACTCTACAGTTTCATCGTCTGGAAGGACCAGTTCACCTTCTGCGCTGTAGCTGTCGTTTTTATACGTAAAGCGTAGTTTGCGACGCGACATCTCTGTAATCATTGATTTATCCGATCTAGATTATTCGTTTCAGCAGAGCCGGAAAGGCTTGAGATGAAGTGTTCAATCCCTGCTTGGGCGCACTGAGTGTCCTGCGCTGGCGTCCCGGAGCTGAGGCCTATCGCGCCGACAACCTCGCCGTCGATGATCACAGGCAAACCGCCGCCGACGACCATTAAACGACCACCGATCGCTGAGTTGATCCCGTATGCCGGGCTGCCTGGCTGGCTGGCGACACCATAGCTTTCTGTGGTTCTTTTTGCCCCCGCTGCCGTATAGGCTTTGTCCTGCGCAATGATCGTACTCGTTATTTTGCCGCCATCCATCCGTTCAAAGGCCATCAGTTGTCCCGATTCATCGGTGATGGCGATGCACATGGGTACGCCGATCTCCTCAGCTTTCGCGCGGGCACCTTCGATAAGCACGCGTGCATCCTCGATGCTAAGGCGTTTGATTGTCAGCATTTTCTGTCATTCCTGGTTTCGTGTTGCTCATTCATTGATGATGAGGTGCATCCGCGCAAATCCAATCAGGCTCTCAATATGCGCTTGCGTTGCTTCAAAGGCGGCATCCGAATCATTGCGTTGCAAGGCGTCAATGATGGCAAGATGTTCCGTGGAGTCTGGTTTCAGGCGGTCTTTCAACTGACCAATCTCGAACAGTCGCGTTGCGGCACGCAGGTTGCGTAAAACGCCTGCCATGACTTCATTGCCACAATGGTCGATGATGAGGTTGTGCAGGTGGTCGTCTGAAAACCAGTGTGCATCCGTGTGATAGGCTGTGGCGTCCATCAGTTCGTCAATCTCGCGCCGCACTTCGATGAGCTTGCGGCCGGGAATGCCGGGCATAGCTTGAACAGCCGCCTGTGGCTCAATCAAAAGACGCAGTTTCAGGCTCTGGATATATTCGCCGATATCGACGTGTCGTACCACGTAGTTTCGACCGTCACCTTTTAGAACCAGACCTTCTCCCTCAAGACGCTGTAACGCTTCGCGCAAAGGCGTACGCGACACGCCGAGCATTTCAGCAAGTTGCGCTTCAACAATCACATGCCCGCCCTTGAGGCGGCGGTGGCGGATCATGTCCGAAACGGCTTTGTAAGAAAGGGCAGCCAGCTTGTGGCTAGCGTCCTTGGATGTTTTACCGATACCGGAGTTAGGGTCTGTTTGTGTCAAAGTTCATCGGTCTCCAGGTTGCCACTGTACTACTCACGCGCGATACCTTCAGAAAGGCTTTTCTTGTGTTCTGCCTTGGTCCATACCGGGCTATGTGATCAAACGCAGCGGAGTTGAGAGGATGGATGTTGACGTTCCGGCAGAAAGAAGCCTTGCCGATGAAACCTATCAGTCGCTGCTCACGGAAATTCTTTCGGCGCAACTTGCAGGTGGTGCGGTCGTGCAGGAAAGAAGGCTTGCAGCGCGCCTGGGCGTTTCGCGCTCGCCGATGCGTGATGCATTGGGTCGTCTTGAGGGGCAGGGACTTCTTGTGCGCAACGTCAAAGGCGTCCTCACCGTGCGGATCGTTACCCTTGCAGACTACCTCAACGGCGTTGCGATGCGGATGCTTGTCGAACCAAGCGCTGCGGCGTTGGCCTGCAAGGGTATAGCCGCGGAAACCGTTGCAGACCTTGCTGCCATGCTCGATGCGATAGAGGCGGACCCCGATCCCGATCCTGATTTTGTGTGGGCATTTGATGATGCGCTGCATCAGGGAATTGCCGATGCCAGCGGCAATCCTTTCATGGCTGACACCATTCTGCAGATGCGGCGTTACACGACGATCTTCGAACGCCAGCGCAAGCTCGCCCATCGCAAGCCTGGGCTGAGCGATCATCAAGGCATCGTGCGTGCGCTCCTTGATCGTGACGCGGAAGCGGCCCGCGCCGCGATGACGCTTCATCTGGATCGGATTCGTCGAAACGTGCTTTCCACCTACTGATCCAACCCCCTCACAAAACCAATTCAATTTTTTGCAGCCTTTGCGGAAAGATGTTGCATACGGCAAATGATTGTGTATGAAAATGGTATACCAAATGAATGCGAAGATAACAAGCATCATTGGGCAGGTCCGCAAGAAGATCGCAAAACCAGAGGGTTCCCATGTCATTCCGCACAATCACACTCACGTCCGTACTTTTAGTATGCACTTCCGCGTCTGCGTTCGCACAGAGCTGCGCGCCTAAGGTCGCTGATTCCGACCTGGTCAAGCCCGGCACGCTGACCATGTCGACCAATCCAACATTGCCGCCAATGCAGTTCGTCGATTCCAGCGGCGAGCTCAAAGGGATGCGTGTCGAGCTTGGCAAGGAAATCGCCAAGCGTCTTTGCCTTACGCCCGAATATGTCCGTATCGAATTTTCGGCGATGATCCCCGGTCTTCAGGCTGGTCGATGGGATATGATCAACACCGGGATATTCTTCACGAAAGAGCGCGCAGCGATCATGCAAATGATCCCCTATGAGGATCAGGCGATCAGCGTTTCCGTTGCGACCGGCAATACCACCGTCAAGGACAAGGATGGCCTCGATGGCCTGCGTGTCGGCGTTGAACTCGGAGGTTTTGAAGAAACCAAGACTCGTGCCCTTGATGCTGAACTCAAGGCGGGTGGTAAAAAGGGACTGACGATCCAGACTTTCGATAATTTCGCCCTTGCCTTCCAGGCCTTGAGGGCGGGTCAAGTCGAAGGTGTCGTTTCGATTGATGGCGTTGCTAAGGAATACGACATGCGCGGCGACTTCCGCCGCGCCGTCAGTGGCCTTTATCCGGCACCTGTCGCCGTTGCCTTTAAGAGTGCAACACTTGCAGACGCGGTTTCCGGCGTCCTGAAAGACATGAAGGCAGATGGTTCTCTGGGAAAACTCTTCGACAGCTATGGCCTGCCGATGATCGCAGGCGACTATTCGGTCAAGGGCCCTAACCGCTGATCTGAACGGTTCACCATTCTGATAGATGCCGACTTGTCCGGCATCTCCTTAGCAATAAAGGTCCCACCATGTCGTACTGGAACTGGTCAGGCTTCTTCGACTATCTCGTCAATCCCTTTATCCTTGGTGGCGTCGTCACTACGATCTGGCTGACCTGCGTCTCACTCGTGTTCGGCCTGCTGCTCGGCTTTGTCGTCGCGCTGATGCGTCGATCCACGCTAAGGCCTATGAGATGCATTGGCTGGTTCTATATCTGGCTGTTCCGTGGCACGCCGCTGCTTGTGCAGTTGATCGTGCTCTATACGGCACTACCTCAGCTCGGGATCAAGTTTTCCGTTGTTGAGGCTGCGTTGATCGGACTGGCTCTGAATGAAGCGGCCTACCTGGCGGAGATTATCCGCTCCGGCATCGAGGCAGTTCCCGCAGGACAGGCCCGTGCGGCAAGGGCCTTGGGCATGACCGAGCGTCAGATTATGCGCCACATCGTCATGCCGCAGGCTTTCAAGGTCATCATCCCACCCCTTGGTAACTCGGTCAATGGTCTGCTGAAGACGACATCGGTTACCTCGGTCATTTCAATGGAAGAACTGCTGCGGCGTACCCAGGTGCTGATTCAGGAAAAGTTCATGGTGCTCGAACTCTTCGCGGTTGCTGCCATCTACT
>JAAIGF010105980.1_pt1 | contig 10507 bp, 6 predicted proteins | sample 6487441 | NCBI WGS metagenome assembly JAAIGF01 (sample SAMN13974129, study PRJNA590717) | phyllosphere metagenome | biome: pepper field; feature: multiple bacterial spot infested pepper fields; material: pepper leaves; isolation source: leaves from pepper fields | host: Capsicum annuum ...
CGTAGCGTTCGCGCAGGCCACGCAGGATGGCGATGGACGCTTCCACCGAGGGTTCCTCGACCAGCACCTTCTGGAACCGGCGCTCCAGTGCGGCGTCCTTCTCGATGTACTTGCGGTACTCGTCCAGGGTGGTCGCGCCGATGCAATGCAGTTCGCCACGCGCCAGCGCGGGCTTGAGCATGTTGCCGGCGTCCATGGCGCCTTCGGCCTTGCCTGCGCCCACCATGGTGTGCAGTTCGTCGATGAAAACGATGGTGCTGCCCTCGTCCTGGGCCAGTTCCTTCAGCACGGTCTTCAGGCGTTCTTCGAACTCGCCGCGGAACTTGGCGCCGGCCAGCAAGGCGGCCATGTCCAGCGACAGCACGCGCTTGCCGCGCAGGCTTTCGGGGACTTCGTCGTTGACGATGCGCTGGGCCAGGCCTTCGACGATGGCGGTCTTGCCCACGCCAGGTTCGCCGATCAGTACCGGGTTGTTCTTGGTGCGGCGCTGCAGGATCTGGATGGCGCGGCGGATCTCGTCGTCGCGGCCGATCACCGGGTCGAGCTTGCCCAGGCGGGCACGCTCGGTCAGGTCCAGGGTGTACTTCTTCAGGGCTTCACGGTTGGATTCGCCTTCCTGCGAATCGACGTTGTTGCCGCCACGCACGGCCGCGATCGCGGCTTCCAGCGCCTTGCGCTGCAGCCCGGCGCCGCGCAGGGTTTCGCCCGCCGGGCCCTTGTCGTCGGACAAGGCCAGCAGGAACAGTTCGGTGGCAATGTACGCATCGCCACGCTGGCCGGCTTCCTTGTCGGTCTTGTTCAGCACCGATTGCAGGTCGCGGCTGGGCTGGATGTTGCCCTCGCTTCCCTGCACCTGCGGCAGCTTGGCGATGGCCGATTCGATGGCCGGTTGCAGGCGGTTGACCGCCACGCCGGCACGCGCCAGCAGCCCAGCCGCGCCGCTGTCGGCGTCGGCAAGCAGGGCGGCCAGGACGTGCACCGGTTCGATGTAGGGGTTGTCACGACGCGCGGCGAGGCTCTGGGCATCGCCAAGCGCCTGCTGGAACTTGGTAGTCAGTCGGTCGAAGCGCATGGTTTCAGATGGGACAGAAAGGGGGACCGCAATCGGTCCGATAGCTAGGACGTATGGGTGGCTCGGCCGCGTTTCAAGCGGTGACGCACAAGACTGACGCCAAGCGTTGCAATCCGGCACTATCCTTGCAGGCATGACCGCTGCGGCGTTTTGCGCCGCGGCACCGAACGGAGAATGCAAACATGCTGGAATTCGACGCGCGCAACGTGCGCATGGGGCAGCAGGCGGCCGACAAGGCACATGCCCTCGCGCTGGTGAGCGCGGCCCTGGCCGACGACGGCCTGACCGACCCGGCGTACCTGACCGGCCTGCAGGCCCGCGAAGCCCAGGGTTCCACATACCTGGGCCAGGGCATCGCGATCCCGCACGGCACGCCCGATACCCGTCACCTGGTTCAGCAGACCGGCATCCGCCTGCTGCAGTTTCCCCAGGGCGTGGATTGGGGGGGCGGCAACCTCGTCTACCTGGCCGTCGGCATCGCCGCCCGTTCCGACGAACACCTGACCTTGCTGCAGGCGCTGACGCGGGTGCTGGGCGACGAAGCCATGGAGCTGGCCCTGCGCGACGCCAAAACCGCCGACGACCTGGTGGCGTTGCTGCAGCGCAAGCCCCGCGACACGCGGCTCGATGCGCAGTTGCTGGTGTTCGGTGACGATGCTGCCAACCTCGACGACCTGATCGCCACCGCGGCGCGCCGCCTGCGGCAAGCCGGATGCGTGCGCGACGGCTTCGTCGGCGGGCTGTATGCCAATCCCATGCTGCCCCTGGGCGATGGCCTGTGGCTGGTCCATGCCACGCAACGCGTGGACGAGCCCGCGCTGGCCTTGGTGACCCCGGCCCGGCCGCTGGAGGCCGATGGCCGCCCGGTGAAGGGGCTGCTGTGCCTGGCCGCCGCCCAGGAAGGCCATGAAGCCATCCTGGAGCGCCTGAGCGACATCCTGCTCGCAGGGCGGGCGTCGACCCTGACCGATGCCGCCGCGCCGGGGCCAGTGCTGGCGGCGCTGGGCGCCGACGTGGCGCCCGACTGGCCGGCCGCGACGGTGGTGCTGGCCAATGCACACGGGCTGCATGCCCGGCCAGCACAGGTGCTGACGCAGGTCGCCAAGGGCTTCGACGGCGACATACGCGTACGGGTGGCCGGCGCCTATGCGGCACCGGTATCCGCCCGCAGCCTGAGCAAACTGTTGAGCCTGGGCGTGCGGCGTGGCCAGTCGCTGGAATTCCTGGCCGAGCCCGGCATTGCCGATCAGGCCCTGCCTGCGCTGGTCGGTGCAGTACGCGCCGGTCTGGGCGAACCGGTCGAGCCGCTGACCGCAGCCGAACTCGAACGGGCCGCATCGCTGGATCAACCCGCGCCAGCAGTCGTGCAGGCACCCGTGGCGCCGACCAGCACGCCGGACGAGGTGCCACCGCCGCCTGCAGGCAGCACCTGGCACGCCATCCCGGCGTCGTCGGGCATTGCCGTCGGCCCCGCCCACGTGCTGACCGTCCATACCTTCGACTATCCGCAACAGGGCGAATCGCCCGCCACCGAGCGTGCCCGCCTTCAGGACGCGTTGGCTGCTGCCAGCGCCGACCTGGACGCGATGATCACGCGCAGCCCGGTCAAGGCGATCCGCGAAATCTTCGTCACCCACCGCGAGATGCTGTCCGATCCGTCCCTGGCGGAAGATGCCGAGGCACGCCTTGCCCACGGCGCCAGCGCCGAAGCGGCCTGGGCGGCAACCGTCGACGAGGCTGCGCAGGCCCAGGAATCCTTGCAGGACGCCCTGCTGGCCGAACGTGCAGCCGACCTGCGCGACGTCGGCCGCCGCGTCCTGGCCAAGCTGTGCGGCGTGGAAGACGCCGCCGAGCCGGACGAGGCTTACATCCTGGTGACGGGGGAAGTCGGTCCGTCGGACGTGGCGCGGCTGGACCCGGCCCGCGTGGCGGGCATTCTGACGGCGCGCGGCGGGGCCACCTCGCACAGTGCCATCGTCGCACGTGCGCTGGGCATCCCCGCGCTGGTGGGCGCAGGCGCGGCCGTGCTGGCGCTGGCGCCGCGCACGCCCTTGCTGCTCGATGGCGACCGCGGCGTGCTGAAGGTCGATCCCGAGCCCGAGGCCTTGGTACGGGCACAGGCCGAACGCGAGGCACGCGTCGCCCGCCAACAGGCTGCCGACCTGCGCAAGCTGGAGCCCGCCATCACGCGTGACGGCCATGCCATCGAGGTCTTCGCCAACCAGGGTGACATCACCGGCACCGCGGCTGCGGTGGCCTACGGCGCAGAAGGCATCGGCCTGCTGCGCACCGAATTCCTGTTCATGGCCCATGCCCAGGCACCCGACCTGAGCACCCAGGAAGCCGAATACCGGCAAGTGCTGGACGGCCTGCAAGGCCGGCCGCTGGTAGTCCGCACCCTGGACGTGGGCGGCGACAAGCCCCTGCCCTACTGGCCGGTGCCGGAAGAAGACAACCCCTACCTGGGCCTGCGCGGCATCCGCCTGACGCTGCAACGTCCCGAGGTGCTGGAGACCCAGTTGCGCGCGCTGATGCGCGCCGCCGAAGACCGGCCGATGCGCATCATGTTCCCGATGGTGGGAAGCGTGGACGAATGGCGGCAGGCCCGCGACATCGCGCTGCGCGTGCGCGAGGAAGTGCCGGTGACGGACCTGCAACTCGGCATCATGGTGGAAGTCCCGTCGGCGGCCCTACTGGCGCCAGTGCTCGCGCAGGAAGTGGACTTCTTCAGCGTCGGCACCAACGACCTGACCCAGTACACGCTGGCCATCGACCGGGGACACCCGGTGCTGTCGGCCCAGGCCGATGGCCTGCACCCCAGCGTGCTGACCTTGATCGACATGACGGTGAAGGCCGCCCACGCCCATGGCAAATGGGTGGGCGTGTGCGGCGAACTGGCCGCCGACCCGCACGCCGTGCCGGTCCTCGTCGGGCTGGGCGTGGACGAACTGAGCGTCTCGGCCCGCAGCATTCCGCTGGTCAAGGCGCGGGTGCGGGAACTGGACATGTCGCAGGTACGCGCAATGGCGCAGCAGGCACTGGGACTGCCCAGCGCCGACGCCATCCGCGCCTTGGTGGAGACCTTGAACTGATGGCCCGCTTACTCGCCATAACCCTGAACCCGGCGATCGACGTCACCATCCGGCTGCCACGCCTGGCGCCCGGGGAAGTCAATCGCAGCCAGTCGATGTCGGCGCGCGCGGCCGGCAAAGGCCTCAACGTCGCCCAGGTGCTGGCCGACCTCGGTCATACCGTGACGGTCAGCGGCTTCCTGGGCATCGACAACGCCCAGCCCTTCGAAGCCCTGTTCGCCGAGCGCGGCTTCATCGATGCCTTCATCCGCGTGCCGGGCGAGACCCGCAGCAATATGAAGATCGCCGAGGACGACGGCCGCGTGACCGACATCAACGGCCCGGGCGTACACGCCGACGACATCGCCCGCGCTGCCCTGGCCGAACGGCTGGGCACCATTGCGCGCGGACACGACGCCGCCATCGTGTCGGGCAGCCTGCCGCGTGGCGTCAGCCCGGAATGGTTCGCCGAACTGGTGGGCATGCTGCGCGAACAAGGCCTGCGCGTGGTCCTGGACACCAGCGGACCGGCGTTGAAAGCTGCATTGAACGCCCGCCCCTGGCTCATCAAGCCCAATACCGACGAGCTGGCCGAACTGGTCGGACAGGCGGTGGAAACGTCCGAGGCCCAGCGCGAACAGGCCGCTCGCCTGCGCGCGTTCGGGGTGTCGCATGTCGTGATTTCCCAGGGCGCGGAAGGCGTGCGCTGGTTCGGTGACGAACTGGCCCTGCAGGCGACGCCGCCCAAGGGGCCGGTGTTGAGCACGGTTGGAGCAGGCGATTCCCTGGTCGCCGGCATGGTGCACGGCCTGTTGACCGGCCTGCCGCCCGACCAGACGCTGGCGCTGGCCATCGCGGTGGCCGCCGAAGCCGTCGCGCAGGTCGGCGTCGGCGTGGCCGACCGGGTCCGCCTGGACGCGCTCGCCGCCCAGGTACACGTCGCGCAGCTTGGCCGCCCCGATGCGGCCATCACATCCAAGACAAGGTAGTTCCATGCATATCGCCCTCATCACATCCTGCCCCGGCGGCAGCGTCACCAGCGTGCTGAGTTCACGGCTGCTGGCGGGTGCGGCCACCCGGCTGGGCTGGCAGGTCAGCACCGAGCGCCACGGCGCCGCGCAGGACGGCGGCACGCTGTCGGCCGAAGACATCGCCCAGGTCGACCTGGTGGTGGTCGTCTGCGCAGGCACCCTGCCCATGGCCCGCTTCGCCGGCAAGCGCCTGTTCCGCAGCACGCCCGCCGAGGCCCTGGCCGACCCCGAAGCCTTTTTGAAGCAGGCCGAACGCGACGCGACGGTCTGGGAAGAACCGCTGGCGGCCGCCGCCTCGGGCGCGGCGCCCCCCACAGGCGGCGGCGCGCGGCGCATCGTGGCCGTCACGGCCTGCCCGACGGGCGTGGCCCACACCTTCATGGCAGCCGAAGCCCTGCAGCAGGCCGGCCCGGCCAGCGGCGTGGAAATCCAGGTGGAAACACAGGGATCGGTCGGCGCCCGCAACAAGCTGGACCCGGCGGCCATCGCCGCCGCCGACGTGGTCCTGCTGGCCACCGACATCGAAGTCGACCTGGCCCGTTTCGCTGGCAAGCGTGTCTACCGGTGCGGCACCGGCGTCGCCCTGAAACAACCCAGGCAGACCATCGAGCGCGCCTTGGCCGAGGCCACCGTGATCGAAAGCGACGCCCCCGCCACGACGGCGGACGGGACTGCGGCCAAGAAGGAGAAGACCGGCGTCTACAAACATCTGCTGACCGGCGTGTCGTTCATGCTGCCGATGGTGGTGGCGGGCGGCCTGTTGATCGCGCTGTCCTTCGTGTTCGGCATCGAGGCCTTCAAGGAACAGGGCACGCTGGCCGCCGCCCTGATGCAGATCGGCGGCGACACCGCCTTCAAGCTGATGGTGCCGGTGCTGGGCGGCTATATCGCCTACTCCATCGCCGACCGCCCCGGGCTTGCACCCGGCATGATCGGCGGGATGCTCGCCAGCACGCTGGGGGCGGGCTTCCTGGGGGGCATCGTGGCCGGTTTCATCGCGGGCTACACGGCCCTGGCACTGGCGCGCGGGCTCAAGCTGCCAGCCAGCGTGGAATCGCTCAAGCCCATCCTCATCATCCCGCTGGTGGCCAGCCTGGTCACCGGGCTCATCATGATCTACGTGGTGGGTGCGCCTGTCGCAGCGGCGCTGTCTTCGCTCACCACCTTCCTCGACAACATGGGCACGTCGAACGCCGTGCTGCTGGGCATCGTGCTGGGGGCGATGATGTGCGTGGACCTGGGCGGACCGATCAACAAGGCGGCCTATGCCTTCTCGGTCGGCCTGCTGGCCTCGCAGAGCTATGCGCCCATGGCCGCGACCATGGCGGCCGGCATGGTGCCGCCGATCGGCATGGGGATCGCCAGCGTGCTGGCGCGGCGCAAGTTCGCCCAGAGCGAACGCGATGCCGGCCGGGCCGCATCGATCCTTGGCCTGTGCTTCATCTCGGAAGGAGCGATTCCCTTCGCCGCGAAAGACCCGCTGCGCGTGATTCCGGCCAGCATCGCTGGCGGCGCGCTGACGGGCGGCCTGTCGATGCTGTTCGGCTGCAAGCTGCTGGCGCCGCACGGCGGCCTGTTCGTGCTGCTGATCCCGGGCGCGATCAACCACGCCCTGCTGTACGTGGCCGCCATTGCCGCCGGCAGCGTGCTGACGGGCGTGCTGTACGCCGTCCTGAAGCAGCAACCCGCCAGCGGACTGGCGCCCGCGGCGGGCTGAGCATCACCCGGCTGGATGTCAGCCGCGCAAACGTTCCAGCGCGGCGTCCAGCCGATCCACCGCCCACACTTCCAGCCCTTCGATGGGCTGGCGCGGCGCGTTGGCCTTGGGAATCAAGGCAACGCTGAAGCCCAGCTTGGCGGCTTCACGCAGGCGTTCCTGCCCGCGCGGCGCCGGCCGGATCTCGCCGGCCAGGCCGACTTCCCCGAATGCGATCAGGCCACGCGGCAAGGGCCGGTTGCGCAAAGACGAAACGATGGCCAGCAGCACCGCCAGGTCGGCGGCGGGTTCCGTAATGCGCACGCCGCCCACGGCGTTGACGAAGACGTCCTGGTCGGCCGCCGATACGCCCGCATGACGGTGCAGCACCGCCAGCAGCATCGCCAGGCGGTTGCCTTCCAGGCCCACCGACAGACGACGCGGGTTGGGCATGTTGGCGGTGTCCACCAACGCCTGGATCTCGACCAGCAAGGGCCGGGTGCCCTCTTGCGTGACCATGACGCACGACCCCGGCACCTGCTGCTCGTGTTGCGACAGGAACAGCGCCGACGGATTGGGCACGCCACGCAGGCCACGGTCGGTCATGGCGAACACGCCCAGTTCGTTGACCGCGCCGAAACGGTTCTTGAACGCGCGCACCAGGCGGAACGACGAATGCGTGTCGCCTTCGAAGTACAGCACGGTGTCGACGATGTGCTCCAGCACGCGCGGACCGGCCAGCGTACCTTCCTTGGTGACGTGGCCGATCATGACGATGACCGTACCGGTCTGCTTGGCGATGCGCGTCAGTTGCGCCGCGCATTCCCGCACCTGGGCCACCGAACCGGGAGCCGAGGTCAGTTGCTCGGAATACAGTGTCTGGATCGAATCGATCACGGCCACTGCGGGCGTTTCCTGCGACAACGCGGCCTGGATGGCTTCGAGCCGGATCTCGGGAAGGAGGCTGACTTCGCCGCTGTCCAGGCCCAGCCGGGTCGCGCGCAGGGCGACCTGGTCACCGGATTCCTCGCCGGTGACGTACAGCACCTTGCGCGAGGTCGACAGCGACGCCAGGGCCTGCAGCAGCAAGGTGGACTTGCCGATGCCCGGATCTCCGCCGATCAGGATCACTGCGCCCGCCACCAGGCCACCGCCCAGCACGCGGTCGAATTCATCGATGCCGGTCGGGAAGCGCGGCTCTTCGCGCGCTTCGATGTCGGCCAGCTTGCGCACCGGGGCGCTGCCCGCCAGCGGTGCATAGCGGTGGGTATTGCCGGCACCGGGTGCTTCGGCCACGCCTTCGACCAGGGTGTTCCAGGCGCCGCAGTGCGGGCACTTGCCCTGCCACTTGGGACTGGTGCCGCCGCATTCGGCACAGGTGTAGACGGTCTTTGCCTTGGCCATGGATCAGTCCACCGAACGCACGGAAACACGCGGTGCGACGGCGCACAGCAATTCGTAGCCGATGGTGCCGGCATGGCTGGCCACCTCGTCGACGGAAGGTCCGCCCTCGCCCCACAGCACCACCGGCGTGCCCACACCCGCATCGGGCAAATCGGTCAGGTCGACCGTCAGCATGTCCATGGACACGCGTCCGACCACACGGGTGCGTCGCCCCCCCACCACGACAGGCGTATCGCCGTCGGCAATGCGTGGGTAGCCGTCCGCGTAGCCGCATGCCACCACGCCGATGCGGGTCTCGCGCTCGGCACGGAAGCGGGCGCCATAGCCGACGATGCCGCCTGTCGGCACCGTCTGCACTCCGATCAGTTCGGAACGCAGGGTCATCACCGGCCGCAGGCCGAGTTGCTCGGCGCTGGTGTCGTTGAACGGGCTGGCGCCGTAGAGCACGACGCCAGGCCGCACCCAGTCGGCTGCATGCTGCGGATAACGGAACACCGCCGCCGAATTGCACATGGAAATCGGGCCGGTCAGTCCGCCCGTCATTTGCTGGAACTCACGCGCCTGGGCGTCCACCCCTTCCGGACCGTCGGCGGTCGCGAAATGGGTCATCGACCCCACGCTGCCCACGATGCCGCTGCGCTGCAAGGCAGCCAGCCGCCGGTGCGCGGCCAGGAAGTGACCGCCGACGAAGCCCAGCCGGTTCATGCCGCTGTTGTGCTTGACGAACACATCGACCGGGCGCGCCAGCCGGGCGGTTTCCAGCATGCGCAGTTGCTCGTCGCTGTGAACGGCCGTGGTGATGTGATAGCGATCCAGCACGTCCAGGTCGGCAGGCTCGAAGAAGCCTTCGAGGAGCATGATCGGTCCCACCCAGCCCGCTTCGCGGCAGCGCACGGCCTCGGCCAGGTCGAGCATGGCCAGACCGTCGGTGCCGGAAAGCCCGGCCACGGCGCGTTCTATACCGTGCCCGTAGGCATTGGCCTTGATGACCGACCAGATGCGCGGCGGCGTGCTGCCCTGGACGCTTTCGGCAAGGTGACGACGAACAGCGGCGAGATTGTGCGCAAACGCCGCGCGCGAAATGGAGGCAGAGATGGGACGTGGCATGGGCGACAAGTCTACGCTGCTGCCCGGCGGTTCGCATCCCTGCCACGTCCTTCGCACCCGCCCGGCGACCCCGGTATCATCGGCGTCCCCACACGGTTTCCCCACGCAGCCCCTCTACCCGCCAATGGCCGTCGATCACTACGAGAACTTTCCCGTCGCCTCGGTGCTGATGCCGCCGCACCTGCGCCCGGCCGTGGTCGCCCTGTACCGCTTCGCCCGCAGCGCCGACGACCTGGCCGACGAAGGCGATGCCGATCCGGGCATCCGCCTGTCGGCGCTGTCGGCCTACGAAGCCGGGCTGACGGCCTTGCGCGACGGCACCGGCCTGCCCGGCAACGACCAGCCCTGGCCCCCCGGCGCCCCCGCAGCCGTCTTCGCGCCACTGGCGACGGCCGTGCGCGCCCACGACCTGCCTCTGCCGCCCCTGCACGCCTTGCTGTCGGCCTTCAAGCAGGACGTGGTGACGCACCGCTACCCCGATTACCCCACGCTGCGCGACTACTGCAGCCGCTCGGCCGACCCGGTCGGCACGCTGATGCTGCACCTGTACGACGCCGCCACGCCGGAGAACCTGCGTGCATCCGATGCCATCTGCACCGGCTTGCAACTGGTTAACTTCTGGCAGGACGTCGCCATCGACTGGAAGAAGGGCCGGGTCTACCTGCCGCAGGACGACATGGCGCGCTTCGGCGTGACCGAAGCACACATCGCCAGCGGCCGATGCGACGCCGCATGGACGGCCTTGATGTCGATGCAGGTGCAGCGCGCCCGGGCGCTGCTACACTTCGGCGCCCCGCTCGCGGGGCGGCTGCCGGGCCGGCTGGGCTGGGAACTGCGCCTGGTGGTGCTGGGCGGCCTGCGCATCCTGCGCCGCCTTGAGCTGGCCGGGTATGACGTCCATCGTGCCCGCCCCACCGTCGGGCCGCGCGACTGGCCTTGGATAATCTGGCATGCGTGGCGCTGGCCGCCCGCGATGCCTGCGACGGACCGCGACCATGACGCCTGACGAGTATTGCCAGGAAAAAGCCGCCAAGAGCGGCTCCAGCTTCTATTACAGCTTCCTGTTCCTGCCGCCCGAGCGGCGCCGCGCCATCACGGCGCTGTACGCGTTCTGTCGCGAGGTCGA
>JAAIGF010197111.1_pt1 | contig 10504 bp, 11 predicted proteins | sample 6487441 | NCBI WGS metagenome assembly JAAIGF01 (sample SAMN13974129, study PRJNA590717) | phyllosphere metagenome | biome: pepper field; feature: multiple bacterial spot infested pepper fields; material: pepper leaves; isolation source: leaves from pepper fields | host: Capsicum annuum ...
CTTGGCGCGTTCGATTGCCCACAGGCCAAAGTCGCCACGATTGTCGATCGATACGGTTTCCATTCCAGAACCTTTCCTTGACGCCGACCCTCTCGACGCCGGGCCGATATAGGGTGAGTGGTCGCTTCCTGTCAAAACTTGATCCTTTCCGAGCTGTCGGCTACCACCGGGTAAGGCCGCGGGCGGGATCAATGCTGCGCTTTTGGCGTTATATTAAAAAATTTCGACCAAAAAAGCCCACGCAAGACCAGAATAAGGAAGCAATCGATATGAGCCTGAAGTTTGGAACAAGCGGCCTTCGCGGCCTTTCGGAAGATCTCAAAGGCAAGGCGTCCGCAGTTTACGCGACAGCCTTCGCACAACATCTTCTTGCTTCCGGACAGGCAAAAGCTGGTGATCCTGTTTTGATCGGGCAAGATTTCAGGGATTCGAGCCCCTCCATCGCACGCACTTGCATCGGCGCACTGCGCGCCGCCGGTCTGAAGCCGGTTGATTGCGGCGCGCTGCCAACACCTGCCCTGGCGCTCTACAGCATGTCCCTAAATGCCGGAGCCCTGATGATTACGGGCTCGCATATTCCGGCGGATCGCAACGGGATCAAGTTTTACAGGCCGGATGGCGAAATCGACAAGCAGGATGAAATTGCAATTGGCGAATTGGCAAAAGGCCTCGAAGGGGCAGATATGCCCGACCAGCCGGGCGATGCGGAAACCGGATCAGAACAGGCAAATGCGCTATTTTTCGAGCGCAATTCGGCTCTCTTACCAGCAGGTTCGCTTTCCGGTTTGAAAATTGGCGTCTATCAGCACAGCACGGTCGCCCGGGACGCGTTCGTTGATGTCTTGAGACATTACGGGGCTGAGGTCGCCCCACTCGGCAGGTCCGAAACCTTCATCCCTGTCGATACCGAAGCGGTTTCCGCCGATACGTTGGAGAAGCTCAAGTCATGGTCCGCAGAGCATAAGCTGGATGCGATTATCTCAGCCGATGGCGATGGAGACAGGCCGTTGCTTGCGGATGAGCACGGCGTACCGCTTCGCGGCGATCTCTTGGGTCTCATCACTGCCAATTTCCTCAAAGCCGATGTTGTTGTCACACCCGTCACCTCCAATTCAGGCATTGAAGGCAATGGCGACTTCGAGGTTTTGCGCACCAAGGTCGGGTCGCCCTTTGTCATCGCCGGGATGCAGGAAGCTCTCTCGAATGGAAAGGAAAGGGTCATCGGCTTTGAAGCCAATGGCGGTTTCCTCACTGCCTCGGCCTTCACGCTCAATGGCAAGACGGTGTCCCCGCTGCCGACACGCGACTGCTTCCTGCCGCTTCTGGCGGTGCTGAAGCTTGCTGCCGACCAGCAACAGCCGTTGTCGCAGATTGCGGCAGCCTACAGGCTTCCCGTCGCCGCCGCAGATCGTCTGCAGGATTTCGCCCAGGAGAAGAGCGCTGCCCTGATGGAGCATCTTCGCGCGTCCAGCACCAACCTTGAAACGTTCCTTCGTCCCGTGGGGGATGTGAAGGAAACCAGCGATATAGACGGGCTTCGTGTGACACTGACCAACGGCAACACCATCCACTTCCGCCCATCCGGCAACGCGCCGGAGATGCGTTGCTATGTCGAAGCGGCCAATCAGGATGACGCCGACGCCCTGTTGCGACAGGGTCTGGATATGATCCGCAACTTCGGTTGATGTGATGCCGGGTGCGGCGAAGCAATTTGCCGCACCCTTCGTTTGCTGTTGCGCTTTTTTCGCTGAGGCGGCAAAGCTGGGGCAAACGGAGACTGGACGTGTCGGGCGAAACCGTTACACTTTATGAGGCAATCGGCGGCGAGCAGACGGTTCGCGCATTGTCGAAGCGGTTCTACGAGCTGATGGACACGTTGCCCGAAGCATCGCACTGCCGGGCGATCCACCCGCCCGATCTTTCAAACAGCGAGAGCAAGTTTACCGATTACCTGCTGGGCTACCTCGGCGGCCCGCCGGTCTATGTCGAAAAATACGGACACCCCATGCTGCGCAGACGGCATTTCGTGGCCCCCATCGGTACCGTGGAGCGGGAAGAATGGCTGCTCTGCTTTCGGCGCGCCATGGATGAGACCATCGAGAACCCCAAACTGCGCGACATCATCTGGACGCCGATAGAACGTCTGGCGCTGCACATGCAAAATCAGGAAGAGACCACATCATGAGCAGACAATGGCTGCGGCCAACGAGCCTGTTTCTTGCCGGCCTGCTTGGCGCGGCAGGTGTTGCGCTTGCTGCGGCAGCAACGCACACGGGTGCAACGCAATTGCTTGGCAACGCATCGGCAATGTGCCTGGCCCACGCACCGGTCCTTCTCGGTCTTCACATCGGCTGGGAGCGGATCAGGACCGCAACACCCGCTTCCCTTCTTCTGGGCCTCGGAACCGCACTTTTCGCAGCCGACCTGGTCTCACGCCATTTCACCAGTGTGGGCCTGTTTCCAATGGCCGCGCCAATAGGCGGTTTTGGCATGATTGCCGGATGGATGGTTCTGGCGCTTGCCGCTTTTTTCAAGCCGGCCCGCGCCTGAACACCTCAATTGGCGCCGTTGCGCTCATTCATGGTCTGAAGGGCACGTTCCAGACTGGACTTGCTGCCATTGCGCAGTGGAATGAAGGTCTTGCCGAACTTCTTGCATCCGGACTTTACCCGCAAACACGCATCATGGCTGATACAGTCGATGGGGCAGAACACGCAGTCGACCGACGGAAGCAGCGTGTCGATCCGCGAAACAGCCTCGCGCAATCCGCCATCGTGATGGATAAGCTCCGCATCGAAGCTGCTGGCAATCTGTCGAAGATGCGCAACCTGACAGTCACGCCCACCGACATAGAGAAAGCTTCTCGGGCCGGAAGGTGCCGATGCAGAAGGGGTTTGCTCTTCCTGCTGCGGGCGATTGTCCCGCTTGCCGTTACGATCCGCCTTCTTCTTCTCTTTCCGTGCCATGCCTCACCTTACCATTGAATTCTGCCACCTGTGCAATCAGGTCGGGCACACGATAGTAAAGATGAGTTTTCGAGTAAAGTATAAAGTTGAACGTAATCGTCATGTTTTTTTGGATTGCGGGGAAAATATCCCCAGCCCGCCCATGAAGAGCTGCTCCAGAAAGCGGGCGGCATCCTCAAAACGGCCCTCTCCGGCATTGTCGCCCAGCACGGCCCGCACCTGAACATCGAAATCCGCATAGTGCTGAGTCGTCGCCCATATCGAGAAAATCAGGTGATAGGGATCGCAAGGCGCCATACGGCCAGATTTCGCCCAACTGCGGATCACGCCCGCCTTTTCATCCACCAGTTCCTTCAAAGGCCCCTTCAACTCATCCTCGACATGCGGTGCGCCCTGCAGGATTTCATTGGCGAACAGACGGCTTTCGCGCGGATAATCCCGGGCCATTTCAAGCTTGCGTCGGATATAGGAGCGGATTTCGCTCTCCGGGTCACCGTCAGCGTCGAAGGCCCGCAACGGGTCCAGCCAGGTGTACAGCACACGCTCGATCAATGCCCTGTGCATCGCTTCCTTGGTTCGGAAGTAATAGAGAACGTTGGGCTTCGACATTCCCACAACCTCGGCGATCTGATCGATGGTCGTGCCACGAAAGCCGTGAGCCGAGAAGACATCAAGCGCCGCTTCCAGGATCGCCTCTTCCTTCTCTTCCTGTATGCGCGTCCGCTTCTGGGTCTTCGCCGCTCTGGGTATGGGCATGGAAAATCTCTGTAGGTTTAAATTCTGCTGGGACGATCTGGACCAAGAATAATTGATAATGAACGCCGTATCGCCAGATACCGCTTTGCACATCAAATATCCCCATTTCTTTTAGGCTCCAAAGCCTTCGTCCGCAATGTTGACCAGTCGGTCAAATAAGGTGCGATCTCCGAGGTCGCAAAGACGGGCGCTGAGACTGCGCAAACAGCCGCGGTGACGGACGCGACTGCCCATGTAAACCCTTGCGGATGCACTTATATGGAAGTTAAGCAATATTCAAAAATGTATATGCGCTGCATGAGCTAGACGGATTGAATTACCCCTTGCGACGAATTACATTCCTGCTTGAGAGAGTTGATCTGGCCTCTTCATCGAAAGCGCTGCACGTCTGACCGTCAGGCGGAAGAAAGCAAGCCTTCGAGGAAGATCACGCGTGTCACTCCAGTTTGCATCCATTGTCGCCTGGCCTTCTGCAGCACCAATGTGCACGATGGACGTGCGATCCGACCTTGAACGGACAGATACATGCTTGCCAGAACAATCGCCGCCCGCTTTTCGATGCTGATGGTCTCGGCTCTCTTCATGCCCGAAATTGCGAGCGCGCAAGGCGGCGCAGATCGCAGCAATCTGCCTTCCATCGTGGTCAGCGAGGCGACGAAACGGGATCTCGTTGATCGCGTCATTGCAACCGGCACCCTCAAGCCCGTCGATGAAATCTATGTCCAGCCGCTTGTCGATGGCCTGTCGGTGGACAAATTGAATGTGGATATCGGCGACAGGGTTGAGGCGGGTGCCTCACTTGCAGAACTGTCGAAGGACAGCCTCATCCTGCAAAAAAGCCAGCTTGAGGCCAACCGCGCCAAGGCGCAGGCGGGCGTTGCCCAGAGCAAGGCACAGGTCATAGAGGCGCAGGCAAACTATGATGATGCCGTGCGCCAGCGCGATAGGGCACAGCGGCTCGGCCAATCCGGTTCCGGCTCCGTCTCTCAGGTGGAACAGACTGCGGCGGCCGCAGATGTGGCGCGCGCGCGTCTCGACGCAGCCAGACAGGCGGTGACGGTGGGTGAAGCCGATATCAAGGTGGTGGATGCCCAGATCGACGATATCGATCTCAAGCTGTCACGCACCAGCGTCAAGACGCCCGTTGCCGGTGTTGTATCCGCCAAGAACGCGCGCGTCGGTGCCATTGCCAGCGGTGCAGGAAATCCCCTGTTCACCGTCATCAAGGACAACGCAATCGAGCTCGTTGCCGACCTTTCCGAAACCGATATCCAGAAAGTCGAAGCCGGGCAGAAGGCGGTCATTTCGGTTGCCGGCGGCAACAGGAAGATCGAAGGAAAGGTGCGCCTCGTTTCGCCAACGGTGGATGCCACCAGCCGCCTCGGCTCCGTCCATATTCTTCTGCCAACGGATAGTCCGGCCCGCGCAGGCATGTATGGCAGTGCGGAAATCGTTATCGCCTCCACCAACGCCTTGGCCCTGCCGCTCTCGGCTGTCACCTCCGGGCGAGAAGGTTCCACCGCACGGCGTGTGGAAAATGGCGTGGTAAAGCAGGTGGCCGTCGAAATCGGCATTCAGGACAGCGGCTTTGTCGAAATCAGGACCGGTCTGGCTGCTGGTGATATGGTCGTTGAAAAAGCAGGCGCCTTTGTGCGCGATGGTGACAAGATCAACCCGGTGCCGGCTGATGCCGCAGCCTCGAACTGACTGAGGAAGAACGATGAATTTCTCGGCCTGGTCCATACGCAACCCGATTGCGCCATTGCTGTGCTTTGCCCTTCTGTTGTTTCTGGGCATCAAGGCATTTTACGATTTGCCGATCACCCGTTTTCCCAACATCGACGTGCCGGTGGTGGCAATCACCGTTACCCAGAGCGGCGCCTCTCCTTCCGAACTTGAAGCGCAGGTCACCAAGGAAATCGAGGACGCGGTCGCCTCGATCAGCGGTATCGACGAAATACAGTCCACCGTCACGGACGGCCAGTCGCTGACGACAGTCCTGTTCCGCATCGAAAAGCCCACCGAAGAAGCCGTTCAGGACACCAAGGACGCCATCGACAAGATCCGCAGCGAATTGCCTTCGGATATCGAAGAGCCTGTCGTCAGCAAGATCGATGTGGAGGGACAGGCGATCCAGACCTTTGCCGTTTCCTCCCCCAACATGACGCTCGAAGAACTCTCATGGTTCGTGGATGACACGATCAAGCGGGCGCTTCAGGGTCAGTCGGGCGTTGGCAAGATAGATCGCTATGGCGGAGCGGACCGCGAAGTGCGCGTGTCGCTCAATCCCGCCAAGCTGGATGCCTATGGCATCACGGCAGCCGAAGTGAACCAGCAATTGCGCGGCACCAATGTGGATCTCGGATCGGGCCGTGGCCAGGTTGCGGGCAATGAGCAGACAATCCGTACGCTGGGCGATACGCGTGATGTCACCCAGCTTTCCAATACGACGATCGCTTTGTCCGGCGGTCGCTTCGTCAAGCTGTCGGAACTTGGCACCGTCACCGATACCTATGAGGAGCCGAAATCCTTCTCGCGGTTCAACGGCAATCCTGGAGTCACCTTCGCCGTCTTCCGCTCAAAGGGTGCAAGCGAGGTTTCCGTTGCGGAAACAGTCGCGCAGAACCTGGACAAGGTTCGCGCCGAGCATCCCAATGTGTCGATCGAAATGGTCGATGATGCCGTCTATTTCACCTATGGAAACTATGAGGCTGCGCTTCATACGCTTGTTGAAGGCTCCATTCTTGCGGTCATCGTCGTCCTGCTTTTCCTGCGCAACTGGCGAGCAACCCTGATTGCCGCCATCGCCTTGCCCCTGTCGGCCATTCCGACATTCTGGGTCATGGATGTGCTGGGCTTCTCGCTCAATCTCGTCAGCTTTCTGGCGCTCACGCTCGCGACGGGTATTCTGGTGGACGATGCCATTGTGGAGGTCGAGAATATCTCGCGCCACATCAAGATGGGCAAATCGCCCTACCGGGCATCGCTTGAGGCCGCCGACGAAATCGGTCTTGCTGTCATCGCAACCAGCTTTACCATCATCGCTGTCTTTGTGCCGGTTTCCTTCATGCCCGGCATTCCCGGCCAGTACTTCATCCAGTTCGGATTGACCGTCGCCTTCTCGGTGTTCTTCTCGCTGATGGTGGCGCGCCTTATCACGCCATTGATGGCGGCCTACCTGATGCGCTCGGATGATGCGGTCGATGACCATCAGGACAATGATGGCTGGCTGATGAAATCCTATACGCGCATGGTAACCGCAACCACCAGCAAATGGTGGGCGCGTTATCTTACCCTGCTCGGCGCCATCGGCTTTCTTGTCGGGTCCATCATTCTCTTGAGCGGCGTTCCCGGCAGCTTCCTGCCGCCCGACGATGCCTCGCGCGTTGTTCTGTCGGTAGAGCTTCCGCCGAATGCCACGCTGGAAGAAACAGACGCGACGACATCGAAGATCCATCAGGCCATCCGCGATATCAACGGCGTCGAAAGTGTCTTCATTCTCGGTGGCGCATCGCCAAAGGGTGATCTGGAACTGCGCCGGGCAACCGTGCGCGTCATTCTCCAGCATATCGATCACTCATTACTGAAAACGCTCGTCAATGACGGGCTGGGCTCGATACCGCTCATCGGCCCTCACCTGCCCAAGGTCGAGGACACCGGCAGAACAAGGCCGCAGTGGGATGTCGAGCGGGACATCTTCGCAAACGTCAACAAAATCCCGGATGTACGCATCATCAAGCTCAACGACCGTGCCGAGCGCGAACTGAGCTTCAACTTCCTGTCCAGCAATGAAGAAGACCTGCAAAAGGCCGTCGGCATTCTGGAATCGCGGCTGCGTGCGTCTCCCATCCTTGCCAATGTCAGCTCCGAGGGTGCGCTTCCCCGGCCTGAACTGCAAATTCGTCCGCGCAAGGACGAGATCGCCCGCCTCGGCATCACGCCACAGCAGATTTCGCAGACTGTACGCGTTGCAACCATCGGCGATATCGACGCGCTTCTGACGAAAATCTCCCTGGACGATCGCCAGATACCGATCCGCGTTCAGGCATCCCTCGACGTTCGGCGTGATCTTGCGGCCATTCGTGCGCTGAAGATCAAGACAGCGTCAGGCGCGACCGTCCCGCTGTATAGCGTCGCCGATATCGACTATTCCGAAGGTCCAAGCTCCATCAAGCGCAACGACCGCAATCGCGTGGTATCCATTGGCTCCGATGTGCCCTTTGGGACGGCGCTGGATACCTCTTCCGCCGAGTTCAGACGCATCGTGGCGGAAACACAATTGCCGCCAAGCGTTCGCCTCGCCGAAAGCGGCGACGCCAAGGTGCAGGGAGAGATGCAGCGCGGCTTTACCAATGCCATGTTGCTCGGTCTGCTTCTGGTGCTGGTCGTTCTCATTCTGCTGTTCAAGGATGTGATCCAGCCCTTCACCATTCTCTTCTCCCTGCCGCTGGCCATTGGTGGCGTGGCGGTTGCGCTCATCATCACGCAAAATGCGCTGTCCATGCCCGTTCTCATCGGCATCCTGATGCTGATGGGTATCGTTACGAAGAACGCAATTCTGCTGGTCGATTTCGCCATAGAGATGCGTCGTCACGGGCTGGAGCGGGTTCATGCCATGGTGGAAGCCGGGCGCAAGCGTGCCCGACCGATCATCATGACATCGATCGCCATGTCTGCCGGCATGTTGCCATCGGCGCTGGGCGTAGGCGAAGGCGGATCATTCCGCGCGCCCATGGCAATCGCGGTCATTGGCGGCATCATCGTGTCGACGGTGCTCTCGCTGATCGTCGTGCCTGCCTTCTTCCTCATCATGGATGATCTGTCGCAACTCCTCGCCCATATCTTCGGTCGCTTCATCGGCAAGAAGGAGGAAGAGTCCCCGGTTCTCTCGAAGGAAGAACTCTCGGATCTGGCGCGGGACAACAAGGCCGCACTTTCAGAGATGGATGAGCGTCTGGCCAAGGTCGAGCAGAAAAATGGTGGTGGCGGGACTAAGGACGGAAGCGGCACCGGCAACGTCCTTCGGCTTCCGCCGCTGGCTGCCGAATAGGGCCTGAAAGACTGCTGATCAGAAACGCCGGGTCTCGCCCGGCGTTTTGCTTTTGTGGATAGGCTTCAGCACGAAGCGAACGGCGCTACGACGTATCTACAGAAGGATGTGGCGCTTGCCGTTTCACAACTCATCCATGTTACCTTAGCCGACGAGCATTTCTTTCAGCCGATTGATCGAAATCAAGTCCGTCTAGGCAGAAGGTGCTATTCTCTGCGTCATGGGAAAAACGTCTTCGGACAAAAGACACGCCCTCCAGGCCATGCGTTTTGGAAAAATGCAAAGCTTGAGGCTGGTCTGGCGTCTGAAAGTTTCGGGAGCGCGACGGACGTGAACAAGGCAATGACACTCAGAAACAGGGAAAGAAGCACACTCGTTCAGGCACCCTTCATCGGCGCTGGCGATGAAGCGGTCACCGCAAAATTCATGGAGGCGGCGACCATCGTCACTGTCCCCGCCCGGCAGATACTCTTTCGCCAGGGCGAAACCGCACAATATCTGTTCTGCGTTCTCAACGGCTATGTCAGACTGTACCGCCTCAGCCGCGATGGCCGTGAGGCGGACGTCCGCATTTGCGGCCCTGGCGAGGCATTCAACGAGTGTCTGATTTTCGGCGCAGACAAATATCAGCACAATGCACAGGCGGCTGACAGCTGTACCCTCGCCCGGTTCGATCTGGAGCGGGTCAGGTCCATGATTGAGGAAGAGCCCAAAATCGTGAAGGCTGTTCTGCACTCCATGTCCAACAGTCTAAGAACGACAATGGACTGCCTGGCCAATGATCGGCTACAGACCGCGCCGCAACGCGTGGCCAATTACCTGATCGCCCAGGGCCCCGCCGACGCCAACTCCTACTCGCTCCGGCTGCCTTTCCAGAAAAGCGTTCTCGCCGGCAAACTGGGACTGGCACCAGAAGCCCTGTCGCGTGCCTTTTCCAGCCTGCGGGATGCTGGCGTGATCGTGAGGGGCCGGATCATTCAGGTCAATGATGTGAGCGCGCTCAGGCACTTTTGATTGACGGTGGGTGGAGTCGTTTGAAGCTCCACCTGTCGCCTTACAGCCCACCCTGCTGCTTCAGGAAGCTGACGATACCATCGACGCCATCGCCGCGCTTCATATCCGTGAAGACGAATGGCATTTGCTGTCGCATCCGCGTTGCGTCTGCTTCCATCACATCGAGATCGGCGCCCACATAGGGGGCGAGATCCCGCTTGTTGATGACCAGAAGATCAGACCGCGTGATACCGGGGCCGCCCTTGCGTGGAATCTCTTCACCCTGGCAGACGGAGATGACATAGATCGTCAGGTCGGCGAGGTCCGGTGAAAACGTGGCCGCGAGATTATCGCCGCCGGACTCGATGAAAACGACATCGAGATCCGGAAATCTTTCGTTCAGTCCGGCAATTGCCTGAAGATTGATGGTCGCATCTTCGCGGATCGCAGTATGCGGGCAGCCGCCCGTTTCCACGCCGACAATACGGTCCGAAGGCAGCGCCTGCATTCGCACAAGTGCTTCGGCGTCTTCCTTGGTGTAAATGTCATTGGTGACGACAGCGACCGAATAATCCGCGCGCATCGCCTTGCACAATTTCTCCGTCAAAGCGGTCTTGCCAGAGCCGACCGGCCCACCAATTCCGACGCGCAACGGTCCATTTCCCGATTTCATTCCATTTTCCTTCCAAATGATATTTTTATACCATTTTGCCGTTATCACGGTTTTTTGGTAACAGAC
>JAAIGF010053203.1_pt1 | contig 10503 bp, 7 predicted proteins | sample 6487441 | NCBI WGS metagenome assembly JAAIGF01 (sample SAMN13974129, study PRJNA590717) | phyllosphere metagenome | biome: pepper field; feature: multiple bacterial spot infested pepper fields; material: pepper leaves; isolation source: leaves from pepper fields | host: Capsicum annuum ...
CTTGCTTATTTAATAATCATCGGAACCGCTGTCTACTTTTTTACCGCCTTAGGAACAAAAGTAGAGGACGTAAAAGTGGCAACCGATCGTTTGCAAAAGAAGACCAACATCCTGAATGAGATCGATCAAGAACTTTTTGATGCTATTCAATCCAAAACACGCTACCTTCTTCGCCAGGAAATCCGGGATCTGCAAAGCATCAACGATTTGCTCAAAGATTTGTCGCGTTCTACCGCCGCACTGAAAGAAGGTTTCGATAATGAGGCTCATATCCTCACGCAGATTAACGCCTTGGAAGAAGCTGCCCGAGAAAGCCTTGATATCAAATCTATACAGGAACAGAAAGAAGATAGCACACAAGACAATAAAGAGTTAGTACTGCAGGAGCAAAACAACATAAACGATATCGTTCTCAGCATCCGCAACAGCCTGCTAGCTGAGCGCCAAGCTACTGCCGAGCAATTTCATTCTTCGGTGTTGAATTTGAAAAACACCGCCTATTTCCTGATCGGGCTCCCGTTAGTTTTTATTCTTTTCATCTTTAACCGCGTCATCAAAATCGTGCGCGAGCTGAGTCGCCGATCTAAAGAAACCAACCAGTTAAACAAAGAAATACAAGCCGCGCAGCAAAAAATAGAAGAATCCAATTGGGTGCTGGCAGAAGCCGGCAAGCTCAACGAAAGCATCACGGGCGTCGATAATGAAAATGTAATTGCAGAAATTGCTTTCAGGCACATACAGAACGCTTTAGACTTCTACGCTGGTGCGCTGTACATCCGGCGGGTAGAATCGTATGAATATTTGCTGAAAGAACAGATTGGTATTGATAAAAGCCATGCCCTACCGCAATCATTTTTACACGGTGAAGGCTTATTGGGCAATGTCACCAAAGCAAAAGAAATCAAAATTATCCAGCAAAATACGGAGGAGATTCTTCGTTCGTCAACCGCCTTGCAGGGCAATCAAATCGACACCATTATTCTCGCTCCTTTGGTTTACGAGCGGCACACGGTGGGCATTATGGAGATTGCCGGAAGATACCCGAAAGAAAGTCTGCCGAAAATAACGCAATATGTAGAACGCGCAAGCCGCATGACCGCCATGGCGATCAAGTTTGGCCAAAGCCATACTCTCGTGGAACAGCTTTTGGAAGAAACGCAACAGCAAACAGAAGAGTTGGAAGCGCAACAAGAAGAGTTGCGGATCACCAACGAGGAGTTGATCTATAAAACCAACCTCCTAGAGGCATCAGAAGAAGAGCTCCGCGTGCAGCAAGAAGAACTGCAACAAAGCAATTCGGAACTGGAAGAGAAAGCCAAACAGTTGGAGGTTAAAAATGACGATCTAAACACTGCGCAGCGTGTTGTCGAAGAAAAAATACAGGAAGTAGAATTAGCAAGCAAGTACAAAAGTGAGTTTATGGCTAATATGAGCCACGAACTACGTACGCCACTCAATAGTATCCTGATCTTAGCAAAACTATTGCACGACAACAAAAACCATAACCTTAATGCCGATCAAGTAAAATATGCATCGGTGATACATAGCGCTGGTAGCGATTTGCTGCAATTGATCAATGAATTACTTGATCTCGCAAAAATAGAGTCTGGAAAAGTCGAGCTTAATTACGAAACTATTTACAGCAAAGATTTTATTCATAACCTGGAAAACCTTTTTGCCACCACAGCTCAAGAGCGGGAAATCCATTTCATTACAAAGATCGATGAAAATCTGCCAAAGCAGTTTGTCAGTGACGAATATCGGTTGGAGCAAGTTATTAAAAATTTCCTGTCCAATGCTTTTAAATTCACAGAAAAGCAGGGTAAAGTCGAACTCACCGTGCGCTATGCAAACGATAACCTCAAATTTATCGTTCGCGATAACGGCAAAGGCATTTCAAAAGAAAAACAACAGCTAATTTTTGAAGCTTTTCGCCAGGAAGATGGTTCTACCAGCCGCAAATATGGCGGTACGGGGCTTGGTCTTTCCATTAGTCGGGAAATTGCCTCCATGCTCGGCGGACGTATTACGTTAGACAGCGAGTTAGACAAAGGAAGTACCTTTACGCTCATCATTCCGTATACGGATGCGCCCGCTGTTGCGACACCGAATAGGCCACTCTTTGCCGAAACGGGTTTGAAAGAAAATCTCGAAAAAGCATTTCCTGATCACGAACAAACCTCAGACAACGCCTCGACAGATGATCCGTTACTGACGAAGAATTTGTTGATCGTGGAAGATGATGTCAATTTTGCCGATATTCTCCGCGACTTTGCACAAACCTATGGTTTCCAAGTTATGCTAGCACACGATGGTGCCGATGCCATACAAAAAGCGAAGCAATTTAAACCGCACGCCATTATTTTGGATGTCATGCTTCCGATATCAGACGGCTGGGAAGTCTTAAAAACCTTAAAAAACACACCGGAAACCAAGCATATTCCGATCCACATGATGTCGGCAGCCAGCTTTAACCAACGGGAGTTTATTGAAAATGGTGCGATCGGTTTCCTTTCGAAGCCCGTTTCGGAAGATTCGTTAAAACGCGTATTCGACAACATCAACCTCAATATCGATAAAGGCATAAAAAAGGTACTCTTGATCGAAGATCAGGAATTTCAAAGTGAGATCATAAAATCAGCCTTTGCCGAGCAGCATATCAATGTTATTCAAGCGTTTAATGCTAGTAGCGGTTTGGTCAAATTACAGGAAGAAGAAAATATCGATTGTGTAATCCTCGACATCAAACTGCCCGATGCTGATGGTCTCGACGTGCTCGATAAAATCAAGGCAATGCCCGCTTATTTGGACACCCCGATTATTATCAACACGGCATACGACCTGTCCAAAAGCCAAATAGATCATATCCGGCAGTACACGAGAGCGATGGTTCTTAAATCCGGAAAGAGTAACAGCCGGTTGATTGACGAAGTCAAACTTTTCCTCAACAAAATTAGCTCGGACGATTACTCGCCTGTAAAAAACATCAGTAAATTAAATCAGGTGAGCAACCAAAGCGACAGCTTACATGGCAAACGTGTTTTGATTGCAGACGACGACATGCGCAATGTTTTTGCGCTGACGACCACGCTGCAAGAATACCAGATGGAGATCGAAATTGCCAACAATGGACTGGAGGCGGTGGAGATCGTTCAAAACAGCGGCTCGAAAATTGATATTGTTTTAATGGATATCATGATGCCGGAGATGGATGGCTATGAAGCAATCAATGCCATTCGGAAAAACAAAGCCTTTGCCAACCTGCCCATTATTGCGGTAACAGCAAAGGCCATGAAAGGCGATCGGGAAAAATCGATACAAATTGGCGCGAGCGATTACGTCAGTAAGCCGATTGATATCGACAAATTAGTGTCGTTAATGCGCGTATGGCTAAGTTAAGCATGTCACATATCAGCTATCAGGAGCTAAAAGAAATCGTTGATCTTTTGGGCAATGTTTCTGGCTATGATTTGTCTGGGTACAGTAAATCCTCGTTAAAAAGACGTGTGCAACGCATCATGGATCTGGAGCGCATGGATCTCGTGGATCTTAAAAATGCTATCACTAATTTTGATAGCTTTCACACTTACCTGATGAATGAAGTCACGGTAAATGTGACCGAAATGTTTCGCGACCCGAAGTATTACGCTGCGCTGCGAAATGATGTGCTACCCTATCTGGAAACCTATCCACGGCTTAAATTTTGGAGTGCGGGTTGTTCAACTGGCGAAGAAGTATACTCGCTGGCCATTATGCTGATGGAAGAAGATTTGTACAGCCGCAGTTTTATTTATGGGACGGATATCAATGGGCATGTGTTAGAAACCGCTAAAAAGGCGATTTATCCATTGAAAAAATTTAAGCTGTATAGTGAGAATTACAATGCGACCGATACCACAGGAAGCCTTTCCGACTACTACACCGCGATGTACGAGGCCGCGATCATCAACAATGAGGTGCGGAAAAACATCCTGTTTTCGCAGCACAATTTAGCGACAGATTCTATCTTCAATGAGTTTCAGTTTATCTCCTGTCGCAACGTGCTTATTTATTTCGACATGGAGTTGCAAAATCGCGTCTTTCAATTGTTTTACGAATCGCTCAGCGAATTTGGCTTTCTTTGTCTAGGATCAAAAGAAACGTTGCTAAACCGCGATATCATGTCAAACTTCAAGGTTATCAACAAAGAATTTAACATCTACCAGAAGATAAAATGACAAATAAAGCCGACGAAATTGTGGTCATTGGCGGAAGCGCAGGCTCGTACAATCTTATTGTAGAGATTATCGAGGCACTTCCTACGCAATACGCTGCCGCTATCATTATTGTCATACATCGCAATCCAAAGTTCACCACTAAAATCGAACAAACCTTGGCAACACGTCTGCAACGCCCCATCAGCCAGGCAGATGATAAAGCACCCATCTTAAAAAGTGCTGTTTATTTCGCCGTACCGGGCTATCATTTACTTATTGAGCCAGACCGGACGTTTTCATTGGACAATTCCGAACTTATTCAGTTCTCTCGGCCATCTATTGATGTGCTTTTTGAATCCGCAGCTGAAGTTTACGAAAGAAAATGCGCTGCATTTTTGCTCTCGGGCGCCAACAAAGATGGCTCCGATGGAATCAGCCTTGTGCAGCAATTAGGTGGACATGCCGTCGTGCAATCACCGGAAGATGCCCTGATCACGACCATGCCCGAGCATGCCATTCGGACAAACGATCAAATCAATATTTACAGCGATCAACAGATCCTTTCCTTTTTCCGGAACTTAAAATAACAGCCTATGAAAAATGTTAATCTTCTTATTTTGGACGACAAGGAGGAAAACATCATCAGTTTATCCGCATTATTAGCCGATGTCCAACATATTAATATCATTAGTTCAACAGATCCCAATGAAGCCTTAAAAATTTGTTGGAAAAACGATATTGCGATTGCTTTGGTGGATGTCCAGATGCCCGAAATAAACGGTTTTGAATTTGTTTCGCTCTTAAAATCCAACCCTAAGACCAACCATATTATGGCGATCATGGTAACCGCCATTTCCAAGGAAGACCGTTACCTACTAAAAGGCTTGGAAAGCGGCGCGATAGATTACCTCTACAAACCGCTCAATCCAGAGATAACGGTGGCTAAAGTCACGTCTTTTGTCAATCAGATTCATATTCAAGAGGAGATCAAACAAAAAAACATCGCCTTGGAAGAGTCCAAAAGAGAGCTTACGCTAGCAAAGGAAGAAGCCGAAGAAGCGCGCAAATCCAAGGAAAGCTTTCTGGCCAACATGAGTCATGAAATCCGCACACCGATCAACGGTATTATTGGTATTATACACATGCTTCGTAATTCTGAATTGAATGACGAACAACTGGATTGGATTCATCGACTTGATGTAGCATCCAACTCACTACTACTTATTATCAACGATATTTTGGATATTTCCAAAATAGATTCGGGTATGTTAAAGATTGAAAATGAAAGTTTTTCCATACGCCAGAAGCTGGAAGAGCTACACGAAATCTTTAAGTTAAAAGCGCTTGATAAGCAACTTTCCTTCGAGGTAGATATCGATTCGCGCTTGCCCGATTACGTGAAGAGCGATCCATTACGTTTGCAGCAAATCATCAATAACTTTATTTCCAACAGTCTTAAGTTCACCGAAAAAGGACATATTATTTTAAAGGCGAAGGTCATCGAGCAGTCGACAAATCAATCGACAATTCGTTTGACCGTAACCGATACGGGGATTGGCGTAAAATCTGATGCGATTGAAAAGATTTTCCTGGCTTTTGAGCAAGCAGACGACGGCATCACCAAAAAATTTGGGGGAACGGGCCTGGGTCTCGCTATTGTAAAAAGGTTGGCCAATCTTCTGCAAGGCAAGGTCGAAGCAAAAAGCGTGTACGGTGAAGGATCCGACTTTTCGTTTGAGGCGACCTTCGAACATGCGGAAAGTTTTCCGCGCGAAGAAAATCTGCAAAAGAAAGAATTTTCCAAACTGGAGAAGTTTGACAAGTTGCACATATTGATCGCCGAAGATAATGATCTCAATAGCTTCATGCTGGCACACATGCTGGAATCCTGGGGATGCAAGGTTGATAATGTTAAAAATGGCCGGCAAGCGGTGGAAAACGTAAACAATTTTGATTATGACCTTATTATGATGGATACCCATATGCCCATTATGTCTGGATTTGAAGCAATAAAAGCGATCAAAAAAATAGCCGATCCGACGAAGGCATCCACGCCGATCATCACGATATCCGCATCGGTTTTAGAGCATGAGCAAGCCGCAGCTTACGAAGCAGGTGCCGACAGCGTGATCGGGAAACCATTCGATCCGTTTGATCTTCATCAAAAAATAAGCAGGCTCATTAGCAAAACGCGCATGACATCTTAATTATGAAAAATATTTTTAAATTTGTTTAACGCACATATATTAAATTGTAACATGAAAAGATTATTTGTATTCCCGGCGATTGCTATCGCTTTATCACTTGCAGCATGCGGTGGTTCCGATAATAAAGCAACGACCACGACCACAGAAGAAAGCACCACTGCAGAAACGCCTGCAGCAGAAACTGTACCTGGCATTGAGAATGTTGAATTATCCAATACGATTTCGATTGAATCAAATGACCAAATGAAGTTCGACAAGGAATTGTTGCGCGTAAAAGCTGGCGAACCGGTAGAGTTGACATTGAAAAATGTGGGAACACTTCCAAAAGAATCTATGGGCCATAACCTTATCGTGTTGAAACCAGGTGTAGACATTGCTACATTTGCAGGTGAAGCTACGGCAGCAGCTGACGCGGATTACGTTCCTAAAACGTCGCTTTCATCGATCGCCGCGCACACGAAACTTTTAGGGCCAGGCGAAGAAGATAAGATTTCTTTCACTTTGGAAAAGGGCGTTTACACATTTATTTGTAGCTTCCCTGGACACTACGGCGTTATGCAAGGTAAAATCGTTGCCGAATAATCGCATAAACGATCTCTTTATAAAAAAGCACTTATCTGGCGATAAGTGCTTTTTTGCATATATACGCTTGGTTTTTTACAACTTAAATACAATTAAGTTTATTTAATTAGCTAACTTTGAGACTGTAACTATATACTATTTTTTATGCAATACGACGTAATCGTTATAGGAAGTGGTCCGGGTGGATATGTAGGCGCTATTCGCTGTGCACAACTTGGACTGAAAACGGCTGTAATCGAAAAATACAGCACCTTTGGAGGTACTTGTCTGAATGTGGGCTGTATTCCATCCAAAGCTTTGTTGGATACCTCCGAACATTATCACAATGCTGCGCACAACTTCGAAACACACGGTATCGAACTTAGCAATTTAAAGATCGACGTCAAAAAAATGATCGACCGTAAGAATGACGTGATCGCTCAGAATACAGCAGGTATTACCTTTCTATTTAAGAAAAACAAAATAGATGCATACGAAGGTGTTGGCTCCTTTGTTGACAAAAACACCATTAAAGTAACGAAGAGTGACGGAAGCACGGAAGAGCTAAAAGCGAAAAATGTGATTATCGCCACAGGTTCAAAACCTACAGAGCTCCCTTTCCTTCCTATTGATAAAAAGCGTATCATCACCTCTACAGAAGCGTTAAATCTACAAGAAGTTCCGAAACACCTTATTGTTATCGGTGGTGGCGTTATCGGCCTTGAGTTAGGCTCCGTTTACGCGCGCTTAGGTGCTAAAGTTTCTGTTGTGGAGTTTGCTAAATCGATCATCGGCACGATGGATGGTGGATTAGGAAAAGAATTGCAACGTGTATTAAAGAAAAACTTAGGTATGGAGTTTTTCTTAGGCCACAAAGTAACCGGTGCTACAGCCAAAGGCAAAAAAGTAACCGTAACGGCTGAAGATCCGAAAGGCCAGGCTATCGAACTGGAAGGTGATTATTGTATCGTTTCAGTTGGTAGAACAGCGTATACTGCTGGTTTAGGTTTGGAAAATATCGGCATTGAAACCGAAGAACGTGGAAACAAAATCCCGGTAAACGAACACTTGGAAACCAGCGTTGAAGGTGTATATGCCATTGGTGACGTGGTTAAAGGAGCCATGTTGGCGCACAAAGCAGAAGACGAAGGTATCTATGTTGCTGAACGCATTGTTGGCCAAAAACCGCATATCGATTACAACTTGATTCCAGGTGTCGTGTATACATGGCCAGAAGTTGCTTCTGTTGGTAAAACAGAAGAGCAACTGAAAGAAGCTGGAGCAAAATACAAATCAGGATCCTTCTCTTTCAAAGCTTCAGGCCGTGCGAAAGCATCCGGCGATACTGACGGCTTTGTGAAAGTATTAGCAGATAGCGAAACGGATGAAGTATTGGGCGTACACATTATTGGGCCGCGTGCGGCAGATATTATCGCCGAAGCTGTCGTTGCTATGGAGTATAGAGCTTCTGCGGAAGATATCGGAAGAATCTGTCATGCACACCCAACGTTTACCGAAGCGTTGAAAGAAGCTGCGCTTGCCGCAACCGCTAATAGAGCAATACACGCTTAAAAAAATTAAGGGCAAGATATTTCCATCTTGCCCTTTTCAATATCAACATAACCGTATGAATTTTTACACGCGAAAATGGATTAAACCCGAGGATTTAAATCCGAATGGTTCTCTTTTTGGAGGAACGCTATTACGCTGGATTGATGAAGAAGCCGTAATTTATGCTATCGTGCAGCTGGGCAATCCACACGTGGTTACGAAGTACATTTCGGAGATCAACTTTGTGAGTTCGGCTAAACAAGGGGATATTATCGAGATGGGGATTGAGGCTGTAAGTTTTGGTCGCACTTCCTTAACGATGCGCTGTGTGGTACGCAACAAGATCACGCGCAAAGTTATTCTGTCTATCGACAAACTGGTATTTGTCAACCTTGATACGGAAGGCAACCCGACGCCACATAACAAATCAGAGATTACTTACGCTTATAGCGGCATCGAAAAAACAACCAAATGAGGCTGTCCAAAAAGCTAATCGATTAATTTCAAAATGCGTCATTGCGAGGAAGTATGACGAAGCAATCTAATTTTTATTTGATAAGATTGCTTCGTCGTCGTTCCTCCTTCTCGCAATGAACGAAATTAAATCACTTTTTAGAAGCTATTTGCTTTTTAAGATCATGCTCTACCCAAAACGATACGATAGGGATCAGGGATACGACGAAGTAAGTTGCCACGCGTTTTAGTGTCCATTTATATTCGTTCCAACACATGATGAGCAAGATAACAAACAATACCACCAAGAAGCCGTGTATCGATCCTGCGACTTTAACAGCCTCAGGCACATCAGCAAAATATTTTAAAGGCATAGCGATAAAAAAGAGGATAACCGTTGAAATGGCTTCCCATAAGGCGATCTGTCGAAAAATTCGTAACATAGTTAATCCACAAAAATGATTTCCGCAAACTTACAGCAAAAAGCCTCAGTCTGCGGAATTTACTTCAGTATTGACGCTCGGCTGACAAGCATAGTGCTTAGATAGCCTCAAGAGCGCAACAAACCTGAAAAAACCGTTGCTCGATACCCAAAAAAATATGTATTTTTGAGAGTTCGGATTTAGAACAAAGTCTTAACTGCAAATATTTATACATAATATGCTTGCGGCAATCTAAACCCGTGTGCTATTATATATGACGTTAAAAATAACATACATATGAATTACGACATCGTAGTAATCGGTAGTGGTCCTGGAGGATATGTAGCTGCTATCCGTGCATCCCAATTAGGTTTCAAGACAGCAATTATTGAGCGCGAAGCGTTAGGTGGAATCTGCTTAAATTGGGGATGTATCCCGACCAAAGCCTTGTTAAAAAGTGCGCAAGTTTTCGAATATTTAAACCATGCCGAAGAATATGGTATTAAAGTTCAAGGCGGCGAAGCAGACTTTTCTGCTATTGTAAAAAGAAGTCGTGGTGTTGCAGATGGAATGAGCAAAGGTATTCAGTTCTTGATGAAAAAGAACAAGATCGATGTGATCATGGGCACGGCTAAAGTTAAAAAAGGTGGTAAAATCGAAGTAAAAACAGCAGATGGTGCTGTAAAAGAGTATACTGCTAAGCACACGATCTTAGCAACAGGCGCTCGTTCACGCGAACTGCCTAATCTTCCGCAAGACGGCAAAAAAATCGTGGGCTACCGCCAAGCGATGAACCTTCCTAAACAACCGAAATCACTTGTTGTCGTTGGTTCTGGCGCTATCGGTGTAGAATTTGCTTATTTCTACAGCGCTATCGGCACGCAGGTAACCATCGTTGAATTTATGGACAGAATTGTTCCTGTAGAAGACGAAGAAGTGTCTAAGCAATTAGAAAAATCGTTGAAAAAAGCGGGAATCACTATTTTAACCAAATCGGAAGTACAATCGGTCGATACGTCTGGTGATTTAAGTAAAGTAGCTATCAAAACAGCAAAAGGCACCGAGACAATCGAAGCCGAAGTTGTATTATCAGCTGTAGGTATCACGCCAAAC
>JAAIGF010384957.1_pt1 | contig 10500 bp, 9 predicted proteins | sample 6487441 | NCBI WGS metagenome assembly JAAIGF01 (sample SAMN13974129, study PRJNA590717) | phyllosphere metagenome | biome: pepper field; feature: multiple bacterial spot infested pepper fields; material: pepper leaves; isolation source: leaves from pepper fields | host: Capsicum annuum ...
TCGCAGTTCTTCACCCAGCTGCAGATCATCTCGAAGAACCTGTCGCCCGAGGCCAAAACCGGTCAGGCGTACCAGATGCAGAAGATCATGCTGTACATCCTGCCGCTGGCCTTCATCTTCTCGGGCGTCTTCTTCCCGCTCGGTGTCGTCATCTACTGGTTCGTCAGCAACCTGTGGACGATGGTGCAGCAGTTCGTCGTCATCCGTGAGATGCCGACGCCCGGATCGGACGCCGCCAAGGCCCGCGAGGAGCGCCTGGCGCGCAAGGGCAAGGCGATCGACTCCAGCGGCAAGGTCGTCCCCATCGAGAAGTACCGCGCGGAGCAGCAGCGCCTCCTCGAGGAAGCAGAGCGCGCCCGCGCCGCACAGCCCAAGCGTCAGCAGCCGGTCGGCAAGCAGCGCGCCAAGAAGCAGCAGGGCGGTAAGCCCGGTGGTTCGCCGGCGCGACCGGCCCCCGGCTCCGCGGCATCCGATCCCTCCTCCTGACGACCCGGAGACCATCATGACGACGTCCGAGCAGATCTCGACCGACCAGAACGCCGCCACCGAAGAGCAGCTCGAGCAAGAGGGCGACATCGCCGCCGACTTCCTCGAGGGGCTGCTCGATATCGCCGACATCGACGGCGACCTCGCGCTCGACGTGCGCGCGGGTCGGGCCTACGTGTCGGTCGAGGCGGAGGATGCCGGCGCCCTCTCGTCGCTGTCGCACTCCGACACGGTGCAGGCTCTTCAGGAGCTCACGCGCCTCGCCGTGCAGAACGCGACAGGTCGGTTCTCGCGCCTGATCCTCGATGTGGGGGGATCGCGGGATGCCCGTCAGCGCCAGCTCGAGAACCTCGTCGACCGGGCGATCGAGCGCCTCGATGAAGGTGCTTCGCAGGCCTCGCTGCCGCCCATGTCGAGCTACGAGCGGAAGCTCGTCCACGACATCGCTGCGGAGCGCGGGTGCGTGTCCGAGTCGTTCGGTGAGGGCGCGGATCGCCACACCGTCCTGCGACGCAGCTGAGGTCCCCGGATGCCGTTGCAGCTCGAGGCGGAGCCGACTGTCGCCGCCGAGATCTTCGGTGACCGTCTGGAGCTCGCCCGACGCTTCACGCAGGCGCTCGCGGAGCACGGGGAGGAGCGCGGCCTGATCGGCCCGCTCGAGGTTCCCCGTCTCTGGACCCGGCACATCCTGAACAGCGCGGTGGCCGCGCCCTTCTTCGAGGGACACGCGGCGGACATCGGCTCGGGGGCGGGCCTGCCCGGAATCGTCCTGGCGATCGCCCGGCCCGACGTCCAATGGACGCTCATCGAGCCGATGGAACGTCGGACGATCTGGCTGACGGAGCAGGCCGAGAGCCTCGGCCTCGCGAACGTGACCGTGGCGCGCATGCGCGGCGAGGAGTGGGCGGACGGCCGTTCGTTCGATGTCGTCACGGCGCGCGCGGTGAGCGCGCTGCGTACGTTGTTGCCCTTCACCGCACCCCTTGTTCGTCCGGGTGGCAGGCTCGTCCTGCTCAAAGGGGCGAATGTCGGCGCGGAGATCGACGCGGCGGCGAAGCAGGTACGCCGATTCGGCTTGACCGACGTCCGCGTCGAGGTCGTCGGCGAAGGCCAGCTCGACGAGCCGACGCGAGTGTTCGTGGCGACGGTTTCGCGCTGACGACGACTCTCCGTCGCACCGTCCGCGGCTGACGCGATCGACTGTTTCGAGGCAGTGGAGCCGACCTCCGGTGGCAAGGTCGCGGAGCGGTTGGGGGGGATCCTGTTCTGCGGCCGGGACCCGGCGGCGACGTCCTGGACGTGTGAATTCGTCGACTGATGTCTCAGCGCGATGTTCGGGTCGCAAGGGTCGTCGCTCACCCTGCGCGCATCATTTCGGCAAACATAGTATGTTTGCGATCACGCTGTTGGTTGTTGGATACCCGCGATGACGCCGTCCCTCTCGACAATTCCGCCGACTTCAGAAGGAGCCTGTCGGCCGCGGTGGGGGCGGGGTGCGCCGTCTCAGCGTGCGCCAAGGCGTTAGGAACACAGGCCGGACGGCTGCACCGTGATGCCCGTCCCCCGGCGCTGGCCGGCGCAGCTCTGTGCGGTGTCCACCGGATTTCTTCGATCGTCGAGGTATCGGAGCGCGCATGTGCGGGGCATGAGGCGAGGAACGATCTGATGCGAGCCGCGCTGCACGGCGCGATGAAGAAGCGACGCGCAGGCGGTCGCCACTCCCCCACTTCGTGCCTGCGGGCAGACGGCTTCGCCATTGAGGCTGACGGGATCAGGCGGCGTGCCGATGACCGATCACGGCGTGAGGAGTTGCGGCCGTCGAAACCGGGTGATTCGGGGCGCTGCAACGCTGCGGGATCTCACCTACCTCGTGGCGGGATCCGGTAGAGCCCTGGGGGTCACCAAAAGGATTGAGCCTCGATGGAAGGTGGGACGCCGCGGGGAGGATGGGCATGCGCAGGTCGATCAGACGGTGAGGGGCGCGAATGACTACCGGCCGGGGGTTGTCCCTCGGCAGCTGCCATGCATCGCAGCCCTTCGCTCTCTCGTGGACCATGACGGTGTTCGAATCCGATCGTCGTCCGGTGCAGACTTTCGGGCGGCGACGGTGTCCGTTCGTAGGAGGCGTGGCATTTGGAACTGGGCTGTTCTCGATGTTCCACGTGAAACTTTTTGTTCGCACAGCTTGGCCATCTGCGAGGGGACCAGGAGTGCCGACAACGAGGCTGAGCTCGCCCGAGGGGTGTCCGTCACGCAGCCGCGTGCTCGTACCGCGGGTTTGAGGCTGTGCCGGGAATGGCTAGCGTCCCGATTGGAACTGGGGTCGATCCCCCGTGTCTGAATGTGGTGAAGGGACTCGTCCGCACTCAATGACCTCAAGGGTGGCCGGTGCTCCAGAGAGCTGACGAACACCGGGTCGCGGTCTGCGGTGTCCGTGGGGCATGGCACGTGTGCGGGCCGGTACACGCGAATGGAGAACGCTACGTCGTACCGGATACAACGAACACCCGTAGTCGGCGCGACGGCGGACCGCGGCGCGACGGCGAACCGCGGCGCTCTGACGTGCGGTGGGGATTACGCGACGTGTGATCGGGGACGTTGTGACGCGTCGAGCTTGCCCCCGCGTTCACATGCGTGCTGAGTGGAAGAAGGTCGTTGCTGCGCCTCTCACGACACATGACGACAGCTGGTCACACGAGAAGTCGTCGGGCGCACGAAGTCGACGGGACGCGCGGAGACTCCGAGTGTCACGCCACACGCAGAGGTCGGGGGGGGCGTGCGTGACTCACTCCCCCACGATCAACTGACCGCGGGCGTCTCTCCTCGTGGTCCGCGAGACGTGCTGCTCACGGGGTACTGCGAGGCTGGAGGCGAGCATCGGCGTGCCGCGGCTCGCGGTCAGACCGGTCGACAGCCTGGGGATGTGTTTCACGTGAAACATGTCCGAGGCGGAGGCTGAGGCCAGGTCGAGGCCGAGGCCGAGGCCGAGGGTGAGGCCGAGGGTGAGGCCGAGGGCTCGCGTGACGTGGGCCACGGCCGGTGAGGTTGTGCGATGCATGTTCTGACCGGGTTCTCATCAACGCTACTTTGGCCCGCTTTCGCGCGTGCATACTGGCAGACCGCCCGGCTAGAGGTTTGGCCTGTACTCGCACTCCATAGCGCGCAGGGTGGGTAATGATCGGCCTCAATCCGCCTTCGCGAAGTGTTTCACGTGAAACGGTGCGGCAAAGGCAACGGCAAACGCGAGGTTCGAGGTGTAGCGAAGGCGAATCGCGGCTGCGCTCAACCCCATGACCACTTATGTGGCGCGCCCATCGACCGGGGTTGAGGCTAGCTCGCCGGCGGTGGCTTGATTGCCGATTCGGCCCGCTTCCCCTCACCGGGGACCCCCCAGGTGCGGGGCTCTGTGACCCGCTCCGTCTCGTGTCAGGTGAGGGTCGACCCGTTACCGTGCTTCGCCTGAGCGAGATGGTCGTGCGGGCATAGTTCGCTACGGGCCGCCGACGGCACACCCTCCGCTGGATACTTGCGGGGTGGTGGCGTCGAGCCCGGCAGGCGCAGGCTCGCATCCCGCGTTCGCGTTGGCTCTTCGGGCAGTCACCGGTCCCTGTGGACATCCGTGATCGTCCGCGTTGATCTCGTGCGGCTTTGAGGATCCGCTTCCTCGCCGGCCATGTGCGTGCAGCTCCGAAGCGGCGGTGGGGCGAGCCCGCGGTGGCTGAGTGCGTTCGCACGTGGTCCGGCGGCTGCCCCGGTGCGTAACCATGAGGGGTGGGTTGTAATCAGGGGCGGGGAATGGTGGCTCCGAGCGAGGCACGTGAGGCGTCGTCGGCTGTTCGCACGTCCGGCGAGCTTGTTCATTCTGCGTGCGTTGAGTTCACGGTCGTTCGGGGTGCAACCTCGCTCTCCCCTCCCCCTGAGACTGCGCGGTCGCGAAGCGGTGGGAAGGGGAGAATGCGAAAAGTGTCGCGGGCCGTAGCCTTCGTGGCACGCGACGCCGCGGATGAGCCCTCCCCGATCCGACATTGTGTGGGCGCTGCGGCCTGCTAGGTATCCCGTCCGCCGCGTGGACATAGAGAGCCACGTGGTGGGCGTCGGGCGAGTGATGGGCTGTGGGAAACCGAACCTGCGCGCATGTTTCACGTGAAACGCCTGCCGTCGGAACGGCGACGCACGTTCGCGCGGTCCCCGTGTCGTCTGCGAAGTCTTGGACGCCCGACGCAACGCGCGGCCAGCACAACGTCGGCGGGATACTCGACCGGTTCGAGCCGGTCCGCGGCCGGGATCCAGATCACGAGCAGACATGAGGGTGGCGGTATGCGCATGCGATTGTGTTCGCAGCCTCGCGGGGTGAACCGCCGCGCCTCATGCGGGCGAACCCAACAGGAGTGACGCGAACATCCGGCGTGCCGGGGTGTCGGACCGTGCGGCGGGCCGGACACAGCTGATCAGTTGATGTGGCTGTGTCTGCGTGCGCAGGTGGTCACCATCGCCGCTTCTGGAGGGTACGGGGACGGCCGAAGGGATGGTGACCCTGCGGGGAGGACGACGTTCCATAGGCATTTGGTCGGCGGGCCGGTCTGCCGGTGGGTGACCTCGTTGACGTCGTGAGACCGTGGCCGTATGCGCGGGAAGCGGTCCCTGTCGCGTCGCTGGAAATGACTGCAACCGTCGAGTCCTGATGGACCATTACGGGGAGACGTGGTGGCGGGTAGGCGAGTCGCCGGAACGGCCCGCGGCCGGCAGGCGATTGGCACGTTGATGCGACCATGGGAGCACGAGGAGGAGGATGCATCTGCCGCTTCCTGGAGAGTAGTGCAAGGACGAACGCGTAGCGGTCTTGCCGGGAGCAAGGCGCAGCTCCGACGATGGGGTCATGTCATCGGTCTGAGCCCGCGCGCCAGTGGACGCACGAAACTGAGGATGGCGGGTGAGCGCATTCGCAGCTCGCCCCGAAGGACGACAAACCCCGGGTCCTGACCTGACTGGGGGGCACGGCGCTGCCCCGGCATCCGCGCCGTAGGCTCGGCCACGAGGGGGCCAGCTGGACCGCGTCGTGGCGGCATGCGAGCTCTTGGGCACCGGCGATGTCGAGTTGGTCGGTCCGCTCCGCCCCGGGAGCCCGTCACCACGCACGGGAGGACGAGCGGATGGCGATCACCCCGGGCGCTTTACTCGCGAGGGTGTCGTGGCCGTCGTATCCCCTGGCCTAGAGGCTTCAAGAAGGGGGACCGATCGGTGCGCCCACCTCAATCGCGCCGATGTTTCACGTGAAACAGACGGCGCCGACGATCCCCCACTGGCAGGGCCGTTCACGCGGCAACGGACCGCTCGTGAACGAATCGACCGGACGAGTCTGGCGCAGGTACAGACACGAACAGCACCCGTTCAGCACGAAGCGCGCGTGCACCACATGACAGAGGCCCACAGCCGGACCGTGTGCGATCGTTGGTGGGCAAGTCTTCAGCAGGGCACGAGGACGACCCTCGGTGTTGTTGAGGAGCCCCCTCGTCGCCAGGATGAGTCCTCTCTGTTGCGGAGCATACGGTTAAGCCTCGTCGCGGAGTGCACGCGGGACCTCACTTTGGTGACCAGGAAACCGTTGGGTTCATGCCCCTCGCCGGCCGCCCGGACAGCTGGGCTGATGCGCACAAGTCCCGCGGGCCGGCGCGTGCGCACCGTATGAACGGGGCACTACTCACATGAACCCCACTGGTGTCACCTCACGCAAATCTGCGCGACCCCCGGATGACGCGGAAGAGATCACCGGTGCGCAATGCACGCGCGGCGCGCTGCGAGTTGCCCTTCGCTCCCCCGCGGCGACCGGTGCGCGATCTGTTGCTCGCATGTGACGCGAGGCTGTGCCTACGGTCACGAGAGTGTGAGACGAGCTCATGCGCCGTCGAGGAAATGACGTGCGCATCAGCACGATGGCGACTTTCCCTTCGACGACGATGACTGATCGTCAGACTACGGAGAGTGTTTCACGTGAAACGGTCGAGGGATGTCAGTCGGCAACGCGCGTGGTGTTCTGGCGATGATCGCCCGTTAAGTTCGCGGGACGTCGGTGCAGCTCACGCAGGAGCGCGGTCTCGCCACGATTGAAGGATGGTGGGTGGCTGAGTTCAATGTCCCGCCACCGCAGGCGAGGGCGTCCGACGGTGCCGATAGCAGTCGCGCACGGGATACGGATGGAACGCGCGACAGCACGATTCTCCGGGTCGGCTGACGGGAGCGTCGCGCTTCTCGCCTGCCTGCCCCACTGTCGAGCGGCATACACGTGTCGCACCATCCGCAGCCGTGGCCCGCGCGGATCTGGCGCGCGGCCCCACAGCGCTCCCGGCTATATCGGGGAACCGAGGAGCTTGCTCGCTGAGCACCGACACGATCCGCGCGCTTGCAGCGTGAGCAGAGACGAAGTCGCAGGCCTCACAGTGCTCTCCGGCATCTGGGCAAAACGGAAAACTCGTTCGCTGAGTACCGGCATGACGCGTGCGTTAAGAGTGTCAGCGAGACGAAGTGGCATCCCCTCTGTGCCCTCATAGCCACCGCGCGGCTTCTGCTCGGCGGCGCGTGACCTCCGAGGAGGGCCGGCGCCGTCGCGGCGGCACGGACACCTCATTCACCCCTCCCCACGCCGCATCCCGTCGATCAATCCGACGACCCCGCGGGTAGACTGGGCAAGTTCGGCGACGGCAAGGGAGAACGTTTCACGTGAAACAGTCCGACGAGACGCCATCGTCAACCTCGTTCTATGACTCCCCCATCGCCCGCGAGATCGCTGATCTTTCCGCCCGGCGCCGGGCGCTCGAGGCCGTGAAGATCGAGCTCTCCGGGCGGACGCGGGTCTTCACCGTCTCGAATCAAAAGGGTGGCGTCGGGAAGACCACGACGGCGGTGAACATCGCCGCGGCTCTGGCCTCGGTCGGCGCGCGCGTTCTCGTGATCGACCTCGATCCGCAGGGCAATGCGTCGACCGCTCTCGGTGTCGCGCACAATGCGGAGACGGCCAGCATCTACGACGTCCTGATCAACGAGGTGCCGCTCGCGGAGATCGTGCAGACGAGTCCCGAATCCCCGAACCTCCTCTGTGCGCCGAGTACGATCCACCTCGCCGGCGCCGAGATCGAACTCGTCTCGCAGGTCGCTCGTGAACACCGACTCCGTGGCGCGCTGCGCGACTATCTCGCGATCGACGGCAATCATCTCGACTTCGTCATCATCGACTGCCCCCCGTCGCTCGGACTCCTCACGATCAACGCGTTCACGGCAGCCGACGAGGTTCTTATCCCGATCCAATGCGAGTACTACGCCCTGGAGGGGCTGAGCCAGCTTCTGGGGAGCGTGCAGATGATCCAGAAGCACCTCAACCCGACCCTGCACGTCTCCACGATTCTGCTCACCATGTACGACGGGCGTACTCGTCTCGCGCAACAGGTCGCCGACGAGGTCCGTTCCCACTTCACCGATGAAGTGCTCAACACCGTGATCCCCCGCTCCGTCCGCGTCTCCGAGGCGCCGAGCTTCGGTCAGACCGTCATCGCGTACGATGGCCAGTCAGCGGGCGCCATTGCCTACCGCGAAGCAGCGGTCGAGATCGTCCACCGCGACACCACGACGAAGGGCTCCTGATGGCAAAGAGGACCGGACTCGGGCGCGGTATCGGCGCCCTGATCCCCACGGCCGAGGCTTCCGAGGCGCGTCCTGTCGACGTGTTCTTTCCCGGTGCGCCGGCGAAGGACAAGGCGTCCGCAGAGGCCACCACGGATGCCGCGCCTCCGGCGGAAGATCTCGTCTCGGTGCCGGGTGCTCGGTTGGTCCACATCGATCCAAAGTCGATCGTTCCCAACCCGCGTCAGCCCCGCACTCACTTCGACCCGGAGGACCTGGCGGAGCTGGTGCACTCGGTGCGCGAGTTCGGTGTCCTGCAGCCCGTCGTCGTGCGCGACAAGGGTGACGGCACGTACGAGCTCATCATGGGTGAGCGTCGTACACGTGCGTCTCGCGAGGCGGGACTGGAATCCATCCCCGCTGTCGTCCGCGAGACGGACGACGAGTACTTGCTTCGCGACGCGCTCCTCGAGAACCTTCACCGCTCGCAGCTGAATCCGCTCGAAGAAGCGTCGGCCTACCAGCAGCTGCTCGAGGACTTCGGCATCACCCAGGAGGAGCTCGCGACGCGGATCGGACGCTCGCGGCCGCAGATCAGCAACACCATCCGCCTCCTCAAGCTCCCCGTGCCCGTCCAGCAGCGCGTCGCGGCCGGCGTTCTGAGCGCGGGACACGCGCGCGCCATCCTCTCGCTCGAGGACCCGAAAGAGATGCAGAAGCTCGCGGACAAGATCGTCAACGAGGATCTCTCCGTCCGTGCGGCGGAGGCCGCGGCCAAGATGCCGGGGGTCTCCCCCGCGCGCCAGAAACCCAAGGCCGGCTCGCGTCGTTCCGGCCTCGACGACGTCGCAGAACGTCTCGGCGACCGGCTCGACACGAAGGTCCGAGTGTCGCTGACGGCACGAAAAGGCCAGATCAGCATTGATTTCGCCACCATCCAGGATCTGAATCGCATCCTCTCCGCCCTGGGTGAAGAGGGCTATACAGGTTGAGCTCGAGGCCCGGGTGTCGCAGGGCACGCGTACCCTGGAACAGTGACCGCGAACGAACAAGACCCGCCCCGGCGGGCGAGTCTGGAACTGCTGCGGGCAGAGGCATCCGATGAGCTGGCGGTCCTGATCCACGAACGTCTGCGCGGCGGCGAAGACCCGTGGGACTTCATGGAAGATCTGCCGAGCGTCGATGAACTCGTCGTCCTGACCCTCCGCGCCGACAATATCGCCGAGAACGGCGGCCAGCGGCCCAACCGTGCGCGCAACTATCGTGTTTTGCGGCAGATCGCGCTCGACTATCCCCCGCTCACACGGGCTGTGTGGCGCATTCTGGGCGACGAAGAGCCTCATCGGCGCTGGGATGCCAGCGTGCGCCTCGACGCGTCCTAGGGGCCCGGAAGGGGCGAAGGAACGGTGCGCACCCAGCCGCCATCGCGGGGTCGTACGGACCCGGTCGACGAGTGGCCTGGACAACAGCGAGCGGCGCCTTCCCACGGCGCCGCGGACGCGGCATCCGGTCTCCATCGGGTCCGTCGGCGGATGATCCGGAAACGACGAATCCCCGACGCCGAGGGCGCCGGGGATTCGATTCGTGCGAGGGACTCAGCCGATGAACGGCGCGAGGTCCTGCTCGAGCGCGTACTTGGGCTTCGCGCCGATGATGGTCGTCTTGACCTCACCGCCCTGGAACACCTTCATCGCGGGGATCGAGGTGATCTGGTACTTCATCGCGAGGTCGGGGTTCTCGTCCACGTTGAGCTTCAGGACGGTGATCTTGCCCGAGTTCTCGGACTGGATCTCGTCGAGCACGGGGGCGACCATGCGACACGGTCCACACCACTCGGCCCAGAAGTCCACGAGAACGGGTCCGTCGGCCTGCAGGACGTCCTGCTCGAAGGTCGCTGAGGTCGTCGCCTTGGCGGTCATGTGCTTTTCTCCTTAATGAGAGCGTCAGTGATGAAAACGCCGGTGGGCGTCGATTTGTTCCTCAGACCACGGCCGCGTCGGGGAGACCCTCGATGAGGCTGTCCGCGACGGCCGGCTCACCGGCTTCGCCGCGCGCCGCGAGGAAGTGCTCCACGTCGAGGGCCGCCACGGTGCCGCTACCGGCCGCGGTGATCGCCTGGCGGTAGGTGGGGTCGATCACGTCGCCGGCGGCGAAGACGCCCTCGACCGAGGTGCGGGACGAGCGTCCGTCGACCCAGATCGTCCCCTGGTCGGTGAGCTGCAGCTTGTCGTGCACGAGGTGCGTGCGCGGGTCGTTGCCGATCGCCACGAAGAGGCCGTCGAGAGACAGCTCGCGGGTCGTGTCGTCGACCGTCGAGCGCAACCGGACACCGCTCACGGCTTCGTCGCCGAGGATCTCGTCGACGGCGCTGTTCCAGATGAACTCGATCTTCGGGTTCGCGAA
>JAAIGF010020125.1_pt1 | contig 10497 bp, 8 predicted proteins | sample 6487441 | NCBI WGS metagenome assembly JAAIGF01 (sample SAMN13974129, study PRJNA590717) | phyllosphere metagenome | biome: pepper field; feature: multiple bacterial spot infested pepper fields; material: pepper leaves; isolation source: leaves from pepper fields | host: Capsicum annuum ...
CACTTTAGACGGTTTAGTCTACAGCGCTGGTGACGACGACTATGAATTCACTATTCAGTCTATTTCAAAAGCATTTGTTTATGCCTACGTTATTGAAGCGCTTGGTCGGGAAGCGGTATTAGAAAAGGTAGGCGTCGAACCGTCTGGTGAAGCTTTTAATGAAATCTCACTGGATCAAACGTCAGATCAGGTCAAGCCCAAAAACCCCATGATTAATTCGGGTGCGATTACGGTACATTCCATGATTCCAACTACCGACAACACCGACAGGGCAGAAATCATTCGCCAGTTTTTCAGCAAACTTGCGGGCCGCGAATTAGCTTTCGATATGGCGATCTACCAATCAGAAAAGGATACTGCCTTTCGAAATTTATCCATCGGCTATTCGTTACGAAACTTGAACATTTTGGAAAGTGATCCGATCGAGGTTGTGGGAAGCTACGTGAAGCAATGTTCTATAAAAGTAAGTGTTAAAGATCTGGTTAATATGATTGGTGTGTTGGTCAATGGTGGTGTTCTACCGCAAACAGGCGAGCGCATATTTAGTCATTTAACCGTGCGGCAGGTGTTGACGGTAATGACTACCTGCGGCATGTACAATGCTGCTGGTGACTGGCTTGCTGCTGTCGGAATTCCTGCGAAAAGTGGCGTATCTGGCGGTATTATCGGTGTACTACCTGGTCAGGTAGGACTCGCCGTCTTTGCGCCGAAGTTGGATCGGTATGGAAATAGTGTGCGAGGTATCGATATTATGCAGCAAATGTCGAACGATATGGGTCTGCACCTGCTGGAAGGCATTCCTTCATCGCGCGCTATCGTCAATGACGAAGATATTACAGCGGTTAAACCCGATGTAAGGGTCTATAAATTGAATGGCGTGTTACAGTTTGCAGAAGCCGAACGACTACTTCGTAAGCTGCAAGCGGACGATCACCGTGACAACACGATTATATTTGATTTAAGTCATATCTCGCTGATTAATAACGTGGGCCGACGAATGCTGTTGGACGGCATTGACCGGTTGCGAGCAGACGGACATGATGTGGCCTTGGTAGATCCTGAACATATTTTACCTCGTGCAAAAACAAAACTAAACTTCGAGCCAAAAGTCTATGAGAATTTAGCTGATTTCGACGAATAGTTAGCGGCCCTGCTACGTATTAGCCACTTGACTTTCGTTTAGACATATTATTGTTGAATGCCTGACCACATGTTACCGTTAATTTTATCGATAGCACAAAACCTTGGTAGCATATGGTTTGTTTATAAGCTTTATATGAGGTATCTCCCTATTTTCATCTTATTCATCTTCTTACTTCAAGCTTGTCAGCGCATACGTCCTTTGCTGCAACGCACTGAACGTGGTAAATACGAAAGCAGCTTCCGAAAGGATGACAGCCTTTTTAACCGATGGAAATCCGCACACGATCAGGCAATGAACGCCCCGTTGACAATCGCCTTGCCCTATCAAGCTACGCTGCAAATTGCTGATGTAGCTGCTTCAGCGCTCGTATATAAAGTAGCCGTTAAACAAGGACAACGATTGGTAGCGGAGTTAAGTACGCTTTCAGACAGCAGCCGCATTTTCTTAGAATTCTTCGATGGGCATGCTTTTTCTAATAAAAAGTTACTGGCTGAGCGGTCTGATCTATCCAATGAAGTAAACTGGTCGGCTAATCGAGATGACAGTGTGCGCGTTAGTCTACAGCCTTTACTGCATGATTCAGCCGTCTACCATCTAAAAATTTACGCCCAACCGGCGTATCATTTTCCGGTTTTGGGCAAAGATAACCGAGCGATTCAAAGTTTTTGGGGAGCAGATCGCGATGGCGGTGCGCGGCGGCACGAGGGTATAGATATTTTTGCAACGCGCGGCACGCCAGTGCTCGCTGTAGCCGATGGGCACGTAGGCTTTGCAGGCGAAAGAGGCCGCCTGGGCGGAAAACAAGTCTGGCTACAGGAAAAGGAATTGGGATTTCGAATATACTACGCACATCTGGACAGTACATCTGTCTATACCGGTGATGCTGTAGCGCTTGGCGACACACTGGGATTCGTGGGAAATACCGGAAATGCAGCGGGCGGACCACCGCACTTGCATTTCGGCGTATATGGAAGCGGTGGTGCAGTGGATCCGCTAAATTTTGTCAAGAAAATTACTGTTCCATCAGATCGCAAGTATAGCTTCAACATGAAGCAGATGCGCATAACAAAAAACACCCAACTACGTCAAGGTCCAGACGTTACATACCCTGCACGCTTGCAGCTGCAGGCAGGCGAGGACATTAAAGTCTTAGCCAGAACAGGCAATTGGTGGCATGTAATGGCAAGAGATACCATACCAGGATTTGTTTTTCAGTAGCTAAGTAAATGAATAATCTCGCAGTCGAGCGCTACTATTTTTTCTTAAAATAGATGCATTAACAGCATTAGCTGTCGGCAAATTCATGCCAACAGCTAATCTTCTCTACTGCCGTCGTCTGCCATACGAACTATTTTCGGTGAGAATGTAGCAACGACGTCAACCAGGTCACGTTGTGCTGCCATCACCGTATGGATATCTTTATACGCCATCGGTGCTTCATCCATACCTGCGCCAATTAAGCTAATCCCCTGATCGTCCAACATGGCTTTCAATGCAGTTGCCGAAAGCGTTTTGATAGCTTGTGTTCTACTCATTAAACGTCCGGCACCATGCGAAGCGGAATTTATCGCCGCCACATCACCTTTACCACGCACCAAAAAGCCAGGCGAAGCCATCGATCCTGGAATAATGCCCATGACGCCTTTTCCGGCTGGTGTGGCACCCTTTCGATGCACAATCACTTCTTCTCCGTTTAGTATTTCCTTCCATGCAAAATTATGGTGGTTTTCTACTTTGGCTAAGCGCTCCCCGCCAAGTTCTTTAAACACTTTCGTATGAATGACCTCGTGGCAGGCAGCAGCATAATCGCCAGCCAAATTCATCGCCAGCCAATATTCTTGTCCTTCAGCGGTTTTCAGATCCAGATAAGCCAAGTTTTGTGCTTTATAAGGCAACTTGCAAAGTTCCTTTGCTAATTTTGTGTAGTGATCTGCTATTGTTGCTCCTAAGCCTCGTGACCCTGAATGCGTAAGCAAAGCCAAATATGCGCCAGCCGGTATACCAAGTGCCGCATCGGCTTTGTCCAACGTCATTACGCCAAATTCTACAAAGTGGTTTCCGCCACCCGAAGTACCCAATTGCGCCCAAGCCTTGTCTTTTAACGATCGTAATAAACCATTCAGCTGAAAAGTGTCCTGCTCCAATACCGCATGATTCGTCCGTTCTCCGGGCTTAAACCCCTGTCCTGCTCCAAACTTCGTCGTTTGCAAGATTATTTTTTCAAGCTTATCCTTATTTACGGAGAGGTAATTGGCTGGCAAATCAAAAATGGACAAAGCCATACGACAGCCGATGTCGACCCCCACACCGTAGGGAATAATGGCGTTATTTGTCGCCAGTACGCCGCCTATCGGCAAACCATAGCCTTGGTGCGCATCGGCCATCAACGCCCCCGCGACAGAAACCGGCAAGGCCATCGCGATATCCATTTGCTGTTTGGCGCCATGTTCAATATGCTCTTCACCATAAATAGGGTATGTGACGTCTGCCGTTTTCAGCGGGATATAACTCGCCTCCAATTCGTCTTGCTTTAGTAACTCAAGTGCCAAAGATTTAAAAACGCGATCATTTATGTAAGCATCCGGATTGGCCAACACAGCAGCAAAGTGTGTCATCATTTGCTCGCGCGTATATCCTAATCGCATTTTATTAAGTTTTAAGGCCACGCCCAATGCAGTGTTTTCTGCATAACCTAAAGCTAATAGATCGTTTCCGTTAATTCGTTTATTTTCCATTTGTTTAATTTTTTACAGCGTATTATGCTGTGCTGTCTTAATCACTTTAAGCGAGAGCAACGACCAATTTTGTTGCCCTCGCGCCTCTTTTAACTTATTCTTGTGCTACCGACGAGTAGCTTCGAGACAAACTAACTTTTACTAAAAAGTTGTTTCAACTGATCGATGACCTGTCCATTACCCGACAGGGAAATGGTACTAATCTTTTCCGAGATTTTCTCTACGTACTCCATTTCTTTTAGTTTAAACAGCATACTGTTATCTTCCATCAGCTTAGCCGTGTTCAGCAAGCTTCGTGTAGATGCTGTCTCTTCGCGTCGGGTGATGATATTTGCCTGTGCCCGCTTTTCGGCGACTAACACCTGATTCATGATATCTCGCACATCACCAGGCAAAATCAAGTCTTTCATTCCGCAAAAATGTATTTCTAAACCCAGCCTTGCAGCTTGCACGGCCGCTTCCGCGCCGATAAAACGGTTTATATCATCTTTCTTCTCCATGATCTCATCCAGCGTCCATTGTCCGATGTAACTACGCAGCAGTAATTGCATTAACGTATACAATTGCCGCTCGTGTTCCTTATTTTCCAGCAAGGCCCGCATGATATCAACTACCTGATAGCGCACGAAAAAGTTTACCCGAACCTGCGCTTTATCTTTCGTCAACATCTCCTGTCCGTTTATATCGATCGATAATACGCGTATATCAATTTTGCTGACGGCGATGTTGATCGCATTTTTCCACCAAGTATATATGCCAGCCTCCAGTACTTCTTTAAATACACCATCGACAAATAGTAATCCCCTTTCTGCCGGTTCAAGCTTGTATTGCCTTACAAATCCAGCCAATTCTGCTCGTTCCAACAAATTCCTTTCCACAGCTGGCGATATCGCTATCGTGGAAATATCTTGCATCATAAAGCGGTAATTACTTAAACTCTTCCAAAAAACATAACGTCCCGCCGCCAATACTTTCACAAAATTTGCGTTGACAAATACTAAGCATATATGAGCATCTGGCACTTCAACCACGTGTACTGTATCTGCAAAGCCTGCAGTTTGCAATAGCACGTCGATATCGTAAACAGACTGAAATTGTTTCCCCATATCGTGCAGCTCCAATTTTTCACCAAAGCCCAACCAATACTTTCCTACGGTCAATACCCGTTGCACCATATTATTTCTTATAACAAACCCCACTTGGTTTGTGGCTATATATACTCTTTTCATAACGTCTATTTTATATTTCTTGTGATACATAAGGTAAGCGACCGTTGATCCATCCCTGCGTTACGGAATCCAAAAGGAGCCATTTCCTAACATATGATCCATGATAATCTAACTAATCGTTCAATACGATGGATTGACCAGCCTTGTCACATATGTTGATAAAACAGCCTGTTTTGCATCACGAAGTAACTTCCTGACTGCACGTTGATCTGTCGGCAACGAACACCAACGCGCAAGATCAACGATCGCTTATCCTTTTTAATTAACTTTTTAATGAAGTCTAACATTCCAAACCAGATTCCTTAGATCTGTGCAATACCGTTATGCTATTCTGCCGCAGCAGAAGTGGGATTCGAACCCACACGTGGTTTTGCCGCTCTCCCGCTGAGCTATTCCGACAAGTCGGAAGAAGGATTCGAACCTTCGACCTGCAAATGCGGCTTTAGGCTCACCTTGAACTACTTCTTACGAAGAAAGGAATCGAACCCTTACCTAAAGCGATGGAGCTTAATACCTGCTTTTTCCAGTATATCGTATTCCATCGGGAACGACACTATCCTGTTATACCGAAACAGTAATCTAAGGGTGACACGTATATTAAGCGTTTTTAAACACGAAATCGTGTTATATTTTTAGCGATTGCCTAATACTCAAAGAACATCATCATTGCTGACCATACAAAGATGCAAGGTGTACTGCGCAGCATGTACGCGTAGTAATAAAAAGAACAATAAATAATGAGCAAAACGAAATAAAACACTGATTATCAGCGTAAAGAAAATAAAAAAAAGTACAACCAAATAGTCTTCCTGGTCCAACTGCGCAGATAGGCTGCGCAATAAGCATATTATTTTGTAGCTTTAATCAACGAATCATTTGCTACAATAGCCATGTCTACAAACAAAGCTGCCTTAATACGCTACAAAACAATCGATCACTGCCTGCGTCAAACGCATAGAAAATGGACATTATCCGATCTCATTGAACGGGTATCGGATGCACTTTACGAGTTTGAAGGTATTCACAGCGGCGTAAGTAAGCGTACCATTCAAAGCGACATCCAGGTGATGCGCAGCAACAAGCTGGGATATCAAGCGCCAATTGTGGTTTTAAAGCGCAAATATTACACGTATGAAGATGCAAACTATTCTATCAGCAACTCGCCATTGACGCCATATGATATGGAAAAGATGAAAGAGGCTGTCGATATTCTCAAGCATCTTAATGGTTTTGCCCATTTTGAAGAAATGAGCGATATGATTGTGCGTTTAGAAAGCAATATGGCTAAACAAGAACCGGAAGCGGCGCCCAGTATCCAGCTAGAAAGTAACAATCTCTTAAAAGGACTACATTGGATCAGCCCGCTACATCGTGCCATCCGCGAAAAAATCCCCTTACTCATCACCTATCAATCGTTTAAATCTACACAAGCGATCGAGGCCGTGTATTATCCATATTTATTAAAAGAATATCGTAATCGATGGTTTCTCATTGCTAAGCCGAAAAAAGGGAGCAGCTTGCTGACCTTAGCCTTAGACCGCATCAGCGATGTCGCCGAAATGGCTAAATCAGATTTTAGACCTTACGAAGGGGTAAGTTTTGATCGGTATTACGCCGATACCATCGGCGTCAGCAAGTCGGAACGCGATCGTGGCCAACGCGTTATTTTGAAAGTTGATGCACGAAATACGCCTTACATAGAAACCAAGCCGCTTCATAGCTCCCAAGTAATCTTGGACAAGGATGCGCAAGGTAACAGCACTATTCGCCTCGATGTTGTTTTAAATTTTGAACTCGAGCGTGAAATTTTAGGCTTTGGCGAGTGTATTGAAGTGTTGTCGCCTATCCGATTTCGTAATAGAATTGCTTCCCGCCTAGCACGCGCGCAGCGTCAATACGCAAGTCCGGACAGTGACAACAAGCCCAGCGCCCGCTTAGTCGATCCTAAAAAACAAAGTCTTCACACCGATAAGAAGCTGTAGACCAGCCGATAGCCTCGCTAGATAACGCTAATAAAAATGTAATAAATACGTATTCGTACAGCATAAAATACCGTAGTTATCTCTTCGAAATGACTTTCGTGCGGCTTGTTTATTAGCAAATATTTAGGGATATTCGAATAGCAAATACTAACAAAAAATTGACGACACATTTTAGCGGGCAGCCTTGTATTCATTATCATGATGAATTACGACGAATTTTCACGACCAAACAAACCAACTAATTATGAAAACGGCTATCATACCTATACTCTTGCAGCTCCAGCAAGTGTTCTCGCATAGCGAGCAAGGCTCTTGGGCACGACGCACCCAACGCACCATTCAGTTATTGGAAGAAAATCAGTACGATCAAGATCTGATACTTGATAATTACATCGGTTCGGGCATGGAATCCCTGCATTTTATCGAGCTGGAAAACGATCAGGTAGAGCAATTTAATCAATTGCGAGCCGACTTGTTAACGCAGAATCAGCGCTTGAAATCGACTCGCAACAGTTCATGAGAGTCCCGGTTGTGCACCGGCATGTATTGGCGTAAACGGTAAAAGCTTAGACCGATGGCGCACTCGGCGCGCTTGGTGTATTGGGCTTACCTGCTTTTGTAAACTTTTTCTTTCTGTTGTTATTATTGACTGGTCTCCGCTTACTTTTTGCTCGCAATTCGTAAACAGGCCCTGCCGGAAAACCTTCTGGAAGCGTCTTTTTAGGAACCTCCTTTTCAATCAGGCGTTCTATTCGGCCAAATTTATTTTGATCTTTATCGTTGATAAACGTAATGGCCGTTCCGGTGGTTGCGGCGCGTGCGGTCCGTCCGATACGGTGTACGTAGTCTTCCGGATCTGGCGGCACATCAAAGTTGACGACCAAACTGATGCCGACAATATCAATACCGCGGGAGATCACATCTGTGCCGACCAATACGCGTAAGCGCTTCGCCTTAAAACGGTGCATCACTTCTTCCCGTTGCCGCTGCTCCAGATCAGAGTGAAAGCCTTCAGCCACAATACCAATCTTCACCAATTCCCTTGTCAAACGCTTGACCAAATCCTTTTTTGAAGCAAAAATAATAACACTTTCATACAGCGGATTTTCCAAAATAGATTTGATAAGCGCTATTTTATGATCGTCGTAGACCAGGTAAGCTTGCTGATCGATACCTTCGCTCGGTTTAGAGATCGCTACGTTTATTTCGGAAGGTTCATGGAGAATTTTCTTTGCCAGCGTCCTAATCTTGGGTGGCATCGTTGCCGAGAAAAGCAAACTTTGGCGTTTTTTCGGCAAATAGCTGATGATACGCATGATGTCGTCATGAAACCCCATATCTAACATTCGATCGGCTTCATCCAGGATAAGATGTTCGAGCGACGTAAAGTCAAATTTGCCCGAAGACATATGTGCCAGCAAACGGCCAGGCGTAGCCACAATAATATTCACACCTTCGCGTATAGCGCGTTTCTGCTGCTCATAGCCAATGCCGTCGCCACCACCGTAAACACAGATAGAGGTTGCTCCAGTAAAATAACCAAAGCCCATAATCTGTTGATCGATCTGTAGCGCCAGTTCGCGTGTAGGCACCAAAATAAGGGTATTTACCTTTTCCTGCGGATTGTCCGCGATCCTGTTTAATACCGGTAAAAGATAAGAGGCGGTTTTACCCGTCCCGGTTTGGGCACAGGCAATTAAGTCGTGCTGCTTAAGAATGACAGGAATAGCCTGCGTTTGTATAGGTGTAGCTTCGACAAAACCCATGCTGTCCAAGCCTTCTTCCAATGTGGCCGAGAAGCCAAATTCAGTAAATTTCAATTTCTTACGTATCGTTTTTTTAAAAATAGCTTAATATTTTAAATTAAACAACTACTTGGGCATATAAGCGATAAATAAGCGCGGTATAATCTGCGACTTGTGTGTTGTACAGCGTGCTTTGGCAGCCATGAGCGGGCAAAAAAAGAAATTTTTAAAAACACTATGTAGTAGCGCACGTTAGTTTAGAAAAGCGCATTGCTAAAATCGTACAATATGACAACACATTTAACCGACATGGCCATGAAAATGCCAGCTTGGACATGGAATATGGTCGTTATTTTATTTTCCATTCTATTAGGTATCCTAATTAAGGCTGCTCTGGTGCCACTGGTACGCAAACAATCGCAAAACGAAGCCTCTTATTCGGTTGTTCGCTCCATCATCCGGCATTTTAAAAAAATATTGAGCGTGTTTATTCCGTTGATCGTTTTTAATTCGCTACTTCCGTTTACACGTTTTAATGCCGATACACTTGCCGTGGTCACGAAGATCACGGAGATATTATTTGTTGGTTGCTTCGGTGTACTTATCATTCGGATTATTCGGGTTTTTGAAGATTACCTGTATCATCGCTTCGATATTTCGAAGGAAAACAACCTCCGCGAACGCAAGATACGCACCCAAATTGTCTTTATTCGTAAGCTGTTGGTCAGTTTTATTATTCTTGTTGCGTTAGCGATTATCTTATTAAGTTTCGAAAACATGCGCAAGATCGGTGCTGGACTCTTAACCGGTGTCGGGATTGGCGGTATTATCATCGGTTTTGCGGCACAAAAGTCGCTTGGAAATTTACTGGCCGGCTTCCAAATCGCTTTTACGCAGCCTATTCGCATGGACGATGTCCTCATTGTTGAGGGCGAGTGGGGCCGTGTTGAAGAAATCAACCTGACCTACGTAGTCGTTGCGATTTGGGATAAGCGGCGACTGGTGTTACCCATCAATTACTTTATCGAAAAGCCTTTCCAAAACTGGACGCGCACCACAGCAGAAATACTCGGCACCGTGTTTATTTACACGGATTTTACCGTGCCTATTGATAAGCTAAGAAACAAACTTACCGAGCTACTGGAAGGCAGCCCATTATGGGATCGGCAGGTCAATGTGCTTCACGTTACCGATCTTAAAGAACATACGATGGAAATTCGTTGCTTGATGAGCTGTCGAAACTCCGGACAAGCATTTGAGCTGCGTTGCCATGTGCGCGAAGAGATGATTAAATATGTCAGTGAGCACTTTCCAGGTAGCCTGTCGCAGACGCGCGTTAGCTTATCTGACAAGCAGCAACAAGGATTTCCTGAAGGATTTCCAGCTTAAGGAAGTGCAAAAAGTGAGCATGGCGAAGTTGCGACGATACGCAGACAGCTTGCGGCACAACGAGATAGAAGCCAAAACAAGGCAAAGCAACCTGACGATATGTAGGCTGCTTTGTCTATTCTACGCTTCTTAAAAGTTAGGGCCGACTACTAGAAATTTGATAAGAAGATCAATATGCTAAAGTCTTCAGTCATGCCATTGAATTCGGCTTTTTTAATGCAAATCGCTTGAAAATATGCTATTTGTTTTGGATGAGTTTACGCAGTTGATAAA
>JAAIGF010186168.1_pt1 | contig 10497 bp, 9 predicted proteins | sample 6487441 | NCBI WGS metagenome assembly JAAIGF01 (sample SAMN13974129, study PRJNA590717) | phyllosphere metagenome | biome: pepper field; feature: multiple bacterial spot infested pepper fields; material: pepper leaves; isolation source: leaves from pepper fields | host: Capsicum annuum ...
AGCCTTCAGCTCGTCGATCTTGGCGCAGAGGTTCTTCAGAACGAAGTATTCCTCGGTCGAAACCTTGCCTTCGTTGACTTCCTGCGTCCACTGTTCGAGCGGGATCTTGATGCCGAATTCCTTGTCGATGGCGAAAACGATATCGAGGAAGTCGAGGCTGTCGATGCCGAGATCGTCAATCGTATGGCTTTCCGGCGTAATGGTTTCGCGATCGATTTCGCTGGTGTCAGCGATGATGTCCGCAACCTTGTCGAATGTAGCTGTCACGCCCGTAATCCTTCGTGTTCTTAATTATTAAGGTCTCTTCAGACGCACCACATAGGCAAGTTGCGCCAAAAAGCCAATGCTTTCCTGACACATCGTTAAATTTTGGGGGCCGTGTGTTGCGCACTCCCTACAGTCAAACCGCCAGAGAATGCCGCCCTCGCCCGTTGGAAAGATAGGTATCGAAGGTCGCCGCAATGCTGCGGGCAAAGGGTCTGCCGGTCTCCGTCAGCGCGAAACGATTGGCTTCCAGATGCACCAAACCATCCCGATCACCCTCGGCAAACTGCCGCGCTTCTTCCACTGCAAGCGCCGAAGCCGAGCCATACAAAGCTGAAAGCGCCGTGAGATCGAGCGAGAAATCGCACATGATCCGCTCGATGACGAAGGCCCGAACGCGATCCTCGTCTGAAAGCGCGATACCGCGCACGGCACAAAGGCCATCGGCCTCCGCCATGCGCTCATATTCGCCCGTCGCAACCATGTTCTGCACATAGCCCTGCGGCAATTTGCCGATGGAAGACGCGCCGAGGCCGATCAGCGCATCGGCGCTATCATCCGTATATCCCTGAAAATTGCGATGAAGCTCTCCGTCTTTCAGCGCACGCGCCAGGGTATCGGAAGGCTTGGCGAAGTGATCGATGCCGATGGCCTCGTATCCCGCAGCAACAAGCATGTCCGCCGCTGTCTTCATCTGGTGATATCGTGCAAACACATCCGGCAAAGCCTTTTCCGGGATCATCGTCTGATGCTTCTTCATCCATGGCACATGGGCATAGCCGAACAGCGCAACACGATCCGGGTCCAGCGAAACGATCTTGTCCACCGTATCACGCAAGGTTTCCAAGGTTTGATACGGCAAACCATAAAGCACATCGCAATTGACCGAATGAACGCCCCTTGCCCGCACGGCTTCGACCACGGATTTCGTCTGCTCGAAGGTCTGTATGCGGTTGATGGTCTTCTGCACCTTCGGGTCGAAATCCTGAACGCCAAGGCTTGCGCGAGTCATGCCGATAGCGGCGAGCGCATCGTAACGTCCCTCATCAAGATCGTTCGGATCCATCTCAACGCTGATTTCCACGCCGTCTACGAAGGAGAAGGCGGAGCGCAGACAGTGCATGAGCGTCTCCAAGTCCTCCGGTTTCACCATGGTCGGAGAACCGCCACCGAAATGGACGGCAGTCACCTGCACATCGCGCGAAACATGCCGTCCGACCGCTTCGATCTCCTTGTGGAGTGCCGCGAGATAGGCGGCAATGGGCTCGTATCGCAGCGTATGCTTGGTGTGACACGCGCAAAACCAGCAAAGCCGGTCGCAATAGGGAATGTGAATATAGAGCGAGAGGCGATTGCCCGAATCAAGCCCGCGCAGCCAACCGGCATATTCCGGCACGCCGATGCCTTCATGAAAATGCGGCGCAGTCGGGTAGCTGGTGTAGCGCGGAACGGCAGCGGAATATTTCTTCAAAAGATGCTCAGCCATCGCAAGTTCTCTTTTAACATGTGTCAAATCTGCGACTATGGGATACAGGCTGCGACAGTTTGCAACTTTGACTTCGATCAAATTGGCGAATAAACACTGACCTCAGAGGCAGCGTGGGGACGAGGCTTCGGGGGATTGAAAACGGGGCTTGAGAACGCGCTTTGCGGCTCCACCCGTTCGACTTGGACGTGATGCCATGGACACGCTGCAGAAGACCATCCACAACTCGGACATGCCGGTTGTTTGCCGCTCTTGCGAGGCCCGCCACGGGGGGCTGTGCGGAGTGCTGAGCCCGGCGCAGCTATCCGAACTGAACCGCCAGTCCAGCCGCAAGAAGTACGAGGCAGGCAATGAACTGCTCGGTCAGGGTGAACTGGTGCCCTATTACGCCAACATCCTGAACGGCGTCATCAAGCTCTCGAAAATGATGTCGGACGGACGTCAGCAGATAGTGGGTCTGCAATTTGCGCCGGATTTTCTGGGCCGCCCCTTTAGCGCAGAAAGCAATATGACGGCGGAAGCCGCAACCGATGTGGAAATCTGCCTGTTCCCACGCCGCGTCGTGGACCGGATGATCAATGACGTGCCGAATATGGAGCGCAAGCTGCACGGCCAATCTCTGAAGGAACTGGACGAGGCACGCGACTGGATGCTGACGCTGGGCCGCAAATCGGCGCAGGAAAAGGTAGCCAGCTTCCTCTATCTGATCGCGACCCATATCGACCCGGAAAAAGACGACAAGTCCTGCTTCGACCTGCCGCTGTCGCGCGCCGATATTGCCGATTTTCTCGGCCTGACAATCGAAACCGTCAGCCGCCAGATGACCAAGCTGAAAAAGGAAGGCATCATCCAGATCGAGAACAACAGGCACATCACCGTGCCGAACCTCGACGCCCTCAATGACGCCGCAGGCAACGACTGAACGCCGTTACGTATTGCGGTGCAGATGCCCCAATGAAGCGCCGTAAATATGCGGCGCCTTCGCTTCCGCGGGCGTAAATACCGCGCCCATCACTATCAACATTACAAAAAAACACTTCATCGCCACGCTCCCCAGCGCCTGCCAACCAGTGGCCTCCCTGGGTTCTATTTGTAGCGGATAAGTGCCTCTTTTCGTTTAAGGAATGAGGTAAGCTGGAGGTTGGTGGGAAGGGTAAAAGGCGTTGAGTGTCGGTAAGTTTTCGTTATTAATTTGATTTGACTGAGTTAAAATCGCTGATTTAAGCACTGGAGGAAAATGGTCGAGCGTATCCAGTTATCATCAGATGGAACGAGCCTTTGGGCCGGTATGCGCGACTGTGTGCTCATATCTCCTAACGAGCGCCACGAATTGACGCTCCTATATCGGGGTGAACCTCCGCACGGAGATAGTTTTCACGAAGCGCGAATAAACGGCGTGAAATTTCCCGGTTTGATGTGGGGGTGCAAGTTCGCTTCTACGTGGGATTCTCGCTTTATTGCTGCGAGCTGGATGCCGCAGCCTTTTGAAAGAAGAACAATCGTTATAGATATTGAAGAACTGCAATATTTCATTCTTCCAATTTATATTTACGACTTCACATTATCTTGGCCAGTTCTACACGGCATAGATTCAGCGAAAGAGCTGTCTTTTGAGTTTGACGGTAGTGAATCATGGCTGCGATTTTGAAGCATTAGGGATCAACCGTCCCCGAAGCTGGTCGATGGCACGGCGAAATACGGCGGGGTCGTCCATCGCTCTCGACAAGACTATAGCACCTTGAATGGAAAGGACAGTCTCTTCAGACAGAACTCGCGCCTGATTATCCTCCCGGCCCTGCCGAATGAGCGCTGCGTGCAACGCATCTACCCAGTTGACGAAATATCCCCGAATAGCATCGGAGAAGCGGTCTCGCGTGTTGCTGACGGCAAGAGCGCCGACCAGACAGACGCGCCCGCCGGATCTGAAGTATTCCATGACGGAATCGAGCATGGCGTCGATGGCGCTGTTGGAATCTTCGCCATCACGCAGAGGCGTATAGACTGCTTCTTCGAACCATTGCTCGATTTGCGCAAGCACAGCCTGGACCATCTCTTCCTTGCCGCCCGGAAAGAAGTGGTAAAGGCTGCCTTTGCCAAGGCCTGTTGCCTTGCCGATCAGGGCAAGGCTTGCGCCTTCATAGCCGTATTCACGAAACACCTCGGCCAGTGGAGCCAAGGTGTCGGACCGTTCTGCGACCAAACGCGCCATTCTTAAAGACCCAGATCGCTAAGGCTGGGATGATCGTCTGGACGACGGCCGAGCGGCCAGTGGAACAGGCGCTCACTTTCAGCAATCGGCATTTCATTGATGCTCGCATGCCTGTGCGCCATCAGACCATCCTCTGCGAATTCCCAGTTTTCGTTGCCGTAAGCGCGAAACCAGCACCCACTGTCGTCACGATATTCATATGCGTAGCGCACCGCAATGCGGTTGCCGGTGAAGGCCCACAGTTCCTTGATGAGCCGGTATTCAAGTTCCTTGTTCCACTTGCGAGTCAGAAACGCCTGAGCTTCATCGCGATTGGTCGCGAATTCGACGCGATTGCGCCAGCGCGTGTCGAGCGTATAGGCCAGCGCGACCTTTGCCGCATCGCGGCTATTCCAACCATCTTCGGCCAGCCGCACCTTTTCGATGGCGCTTTCACGGGTAAAGGGTGGGAGTGGAGGACGTGACATGGGAGGTTCCTTTCAGATTTTGTACCAAACGGTAATTACTTTACTGATTGGTACAGTGCGCTTTGACACGTTCTCTGTCAAGCGGAATGCGCTTAATTTTTTGAGTGGTTCGCACGCGCTTGAAACCCACAGCCGTCGTGCTTGCGAAGTGTCTGAACGGATGGAACGGGAAGCGCGTGACCACTGACCATAATCGGATATTCCACGCCGATGATTTAGCGAGATGGTCGCAAGTCTACAGCGACAGAACTCACGGTTCGGTCGCAGCTAGAGTGCACGGCGCGCTATTGGCGGGATCGTTGTACCGTTGCCATGTCAAAAAAATCGACCGGCTGACACGGTTTCAACTTTCGCTAAGAATGCAAGGAGGCTCTACCAGTTGTGGCAAAGCAAAACGAGACTGCTTGATCTAAGACGGATCGTCGCGATTTACTGCGAAGCAGCAGGCGTTGCTACCGGCTTCTGCTGCTCGGACAGAGCCTTCAGCTCGGCCACGCGGCGCTTGTATTCGGCTTCGGTGATCTGGCCGCGGCGGCGGGCGGCGCCTAGCGCGGTGAGATTCTGCTCCATCGTCGTCGCTTCGTTTTCCTCCATCTGCGGCATGGCCGCCGTCATGGGCTTGGCGAAGGTGGGGAAGGTGCCGGTGTCGCGCTTCTGCGCCGGTGCGGAGCTGACGGGTTGCGGGCCGACGATCTGCGCCTTCGGGCGTTCCATATGCTCAGGTGCTACGATGGGCTTGGGCGTGGTGCATGCTGCGATGAGAGGCAGAAGCAGGCCGCAAACCGACAGCACAGATGCCGTTCTTACGCTTCCCGAATGCTTGCCCATAATAATGCCCCACCTGTAAGGTATCTATCGACTATCGAACGCGATTTGCTGGCGCCCGTGTTGCTGGAACTTGTATTCGTTTTCATGCAGAATGTGCAAACACAAAAATCGCCCGGAGGAGAATGCATGGCAGGCAATCAAGGCGGGAAGAACGATACTGAGGATAAAGGCTTCAGTTTCGATCCCAAATCCGCCGATGCCTATATCCTGCGCGACCCTCAGGCCTTTGCCATGAATGTTGCAAGAGCCGTGGAAAACCTTGGCAAGGCTGCTTCCGAATGGCTCGCGCCGCGTGAGCGTGGCGAAATTCCTCAAAACAATGCCAGCCCGATGAGCGATCTTTTCCAGACGCTTTCGGATGTCGCGGAATACTGGATGGCAGAGCCGAAGCGCTCCGTGGAGGCGCAAACGCATCTGCTTTCGAGTTATTTCGACATCTGGCAGAAGTCCATGGCCAAGCTTTCCGAACAGCAGACGGGCGGTAGCGCAGAACGACAGGACGAGGAAAAGCCGCGCAGCCACAAGCGTTTTGCCGATGCGGACTGGCAAGCCAACCCTTTCTTCGACTTTCTGCAAAAGGTCTATTTCGCCACCGCCGACTGGGCGGAAAGAATGGTGACCGAGGCCGAAGGGCTGGACGAGCGCACCCGCGAAAAAGCGCGCTTCTATATGCGGCAGGTGACGGAGGCGATTTCGCCCGCCAATTTCGCCTTCACCAATCCACAGGTTTTTCGCGAAACCGTGGCCACCAGCGGTGCAAATCTGGTGAAGGGCATGGCGCAGCTGGCTGAAGACATGGCCGCGGGCAACGGAAATCTGAAACTTCGCCAGACGGATTACAGCAAATTCGTCATCGGCCAGAACATTGCCGTCACCCCCGGCAAGGTCATTGCGCGCAGCGATCTTTGCGAGATCATCCAATACGCGCCATCCACAGAAAAGGTGTTCAAGCGCCCTCTCCTGATCATTCCGCCATGGATCAACAAATTCTATATCCTCGATCTGAATGCCCGGAAGTCTTTCGTGAAATGGTGCGTGGACCAAGGCCACAGCGTTTTCATGATTTCCTGGGTGAACCCGGATGCCCGCCACGCCGAGAAAGGCTGGGCGGATTATACCCATGAAGGCATCGACTTCGCGCTTGCGGCGATAGAGCAGGCCACCGGCGAAAGCCAGGTCAATGCAATCGGTTACTGCATCGGCGGCACGCTGCTGGCCTCCACGCTGGCGCTGCATGCACAGGAGAAGAATGACCGGATACGCTCTGCCACGCTGCTTGCCGCGCAGACGGATTTTACCCATGCCGGTGAGCTGAAAATCTTCATTGATGAACCCCAGCTCGCAGCGCTCGATGCGCATATGAAGGCGGTGGGTTATCTGGATGGCGCAATCATGGCCAGCGTTTTCAACATGCTGCGCGCCTCCGATCTGATCTGGCCTTATGTCGTGGATAATTATCTGCGCGGCGCCCAGCCGCCGCCTTTCGACCTGCTCTACTGGAACTCGGATTCGACCCGCGTCGCGGCAGCAAACCACTCCTTCTACCTGCGCAACTGCTACCTCGAGAACAATCTCGCGGAAGGTCGCATGGTGGTGGACGGCAAGGTTTTGAAGCTGCAAGACGTGACCATTCCCGTCTACGATCTCGCCACGCGCGAGGACCACATAGCCCCCGCGAAATCCGTGTTCAAAGGTGCGGAACTCTTCGGCGGGCCGGTGCAGTTCATCCTCAGCGGTTCCGGCCATATTGCCGGTGTGGTGAACCCGCCGGAAGCCGATAAATATCAGTATTCTACAGGCCCATCACCCACCGGTGACTTTGAGGGATGGCAGCAGAAGGCGGAGGTTCACAAAGGCTCATGGTGGCCGCACTGGCAGGCGTGGATCGAGGCGCAGGAGAGCAGCCAGGTTGCGGCCCGCATACCCGGCGACGGATCGCTGACGCCGCTTAGCGATGCGCCGGGAACCTATGTTCTTGAATAACCGCGCGCCTGCGAAGAAACTGCTGCATGATCTTTGATTCTCCCCTCATCCCGGCCACGCTGGTTTCCCGTTACAAGCGCTTCCTCTTCGATGCCATTCTGGAAGACGGCACGGCGGTTACCGGCTCCTGCCCCAACACAGGCTCCATGCGCGGGCTGACGACGCCCGGCTCCCGAATCTGGCTTTCAGAACATGACAGCCCAACCCGCAAATATCGCCATATGCTGGAACTGGTGGAGGCGGATGGAACGGTGGTGGGCATCAACACCGGCGTGCCGAACAGGCTTGCGGAGGAAGCCATTCTGGCCGGGCGCATCCCTGCCCTTCACGGCTACACCACGCTCAGGCGGGAGCAGCGTTACGGCATCAATTCCCGCATCGATCTGCTGCTCTCGGCACCGGGCAGACCGGATGCCTATGTCGAAGTCAAGAACGTGCATTTCATGCGAGAAAAAGGTCTGGCTGAATTTCCCGATACGGCAACCAAGCGGGGCGCGAAACATCTGGAAGAGCTTGGCGATGCCGCGGAAGCTGGCTACCGCGCCGTGATGCTTTATCTCATCCAGCGCGGAGATTGCGAACGTATGCGGATCTGTTCCGATCTCGACCCCGTTTACGCCACGGCCTTTCAGCGGGCGATGGGGCGCGGCGTTGAAGCTTACGCCATCAATTGCCATGTCTCTGCACTGGAAATTGTGGCAAGGCGCATGGTTGCAATAGACGACTGGCACCCTGCTGCTCTATGAACGCATATACGTAATACGGAAAGCGGAATAATGGTTACTTACATCGACGCGGCATCGGCACCAAAGAAGAATACGGGTGTGATCCGCCTGTATAGTTCTGAAGATTTCGAAGGCATGCGCAAGGCAAGCCAGTTGACCGCGCGTTGTCTGGACGAGCTGGCAAGCATCGTGAAGCCCGGCGTGACGACCAATGCCATCGACCGCTTCGTCTTCGAATTCGGCGCGGATCATAACGCCCTGCCCGCGACACTGAATTATCGCGGCTATACGAAATCCGTCTGTACCTCCATCAATCACGTCGTCTGCCACGGCATTCCGGATGACAAGCCGTTGCGCGAGGGCGATGTCGTCAACATCGACGTGACCTATATTCTCGATGGCTGGTACGGCGATTCGAGCCGCATGTATCCCGTCGGCCAGATCAAGCGCGCGGCGGAACGCCTTCTGGAAGTTACCTATGAGTGCCTTCTGCGCGGCATCGCTGCCGTGAAGCCCGGCGTTCGAACCGGCGCAATCGGCGCGGCCATTCAGGCTTATGCGGAAGCGGAGCGCTGCTCCGTGGTGACGGATTTCTGCGGCCACGGCGTTGGCCGCCTGTTTCACGACACGCCGAACATTCTGCATTACGGCAAGGAAAGCGATGGCCCGGAAATCCGCGAAGGCATGATCTTCACCATCGAGCCGATGATCAATCTCGGCAAGCCGCATGTGAAAGTGCTTTCCGATGGCTGGACGGCGGTCACGCGAGACCGTTCGCTTTCGGCGCAATATGAACACGCGGTTGGCGTCACCGCCACCGGCTGCGAAGTCTTCACGCTTTCCCCGGGCGGCTTCGACCGACCCGGCCTGCCGCCGCTCTAATTCGAGAGTTACAGCCAGATGGCAAAAAGCCCCTCTTCTCCCGCCGGAAAAGCAACGACATTTCAAGAAGAGAGCGGGGGCGCCGACCTGTTCGAAGTGGTGGACGAGCGCGGCTTCTTTTCCGAACCCCGGCAGGCGGTAAAGAAAGCCAAAGCCGAACCGGCAGCACCATCACCGGACGGAGACATGGCACACTACCACGGCCACCGCGAAAGGCTGCGCGCCAAATATCGCGACAATGGCGATGGGGCACTGGCAGATTACGAGTTGCTGGAATTGCTGCTTTTCCGGCTCATCCCCCGGCGTGATACCAAGCCGATTGCGAAAGCCTTGATTGCCCGCTTCGGCACGCTATCGGGCGTGCTTGGCGCACCGGTCGGTCTTTTGCAGGAGGTGAAAGGGGTCGGCGAAGCGGTGGCGCTTGACCTGAAGCTCATCGCGTCGGTGTCCCAGCGCATGCTGAAAAGCGAAATCCGCAACAAACAGGTCCTCGGCTCATGGTCGTCGGTCATCGATTACTGCCATGCGGCAATGGCACACGAAACCCGCGAACAATTCCGAATCCTCTTTCTCGACAAGCGCAACGTGCTGATTGCCGACGAAGTGCAGGGACACGGCACGGTGGATCACACCCCGGTCTATCCCCGCGAAGTGGTGCGCCGCGCACTGGAACTCTCCTCCACCGCCATCATCCTCGTCCACAACCACCCCAGCGGCGACCCCACCCCGTCACGCGCCGATATAGAGATGACGAAGACCATCATCGACACGGCAAAACCACTCGGCATCGCCGTGCACGACCACATCATCATCGGCAAGGATGGCCATGTGAGTTTCAAGGGGTTGAGGTTGATTTGATTGGTGACTTTGATTGGTTTGGCTTTTCGCCAAACCTGCCTTGAGCCACTGCTTTCCGGTCAAGTTGACCAGCGATGCGCAATTCCCCAAATCGATTACGTCGACGGCTTCACTCCCACTGCAGTCATCCTCGGGCTTGTCCCGAGGATCTGCAACCGATTGATTCTGTTGACGTTGGCAGATTCTCGGCACGAGGCCGAGGATGACGGTGCGGGTGGATTTACCATTTCGCCTTAAGCATATGAAGCTTTGGTGAGTTTTGAGATGACGGTGTCCTGAAACCATCGCCAAACCCACTGCTGTCCGGTTTAAACTGAGTGAATAGTTTAGGGCGAGAACAGCTCCCCCACCCGTCACCCCGCACTTGATGCGGGGTCCAGCAGACGCGCGTCTGCGCGTCGAAGAAGTCTTTCAGACAAAGGACTTGGTCTGGCTGGATCCCGGATCAAGTCCGGGATGACGGAAACGGGGTCGCACCGTCGCCACCCTGCAGCGAACGCGGTCAAAGCGTGTCCCTACCGGATTTCAAGGATGGAACTGCAATGCATTTAAGGCCTTGCCCGCGTTCGCACATTTAGACTGGACAGTAATGGCCTTGTGCCGAGGATCTGCTAACATCAACAAAAACGATCGGTTGCGGATCCTCGGGACAAGCCCACTGCTGTCCGGTTTAAATTTCTGGACAAGGCGCATGACATTGATTCTACTCGGTTTCAGACGTTTCGCGGCGATCTGGACACGAACAGGAGATCAACGTCATGCGCCACCAGAATAGCGTTTTTCATCAAATACAGA
>JAAIGF010176382.1_pt1 | contig 10492 bp, 14 predicted proteins | sample 6487441 | NCBI WGS metagenome assembly JAAIGF01 (sample SAMN13974129, study PRJNA590717) | phyllosphere metagenome | biome: pepper field; feature: multiple bacterial spot infested pepper fields; material: pepper leaves; isolation source: leaves from pepper fields | host: Capsicum annuum ...
CCCCAGGCCGAGTTTGCTGGCGAGATTGAAGGCCAGGCTTTTTGACTGAACATCTGCCCGGTAAATAGCATCACCGCCGAAAGCAGCAAAATACTCTTCCGGCGCACCGCCGGTAGGCGTGCGGATCAGCGCTTCATAGGCAGCAATACGGCGTGAAAAGGGATCAACAATAGGCTGGAAAGCAAAGCGGCAATCCTGAATCGAGTGCTGAAAATCGTTCAGCTCACACAGCGTCGACTCATCCGCGACAAACTCCCACGTGTTCGCCGGCGGGATTTCAAAATAGTTCTCTTTTTCACGCGCCTCTACAAAGGTGCGTAAAAACTGCAGCGCACGATCGTCGTAGGTCAGCTGGTGACGCGAGGTGCCTTTATCGAGTACGGCCTGCAGCACGCGGCTTCTCTCATGCTGACGCAGATCGAACAGCTCCATACCGGTATTACCAAAGCGGCGCGCCGGCGCGAAATCATGCATCAGCTCGACCAGATTATGATGACGGGCATCCTGGCGAATACGATCGTAGATATGTCTGACAGCGCGATCGGGTCCTTCCAGAAGCTGAAAGAAATGCCGGCCGTCAAATAACAGAATGCCGGTGATGTCCGACAGCGCATTTTTGGTGTTTGCGCGGGCCACGATATCTTCAAGAACTCTGACGGGAACGTGTTCATCGAGATGGCTGCGGTAAAGAATAGTGGTCAGCATGCAATTGTCCTGCCGGAACGTTATTTAAGCTCATACATTAACCGTCGAACCGGCCGGGATGTCCAGCGCACAACAGCTAAATCAGCATAATATTTACCGATTTATCTGATAAGCGTAGCGGAAAAACAGGGGTCAATTCAATTTATCTATCGGTCGAAATGAATCTGCATCAACGATAAATATTTTCGATTGAATGGATTAACAAAAAGCGTATCTTAAGCCGCCTTAGCCGGAGGAATAAAATGTTACGTGATTACCTGAAACTGGAAGCAGAAGATCGTCTTATTGAGCAGGACAAACAGATATCCCAGGGCGATCGGGAAGCCATTACCCGCTGGCAGATCACAGACAGCCAGGGCAGGGCAAAAGGGAGCGTCGTGCTGAGCGACAAATTCAACACCCGCCGCTCATGGAACGTGAACTACCGTATTACCCAGACGGATGCATCCGGCCGCATTGTTATCGATCGCCTGACCGATACGCTGTAGCGGGCCGGTGCGGGTTTTTTACTGGCCGCCAGCGTGATAGTGCCGGCGCATTTCAGCCAGTACGCCGATAATCTGCACCTCATGTTTGTCCGTGTTAAGTACGGGATAATCTTCATTCACCGGGCGCAATAAAAAATGCTCTTCATTCTGTGAAAGGGAACGCACGCGCAGCGTTCTGACCAGCGCCTGCCCGGCATACAGCGCCAGCACCACCTCACCGGGCGCTGCAGAGCGCCGGGGTTCAAATATCAGCAGATCGCCGGGCAGAAAAGCTGGCTGCATGGAACGATCGTTCAGCTGAACGGCGACGGCGCTATCGCTTACCGCACTGTCACAGTAGAGAAAGCGATCGGCTTCCCGCTGCAGCTGCAGGCGGGTTTCATCCAGCCAGCCGGTAACCTGTTGCAGCGTCAGCAGCGGCACAGCCCGCACGCTGCTATGGCTGCTGACGACCGCAAACGGTTCCCCCTCACCATCAAACAGCCATGCCGCCGGGCACTGCAGCAGCTCTGCCAGCCGGAGCAGGTGCTCGCCGCGCGGCAGCGTCTCATTTTTTTCCCATTGTGAAATGGCCACGTGCGAGACGCCGACGTCTGCCGCCAGCTGCTGCTGGGTCAGTTTCAGCATTTTACGACGTTCGCGAATGCGCTGGCCTGGCGTTTCCTGATTTTGCATCTTGACAACTCCTGAAAGGTTTACTTAAGTATACTTAAATTAAATGATTAAAGTAAACTTAAAATACACTGATCGTATGACTGGCAAGGGGAGGTCAGTGTATTCCGGGCGGAGCCCTTGCCAGTACTGAGAGGTAAGGCATGGAGAGTAGTCTCATCACCAGCGTTGGCGCACTGCTTCTCGGCGGTGGTGCAGCAGCGGTGTTCTGGAAACCATTACTGGCCGGGATTGCAACCATCGTAACCAGCAATCGTGCAGGCGGGGAGATTATCACCAGTTACAAAGAGCAGGTGATGTTACTGAAAGAGAGTCATGCGCTGATGCGGCAGGAGAATGATGAGTTGCGCATTCGTCACGATCGCAATTTGCGCCGCATCTCTTCGCTGGAGACCGATCTGCGTCTGATAAAAAATGCGCTGGGCATTTTGCTGGCAACGACTGAAACCGATCACAGCGATAAATTTCGCAGTCAGATCAATCAACTGATTACCACGCTTGAGGAGAACCGTGATGGTGCAGATAAACAGTGAATTCACGATCAGAAATCACCGGCGTCAGCTGCTGCTGGGGGGAATGATGCTGCTGTTATCGCTGATATGCATTGCCATGACCGCGATGTTTATCTACGTCAGCAATGAAGCCAACCAGCGCGTCGAAAATATCCGGGAAGAGTACCGGCAAATCTCTGACCGCCGCGAAGCGCGGGTGGCCGAATTGACAGAACAGCTGGCAGACCTGCAGCTAAAAATTGACGGAATAGTGGTGCGTGAAAAGGCCAGACCGGCTAAACGCAGCAGCTAGCGGCAGGGAGGCAGTGATGAGTATTACCCGTCAGATCGCGGTATGGCTACGGCAGCGGCGATCGTTAACCCGAAAGAAGGAGAGTACCATGAGCGAACAACAGAGCGTTAACCCGGCAGCAGCAGCGGATCCACACGATGTTTCTCCGCTGGAGAACTTTGCTAACGAGACGGCACCGGCCAGCCCGGCGGTAACGGAAGAGGTGGCGACAAGCGCAGAGGCCACCGCGACACCAGAGGAGAGCGTAGCGGCTGATGCAACACCACAGCCTGTGGCAGACGATCCCCTGACGACGACATCCGCCAGCGCTGATGCTGCGCCGGCAGAGGTGGCAGCACCTGCTCAGACAGCGGGTGCGTCACCGGCCGCGGCGGCGCTGGATGCCGGGGTGAAAGATTTTGTCCAGGCGTTTACGTTTGTTGAACATGGCGTGAGCCAGCTGGGGGAGTCAGCCAAAGCGGAACTGATGACGCTGGCGCGCAAATACCTCTGATGCGCAGCCATCTGTACTGACAGGGATGTCAGCCCCGGCCTGAAACCCACTTCCGACTATTCTTAATGCGGCTTCGCTATTATCGACTATCTTTAATCACTCAGACGTTATTTTAACGGGCAAAACAAGCAAAAAGGAAAATAGCATGAGCGATTCAGAAGCGATTAAAACCAAACCTGAGTACCTGCGCGATGTTACCTCACAGCTTAAAGAGATGCGTCACTACGCGCAGACCAACACTGAAACGCTCTCTGCACACTGGCTGGCGTTTGATGCCGGCGAGTACAAAGATAAAGAGTATGCAGGGCGATTTGAGCAGCTGATCAATGAGCAGAGTAAACTGCTGGAGAATATTGACCAGACTATTCAGGATTTAGAGATTGCGGTTAACCATATTGAGCAGGAGAGCTAACCGCACACGGCAGGGTGGCCTAGTCGGCCACCAGCCACATATCCGCCTCATCAAACATCTCTTCGACAATGCGCGCAACGGTCGCTTTATCGTTTTTGCTTAAATCGGTATCGATTCCGTTGCGCTCCATCGGTTTTACCCGCACTTCAGCCTCCGGAAACACGCGCTGTACCCGCTTTTCGAGCTCAGCCTGAATCATCTCGCGCGCGCCGGGCAGGCCAGCGACGTTACGCTTGTCATAAATCAGCTCTACAAACATCAGAACCATCCATCAAATAAGGTCAGGGCATCATATTACTGTAAATAAAAACAGTAGCAAGGGGTGCGGGCGGTGCAGGCGGAAAAAAGTGTACGCATCAGCGGAGTGAGGAAAAGCGCCGGAAAAAGCCGGGGAAAAAATGAACCTCTGGAAGTGGAAAACCAGCACCACTTCCAGAGGTGGCGCAAACGCACCATTCGTTAAGGGACAATCCCTGACGGTTGTCATGGTGCGTAACTTATACAAAATTACGGATTTGTACAACTTTATTTTCTGTTGTACAACTTTGCGGGCTATAGCGCAGCGCTACAGCTCATTCTTTATACAAAATTCTTCCCACGTCATACCCAGCGCCTCAGCGTGCGTCTTCAGATAGGCTTCAATCGCCTCCGCGGCAACTGCCTTATCCGGCTCGGCGAGCTGAATAGAGAACAGGATGCCATCCAGCTTTTTCTGCCGGATAAAGGCCGCGTAGATCCGTTCGGCATGCCAGTCGCGCAGTTCACGCAGTGACATATTCGCCGCGCGGGCATCGCTTTCGCTCAGCTCATCCAGCGCGGCCTGAAAGGTGGGGTGGGCGGTGAAAAACAGGCTGCGCGCCAGGCTATAGTACTCTTCAGGGGTTTTCATGCTCGGTTCCGGGTCATTAACTCGGCGCATAGTGTAACTGCAACCTGCCGCGTTGTCAGGCGCGCCGGGTTTTGCTGCAGACTGCTTGCCTTACGCCTGAGAAAAATTATACCGTAGCCGCCATTAACGCGAGGACAGGGAATCAAAATGAAAAAGTGGATCGTGCTGGCCGCCGTCGCACTCAGCGGGTGTGCGCAGATTAACAGCTACAGTGATGCGGTAAAAACCCCGGCGCCGGCCGCGCTGCAGGGCAACTGGCAGACCGTCGGGCCGCAGAGCAAGCTGATCAGCGGCCAGGCGCTGGGCAGTCTGATTATCACCGCCGACGGCGATACGCTCGATTGCCGCCAGTGGCAGCGCGTCATTGCCAAACCGGGCAAGCTGACCCGCCTGAGCGACAACTGGGTCAACGTCAACCGCCAGTCGCGCGTGATGCCGCTGGTGCTGGAAAACGGTGAGCTGCAGTATGATGGCCTGCGCCTGCGCAAAGTGGAACAGCCTACCGTGGAGTGCCAGCAGGCGCTGGCGGAAGTGGCGCAGCGGCCCGATGAGGCGGTGATTCAGGATATTGAGCCAGAGCTGATGAAACCGGTTGCGGCGCACACCGCGCCGTAACGCAGTAAGAGACCCTCTCCCGGCGGGAGAGGGCAGGCATTCAGCCCTGCGGCAGCCAGACGTCACCCTGCTGGCCGTAAGCGCGCATCACCGACTTCTGTACTGAGGACTGGCTGACCAGCCGCGTCAGCTCATCCATCCGCGCCTGCAGCAGGCGTTTAACTTCGCTCTCATTATCCAGAATATGACGCAGGACCGGACGCAGCTGCTCCTGCAGCTGGCCTGACGGCGGCGTGGTTTCCGTACTCTGCGCCAGACGCTCCACCGCACTGACGTAATCCATTTCGTGAGTAATTAAATCGTCCCACTCGCCGCGGCTGGCGTGGCGCAGCATGCCGTGGCTGAGGGTGAGGATCTGCTGATAAGCCAGCATCAGGTGCGGTGCAGTATTCATAACATAGCGTCCTAAGAATTAAGATTAAGCGACTTCTTTCCAGGCATCAGCGATATTGCGCAGCAGCGTTTCGACCTCTTCCAGCGCTGCCACGTCATTACGGATGTTTGCCTCAACCAGACGGCGGACCATATAGGAGTAAAGGCCGATAAGGTTCAGCGTCAGCTCATCGCCTGAGGCTTCATCCAGACCCTGTTTCAGGCCCGCTTCGATAATATTGATCGCTTTCGAGATAGCGCTGCCTTTGCCCGCGATGTTGCCATCCTGCATAAACAGACGCGCGCGCACCACGGCGCTGATGGCGCCATCAAACAGCAGCGTCATCAGCTGCGGTGAGGTGGCGCTCATTACGGCGCTCTCAACGCCAATTTTTGCATAGGCCTGCGTGCCATTTGCCCCGTACATGGTCACTCCTTATTTTTTCGAGCTGCTGGTCATGTTGTCAAACTGCTGCGTCAGGTAGTCGCTGGTGCTGTTGAGCTTGCTGACGGCGAGATCCAGCTGGGTAAACTGGGTTTTGTAGCGCGCAATCAGGTCGTTGATGCGCGTGTTCATATCGTTGTATTTCTGCGTCAGCTCATTCAGCGTTTTACTGACGCCATCTTTGGCGGTCTGGATCGGCCCTTTGGTGGCGAGCCAGCCGGTGAGGTTTTCAGCGAGGCGCGTGGTAATGCCGGTTTTTTTCCCGTCGCCGACGATCATCTCTTTGATACCGTCCGGATCTTTCGCCAGCTCGGTTTTCAGCTTGCTGTCATCCAGCGTCAGCTTGCCGGAGGTGGGATCGGAGGTAATACCAATCTGCGCCAGCGTTTTATAGGCGGAGGAGCTGGCGGAGTTAGTCAGCAGTCCCTTGATCTGCGTCTGAATGCTGCGCAGGGTGCTGTCGCCGACCAGCGCACCGTTGCTGCTATCCTGCGTGTCAGCGCCTTTTTCCACCGCGGTGTATTTGGTCAGCGAACTGAACTGATCGAGCAGCGTGTTATAGGCGTTAACAAAATTGGTCACCGCAGTGGTGGCTTTGGACGTGTCCTGCGCCACGGTGAGCGTCTGGTTGCCGCTGGTGGTCGCGGTCAGATTCAGCGAGATCCCCTCCAGCGCGTCGCTGATGCTGTTGCTGCTGCTGGTGATCGGAATATTGTTCACGGTGAGCTGCGCGTTTTGCGCCGCGACGCTGACGCTGAGCTTGTTGTTCGCTGCGATATCATTTTCATCAAAGCCGACCACTGCCTGCAGCGTGTCGTCGCCGCTGACGCTGACCGCGGTGACGGCGTTAGCCTCACCGGTTTTGGTCGCGGTCAGCGACAGGCGGTACTCGCCCTCGTTGCTCTTAATAATGCTGGCAGAGACGCCGGCGTTCGCTTTATTGATCGCATCGCGCATGCCGGTGAGCGAGGTCTGGTCGCTGGTGAGCGCAATATCTTTGCTGCTGCCGTCGGCAAGCTTAATGGTCAGGGTGCGGCTGGCGGCGCTGTCGCCGAGCGCGCTGCTGTTGCTGCTCTGCGCCGCTGAGGTCAGCGTCTGCGCCTGCGCCAGCTGCGTCACGTTAATACTGTATTTCCCCGCTACCACATTGCCGGAGGTGGTGGCGCTAAACGCCGTGCTGCTGCTGGTTGCGGTGGTGGCGCTGAAGACATCGGCGCTGTTAAGCGCGCTGTTGGCGGTCTGGAACGCGGTCAGCGCGCCTGAGAGCGTGCCGTAGGCGCTGAGTTTCGCGGTATAGGCGCTCTGCTGGGTAGTAATCGGCTTTAGGTTCGCTTTTTCGGCATTGGTTAAGCTATCGAGAATATCGCCAAGCTGCAGGCCTGAGCCGACGCCGAGGGAAGAGATGCTGGCCATATAGTTTCCTTTTCCTGTCGCTGCAAAGAGTGAATAGCGCAATTATCGGCGTCAACGCGGCAAAGTTTAGAATTAATCACCAGTGAGTAATAAACGGAATAGAGGGGCGTAAAGGAGGTAATTCCGGCGCTAAAAAAATGGTAAGCGGGGCTAAAGAAGCACAGGCGGGTGGCGATAACCAGAAGCATGGCAGGTGGAGCGAAAAAAATTCACCCGGTCCTAAAAAAAATCTAAAGGTTGTTCCGGGGCAGACGATAACAACTTTGACGGCGATGAAGCCGACGGGTTGAAGCCCACACCTTAACCGAAAGACTTGATTAAACAGGAAACTTTATCATGGCCCAGGTCATTAACACTAACAGCCTCTCGCTGATCACTCAGAACAACATCAACAAAAACCAGTCTGCTCTCTCTACCTCTATGGAGCGTCTGTCATCGGGTCTGCGTATCAACAGCGCGAAAGATGACGCAGCAGGCCAGGCTATCGCTAACCGTTTCACGTCTAACATCAAAGGCCTGACCCAGGCAGCCCGTAACGCCAACGACGGTATCTCAGCCGCGCAGACCACTGAAGGCGCGCTGTCTGAAATCAACAACAACTTACAGCGTATCCGTGAGCTGACCGTACAGTCGCAGAACGGCACTAACTCTGACTCAGATCTTTCTTCAATCCAGGATGAAATCAAATCCCGTCTGGATGAGATTGACCGCGTATCGGGCCAGACCACGTTTAACGGCGTGAACGTACTGGCAAAAGATGGCAGCATGAAAATTCAGGTTGGCGCCAACGATGGCGAAACCATTTCTATTGATTTGAAAAAAATTGACTCAAGCACATTAAAACTGGACACATTTAGTGTAGCGCCAGCGACAGTATCAACTTCAGCTTCTACTGCGCTAAAAAGCGAAGTTACTCCGGCATTAACAAACGTAAAAGTTGCAGATGGTGAAACTTCTGCTGGTGATAAAACTTTTGGTGCTACTTATGCTACTGACGATGTAGCAACATATTTTTCTGGTGCAGTTGATACTAAAGATACAACCAATGCAACCGGCACTGCCGACACAAAAGTTTTCCAGCTTCAAGTTGAAGGTCAGACATACTTTGTCGCTCAAGATGGCGATACAGCTGGCAATGCATTCAATGTATTGAAGCAAACTGAAACAGGATATGAGAAAGTCCAAGTAGAAGGCAAAGATGTACAGGTTGCTAACTTTGGTGGCCGTGTAACAGCATTCGTAAATGATGGTTCTGGCAATGCAAAATCAGTGGATTTGAAAGCAGGTACAGCAGGCAAAAATCTTGCTTATAACGATTCACCAATGTCTGTTTACAGCGATGGCAAAAACCTGGATGTAAAACAGGTGCTTGATAAAGATGGCAATGCCGTTGCTGGTCAGTATGCAGCTAAAAATGCTGATGGCACCTTTTTGGCTGTAAACGTTGATACCGCAACAGGTAATACATCAGTTATCAAAACTGCTGATGGTAAAAATGTTGAATATGCAATGGATTCAAAAAACACGGCACAACAAGTTATCCGTGACGGCGATAAAGTATATAAGGCAAATGTAACAGGCTCCGGCACTGCATCTCCGGCAGCTACAAAAGGTGATGAAATTGCTTCATCTGAACTTAAAGCTATGACTACTGCTGACCCGCTTGCAAAGCTTGATGATGCTATTTCACAGATTGACAAGTTCCGTTCTTCACTGGGTGCGATTCAGAACCGTCTGAACTCAGCGGTAACGAACCTGAACAATACCACCACTAACCTGACTGCTGCTCAGTCCCGTATCCAGGATGCGGACTACGCCACTGAAGTGTCAAATATGTCTAAAGCGCAGATCGTTCAGCAGGCGGGTAACTCCGTGCTGGCGAAAGCGAACCAGGTTCCACAGCAGGTTCTTTCTCTGCTGCAGGGCTAATCGCTCTCCGCGTAAGCATCAAAACCCCGCTCCGGCGGGGTTTTTTTTTGCGTATAAAACCGCGGCTGTCTGCTACAGCCTGCCGCCGCGCGGCCGATAATCTGTTAGAACCATTCCGCTATAGGTCACGTTTTCCACTCAGGGAGGGGCGATGCGCTTCAACTACGATCTGTTACCGGGTGAGCTGCTCTCGTTTGAGGAGATCGCGCTGCGTTATGCGCAGCAGCATCCCGGCGAAAAGGCGCTCACCGCACGCGGGCTGCTGAGCCCCCCGGTGAGCTATCGGCAGCTGGCGATCCGCGCGCTGTTTGCGCAGCAGGCGCTGAACAGCCCGCTCGAGGAGCTGCTGTTTATCAGCGATGACAACGAGCACAAAAACTATCTGCGCCGCTTTGAGCGCTACCTGAAAACGCAGCAGGCGTTTCTCTATTTTCGCCGCAGCAACGACGCCAGCCAGGCGGGACGCTGGAAAGTGATGGGCGAGAGCCGGGTCTATGCGATGCTCGATCCGCACTCGGCGGCGGCGCAGAACCTGCTCACCAGTCGGGGCTACCGGCTGGTGCTGATGCGTCAGCAGGAAGAAGAGGCGTACTGGCAGCTGTTTGACGCGCAGGCGCACCCCTGTTTTCCGCTGTCGCGCGCGGTGCAGTTTATCGTGGTGCTGAGCACGCCGCAGCAGCCGGTGCCCGCCGCCGTGATGCCCGGCACCGAAGTCGGGCGGCGGGTGAAAACCCGCGTGCTGCAGCACGCCAGCCAGGCGGCGTTTCTGGCGGCGGTGAAAGCGCGCTACGGCGCCTGCGTCATCACCGGCACGCCGCTTACCGAACCACACGGCTGGCCGTGGGTGGAGGCGTGCCATATCAACACCGACGAGAGCGAGGCGGGGCTGCTGGCGGATAACAGCGTCGATAACGGCCTGTTTTTACGCAGCGATCTGCAGCGCCTGTTCCGCAATAAACTGATTAGCATTGATGGTGAAACCGGGCAGGTGATGCTCAGCGCGGCGCTGGAGAGTGAAGCGGCGGACGGTTTCGCTTATCAGCCGCTGGCGGGCAAAATCTGCGCGCTGTGGCCCGCGGTGCCGCCTGCCACAAGGCAGCGGTTGCAGCAGCGCAACGGATAGCATCCGCAACGGCGGTGCCCGCCACCGCCATCCATCACTAATTTGAAATAACCTCGCTTTTGCCCGCCTATTCTGCCAATCGAAACCGCTACAGAATTGGATAATCATGCCGATAACTTAATTAACGCAGGG
>JAAIGF010107819.1_pt1 | contig 10478 bp, 7 predicted proteins | sample 6487441 | NCBI WGS metagenome assembly JAAIGF01 (sample SAMN13974129, study PRJNA590717) | phyllosphere metagenome | biome: pepper field; feature: multiple bacterial spot infested pepper fields; material: pepper leaves; isolation source: leaves from pepper fields | host: Capsicum annuum ...
CGGTTGTTCCTTCCATTACAGCGACAACCTGTGCAGCTGTCGATGTATCCAAAACCAAAAACCGCTTACGCGGCTGTTCGTTGATTTCACTCATGAATTGTCATTGACTCCATTCTGTTTTAAATCAGCACACCAGTCTGCATACGGCTCACCATAGCCCGTACATCTAATCGTACGGCTATCGTCTTCGTTCACTGTAAGCTGTAGCGATAAGCGCTGCTCTGGCAACAAGTCCTCGATCCGACTCGACCATTCTACCAGCGTCGCTCCCTGTCCAAAAAAGTACTCATCCAGACCGAGCTCAGCCGCTTCATCCTCGGTAATGCGGTACACATCCATATGGTAAAAGGGCATACGACCCTCATACTCCTTAATGATTGTAAATGTCGGGCTGTTCACCAACCCGGGAACATCCAAATGCCGGGCAAACGCTTTGGAAAAATGCGTCTTCCCCGCACCGAGATCACCATCCAGCGTGATCATCATGCCTGGAAATGCTCGGCTCGCCAAAAAAGCAGCCAATCGCTCCGTATCCTCCAGATTGTGGCTTGTATAGTCTGCCACCTGCTGAGGCATTGATTGTGCCATGTTATCCTCCATCATGCAGCGCGATTCATTATAGAACCGGTGCACCTTGTTTATTCATGCTTTGTTCCAGTATACCACATTCACTGCGGACTTCAGCCCTTAGCTCTATTTTTACAATAGTGGAGATAGCATACGCGATAAGGTTTCAAGCGTTTTTTGCGTACGGGGACGTCTGATGAATTCGTGATAATTGATTTTCCGACTTTCCTGCAAATCACGACGAAAATCGTCCATCAGCCGCTCAATCGTCTCCTGCTCAAACAGCACGGCCGACAGCTCAAAATTACTATAAAAGCTCCGCATATCCATATTCGCTGTACCTACTGACGCGATCAGATCATCAATAATCATAATTTTGGCATGTACAAAGCCTTTCTCATATTGATGCACACGCACCCCAACACGCATCAGCTCTTCCAAATAAGACAGTGACGCATACTGTACGACCTGCGAATCGGAAATCTTCGGAATGATAATATCTACCTCTACACCGCTAATCGCCGCGGTCTTGATCGCTGCGTAAATGCTCTGATCTGGGATAAAATAAGGCGTTGTGATACAAATGCGACGCTTCGCAACAGCCAGCGCACTAAAGCACATCTCCTGAATCGCATTCCAGTTCCGATCCGGGCCACTGGCTACGATCAGCGCACGCTCACTACCTGCACACTGATGGGCAGGAAAATAGACGGAATCCGTAATTCGCTGACCTGAAGCAAATTCCCAATCCTCCAAAAAGACGATTTGCAAAAAGTACACCGTATCACCGCGCACCTCCAGATGCGTATCCCGCCAATACCCGAGCTTCGGATCATGACCGAGATAATCATCGCCCACATTCAAGCCGCCGATAAAGCCTACCTCGCCATCAATCACGAGGATTTTACGGTGGTTACGGTAATTAACTTCGCGCTGAATAAAAGAGGTAAAGGGTGGCAGGAAAAAGTAGAATTCGATCCCTGCTTCCTTCAGCTGGCGCACAAAGCGATCTTTCAGATGATAGCTACCAAGTCCATCACACATCATACGCACATGAACGCCAGCTCGTGCCTTACGCATCAGGATTTCGGTAAAACGCTGACCAATATGGTCATCACGAAAAATATAAAACTGAATATGGATATGGTGCTGCGCCTGTTCTAGTGCATCCAGCATCGCGGCATAGGTCGCTTCGCCATCAGTCAAAACTTCGATTTCACTGCAAGAGGTAATCGGATTCTCTGTCAAATGGGACAATAGAGAGAACAATCTACTTTGCGTTTGAAATTCAGGATTGCCCATGTTATCGGCAGACTGAATAACCGCTGCCTGACTCCATAGACGACTGCGTACTTCGCGGAATAAAATAGTTCCCTTTTTACGAATGGTACGCCGGCTGCGGTAATTGCGAGCGACAAAGTAATAGATCACAAATCCTAAAAATGGAACACAATACGAGATAAACAGCCAGGCGACTGCTTTGGTAGGCGAACGGAATTCGAGCAGCAGTATAATACCGCATTGACTAATAAATAAAATACAAAGTAATAACAACCAGACCATGGGCGTGGTTCCCTTCCTTTCTAACTCTCACCTATCCAAATTCTAACTCTTACATAATCCAAGTAAGATGTTTCTATGCAAACAATAGCATATTCGATGCGGTGGTGGAACTGATGGTTTGTGGGGAAAATGCTTGCTTTTAACATATAACCAGTTTGGTTTGGTGTTGATTCAGAATGGTTTAGATTTGGTGGTATTGGATGTGCAATAGGGCGATCATCAGGAGTTATTGAGGGAAGAGTTGGAATGTACAATGGGTGGCTAGAAGGTACACCACTCTGGGGAGGAATAAGGGAACGTCCTTGGGTTGAGACCAGGAATCTATGGATTAGGAGTTGATGTGGATTCCTGGTCTCAAAGGTCGTCCTTTTCCCTTATTTCCTTCCCTTCGTTCTGTGCGGATTGTGACATTTGCCGATTCGTCATATTAACTTCTTACCTTGATTGCTTGCATCAACATCAACATCAACATCAACATCAACATCAACATCAACATCAACATCAACATCAACATCAACATCAACATCAACATCAACATCAACATCAACATCAACAAAGTATTATCGGGGTTCGGCATGTATAGAAGCAAGTTTAATTTCTGCATCCTTTTTAATTAAAAAAGAACGTCAGCTTCTAGATAGGGGCTGACGTTCTTTTCATTATGGTATTTAGTTGTTGTGGTCATGCGCTGTTGATCACTACAGCGATACGATGAACATCATGGGATGATGTCTTTTAGTACGGATTGGAGCAGATCATAATAGATCGGTATGGATGAGATACGAACGGTGTGCGGATGATGTGGGCGATGGGTTTAAAGAAATTATCGCCTGTGCTTATGTGCATGGTTCGTATTTATCAATGACGACTAGCGATATTCATTAATGATGACTCCCGATGTTTATTGTAAGCAAGGTGGAGATGAGCGACTTGAATTACTGTACTGCTATTGGTTCGGCAGTGGTTTCTACGTTATCTTTTTCCAGCATGATGGATTGACCCTCCGTTAATGCGGACTGACCGAAGAATTGTTTGAGCCATTTCATGGCTGGGCGTTCGGTTCCGTTGCTGTTCAGCAAGTGCGTGTTTGGCTCCCATGTTTGTCCCTGGATATAGCCCCAGAGAGTTACGCCTTTGACGGATGGGTGATTCCAGAGCACTGGGAATTTCTCTTTGTAGCGTGCCAGTTGAGTCGCATCATCGCCAGACATATCCAGTTCAGATACGTAGATTGGTAAGCCAGTTGCGCCGAGTTTATTAAGCACGGTCGTCATGGTGCTGGTGGATACGGTATTCATATTGAAATGGTGACATTGGATGCCGATCCCATCGACTAAACCGCGGCTTTTCAGGATATTGATGATTTTGACGTATTGATCTGCGAGTGCAGGGTCGCCGATAATGCCGTATTCGTTAATGAGCAGTTTAGAGTTCGGGAATTGTTTTCTCGCTTGCTCAAATGACCAGATGATCCAATCCCAACCGGTCGAACCATCGCCGCCGATGGCGTTACGGTAGGATGGCTTCGCATGGAGCGGTTCGTTAACCACATCAACAAATGCGGATTTGCCATACTTTTGTCCTGCGAGCTGAATCCATTGGGTGACTTCAGCCTTTTGATCTGCTGCGGACAGGTTTTTAACCCATCCTGGCTCCTGACTTCCCCAGACCAAGGTATGGAATTTGAAAGGATAGCCTTTGCTTTGCGCATAGTTATACGCCATATCGGCTTGTCCCCAGTTCATGGAATTACGAGTGCCTTCTACCGCACCCCATTTGGTCGAGTTTTCCGGTGTTACTTGATTCCAGTATGTTCCGAATGAGGATGGCACGCTACCCGCAATAATATTGCCGAGGAACTTGCTTCCATTCGTCAAACTTGCATAAGTATAGTTGGACATGAATGCGGTGCACAGTACCCCGGTCATTGCGGCTGTACCGAGTACTTTCCATACGTTTGATTTTTTGGACACCTTATTTCCTCCTTTTTGGATGTACTGATGATTAGATTCACATACAGTTGTCATTTGCCAAAATATTAAATAAGCGCTTACATTTGCAATATTATCAGCTTATCTCCTAATTTTCGCTATAAACATAGGGACGCTATTCTGAGGATTTGAACGGACTAGGGAATAAAAATCAACGTGTAGATCGCGCTCCCATTTTGAAAATATGGAACCATTATGGTAAACCACCATTCAACGATTATCACTACTCCATTTGAAAAATGAACGAAAGTGAATGGGCACTCGATTTGCCTTGATCTGATCGGGATACGTAAAAATAGACAGAGTCTAATCGGAATCCTCCTTTTCATATAAAAGAAGCTTGGATCATTCATGCGCATATCGTCCGCTATAATAATAATGTCAGTGTGCCTACAGTACGTTTTGTTCCGTAGGTTATCGAGCCGTATATAATAAAATGAAAAAGCTATGCTCATGATGGTATGAGCATAGCTGCATTAAAAAGTACTATTGACGCTGTATCCGGTAATACGTATGTTTACTTTGCAAAAATCCTTTTCTTATTTCGATTCGCGTTCAAAGTGCAAAACGCTGTTTTGGATCTCAAACTAATCTGCTTTTTTGTTCTATGTTTATTTTATTCATGCTTTATTTCGATTTTATCGACGATGACCTATCCTGCAATTTACGATTTTGTTCGTTAATGCGTCTAATTCCGTGCAAGAATAGGATGAAGATGCCCAGATAAACGACTAGCATGGTAATACGAACTTGCCACATATACTGCACAACCATATTCAGAACCAGAATGGCTACCATAAGCAGACCCATCGTCAGAATGGTTTTCTTCATTCGATCGTTGCGCTGAATCATGGACTCGACATCAGAGTAAATTTCCGGACGAAGCTGAGGCTGATCTGCTGGATAAGCTTTGCGCCATAAATACCAGCCATTTTTTCTACCATCATTCATTGCCTCCCAGCCTGCATCTTCGTACAATTCGACATACTCTTCATCCGCTTTATTTTGATAATCAAACACATACCGTATCGTACGCGGTGCGCCTTGCTCAAACTGAAACTTAAGCAGATTCCATCCCGCGCCTACGAGTTGCCAGCCTTGCTTTTCCTGGGCTTCAAGCCACTGCTCCATCTTCTCGTACTGCCATATCCACCACCAGCGAAAGATCGTTTTCTTATTCATCATCAATTCCCTCCATCTTCATTGCATTATGATACTGCTCGCTAATTCTCGCAATCTCCTGCCGTAGTAGCTCACTACCTAGATCAGTTGCGATATACGATTTACGTCGATTCTCCTCACCAACTACCCGGATCAGCCCATCCTTTTCCATCCGTGACAAGCTACCATACACTGTACCTGCACCAAGCTTGATACGACCTTTGGTTAACTCCTCCACATCCTGCATAATGCCATACCCATATTGAACCTTCCGTAAGGTTAGCAAAATGTAAAAGGCTGTCTCAGTCATTGGCAGATAACTTTGTATCTTCTTATTCATGCTAGCCTCCTATTTCTCTCCCAACTATATCGCGTCACGATATAGTTCTATACACCAACTATATCACGGCGCGATATAGTGGTGCAACATGAATAAAAAAAGGATTGTATTTTTTATTCGAGCGATGCACATATACTCTACTCAATTAAGCCTTGCTATAGCAGTGTGAGTTATACATCGTACGCACTAAGCTCCCTATGTTTAGAACGAATAAACAGCACAAAAAGGCCTTCTACTTCAACTGAGTAGAAGGCTTTTCTATTAAAAATATGACTTGAGCTTAATTATTATGAGTAAAGGATACAGCCATTTCGTAAATTACAGATAGCTAAATCAACCCAAGCCACCGATCCATACTACAATTTATTTGACGTTTCTCTTTCACTTCAACTTTTACCCATTTCAAAATGGTACCCTGGCGGTTACGTGCCATCCATTCAAGGTCACGCGTTTACGCGCGCACATCACGCTTGGAAAAGGATAGCCACGATACGAATACAAATACTACAAAATAAACAGCCAGAATGAATAGTGACCAGCCAAGCGAGGTTACGCCAAAACTGCCGGTTGGGGCAGCGAAATACTGCGTCAGATCAAGATTCGTAAACAGCAGGTATTTGACGATCCAATAATCTTCCGGGCGTAGAAACAGTCGTAGCAACCCATTCGCAATCGTTCCTGAGAAATAGAGCAGCATCGACAGCGTAATCGCCAGTGCTGATGAACGGAACAATGCAGACAGCATAAAGGCAAATGTAGCCAACATCCATGCACGAACAAACAAATACACAATCGTCAAAAACAAGTGGTTGTCTTGCGATGTATCGAACATATTCGGCACATCCACCATCTGCGCTGGGAACAACAGATGAGATACCGCCAGATTAATTAACGAAAAGATCACCGTTAACCCTAACAAAAATACCGTTACCGCTAGAAACTTTGAGCTCAAAATCTTCCAGCGTTGCCATGGGCGAATCAGAAGCAGCTTGATCGTACCCGTGCTAAATTCGCTTGCTACCGATTCCGCAGCGACAATGAGTACAAACAATACCACCAGGAAAAACATCGCAAAGGATTGATCAAACGCCATCGACGCACTTCCTGGATAATCACCTATTTTCAGCAAAAATAGGAGCGATGGCGACAGTACCACGAGCAAAATCAACATGATCCAGTTAGATACACGGAGCACAATCTTGAGTAATTCATTCCAAATCAGCTGGATAAAGTTAGTCATGGACGTGCACCGCCTTCCCTTGTCATCGCGAGGAATTGGTCCTCAAGCGTCTGACGCATCGGAACGATGCCATAGACGGCAATTCCTTGTTGCACAAGCTGTACATTAATACGAGCAATGTCAGAGCGAGTGGCACGGGCAACACAGCTTCCAGCCTCCACATAACTACCTGGAATAAGTGCATGTACACTCTCTGGCTGATCCGTCTCAAAGCGAACGGTGATAAGCTCTTCGCTTGAAGATGCCGAAGCGGGTTGTCCATTCAAATGGCGTACATCCACTAACTTCCCACCATTGATTACAGCTACGGTATCGCACATAAGTTCCATCTCCGACAACAGGTGACTGGATACAAACACCGTTGTCCCCTGTTCACGACTCAGTGCACGTAAATAATCTCGTAATTCACGAATCCCCTGCGGATCAAGTCCATTGGTCGGTTCATCCAGTACCAGTAGACGCGGATGATGTAGTAACGCCTGTGCTACACCAAGACGCTGCCGCATCCCAAGTGAATAGGTACTCACGCGATCGCGGATCCGACCTCCAAGTCCAACAAAGTTAATAACTTCATCAATACGTTTACGCGTTACGCCTGGTGACATACGCGCATAATGCATCAGATTCTGATAACCACTCATGTACTTGTACATTTCTGGATTTTCAACGATCGCACCGACTTTGCTAATTGCCTGTTCAAAGTGCGTTCGAATACTCTGACCTTCAATGAGAATATCGCCAGAGGTTGGCGTCATCAAGCCAACTAGCATTCGAATCGTCGTGGTTTTACCCGAACCATTCGGTCCAAGAAAACCAAATACACAGCCTGCGGGTACATCTAATGTCAAATTATCAATAATCGTTTTGGAGCCAATTTTCTTCGTTATACCGCGAAATTGTACCACTGGTGCAGTCAATCCATCTATTTGACTGCTTGCAAGGGTGCCAATCATTTCCGCTGCGCTTTGAACAGAACGAGAATCGACACTACCTTCAGCTGGAATGTTCGATTCCGGCTGTACGGGATTATAGCTTCCTTCAGGTCTGCCGTCGGGCAGCAGACAAAGCGATCTTACTCCATTGAAATGAATCGTCATGACCAAACTCCTTTCGGATTCACACTGTCTATTTTGGGCAGTGTCTTTTGCTTGTGTTATGTAGGATAGGTTACTTAAGTTCAAGCTTGTCTACAGCGCCTTCATTGTAACACATCACACTCTCGATACAAAAAAGAACCCGCCTTCTACAAAGCAGCTATCCCGATGATAGCCCTTCGTAGAGCGGGTTCTAAATACAATCGTATAGAATTACTAGCGCCTATTCGAATACTTCAAATAGGGCTAATAGCATTCCTAAGGCACTCAGTAAACTACGCACCGGAGCGTGCCAGTTCACGCATATTGGCCTCAAACGCTGCGAGCAATGCCGCTTCGCCTGTCAGACCTTTTTCGTGAACTTTGCGAATCTGCTCGAGCATCCGTTTGTAGTCTTTTGGAATGATACGAACAAAATCCTTGGATTGATGTTCCCAATCTTCCAGTACGCGCTGACCAGCAGCACTACCAGTATAGTTTACATGCTGCTCGATCATAGAGCGAAGCTCAGCAAGTTCTTCTGCGTCTTCGATATCTTCCAGCAGTACCATCTCCAGGTTACAACGACCAACGAAATCATGACTTGGATCAAGCACATATGCAATACCGCCAGACATACCAGCCGCAAAATTACGTCCAGTCGCTCCCAGTACAACAACGCGTCCACCTGTCATATATTCACAGCCGTGGTCGCCCACGCCTTCAACAACGACTTTGGCACCGGAGTTACGTACCGCAAAGCGCTCACCAGCGATACCACTAATGTAAGCTTCACCGCTTGTTGCTCCATACAAGGCCGTGTTACCGATAATGATATTTTCATCCGCAGCGAATGTTGCTGCCGCGTCTGGTTTCACGATAATTTTACCGCCGGATAGACCTTTACCTACATAGTCATTACAGTCGCCTTCAACGCGAAGCGTAATTCCCTTCGGTACAAAAGCGCCCAGACTTTGTCCAGCAGAGCCTTTGAATGTAAAGGAGATCGTATCATCCGGTAGACCCGCTGCGCCATATTTGAGCGTTACTTCGCTACCAAGGATTGTACCAACCGCACGATCGACGTTACAGATCGACAGCTCGGCTTGAACCGCTGTGCCATTTTCGAGTGCAGGTGTAGCGAGTGGTAACAATTCACGCAGATCCAGCGTTTCTTCTAGCAGATGGTTTTGCTGCTGTACGTTGAAGCGCTCGCTGCCTTCTGGCATTGCTGGCTCATGCAGCAATACGGACAGATCCAGACCTTTTTTCTTCCAGTGTGCATCTGCTTCGGAAGCGTCCAGACAATCCAGACGACCGACCATTTCCTTCACTGTGCGGAAGCCCAGCTCTGCCATAATTTCGCGCAGATCCTGTGCGACGAACTTCATGAAGTTTACAACATGTTCTGGATCACCTGTAAAGTTTTTACGAAGCTCTGGGTTTTGCGTAGCTACGCCGACTGGACATGTATCCATCTGACATACACGCATCATGATACAACCGATACTCACGAGTGGTGCTGTGGAGAAGCCATATTCCTCCGCTCCGAGCAATGCAGCAACCGCGAGATCGCGACCACTGAGCATTTTGCCGTCGGTTTCCAGGACGACACGGTCACGCAGATTGTTCATGATGAGCGTTTGCTGTGTTTCAGCAAGTCCAAGCTCCCACGGCAGACCCGCGTGACGGATCGACCCCTGCGGAGAAGCACCGGTACCGCCATCATAGCCGCTAACGAGAATCACATCGGCACGACCTTTCGCTACACCAGCAGCGATCGTACCTACGCCTACTTCGGACACAAGCTTCACGTTGATGCGAGCACGACGGTTCGCATTTTTCAGATCATAGATCAGCTCTGCCAGATCCTCAATCGAATAAATATCATGGTGCGGAGGCGGCGAGATCAGACCTACGCCAGGTGTCGAGTGACGAACCTCTGCTACCCATGGATATACTTTACGGCCAGGCAACTGTCCACCTTCACCAGGCTTCGCCCCCTGAGCCATTTTGATCTGAATTTCGTCGGCATTCACCAGATAGTTCGACGTAACACCGAAACGTCCAGAAGCAACCTGTTTGATCGCACTACGACGGGAATCACCATTCGCATCTGGAATGAAGCGAGCTGGATCTTCGCCGCCCTCACCACTATTGCTCTTACCGCCAATACGGTTCATCGCAATCGCGAGGCTTTCATGGGCTTCCTTACTGATCGAACCGAAGGACATCGCGCCTGTTTTGAAGCGTTTCATGATCGCTTCGATTGGCTCTACTTCTTCCAGTGGCACCGGAGCGCCATTCGGTTTTAGTTTGAGCAAGGAGCGAAGCGTAAGATGCTTCTCGTTTTCGCCTTCGACCAGGGATGCGTATTTTTTGTAGAGCTTGTAATCACCGGTACGAACGGAATGCTGAAGCAGGTGGATCGTTTGCGGATTGAACATATGCTCTTCTCCGTCATTACGCCACTGATAATCACCACCGGAATCCAGTACACGGTCATTACCATCCTTATCTGTAAAGGCACGGTTATGCTGAGC
>JAAIGF010107528.1_pt1 | contig 10461 bp, 10 predicted proteins | sample 6487441 | NCBI WGS metagenome assembly JAAIGF01 (sample SAMN13974129, study PRJNA590717) | phyllosphere metagenome | biome: pepper field; feature: multiple bacterial spot infested pepper fields; material: pepper leaves; isolation source: leaves from pepper fields | host: Capsicum annuum ...
AACGTCGGGCGAGATACGGCCTTCAAAGTTACGGTTGCCAGAGAGGACGCCCGCGGTAATCAGACCCTTGTCGTTGATGGTCTTTGAGATCGGTGCTGGCAGCGGACCGGAGTTACCGATGCAGGTCGTGCAGCCAAAGCCAACAAGGTTGAAGCCGATGGCGTCCAGATCCTTCTGCAGACCGGACTTTGCAAGATATTCACCAACGACCTGAGATCCAGGTGCCAGCGATGTCTTGACCCAAGGCTTGGATGTCAGACCCTTTGCAACGGCGTTGCGGGCCAGAAGACCAGCGGCGATCAGAACCGATGGGTTTGACGTGTTGGTGCAGGACGTGATCGCGGCAATGGCGACGTCACCATGGCCCAGATCGAAGTCTTCGCCTTCAACCGCATAGCGCGTGTCGAGCTGGCCGGGCTTCTTATAGTCGTTTTCGAGCGCCGTTGCGAAATTCGGTGCAATGGTTTCGAGCGGCAGACGGCCTTCCGGACGCTTCGGGCCAGCCATGGATGGCACAACGTCGCCGAGGTCGAGTTCCAGCGTGTCGGTGAAGACGAGTTCGGCACCATCGCCGGTACGCCACATGTCCTGCGCCTTGGAATAGGCTTCGACCAGCGCGATGCGGTCCTTGGTGCGGCCAGACATGGTGAGGTAGTTGATGGTTTCGCCGTCAACGGGGAAGAAGCCGCATGTCGCGCCGTATTCAGGGCCCATGTTGCCGATGGTCGCACGGTCGGCAAGCGTCATCGAATCAAGGCCGGGGCCGAAGAATTCAACGAACTTGGAAACCACGCCCTTCTTGCGCAGCATCTGAACGACTGTCAGCACGAGGTCGGTCGCGGTAACGCCTTCCTTGACCTTGCCCGTCAGCTTGAAGCCGATGACTTCAGGCAGAAGCATGGAAACCGGCTGGCCAAGCATGGCCGCTTCGGCTTCGATACCGCCAACGCCCCAGCCCAGAACGCCCAGACCGTTGATCATGGTCGTGTGGCTGTCCGTGCCGACGCATGTGTCGGGGTAAGCGATGGTCTCGCCGTCTTCTTCCTTGGTCCAGACCGTCTGGCCGAGATATTCGAGGTTGACCTGGTGACAGATGCCTGTGCCTGGGGGAACAACGCGGAAGTTCTGGAACGCCTGCTGGCCCCACTTGAGGAAGCGGTAACGCTCGCCATTGCGCTGATATTCCAGCTCGACGTTGCGGGCGAAGGCATTTGGCGTGCCGAATTCGTCAACGATGACCGAGTGGTCGATGACCAGATCGACCGGAACCAGCGGATTGATCTTCTCGGGATCGCCACCGAGAGCAACCATCGCATCACGCATGGCAGCCAGATCGACGACCGCGGGAACGCCGGTAAAGTCCTGCATCAGAACGCGGGCAGGGCGGTAGGCAATCTCGTTTTCAACACGGCCCTTGTTGTTGAGCCACTCTGCAACAGCAAGAATATGATCTTTGGTAACGGTCTGGCCGTCTTCAAAACGCAGCAGGTTCTCGAGCAGAACCTTCATCGAATATGGAAGTTTGGAAACACCGGCAAGACCGTTCGCTTCCGCCTTCGGCAGGCTGAAATAAACATAATCCTTACCGTCAACGGTAAGAATAGAGCGACAATTGAAACTGTCGAGAGATTTAGCCACGGATAAAAACCCCGCTTCCTCTGATAGCCAACACGCGCGTGCGGACACCTATGCACTCATGCACATCAGGATGCGGGTACGGTCATTTCCGCTGTCCGCACGAGAAGACTGTTTTCACAACCTTCAGGTCCGGCGCTATATGATGATCACGCCGACCGCTGGCGTGGTTGAAAGTCATATAGATAATTTCGTCGAAACGTGCCAGACCGGAAAAACACCTAAATCGATTTTTTTGCATCGAGATGATTAAAATCTTAACCGAGGTCGCCAGATGCTGCTGACAGCAGAAAATCTCTCCGCAAGACGGGGGGAGGACCTGATATTCATGAATGTTTCCTTCAAGTTAACGAATGGAGAGGCGCTGGTATTGACCGGGCCGAACGGTTCGGGAAAATCGACCTTGCTGCGGGTCGTTGCAGGTCTGCTCCGCCCTGAAACGGGTGCGGTAAAGATAGCCGGCAAAGGAATTGCCGATGATATCCCTGCTTGCGAAGCGGCTCATTATCTGGGCCACAAAAACGCGATGAAACAGGAACTCACCGTTCTGGAAAACCTCCAGTTCTGGAAGAGCTTCCTGGGAAATTTCAACCAGGGTGAAGCCTTCGAGATCGATGAGGCCGCAGACATGGTTGGCCTGTCCGGCATCACCCATCTTCCCTTCGGCTATCTCTCGGCGGGCCAGCAAAGACGCTTTGCAATGGCGAAGTTGCTCGTGGCATGGCGACCCGTCTGGATACTGGATGAACCGACCGCAGCGCTTGATTCGCACGCCGATGCCATCTTTGCCGGGTTGATCACATCTCATCTTGAGCGGGGAGGGATCGTTCTTGCCGCCACGCATCAGCCGCTTGGCTTGCGCGATGCCCATCAATTGCAGATGAGCGGCTTTGCAGGAGTGGAAGAAGCGTGGTGAGAAACTCAATCCTGCAACCGCAGAAACGCCAGTTGCCCGCGATGCGATGTGGTGACGTCTCAAGACAAGAGGTCACTCTGTCATGACCGCGATTTTCCTGCGCGATCTCAAGCTTTCAATCCGCGCTGGCGGCGGGGCGCTGATCGGCGTGCTGTTCTTCATGACTGTCGTCGCCGTTATTCCCTTCGGGGTTGGGCCTGACCTCAATCTCCTGTCACGCATCGGCCCCGCCATTATCTGGATTGGCGCGCTTCTGGCGGCTCTGCTCGGTCTTGACCGCCTGTTCCAGGCAGAACGCGATGACGGATCACTCGACATCATCCTGATGCAGGAGACGCCGCTGGTGCTCACGGTTGCGGTAAAATGCCTTGCGCATTGGACGGCAACCAGCCTGCCGCTGGTGATTGCCTCGCCACTGCTCGGCCTTTTCATGAATATGAGCGAAATTACCATCGGTGCGGTGATGTTGACCTTGCTGCTTGGCTCCCCTGCCCTCACTTTCATTGGTGCAGTGGGCGCTGCGGTGGCCGTAGCCTTGCCGCGCGGCGGTTTGCTGGTATCGATCCTCGTGCTGCCGCTCGCCATTCCCGTATTGATCTTCGGCGTGAGCGCGTCCTATGCGGCAGTTGAGGATCCAGCGCCCTTCATGCCGCCCCTGCTTATCCTTGCGGCAATCACGCTATTTTCATCAGTCGTCGGTCCGTTCTTCGCAGCTTTGGCGTTGCGCAGTTCCATGGATTGATAAGGATCAATTGCGGCAATCCCGGTCTCGCTGTAGAAAGACGCCATGAACGATACGAGCCTTGCAATCACCAAATTCAGCGATCTTGCCAATCCCACTCGGTTTCTGGCACTGGTGGCACGTGTTCTGCCCTGGCTTTCAGCGCTGTCGGCGCTCTGTCTGGCCATTGGGCTCTATCTGTCATTCACGACGGATAGCGATTATCAACAGGGCAATACTGTCCGCATCATGTATGTCCATGTGCCTGCAGCCTGGCTATCGATGATGTGCTACACCGTCATGGCAGCGTCGGCCATCGGCACACTGGTCTGGCGTCACCCCCTGGCGGATGTCAGCCACCGGGCCGCAGCACCCATCGGCGCGGCCTTTACACTGATTGCACTGGTGACGGGTTCGCTTTGGGGAAAGCCCATGTGGGGAACCTGGTGGGTCTGGGACGCGCGCCTGACCTCGGTCTTCATTCTCTTTTTGATGTATCTGGGCCTTATCGCCTTCAACAAGGCGATGGATGATCCGTCAAAGGCCGCCCGCGTGAGCGCTGTCCTCATTCTCGTCGGTTTCGTCAATATCCCCATCATCAAGTTCTCGGTCGAGTGGTGGAATACGCTGCACCAGCCGGCAAGCGTCATCAGAATGAGCGGGCCGGCGATTGCGCCTGAGTTCCTCTGGCCACTGCTTGTCATGGCGCTGGGCTTCACGCTTCTTTTCTTTACGCTCCATATCGCCGCCATGCGCAACGAAATCCTGCGCAGGCGCATCGCTGCTCAACGACGTCTCGCAGCACGCATGGCAAGCAGGGAGGCAAGCCAGCCATGAGCCATGCATTCTACATTGGCATGTCCTACGCCCTGACAGGGCTGATCACGTTCGCCCTGATCGCCTGGGTATGGCTGGATGGCCGCGCCCGCCGCAAGGAGCTTGCACAGCTTGAGGCATCGGGCATCCGGCGTCGGTCTCGTCGCAATTCTCCGGAAGCCAAAGCATGACAGAAAAAAGTGAGCCTGCGACCGCTGCAACGGGTAAGAAGGCGCGGATATTTTTGGCCTTCCTGCCGCTGGTTGCCTTTGCAGGTTTCGCCGCCATCGCCGCCAAGATGCTGTATGAGCAAGACGTCAACGGCCTCGATGTCAGCGCAATTCCCTCTGCCCTGATCAATACACAGGCACCCAAACTGGCCCTGCCGCCGCTCGATGGTTCCGGCCTGCCAGCCCTGGATGATGCGGCCATAAAGGGCAAGGTCACCCTCGTGAACGTCTTTGCATCCTGGTGCGTGCCATGCCGGCAGGAGCACCCTATGTTGAAGGAGATGTCCAAAGACGAGCGGCTGAATGTGGTCGGCATAAATTACAAGGACAAAACCGAAAACGCACTGCGATTCTTAGGTGAGCTTGGGAACCCCTATGCTGCAATCGGCACCGACCCAAACGGCAAAGCTGCCATCGATTGGGGTGTCTATGGCATTCCGGAAACCTATCTGGTCGATAGAAACGGCACCATCGTCTACAAGAAGGTTGGCCCGATAGACGCCGCGACTTACGAACGCGACATCATCCCGGCAATCGAAAAGGCAATCGCCGCCGATTGAGGCGGTGCGTCAGGGATCACAACGCGTTTTGCCACGTCTTGATGGATTCGATGGGAGCGACGAGCATCAGGACATTCAGCGTCAGATTGTCCCGGATCAGCCAGGCGGTCAGTATCTCGAAGAAGATGGCGACGAGAATCGTCAGCCAGACCGGCACGCGAGCGGCGAAGAAAAAGCCAAGCACCATGAAAACGGTGTCCATCGCGGAATTGAGGATACTGTCACCGGCGTAGCCGAGCGCCATGGTCGCTGTGCGATATCGATCGATGATAACAGGTGAGTTTTCCAGAATTTCCCACGCTGCCTCAATGAGAACAGCAAGCGAGAGCCTCATGGACAAGGGCTTCTGACGCAGCAACAGCCAGGCGAACCAGTAGAACAGGAAGCCGTGTATGATGTGGGATGGCGTGTACCAGTCGGCGAGGTGCTGGGAATTGCCTGGCGTGTTTACGCCCGGCTCAAATAACTTGACGTAACCGCACTCGCAGATGGGAAGACGCCCCATAAAGTACAGGACAAGGACCTGTACCAGAAGCAACGCCGCTGCCACGACATACCACTTGTGCGACGAGGAGCGAGAGGGAGACGTCCCGGCGAGCGTCATGGCTTGTCCTTGTTGAGCGGCTCAACGGAGTGCCGCATGATGAGGGGCATCTGCGCCATCGTGAAAATGATGGTGATCGGCATGGTTCCCCAAACCTTGAAGGCAACCCATGTATCCGTAGAGAAGCCGCGCCAGACAACCTCATTGAGAACGGCCAGAAACAGGAAGAAAAATCCCCAGCGAATGGTCAACTTGCGCCAACCTTCGTCATTCAGCTTGAAGGCGGAGTTGAAGACATAACCGAGCAGAGACTGGCCAAACAGCAACCCACCCAGGAGAATGACGCCGAAGAGCGCATTGACGATGGTCGGCTTCATCTTGATGAAGGTGTCGTTCTGGAGGTAGAGCGTCAGCGCGCCGAAGACCAGAACGACTAGACCCGAAATCAGCGGCATCATGGGCAGCGTACGGGTAAGAAGCCAGGACACCGTCAGCGCCAAGGCTGTCGCGCACATGAAAAGGCCGGTCGCGATGAATATCGGACCGCCGAACTCCGTCAAGACAGGGAAGGTCTTCGCCAGCCACTCCCCACGTGAGTTTGCAAAGAAAAATACCAGCAGCGGGCCAAGCTCTAGCACGAACTTGAGCAGCGGGCTGATCTCGCGGACCATTTTTTCGCTTTCGCGCTGATTGCTTTCCACATCCATTGTCAAACTCCTGCAATCGCTTTGGCGAAATCTTCCGCCTCGAAGGGCTCCAGATCGTCCACGCCTTCGCCAACGCCGATGAAATACACCGGCAGCTTATGCTTTGCAGCAATAGCAACCAGAATGCCACCTCGGGCCGTGCCATCCAATTTTGTCATAATCAGGCCGGATACACCCGCGACATTCCGGAATATCTCCACCTGGTTCATTGCGTTTTGCCCCGTGGTCGCGTCCAGCGTCTGCAGCACCGTATGCGGTGCGTCGGGATCGAGCTTGCCAAGCACTCGAACGATCTTCTCGAGCTCGGCCATCAATTCCGTCTTGTTTTGTAAGCGACCGGCCGTATCAATGATGAGGACGTCGCTTTTCCTGGCGCGCGCCTGCTCATAGGCATCGTAGGCGAGGCCCGCAGCATCGGCACCGAGCTTGGTTCCGATGAATTCCGAGCCGGTGCGATCCGCCCAGATTTTCAGCTGTTCGATGGCCGCAGCGCGGAATGTATCGCCTGCCGCCAGCATGACCTTCAGGCCAGATCCGGAGAGCTTGGCGGCCAGCTTGCCGATGGTCGTCGTCTTGCCCGTACCATTGACTCCGACGACGAGGATGACATGCGGCTTGTGCGAAAGATCAAGCTCAAGCGGCTTGGCGACCGGTGCAAGAACCTTGGTAATTTCGCCCGCCATGATCCGGGCGACATCTTCACCGCTGACATCCTTGCCATAACGTTCCGAGGACAGCGCACCAGTAATGCGCATGGCCGTTTCGACACCGAGATCGGATTGAATCAGCAGGTCTTCCAGCTCATCCAGCGTATCTTCATCCAGCTTGCGCTTGGTAAAAAGAGCCGAGATCTGGCTGGTCAGCTGCAGCGATGTCCGGGAAAGCCCGGCGCGCAGGCGCTGGAACCAGGTCAACTTCGGCTCGGGTTCTGGCTCTACCGGCTCGATCCGCTCACTTGCGGTGCTGAAGCCCTTCGGAAGGACGGCAGGGGTTGGAATGTCGTCAGTGGCCGTCGCGTCTTCTGCCTCATCAAGCAACCTGTACATCGCTGCATCATCCAGCGGCGCGTCGGCTGCTGGCACTGGCTCGTTGAGGTCAGCGCCTTCATCCAGCGCTTGCGCTTCAGCTTGCAGCAGAGACAATGGCACCATGCCCATATCGCCGACTTGTTCCGGCCCGGGTAGAAGCGGCGCGTCTTCCTCTTCGCCGTCGTTGTCTGGACCGTCGCTGGATTCTTGCTCATCAGGAGAAGGGCCTCCTGCAGTCTCCATTTCGACGGGTAAAACGGGATCTTCTGCCAAAGGCGCGTGCGCTTCGGCTTCTACAAGCACCTGCTCGAATGATGAGGCTTCGCTGACACCCTCAGGCGTGACGTCGCTATCCGGTCTGTCCGTCTCAGCCTTTTCCTTGCCGAACGAAAAAACTTTTTTGATGAAGCCAAGGGCCATGACGTTTCCGCATCTCTCATTCACGCAGCTTGCGCCGCCAGACATTTCATCTCTAGATGGTTTCCGTTGTGCCCCGTAATCACCACCTGCGCAAGGGTGCGTGGCGCAAGTTGGGGCGCAGCGACGAGGGTGAAATTGTCGGTATGGGCAAAGCCGTTATTCTCGACAAGGATGGTCTGGTGACTATCGACCATTCCATCCATATGAGCAGACCGCAACACCTCGGCGCGCTGGCGAAGCCGCGCAGCTCTTTCCTTGATCACCGAGCGATCGAGTTGTGGCATACGGGCTGCAGGCGTGCCAGGACGCGGACTATAAGGAAACACATGCAGGCTGGACAGGCCGCATTCCTCGGCCAGACTTGCCGCATTCTCAAACATTTCCTCGGTTTCGGTCGGGAAACCGGCGATCATATCCGCGCCGAAGGCAATATCGGGCCTGAGTGCCCTCACGTCGCGACAGAAGCGGATGGCGTCGCTTCGCATGTGCCGACGCTTCATTCGCTTGAGGATCATGTCATCACCATGCTGGAGAGACAGGTGAAGATGCGGCATGAAGCGGGGCTCGTCGGCGATCAGATCCAGCAAATGCCGGTCGGCCTCGATGCTGTCGATAGATGACAGTCTGAGACGCAGGATTTCCGGCACCTGTTTCAACAGGGTCTTTGCGAGATAGCCGAGCGTCGGTTCTCCCGGCAGGTCGGCACCGTAACTGGTCGCATCGACGCCGGTCAGCACGACCTCTCGATAGCCGTTTTCCGTCAGCTTGCGGGCCTGATCTACGACGGCACCCATCGGCACCGAGCGGGAATTGCCGCGCCCGTAGGGAATGACGCAGAAGGTGCAGCGGTGATCGCAGCCATTCTGCACCTGAATGAAAGCGCGCACGTGCCCGTCAATATGCTTGATCATCTGCGGCGCGGTTGCGCGCACGCTCATGATATCGTTGACACGCAGCTTTTCTTCCGCCGATACGCCGAAATCGGGAAGGGTGCGGTAGGAAGCGCTCTTCAGCTTTTCCTCATTGCCGAGCACAGCATCGACTTCCGGCATTTCGGCGAAGGTTTCCTTCTCCGTCTGCGCGGCACAGCCGGTGACGATGATACGAGCGTGGGGATTTTCGCGCCGCGCACGGCGAATGGCGGAGCGCGCCTGACGCACGGCTTCGCCTGTCACGGCGCAGGTGTTGACCAGCACGGCGTTGTTCAGCCCTGCCTTCTCGGCCTCTGCCCGCATCACTTCCGATTCATAGGTGTTGAGGCGGCAGCCGAAGGTTATGACCTCGACGCCGCTCATAGGGCCGCCTTTTCGCCGCCCACATCGCGATGCCACGTCCCCGTTTTCGGATCCACCGTTCCGGACCACTCCCATTCCGCAGGCCCGGTCATCACGACATGGTTGTCCTCGCGCCACTCGATTTTGAGCGGGATGCGCACCGGACTGGAGGCGACATCGATTTCAACGGTGCGACCGGTTCGCCCCGTGCGGGCTGCTGAAACGGCGGCAGCACATGCAGCAGAGCCACATGCGAGCGTTAAGCCTGCGCCGCGCTCGAAGGTACGGGTGCGCAATGCGCCTTCGGATATGACCTGCGCCAAGGTGATATTGGCCTTTTCAGGAAACATTGGATGGCTCTCAAGGAGAGGGCCAAAGCGTTCCAGATCAAAGGTCATCGGATCGCGATCAACCCAGAATACCGCATGCGGGTTGCCCATGGACATAGCGGCGGGCGAGTGCAGGATCGGATCGTCGATCGGTCCAATCTGCAACTCGATGCGGCTGGTATCGTGAAACTCTTCCGCCAGGGGAATGTCGTTCCAGCGAAAGCGCGGCAATCCCATATCGACGGATATCATTCCGTCCTCATGCTCGGACGCGTTGAGAATGCCAGCGACCGTCTGGAATGTGAAAGCCTTTCTGCCTGTTTCGGAAGCCAGCGCCTGGACAACACAGCGCGTTCCGTTGCCACAGGCCTGCGCCTTGGTGCCATCGCAATTCAAGATATCGATATAGGCATCCGTTCCCTCGATTTTCGGATCATGGATTGCCATGATCTGATCGAAGGCGGTTTCGGCATCGGCGGCCAGCGCAATCGCAGCCTCTGGCGTGACCAGATCCTTGCGTCCGCGCATGTCAATGACCAGGATCTTGTTTCCAAGACCGTTCATCTTCGCAAATTCTACCGTGTTTACCATCATCCTGAACCTGTAAGGGGCAAGTGCGCAGTCTGGCTGGCGCAATTGCCTCTATATGGCGGAAATGGTGGTAAATTACCAGTGCGCGGCGACGATGCTGTCCAGGCAGGAATTCGAGCGGCCAGCGTTATCCCGCAAAGGTATAGGCCATGATCGAGTCCGGCTTCATTTCGATTGAAAATCCGGGACGTTTCGGTGGCATATAGGCGGCATCCCTAATGTCGCAGGGCTCCAGAAAATGCTCATGCAGGTGATCGACATATTCGATGACGCGTCCCTGCTTGGTTCCCGAGATGACGAGGTAATCGATCATCGACAGGTGCTGGACATATTCACAAAGCCCGACGCCGCCTGCATGTGGCCAGACGGGGAGATCATACTTGGCGGCGATCAGCAGCACCGCCAACACTTCATTCAGTCCACCCATGCGGCAGGAATCGATCTGGACAACATCGATCGCGCCCTCGGCGATGAACTGCTTGAACATGATGCGGTTCTGGCACATTTCGCCGGTTGCCACCTTCACATCGCCAATGGACTGGCGGATCTTGCGGTGACCAGCAATGTCGTCGGGGCTGGTCGGCTCTTCGATGAAAAAGGGCCTGGCAAAGGCAAGCTGGTTGACCCACTCAATGGCCTGATCGACTTCCCAGACCTGATTGGCGTCGATCATCAGATACCGGTCCGGCC
>JAAIGF010244605.1_pt1 | contig 10461 bp, 8 predicted proteins | sample 6487441 | NCBI WGS metagenome assembly JAAIGF01 (sample SAMN13974129, study PRJNA590717) | phyllosphere metagenome | biome: pepper field; feature: multiple bacterial spot infested pepper fields; material: pepper leaves; isolation source: leaves from pepper fields | host: Capsicum annuum ...
CCATGAGGCAGGCGCAAGGCATCCATCCGAAAGAATGAATCGTGTCAATTCGCGGGTAGGTACGGAACGAACGACGAAAGCCCCGGAACCCGCATCTTCTGCGTGATTCCGAGGCTTCCTCGAACCGTCGGGATGACAGGACTTGAACCTGCGACCCCTTGACCCCCAGGTAGACGATTCGAGTCAATTCATCGATTTTCCGTACCTCGATGCCCCTCAGACAGCGCCATCTCACGTCATGACTTGCATGGATTGCATGCATCAAGTCCCGGGCAGGTCCCGGCGCGCGGTGGGCACACTTGCCTCGAGTCGACTGCGCGAAGGCCGCAGCTTATTCCGCTCACTCAACAGAGGTACGTTGCGGAACCAGCAGCGTCGTACTTGCTGCAATACCCCGACACTTCGTCTCTGGTGAGAAGATGCTGATCAGGAGTTTGTCGCTCCTGACGACGGCCCGAAAGTGGCTCGCCATTCTTAGGCACCCCTGTAGTGGAGTCGCCGGAGCGGGAGTTCCAAGTCAAGCTTCGGAAGGTTGGTTCCGAACCTCCCCCAGTGGCCGTTGCAAACGTGTAGTCCTTCTACAAGATCGCGGTCCTCGTACCGATACATGAGCCAAAGATGAACGTCAGCAAGGGGCGGGTTCAGTTGCGGGGGCATCAGGTCGCGCGGATTCGGCGAGGGTAAATAGCGGCTGAACGCTGCCGTCAGGTTCCCCGGCGGACCGAATGGGTACATCACGAGGTGCTTGTTCGGGTACCCGTCCAGCTTTTCGCCTAGGGCTCGAACTCCCCCTCGCTGCTCGTTGTCAACGATGCGCAGCGATTGTCGAACCAACGTCCACGGATCGTCTGGCAGTGGTTCATGCGTAATAGACCACCTGATCTGATGAGGCTCCGTGTGCGAATGCTGGCAGCGCTGAGCGCAGATCACTCGGACGCCGTCGTCGTAGACCCCGAGTCCGAGGATCGGGTCAGGGTCTACCCCTGGGAGCGACTTTCGCTCGTCGCGAGATGACCAGTGATACTCGCAGCCGGCTTCGATAGTCCATCGAAGTACATCCGCCCTGATCTTGTTGCGGATTTCTCTGGTTGCGCCACCCAAGATCATGTACGGGATCATCACCCACACGCAGTGGGGCAGCGTCGGCTCCGCCATCGGATCGAGGCGTTGTTCTGCTTCACGAATGGCAGACGGCGTGGTCGTAATCACTTCCGCGACATGCTTCCCGTCCTCGGATAACAAGTCGGGCATGCTCGACCTGGAGCCGTCGTCATACAAACGGAACTCCACACCGAGCTCATCCGCCAGCATTAGCCTCGCGTGTTCTTCTTCCTTTCTGGACACCAGCCTCCCGTCTTCCCGCGCAGGCAGCGATAGTCAGGGCGTGCGCCAGATCGGGACGCCCGCGGCTCGCAGCGCCTCGGGCACACGGTCATGCACGTCGCGCATTGCCGACGAGAGTGCTTCGTAGCCGCCGTGTGTCTCGGCCACCACCTCTTCGAGCACCGGCGGTACGTAGTCCGAGAACGTCGACACGCTCAGGATCAGCGTCCCCGCAGCCTGGTCGGTCGCCCACGGGTTCGCTGACGGCACGCCGCCTTCGATACTCTGGGGTCGCAGGCGGTGATATCCTGCGTCTCGCCGGGCTACGAGCGCAGCCCACGCTGCGCTTTTCACGAGATCGTCTAGCGGCTCGACGAGGTCCGCTAGCGCGCCCTCCCCCGTCTGTCCGGCAGCCGCCAGAATGTACTTCACCGTCTCAGGGTTGAGGGAGAGATTTGCGCGTCGTCCGGAATCGAACGGCGCAGGGAGGCCGGTCCAGCGAAGCTTCGCGTCGAGACCCGCAGCTTTGCTGTGGATGCGGACGACGCGAGCCACGACGTTCACCACGGCATGACCGGCGCTCACAGCCCAGAGCCCGGATGCTTCGGCGACTGCGCGGCCCGCGATGCTGCGATGGTTTACAGTTGCGGGCTTTGTAACAAGATCTCGCCAAACCTCAGCATCACGGAGCGCAGCAAATGCGAGTCCAAGCTGCTCACCGGCGGCAGCCGCACGGCCCAACAGATCCGCGAAATAGCCATGAGGTAATCCCTTGCTCACACCGTGTATTTCTGCCCACTCGTACTGAGCGCCCAGCATCTGCCAGTCGTGCGAGACCATCGCTCGCGTCCGGTCCGGGTCCGTGAACGGCTTGCCCACATCGCCGGGTGACAGAGTTCCAACGACGGCGGCCACCACGGGGCCCCTCGACTTCTGCTCACCCATAGAAGACATCGTGACGCGGCCCACTCCCCTGACGCAACCGATGTTGAGGCGCATGTCGCGTTCGTCGTCATTCCACCGTCGCTGATGCCTGGGTAGGTCATCAAAACGCGAACCTTGCGCGTAACCGGCGTGCGATCCGCCTCGCTCAGGCCAGAGGTGACAGATCATCGACGGTGAGAACCTGAACGTGCTGCCCAATCGCTGACTTGCGAACTGCCTCGACGGCCCGGTCCACGTCTGCCGAGAACAGAACGACGGCGAGTGACTCCCGTGCACGAGAGACGCAGACGTAAAAGAGCCTGCGCGTCCGCTCGATCGCAGAATCCACGCCCTTCGACTGGTTATCGACGTCGGTAGCCGACAACTCCTTCAAGCCGAAGAGTTTGTCGTAGGAGTAGGACGTGAAGCTGCGACCTTCGTTGTCGTCGAGGACAACAATCACGCGCTCGAACTCAGAGCCCTTCGTGCCGTGCTGCGTTGAGTATGGCGACTCCTGCTTGACGTACGTGTAGTAGCCCTCCAACTCAGACAGAGCGCACTCAGACATGGCGTTCAAGACGTTGACAGCCCGCTCGTCGAGGACGACGTCGCCGTGCTCGCCATCCGGGTACAGGTACGCAGCCATTCGAGGATCGAGTTCGATGAGCTCAGTGCTGGATGCGCTGCGGAGCAGGTCGCCCAGCTTCGCAGCGCCCGGATCTAGTGCGAGCTGCCGCAACTCCCCAACAGCCGCCTTGCTCGATGCCAGGGCGGCCTTGAGTTGCCGGGATGCCTGCCCAGCACGCACAAGGGGACTACTCTCTCTTAGCACCGCCAGAACTGCCGGCGAACTTGCGTCTTTCGCCATGCAGAGCGGCAAAATCACGTCCCTGAACGGCGTCAGTGGCCACGCGTTGCCTTCGTCGAAGGCCTGACTCAGACTGCTGGCCTTATGGTCGTTGAACGCCGCGTAGAGACTCTCGAAGCCGAGGCGCTTAGCCGCCATGCGGTGCACGATCATCAAGATCTTGGAGCCGCCCTCGTGGGCGGAGCGAGTCCAATTCCCTGAAGTGCTGTGTTCGTCGAGCCAAGAACGGGCAAGCTCCAGCCGATCACTCCGGTGGTCGTCTGATGGAAGAACGAAACAGAAAGCCTCTCCTTCGGCCTGTTTCGATAGGCCACTCACCTGCTGGAGCGAGTCGCCTTCCGAACGAACGGCGTTCACGCAGGCCAACACCCGCCGTGACGAGCGGAAGTTTTGTGGCTTGTCGACGTTCACCCACCCGGGCTCCAGCGGCACTGATACGACACCTTGCTGGTATATCTGCTGCATCGGGTCGCCGAAGAAACCAAGACACATCTTCCCGCCCGCGAGCGACCAAACGTGTTTCAGCGCCTCGACGACCTCAGGGAAGGTGTCCTGACTCTCATCAACAAAGATGAACGGGAACTGCCGGCCCACAAGCTGCGCCAGGAGCCTTCGTTCGAAGATCAACTCCGGCACCATCTTGATGACATCCGCATGGCCGACGATGCCCCGGGCGTAGTCAGCCCCGATGCCGTAGGTCCACCGCTTGACGTTCTTCACGGCCGCCTGCTGATGTCGACGCTTCTCTAGATCCGCTGCGTCGTTGTCCTTGGTCGACTGACGCGTGCCGGGCCTGTAGCTCGCTTGCTTCTCAAGGAGCCCGGCTATCCGCTCGTCGATGCGAGCCGCAACCCAAACGCCGATGTCCTTCTGGAACGGCTTCGCCAGCGCCCACAAGAAACTATGGATAGTGGACACGGAGGCGAGCGGATCATTGCCGATCTCCGCGTGAATCTCCCGCGCGGCGATCTCTGTGTAGGTGATGCAGGCGACGCGCTGCGTCTTTGCGAGCAGCGACGGCCCGCGGGTTCTGGTTACATGGGCCAGCGATTTCACTAGCGACGTGGTCTTGCCTGATCCTGCGCCAGCTACGACTGTGAACCCGATCAGCTGATCCCGGTCCAGGATCTCTCGAATCTGGCGATCGGCGTCGGTATCGGGCGAGTTGACTCGTGTCGTCATGCTTAGCCGGACTCCTCAGCTACCGGATTCGCGAGTTGCTCCGGCACGACAAGCTCCAATCGCTCACGCAGCCACTCAAGGCCTTCGGCAATGTACGCAGGAGATTTCCAGGGCTGCTCGGCCGCCGCAATCACACGAAGAGCGAAGGCGGTCTTGTCAAAGTGGGTGCCCTTGACGCGTTTGAAAAGCTTCTCATGCAACTCCGTGATGGAGAGATCTGACGCCTTATTGATGCGCAGCCCCAGGTCTTTGCCGTCCTCGCTCTGCGTCCAGTCGAGATTCTGAAGTGCGAAGGCCTCCTCCAACGTCCGACCAGCTCTCACCTCCTGGGCCGCCCGCCAGGAGACGGTTTCGTTGGTCTGATAAGCAACACAAACCAAGCCGGGGCTGCCGTCAGGACCGGCTGGTGCCTTCTGGTCAGCACCGGCCGCTAGCAGTTCACCGATTTCCTCGATTTTCGGGAGCCACTTCTTCAGCGTCTCGTTGGAGGTGATGGCTCCAGGGGTATCTACCGCACAGGCAGATGCGTGCTTGTCGTCTTCATCGTCTCTCCCTGTGGCGTCTGGAACAGCCACGCTATCGAGGTCCGTGATGATGAGCGTCGGAAGGCTCAGGAAGTCCAGGAGCTTGGCGAACTTGTACGCGAAGGCGCCGCCGACCTCGAGGATCGTCAGGTGACACGAGCGGAGGTCAGGCACGAATCGCTCGATGACAAGCGGTAGGAGCAGGCGTTCGACGTTCCCTTCGACGAGAACAGCGGCATCCGCAAAGAAGAGATCGCAATGGGTCAGCTTGATGTACTGCTGCAAGAACTCCCGCGTCGTCACCTCCTCTTCGTCGTAGAACATCGACAAGTTCTTGACGTCGCTGCAGTGGAGTCCATTCGGCGCGACTGATCGGCAGAAGTAGCGGATCGGCTTGAAGTTGCTCTCGTAGATGATGTGCGGCGAGTGCGTCGTGACCACCAGTTGCGTCTGGAAGCCCGCGTCAGGCGCTGGCAAGATCTCGAGGATCTTCCGGATGAACACCTGCTGTAGCTGAGCGTGCAGGTGGGCTTCGGGCTCCTCGATCATCACGAGGTGGATCGGCGGACGGTCGATCTCGGCCTCCGCCCATGCCTGATGGAAATCGAGCACTTCAACCACCATGAAGATGAGGTTCTTGAAGCCAAGGCCGTTGTACTGATCGGGGAGCATCTGCTCGATGGCCACGCCTGCACCCGCTGGCGTGGGTAGCGAATAGTGGACCTTTGCGCTGGTGCTGAGGATGCCATGGGCGTTGAACGAAGCTTTGACGACCATGCCAGGATTGGCGACGCCGGGGTAACCCACCTCCCGCAGTCGCTCCAGGGTCGGTCCGAAGACGGCGGCGAAGTGCTTGTTCAGCCGCTCCTCCGACTCGGCAATAGCTCCGAGCGCGTCCAGGTCGCTATCCAGTTTCTGAAGACTCCGCTCATAGAAGCGGCTCAGACGCTTCGAGAGATCCTCACTCCTGCCGTGCGAGTCGACATCGGCCAGGTGACGCTGCGCGTTCAGGAAGTCGACGCGGATAATCGAGTCAACGATGCTCGACGCGCCGGTTATGTGTGTGCCAAGGAAAAACGGCTCATACCCGTCGTTCAGCACGAACTGATCGTCGCACTCATTAGCATCGAGTGCGTAGTACTTGATCTCGTACTCCTGCTGAAGCCGCTTCGTCAAGTACTCCACCATGGTTTGTGGCCACGGTTTGTAGGACGTCTCGACGTCACCAGTGGTCGCCTCGGCCTTCGCACGCGCTTCTTTATAGTTCGCAACCAGTTTGGCGCCGTCCCGCGGCGCGTACACCATTCGGACACCGACGGGTTCACCTTCCCAGTCCAGGCCCGGCAGGATCTCGAGCACGCGGTGGAGGTTATCCTCGTCGACCTCGAACCACAGATCGAACGTGATTCGGGGAAGTTCGACGTCTGGATCCCCGTTGTCGACGTCGAAGGAGTCGAAGACCTCCCAGCAGTCGGCGGTGAAGTCGTAGATCTGAAACGGCGCACGAGGTTGTTGCGACAGAAACATCTGGAACAGATGCGTGGCCGATGTCTTACCGCTGTTGTTTGCACCGACAAAAATGGTGCGCTCCTGCTCGAGGTCAACCCGAGCACTCTTGAGGCGCCTGAAATTCTCAACACGAAAACACCTAATGTGCACTACAAACTCCCCGCGGGCGGTTAACGAAACTCATGGCTCTCCTCTGCGCGCGTTCCTAGAATGAGTGAAGTATCAATTGCGGCGACTGTTCCAAAGATGCTGCACCACGGACCAAGGTCCTATGTGCGAGGTGGGTCGCTGACGATTCGTAGAGCAGGCCGGGGGTCTTCTGCGCCGAGCACTTCGCGCACGCGCGCCGGTTGCCATCTCAGCTCTCGCGCAAGGTCGGCCTGACCGTAGCCTGCTTGATCGGCAAGCTCCGCAGCCTGGGCGAGCATCGAGGGCACCTCTCCGGGATAGGCGTTCACGGGTTCCGGTGTTTCCAATCCCGAACTGCGCAACTGATTCAACTTCTGATACCCGCGCCGGATCGACGCGTCAGAGACTGTGCCGGTCTCCTTCATGCGCAGCAGCAGCGAGTCGACCGAGACACCCCAGTGTCGCGACAACTCGTCCAGCCGAGACAAGTTCACCGTGCGTGGCAGCAGGTTCACGATCTGGGAGCGCGGCGTGAGGAACTCAGCGGCGAACTGGTCCGCTTCGCGTTCCTGCTGTTTGTCACCCGGTACCGCCTCGCCGTGCAGCAGCACGTGTCCAAGCTCGTGCGCGATCGTGAACCGGTATACGAACACGGACTTCGCCCGTTCCGGGGTTACGACGATGACTGGCCTTGCCAGGTGTGAGGTAGAGAACGCACCAACGCGAGCAACATCCGCGTTCGCCATCGTGAGCAGACTGACGACGATCCCGTGGGACTCTGCCAACGCCACCAGATGCTTCACCGGCTTCACGCCGAGCCCCCACTGCGTGCGAAGGGCCTGGGCAGCAGAAATTGGGTCCGCGTGCCCCCGGTCGATCGGTGGCAGATCGACCTCCGGGAAGCGGACCTTCTTCTCCAGGGCGAACGTCAGCTCCCATACCTGCTCGATGAACGCGATCGCCTTCGCACGATCCCGCGCGGACGTCGAACGCAGACTCCGGAAGTGCGCCTGCGACCCGTCCACGCGACCAATCGGCCGGCCGGTCGCGAAATAGTCCACGGGAACATGCAGTTCGCGTGCCAGTACCGGCAGCAGGTCACGTCGGGGCGTAGAGGACTGTGACTCGTACTGACCGATAGCCGCGGGCGTCACCCCAACGAGGTCGGCGAGCTTGGCCTTCGACAGGCCGGCCGCAAAACGCGCCTGCGTCAGGCGTGCAGGATCGAAGCTGCCCGCGACAGTACCGACGTCAGGGCGCTCGGATGGCTCGACCAGGGAAAACAGGGTGTCCCGGTCATCCATGAGCGCCTCCGTCTGCCTCTTCCTCCTTCACCCCCAGCTGCGGGCGCGGGATAGGGCCGTCCGAGAAGCCCTCGTCCTCCGCAGGCGCGACATCCACCAGCGAGCCCGAACCAATGTCGAGCAACGACTCCATCGAAGCAAAGGTGAGGTAGCCATCGGCTCCCAGAGTTGCCTCGCCCCAGTCGATGCTGTGAAGCGCAGAGGGGTTGCTCGCGTAGGGCACGACGACCACACGGTGAGACGTCAGCGTCTCTTCGAGCGCCTTGGCTTCGGCGTCGAGAAGCTCTCGCTCCTCGTCGGTCAGTTCCGGGTGCTCAAACTTGATGTCGAGGCGCTGTTGCGCGAGATCCCGTTTCTGCCTGAAGAGGGAGATGCGCGTGTCCGACACCGCGAAAGGACGCGATCCGATATCCGTGGAACGCTCCCGGGCGAAGCGCCACGGAAAGAGGACCACGCCGTTGAACGAGACCAACCTGTAGCCCCGCCGCGGGATGATCTCAGCCGAAGGAAGCCGCCCGAGCACCGCCACGAACTCATCGAGGCACTTGCGCCAGATCTGCCCGTACACCCCGGTGTGCTTCATGTCGGCTTCCGCCTGCGCGTTCGCCATCTTCTCGTGGCAGTCGCGGATGATGGCCGAGATCTGCTCCCGTACCAGTACCCCATCCGCGCCCAGCGTCCGCAACGCCCATGCGCGTCCCTCGTCGATCGCCACCTAACGCTCCCTTCATCCGCCTGCAGAGAAGTTATCACACCACTTTACTTATTGACGGCATGTGCTCACTATCGCTACATGTTTGGTCTGCCCAGAGTCTGCGACAAGCGCCGTCTAGGCGCTACTGGGTGTGGACTACTTCAGACAGGGTGGCTTCTTCGCGGGCTCCACGACCACGAAACGCGCACCCAGCAAGCGCGGGCGCATTCGATCAGTCCGACTGTCGCCGCCCACGAAGCGCGCGAAGGCGAACTACTTGCCGGACCCGTCCGTTCTATCTTCCGTTCATCACGGCTGGCGAGATGCTCGCCAACTACACGCCTTTTGCAGGCTGGGGCGACTTCTCTGCCAGCTTCGGACAGATGAATACCCATCACCGTCACGTCCCACCCATCGGAGTTCGCCTCGCACAGGACATCGCGAATCGCCATGGCCGATTCCGCGCTCGCATCCGATGGACCAATCCCCTCTCGCGCGAGCGGCGAAGCTACTCAGCCACGTTCGATCGGGAGGGAGAAGCCAGGACGTTCCTGGAGCAGCTCGAGTCACGAACACACATCGCGAGCGACCCGCTGATCTCGCTCGCCGCCTACATCGACCAGATCGGAAATCGGTATCTTCGAGGACTCAATCCGTCGTCGACGGCGAGCGGATATCGCGGCAGCATCAGGGTCCGGGTGCTTCCTACCCTGGGGCACCTGGCCGTGCGATCGATCAGCACTGCCGTCATCGACAGGACGATCGACCGGTGGGAAAGTGACTGCTCGCCGTCAACGTTGAAGAACACCGTGTCAGCCCTCACACGGGTGCTCGACGAAGCGGTGCGAGAGGAGATCATCGCCGCGAACCCCTCACGAGCACGCGCACGGCGACGGACGCGATCGTCGGCAGCCGATCTTGCGCGCAAGATCCCGACTCTCGGCGAGATTCAGAACCTTGCGGACGCGTGCCGTCGTGTTCACGTAGCGTATGGCGACTTCGTCCTCCTCTCCGCTCTTCTCGCGGCACGGGTGTCCGAGGTCGCCGGTCTGGTCGTCAGCGACATCGATTGAGACAACCGCTTGGTCACTATCGCGCGACAGCACTTCCCCGGCTCGAACGGGCTACGCCTCAAACCCACCAAGAGCAGGCAGACACGCAGGGTACCGATCCTCAAGCCGTGAGAGCCCGTACTCAGACGCATTACTGAGGGCCGCGAACATGATCAGCCGCTGCTCCGAGGGCCCCGGGGCGGGGTCCTCACCACCGGAACGCTCTCGCGAGCAACCGACTGGACCAACCTGGTGCAAAGACTCGGCCACCCCGGTCTGCGACGACACGATCTGAGACACGCCGGGGCCACATGGTTTGCGAACGCCGGCGTTCCGCTTCACATCGTCCGTGACATCCTCGGACACGCCTCGATCGAGACGACCAAGGGCTACCTGCACACCGGCACCACCGAGCTCACGCTCGCCGCGGAACGGACGAACCAGCATCTCAGATGGACCTCTTACACCACTTGACTTTGATTCGTGGGGGTCAGGGGCTTGGGAACAGGTTGGGACCATGCGAGTTCCGCAAGGTTCGACATCCCGTAGCATAGAAAGCACAAATCGGGACCACAGGATCAGCTCTCGCCCAACGCATACTCGCGGAATCGGACACTCGTAAATGCCGTTCCATCAGGCTTTTTCTGTCGGGATGACAGGATTTGAACCTGCGACCCCCTGACCCCCAGTCAGGTGCGCTACCAAGCTGCGCCACATCCCGTTGTTAAGTTTTCTGAGCTGTGCTTAACCGTCGAAGACAATGTGTCCCCCAGTCAAGTGCGCTACCAAGCTGCGCCACATCCCGGTCCGTTGCCCTCGCGGACAACTCCACTATCCTAACCGGTCCGGAGGCCGCCCGCGAACCGCCACGGGGTTCCGCGTGTCCGATGTCGCCGCTACCCTGCCCGGATGGCCGAGATATCGATCGAACCGGCGCGTGCGGATCGCTTCG
>JAAIGF010331744.1_pt1 | contig 10458 bp, 8 predicted proteins | sample 6487441 | NCBI WGS metagenome assembly JAAIGF01 (sample SAMN13974129, study PRJNA590717) | phyllosphere metagenome | biome: pepper field; feature: multiple bacterial spot infested pepper fields; material: pepper leaves; isolation source: leaves from pepper fields | host: Capsicum annuum ...
AAGGCGGAAGCGCGAGAACGGGCGATCAAATATCTGGATAAAGTCGGGATTGATGCGCGCGCGCGGGCAAAATATCCGGTACATCTCTCTGGCGGCCAGCAGCAGCGCGTCTCCATTGCCCGTGCGCTGGCAATGGAACCGGAAGTGCTGCTGTTTGATGAACCGACCTCAGCGCTCGATCCCGAGCTGGTAGGCGAAGTCCTGCGTATTATGCAGAAGCTGGCGGAAGAGGGAAAAACCATGGTCGTGGTCACGCACGAGATGGAATTTGCCCGCCACGTCTCAAACCATGTGATTTTCCTGCATCAGGGAAAAATTGAGGAAGAGGGGACGCCCGATGAGCTGTTTGGCAATCCAAAGAGTCCGCGCCTGCAGCAGTTCCTGAAAGGCTCGTTAAAATAGGCTGCTGAGCCGTAGCGGCGCAATTCATGGCGCGCTTGTTTGCCATTTTGCGATTAACCCGGCGCGATAAATCGCGCCGCTACGTATTGCAGAAGCGTTTTAATCACTCGCCAAGCAACTTCAGCGCCGTGTCTTCGTCGGTCACTAGCCCGGAGATCCACCCACCCAATAGCGCGGCGCGAATGGCCGGATATTTCCGTGCGCTGCCGGCAAAGCCGATAATCTTCCGCTGCGTCTGGCTCTCCAGCAGCACGCTGGTGAGCAGCGCATCGGTTTCGCCCCACACCCGCTCGCCCTGCTGATTAAAGAAATGGCCAAGCATCTCACCCACCACGCCACGCGTGTTAAGCTCTCTGACCTGCACATCGGTAATAAAGCCTTCGGCATTTAGCGGACAGCCCGGCTGCACTTCACCAATGCCAACAAACGCAACGTCTGCCTGCAGGGCGCGCTGCGTCACGCGCTGATAGACCTGATGCTGCACCCACATGGTTTTGTCTTCTGGCGTGTCGGCATAGAGCGGCGCGGGGATAAAAAAATATTTGCCCTGCATTTTCTCAGCCATCTTTAGCGGCACGTCGTAACGCGTACCGGAATCATCGCGCGCAATCGCACCAATCATCGACACGCACTGATGCTGTGGTCGTTCAATCCACGGCAGCGCGTCGATCATCGAACGCAGCGTTTTGCCGGATCCAATGCCGAACACCTGCGGCTGCTCCTCGCTGATAAACTGGCTCATCACTGAGGCCCCTTCAACGGCCAGCATCTGCTGAATAGCGTCATCCTCCAGACGGGCAGAAGGCACCACCCGACACAGCTCAAGACCAAATTTCGTCTGCACCTCGTGCGCCAGTTGCAGACAGTGGGTAACCGGATGATCGATTTTGACGCTGACCATGCCCATTTCCCGTGCGCTGGACACCAGCCGCTGCGCCACCTGACGCGATAAGCCGAGCGCGCGCGCAATCTCCTGCTGTGTTACGCCAGCGACGTAATACATCCATGCCGCTCGCGCCGCCAGCTCCTGTTTTTTCTCTTCTCTGCTCATCACGCGCTTCCGTCGAAAACTGAAGCGTCAGTTTATCGCGGAATCAGACGCAAGCGCTAATCGGGCAAAAGCCCTAAATGAGAGCAAATGTATTAATTGTGATGCATCTCGCAGAACCAAATGTTAGCCGCCGACTATGCTACGTCGCATCGGGCAAATGCCCTTCGCAGTGGCAAAAGTTTACTTTGAGGCGATTATGACAACGAATTTGGTATGGATGCACATCGGTGCAGGCTCCTTCCACCGTGCCCATCAGGCGTGGTATCTGCACAAGCTACGTGAGCAGGGTGATGAGAGCTGGAGCATTGCGCTGGGCAACATCCGCAATGATGCAGCAGCACTGCTTAATCAGCTGCAGGCGCAGAACGGTGAATATGTGCTGGAGACTGTCACGCCAGAGGGCGAGCGCGCGTATGAAACCATCACCTCGCTGCGCAAAATCCTGCCGTGGGACAGTGACATCAGTGCGCTGGTCGCCCAGGGCGCAGAGGCGCATACCCGCGTGATCAGCTTCACCGTGACCGAAGCCGGTTACTACCTGACGCCAGAGCATGAGCTAGACCTGGCGCAGCCGGACGTACAGGCCGATATTCACGGTGAAATCCGCACGCTGTACGGCGCGCTAACGCGGATTCTGCAGCAGCGTATGGCCAGCGGCGGCGCGGCGGTTACGCTGCTGAGCTGCGATAACCTGCGCCACAATGGAGAGCGTTTCCGCCACGGCTTTCTCTCGTTCCTGGCGGCGAAAGGCGATATGGCGCTGGCGGCCTGGGTGCGTGATAACACCACGTCGCCTGACACCATGGTAGACCGCATCACACCGCGCCCGACATCCGATGTGGCGGAACGCGTCAGGGCCGCTACCGGTAAGGAGGATGGCGCGGCCGTGATGGCTGAATCCTTCATTCAATGGGTAATCGAAGACAATTTCATCGCCGGTCGCCCGGCGCTGGAGAGAGTGGGCGTTGAGCTGGTGGACACGGTGTTACCGTGGGAAGAGGCGAAAATACGCATTCTCAACGCCACGCACGCGGCGATTGCCTGGGCGGGCACGCTTACCGGACTGAACTACATTGACGACAGCACGCGCCAGCCGGCGATTTATCAGCTGGCGCACGACTACATCACTCAGGATGTTATTCCGTCGCTCACGCCGAGCCCGCTCGATCTCGCCGATTACCGCGATGTGGTACTGGCGCGCTTCAGTAATCCGTACATTAAAGACACCAACCAGCGCGTCGGCGCGGATGGCCTGTCAAAAATCCCTGGCATGGTAACGCCGACGCTGCGTGAGACCTGGCAGCGCGGCGTGGAGCCCGCCGCCACGGCGGTATTGCCGGCGCTGTTCTTCCTGTTTCTGCAGCGCTGGGCCGCTGACGATCTGCCTTATACCTATCAGGATGGCGCGTTGCAGGCAGAGGCATTGCATCAGCAATTTGCGGCCGCCGATGCGCTGGACGTGTTTATCCGCGACAAAGCGCTGTTTGCTGAACTGGCGGATGATGCGGCATTTCACACGCTAATGCACCGTACGGTGGCGGATCTGCAGCGCTGGCTGAAACAGCCTGAACAGATGCTGGCAGCGGTATAAGGAGCGTGTGATGTATCTCGGCATTGATATTGGCACCTCCGAACTCAAAGCGCTGATCGTCAACGCGCAGGGCGACATTGTGGCTTCCAGCCATGCCACTCTTAGCGTGCAGCGTCCACATTCGCACTGGGCTGAGCAGGATCCGGAAAGCTGGTGGCAGGCGTGCGAACAGGTGCTGGCCGCACTGCGACAACAGGTGCCGGATGCCTGGCACGCCATCCGCGCCATTGGTCTCTCCGGCCAGATGCACGGCGCAGTGCTGCTGGATGCCGACGGCCAGGTATTGCGCCCGTGCATACTGTGGAACGACACGCGCAGCGCCGCCGAGTGCGAGACGCTGCGCACCCGACATCCGCAGATGATGCACATCAGCGGCAACATGATCATGCCGGGCTTTACCGCCCCCAAACTGCACTGGGTGGCTGAGCATGAACCCGCGATCTTCCGGCGCATCGCGAAAGTGCTGCTGCCGAAAGATTATCTGCGCTGGCGGCTCACCGGAGCATTCGTCAGCGAGCCGTCCGATGCGGCGGGCACGCTGTGGCTGGATGTGGCACAGCGCGACTGGTCAGATGAACTGCTGGCGATAAGCGGACTGACGCGCGCGCAACTGCCCACGCTGGTGGAGGGAAGTGCAGTCAGCGGCACGCTGCGTGAAGATGTTGCCCGCGCCTGGGGCTTGTCCGCCACGGTGAGCGTGGCAGGCGGCGGCGGTGATAACGCGGCCTCTGCGGTAGGCGTTGGCGCGGTTAATCCCGGCGATGCGTTTATCTCACTCGGCACATCCGGCGTGATCTTCGTGGTTAACGACCGTCTGCAGGCCGATCCACAATCTGGCGTGCACGCTTTTTGCCACGCGCTGCCGGGGCGCTGGCATCAGATGAGCGTGATGCTAAGTGCTGCCAGCTGTCTGCGCTGGCTGTGCCAGCTGTTATCGGTGAGCGAGAACCAGCTAATGGCAGAGATGGCAGAACTGAGCGCGGAGCAGTGCCGCCGCGCACCGCTGTTTTTGCCCTATCTCTCGGGTGAACGCACACCGCACAACGATCCTGATGCCTCAGGCGCCTTCTTCAATCTGCGCCACGAAACGCCGCGTGCGCTGCTGGGCTATGCGGTGATTGAAGGCGTAGCGTTTGGCCTGGCGGACGGACTGGCGGTGCTGGGCGATGCGCAGCGACAAATTACCCAGTGCAGCCTGACCGGCGGCGGCGCGCGCAGCACGCTGTGGGCACAGCTGATTGCGGATGTGCTGCAGCTGCCGATCGTCACTCATCCAGCCAGCGCCTCGGGCGCTCTTGGGGCCGCGCGTCTGGCCTGGCTCAGTGCCGGCGGCAACGAGCAGCAGGTATGCCTGAAACCGCCGGTTCAGGCGCGTTACCAGCCCGATGCGGCGCGCGGTGCGGTGCTGCAGCAGCGCCTGCGCCTGTTCCGCGAACTCTACGCTCAACAACAGCAGGCACGCGCGCTGCTGCCTGCCTGACGGCTTACTGAACAGAGGAAGATGGTGATGCAAGCGAACGATTACTGGTTTGGCTTACCGAAAAAAATGTTCCGGGGCTTCCTCGCGATTGCCATCTTTATGGCGGGCGACGGCTTCGAAATGGCGTTTCTCTCCCGCCATATTACTGACATGGGCTTCACGCCGGGCCAGTCGGCGCTGGTGTTTACCTTTTACGGACTGGCGGCGGCGCTGGCGGCCTGGGCTTCCGGCGTGGTTGCGGAGTTGATTACCCCGCAACGTGCAATGCTGATTGGCTTTGTGCTGTGGATAGTGATGCACACGCTGTTTATGTCGCTCGGTCTTGGCCTGCGCAATTATCCGCTGATGGTGCTGTTTTACGGCATTCGCGGGCTGGCTTATCCGCTGTTCATCTACTCCTTCATGATGATGCTGGTGCAGGTACTGCCGCGCGAGAAACTGGCTGCCGCCACCGGATGGTTCTGGGCGATGTATTCGGTCGGCATTGGCGTGGTTGGCAGCTATCTGCCCAGCCTGACTATCCCGATGCTGGGTGAAACCGGCACGCTGTGGCTGGCGATTGGCTGGGTAGCGGCGGGCGGCGTACTGGCCTTTTTCAGCCTGCGCAATGTGCCGGTGGACCGTTCGCGCGTGAATCTGCCGCTGCGTGACAAAATGACCGAAATGTCACGCGCAGTGACCATTCTGTTCACCAACCAGCACGTGTTTTACGCCTGTCTGATTCGCATCATCAATACGCTATCGTTGTTTGGTTTTGCGATTATCATGCCGCTGCTGTTTGTTGATCGTCTCGGCTTTACCATCTCTGAATGGTTGCAGATTTGGGCAGTGTTCTTTTTTGTCACCATTTTCACCAACATCTTCTGGGGCATCATCGGCGAGAAAATTGGCTGGATCCGCCAGGTGCGCTGGTATGGCTGCCTCGGTATGGCGATCTCCAGCCTGGCGTTTTACTACCTGCCGCTGTATGCCGGCCACAATTTCTGGGTCGCGCTGATTCCGGCGGTGATGCTGGGGATTTTTGTCGCGGCATTTGTGCCAATGACCGCCGTGTTCCCGACGCTTGAACCGCATCATAAAGGCGCAGCCGTTTCGATTTACAATCTGTCGGCAGGCCTCAGCAACTTTGTGGCACCGGCGATTGCTTCAGTTATGTTGCCGTTCTTCGATATCGTCGGCGTGGTATGGGCGTATACCGGGCTGTATGTGTTTGCCGGCGTGCTGACGTTTATTATTCGCGTGCCGCAACCGGGACACACCCGGGAAGCATCCGCAGTGAAATCGCGTATCGCGCAGCAGCGTAGTTGAGCCTGTACGAAAAAGTGCACTATTTGAATATCCGCAGGTTATTGCCTCAGCTAAGCGGCACGTTAAATCTGCAGGCTTCGCTTGAACTCAGCGTACTGGCTGTCAGGCTTAGCCGTGTCAACCGCGAAATAACCCGGAGGAAAGATGTCGCGCTTTGCAGAGTAAGTGGTGGTGATCACCGGAGCCGGCATGGGTGCCGCAGCGGCAATATGGGCGCGTCGATATGCTGGTTAACAACGCCGTTTGCCCTGGCTTTGCTCTCACCGATCTTACCGAAGAGATAAAAAGAGATGAGGCGCTGCATTAACGCTTCTATGATCGCATTCTGCAGCGCCGCGCCGGTGAGCCGTAAGATACCGCTAGCGCAACTGCTTTTATCGCCAGCGATGACGCGCGTTATATCACCGGCGTTAACCTGCCGGTCGACGGAGGTCTGACGGCGTCGAATAGCCAGCCGAAGCAGGCCTGAGCCGCTTCGATGGTTATGGACGGGGCGGTGATCCCGCCACATCCTGCAGCGCCTGCTGTAAATCGTACCAGCGAAAGGTAAAGCCGGACGCCTCCAGCCGTTTGGGCAGCACATGCTGACCGCCCAGCACCAGCACTGCTGATTCACCCATCATCAGTTTGATGGCGGCCGCCGGCGTGCGCATAAAAGCGGGCCGGTGCATGACCTGTCCCAGCGTCGCGGCAAACTGTTCGTTACGCACCGGATAGGGGGCAACCATGTTGAACGGACCGCGCAGCGACGGGTGATCCATCAGCCAGATGATGGCATCGATCATGTCATCAATATGGACCCACGGCAGATACTGTTTGCCGCTGCCAATCGGCCCGCCCACGCCAAGACGAAAAGGCAGTTTCATCTTTTCCAGCGCACCGCCCTCACGCGCCAGCACAACGCCGGTACGCAGCAGGCAGACCCGGGTTTGCTCGCTCTCGGCCTTGAGCGCCAGCTGTTCCCAGCGCGCGCACAGCGTATGGGTAAATTCATCCTGACCGGGATCCTCTTCGGTCACAATGACCTCGCCGCTGTCGCCATAGAAGCCAGTGGCTGAACCGGAGATTAGAAACGCGGGAGGAGTACTGCTGGCGTGGATCAGTGAAACCAGCTGTTCAGTGATTTGCCAGCGGCTTTCGCACAGCTGCTGCTTCTGGCTGGCGCTCCAGCGCTTATCAGCGATAGGTTCGCCAGCCAGATTTATAATGCCCTCTATGCCATTAAGGTCGGACTGCTGATCGAGTCCGGACCAGAGCCTGACGCGCTCATCGAGTTTTTCCCGCGCGGCTGCCACGTCACGCGTCACTACATTCACCTGATGCCCGAGCTGCAGCAGTCGCGGGATCAGGTGGCGGCCAATCAACCCGGTGCCGCCGGTAATCAGTAATTGCATCGTGAGCCTCCCTGTAAATTATTATCTGCTCAGCATTGAGCATAGAAGAGAAGCGGAGAGTGAGTGTGACAGCGCCTGCAGCGTGAGGGAAAAAGCGGCCCTGAGGCTGCCGGAGAGGCAAAGATCCGACCAGCAGATTATTGCCTTAGGTGAAAAAAGCCGGTAAAGATGTGGCACCCCGGCTGCTTATGCTGAGGCTGGCGGGATCGGGCAAAGCACGCTAAGCGCTTGCGACAGTGATAAGAACGCTTTACCTTACGCGCATTCTGATAAAGCAATAAAAAAACCGACGCGTGCCGCGCACGCTGAAACGTCAAAAGGGTTACGGATGGTGGATCAAACGGCAGATGACGCTATTGAGTGGGTGGATATCGTCAGCGAAGAGAACGAAGTGATTGCGCAGGCCAGCCGGGCACAGATGCGGGCACAGTGTCTGCGCCATCGCGCCACCTATATCGTGGTTCATGATGGTATGGGCAAGATCCTGGTACAGCGTCGCACAGAAACCAAAGATTTCATGCCCGGTATGCTGGATGCCACCGCGGGTGGCGTGGTGCAGAGCGGTGAAGAGATGCTCGAATCTGCACGGCGCGAAGCGGAAGAGGAGCTGGGGATCGCGGCAGTACCCTTCGCTGAACACGGCAAATTCTACTTTGAAGATCAGCACTGCCGCGTCTGGGGCGGGCTGTTCAGCTGTGTTTCTCACGGTCCGTTTGCGATGCAGGAGAGTGAAGTTGATGAGATTTTCTGGATGACGCCAGAAGAGATCACGGCGCGCTGCGATGAGTTTACCGACGATTCACTGAAAGCGCTCTCGCTGTGGCTGAGCCGTAATAGCGATGCAGCACGCAGCAAGCAGAACAGCGAAAGCTGACCGCTGCATCTGCACGACGCGAAAAAAAAGCATGCGCCTGGCGCATGCTTTTTTTATACCTGAGCAGGGGAGGAGAGCTTATCCTTCCGCCTGCTGCGACTGAATGGCCGTCAGGGCGATGGTGTAGACGATATCATCGACCAGCGCGCCGCGTGACAGGTCATTGACCGGTTTACGCATGCCCTGCAGCATCGGGCCGATAGAGATCAGATCGGCAGAGCGCTGCACCGCTTTGTACGTAGTGTTACCGGTATTGAGATCCGGGAAGATAAAGACCGTGGCGCGTCCGGCAACCGCCGAATCAGGCGCTTTGGACCTGGCAACATCTTCCATAATGGCCGCGTCATATTGCAGCGGACCATCAATAACCAGATCGGGGCGCTTCTCCTGCGCAATGCGGGTGGCTTCGCGCACTTTCTCAACGTCGCTGCCCGCACCGGAGTTGCCGGTTGAGTAAGAGATCATCGCTACGCGCGGATCGATACCAAAGGCGCTGGCGGAATCTGCAGACTGAATCGCGATTTCAGCCAGCTGCTCCGGGTTAGGATCGGGGTTGATGGCGCAGTCGCCGTAAACCAGTACCTGTTCCGGCAGCAGCATAAAGAACACGGATGAAACCAGCGAGCTGCCGGGCGCAGTTTTGATCAGCTGCAGCGGCGGACGAATGGTATTGGCAGTGGTGTGCACCGCGCCAGAGACCAGGCCATCCACTTCTCCGCTCTCCAGCATCATGGTACCCAGCACCACATTGTCTTCCAGCTGCTCCTCCGCCACGACTTCCGTCATGCCTTTGCTTTTGCGCAGCTCAACCAGGCGCGGCACATAGTTTCCGCGCACAACTTTCGGATCGACAATCTCAATGCCGGTGCCCAGCTCCACGCCCTGAGCCGCCGCCACGCGCTGGATCTCATCCGGATCCCCCAGCAGGACGCAGGTGGCAATGCCGCGTTCGGCGCAGATTGCCGCCGCTTTAACCGTGCGCGGTTCGTCGCCTTCCGGCAGGACAATGCGTTTGCCCGCTTTACGTGCAAGTTCGGTCAACTGATAGCGGAAAGCAGGAGGCGACAGGCGACGACTGCGTTCGGAAGTGGCGGTCAGCGACTCAACCCAGTCGGCGTTGATAAAGCCGGCAACATACTCCTGCACTTTTTCAATACGCTGCGTATCGTCAGCCGGTACTTCCAGGTTGAAGCTCTGCAGGCTCAGCGACGTCTGCCAGGTGTTGGTTTTCACCATAAACACCGGCAGGCCGGTCTGGAAAGCGCGCTCGCACAGACGGGCAATAGGCGCTTCGATCTGATAGCCGCCGGTCAGCAGAATGGCACCAATTTCAATACCGTTCATCGCTGCCAGACAGGCAGCAACCAGTACGTCAGGGCGATCGGCCGAGGTCACCAGCAGTGAGCCGGGACGGAAATGCTCCAGCATGTGCGGGATGCTGCGTGCGCAGAAGGTCACAGATTTAACGCGGCGCGTCTCGATTTCACCTTCGTTGATGATTTCCGCGTTGAGGTGGCGGCACATATCGATAGCGCGCGTGGCGATCAGGTCAAAGCTCCATGGCACACAGCCCAGCACCGGCAACGGGCTGTTAGCAAACAGCTGTTTCGGATCGATGTTGGCTACGCTGGCTTTAGAGGAGTCATCAAAAATCTCTGACAGATCGGGACGGGTACGACCCTGCTCATCAACCGGGGCATTCAGCTTGTTGATGATAACGCCTGTGATGTTTTTGTTTTTACTGCCGCCAAAGCTGCTCTGGCTTAGCTCAATACGCTCTTTTAACTGAGCCGGCGAGTCATTGCCCAGCGCCATCACAAAAACAATCTCTGCGTTCAGCGTTTTGGCGATCTCGTAGTTGAGCGCCGAAGCGAACTGATGCTTACGTGTCGGCACCAGACCTTCGACCAGCACCACCTCTGCTTCTCTGGCCGTGGCGTGGTAGTTGGCAATGATCTCTTCCATCAGTACATCCTGCTGGTTTGAACCCAGCAGTGACTCAACGCGTGACATCTGCAGCGGTTCAGCGGCAGGAATAGCGGAGTTCTTACGAATAATGGTGGTCGTCTGGTCCGGTCGGTCACCACCGGCGCGCGGCTGAGCAATGGGCTTGAAAACACTCAGGCGCACGCCTTTGCGTTCCATTGCGCGGATCACGCCAAGGCTGACGCTGGTCAGGCCGACGCTGGTGCCGGTGGGGATAAGCATAATTGTACGTGACACGTTAAAAACCTCGCGGTGTTACAGGGTGTCAAAAACAACACCGTCAGCCGAAGCTGACGGAGAGAAACATTACGCGGTGAGGCGCGCGGCGTCCTGGGCGATGACCCACTCTTCATTGGTTGGAATCACCACCGC
>JAAIGF010292563.1_pt1 | contig 10455 bp, 15 predicted proteins | sample 6487441 | NCBI WGS metagenome assembly JAAIGF01 (sample SAMN13974129, study PRJNA590717) | phyllosphere metagenome | biome: pepper field; feature: multiple bacterial spot infested pepper fields; material: pepper leaves; isolation source: leaves from pepper fields | host: Capsicum annuum ...
GAACCCCCTCGCCCCACGACGAGGGCCACGGTGATCACGACGAGCTTGTGCCGGCGCCGACGTCGACGCCGGATCTCGGCGCCGCGGCCGCGGCCGCGACGGATGCCCTGACGGCGTACGCGCAGCGCGATCTCGCGTACCCGGACTGGTTTGCGCAGCTGGAGCCGCACCTGCATCCTTCTGCTGTGGACGCCTACGCCACAGTGGACCCCTCGAACATTCCCGAGATCGAGGTGACCGGCACGGCGAAGACTGCCGGCACGGCTTCTGAGACGTACGCCGTCGTGACCGTTCCGACCTCCATGGGTGACTTCACCGTGGAGCTACGACGAGCCGATCCGAGCGAGGCCTGGGGCGTGACACGCTTCCAGCCGCCGGCCTGATGCGAGAGGTGCCCTGAGTGTCGATCTACGACGAAGACCCTGTGACCCGTGCCCGCGTCGTCCGGGAACGGCTGGCGCGTCTGCGCGCTCACGAGACCGAGACCCGCACGCGGCTGCACGCGGCCGCGCTGAGAGACCTTCTTGAAGCCGGTTACACGACGAGCCAGGCCGGGAAGATCCTTGGCCTGTCGCGGACATTCGTGCACCGTATAGCGAGCCAGTCGACCACTCCGAGTGACGGATGCCCCGAGTTCGATGCAATCGATGAGGCTGTCGCTCGGTACGTGCTCGGCTAGCGCGCTGCGCGCCGGCTCGGTTACTCGAGGTTCGCTGTGGACTCGCCCATGTAACGGATAACGGCCTTAGTCTGCATGTCCTCGGGTTGCCAGAACAGGTAGTACTGGACGTCGCGGCCGCGGACCCTCACCGGAACGACGTAGGCGTTCGCGGGCCGGATGAGCTTCTTGCGAAGCCTCCAATGTCCCTTGTCGTCGGGGTCGTCCCTCTCCAGGAGTTCGAGGACTTCATCGAATGCATCCGCCAGATCGGGGTCGTCCCGATCGTAGGCGTCGAACTGTGCAGTCAGTTCGGGACTCATGGCAATGATCACAACCCCAGTTTATCACGGGGTTGCCCCATTGCCCCAGTGCCCACTTGCCGTCATTGCACCATAGGGGTATTCTGTATGACAGAAGTCGCCCCATGCAGGCACTTCCGATGCATCCCACACCGACAAAACAAAGCAGGCGACCATGAGCACGCTTATTCAGGTCGACGGCAGAAAGCGCGTGAGCCTCGGCAAGCTCGCGCAGCACGGCCAGTACCTCGTGACGGAGGAGCCCGGTGGGCGCCTCGTTCTCGAGCCGGCTGTGGTCCTCACCGTCGCAGAACAGAACTTCCTCAACGACCCCACGCTCGTCGCGGCCCTCCAGGCCACCGCAGACACGAGCACGGCAACGGACGGACGCCCGCAGCGGCGAACCCGCACGACCAGCGCCGCGTAACACCAAACAGAAAGGCCGGAGCCCTGAGGCTCCGGCCTTTCTTCATGCCTGGGCGCCGTTCATCGTTCCTGACCGAGCGAGGCGCTCCGCTGCCGCTGCGCGGCCGCATCTACGGCGATGCGGGTGGCCTCGGAGTCCTTCGCGGTCCGAACTGCGGCCTCGGGGCTGCGCACCGCCTCGCTCTCCCGGGCCGAGGCGACGTCGGCGCCGCTGCTCGGCTCCGTCGAGGCACGGTCCGCGGGACGGTCGACGTCGACGCCCCACCATGCCGCCTGCTCCCGCTGGCTCTCGGTGAGCGCCCGTGTTCCCACGGTGCCGTCGAGATCCCGCTGCGCAGCCTCCCGCTTGGCCTCCACGCCACGATCGCCAGACTCTCGTGTCATCGCGTCCACGAATAGCTCGCGCGCCTGCAGGGGGGTCTCTGCGACCACGTGCAGGGTGTTCGCTTCGCGGCCGCGGGTGGCAGAGACGTAGAGCGCCGACGCGTTCGAGGAGTCGGTGACGATGCCATGGCCGGCTTGCACCGTCGCGCCCTGCACACCGAACTCCGTTGCGGCATATGCGAGGTGCGTGTGCTCCTTCACGTACTCCGCCGGCAGCTGCACGGTGCGCTTACCGTCGCTGACGACCACGGACCGGTCCGAGGTCACATGGTCAACGGTCCATACGTCGCGGTTGGCCACGCCCAACTCGCGGTCGTTCTTGCGCGTCATGAGCCGGTCACCGTTGCGGATGCTCAGGAAGTCGTTCCCCGAAATCTCCGTGGCCGGCGCCGTCGTGTGGCCCGCCTGCGCGTGGGCCTGCTGGATGAGCGCGTTCAGCGCGGCCGCGTCCTCGTTCGTCGCGGTGGCGATCGCCACCGATGCTCCCGCTCGCGCCCGAGCGATCGCGTCATCGATGATGGCCTGCCGCGCCTGGTCCATGGTCTCGTGCACGATCAGGTTGCCGCGCTCGTGCAGCTGGTCGAACAACTCCCCGGGACGTTCCCTGGAGCGCATCTGCAGCGTGAGTGCGGCGTACTCGGCGTCGCGGAACCGGTGAAGCTCGGTGAGATCCAGCGGCGTCGGGTGAGCACCCACGGCCATGTCCAGGACGCCGCCGCGGCCGACTGCCGGCAGCTGCGCACGGTCCCCGACGAACGCGAGTGCTGCACGGTTCTCTTCCGCGATCTGCACGAGCGCGTGGGCGACGTCCTGGTCGATCATGCCGGCCTCGTCAACGATGATGCGGGTGTTCGCGTCCACCCGGAACTCATCGGACGGGCCTCGGTACTCGAACCAGGTTGCCGGATCGATCTCGCCTTCCTCCAGCCGGCTCCACCGGCCATCGGCGTCCCTGCGGAACCCGTACTCGTGGGCGAGCTTGTGCGCCGACGACGCCGGCGTCCCCAGCGCCGCTCCCGCCTCTTGCGCAGCGCGCAGCGTCGGCGCGACGACGACGAACTGTCGTCCTTCCTCGGCCGCGAGATCCGCGGCTGTCCGAAGCATCGTGGTCTTGCCCGAACCCGCCGCGCCCTCTACGACCACCAACGGTGCACCGCTCCCGAGCGCGCGGGCTGCGTCGGACTGTGCCTGCGTGAGGGAGCCGAGAACGGGCTCCCCGGTGACGAGTGCGGAGTCCAGACCGCGCGCTGCGAACACGCGGCGCAGGTCATCCTCGACAGCGACCACACGCTCTGAGGTGATCCACCGAACCCAGTCCGGGACATCTCCCTTGTAGTCGATATCCAGCCTCAGGAGCGTGCCGGCGGTGGCCGCTGCGGTCTCACTCACCCAACCCTCGATCGCGTCGCGCGAGGCGACGACGCCGGACCTGCCCAGCGCAACTCCGATCTGTCCTTCGAGGTCTGCGACCGACCATGCGGACTGTGCCTCTTCGAGGGCCGCGACCGCCGACTGAGCAACCCGAGCACGGTCCACGTCCTCCAACGCGAGGGCGGTCCCCGGCGCCGCAGGGGTGAACCCGTCCGTCTGCAATCCGGCGCTGTGAAGCTCGCTCATCCAGCGATCCTCAGCACGCCCGGTGTCGTGAGTCTTCTGCGGACGATCGACCGCCCACGCCTTCTGATCCCACTCGCGCACGAGGGCGTGATCGGGCTCCAGGCCCGGGTTGCGCTCGCGCCAGTCTTGCTCCAGCTTGGCCACGTTCTGCTGCACCTGGAGGGCACGCTTCGACATCAGTTCGGCGTGGTCGGCAAGCTCAATAACCTTGCCCGTCTCCGCGTTGTACGTGAGACCCGCAGCGGCCAGTGCAGCGCGCAATCCTTCGTGTGAGGAGATCACTGCCTCCGCCACACCGCGCAACGCGCCCTGCTGCTTCAACGTCGCCGCCGTGTGCAGGCTGCGCCACTTGCCAGCGGCGAAGACTCGCGTGTTCCACTGCACATGAATGTGACGGTGAGGGTCGCCCGCACGCGACGTCCGGTGCACCACGGATACCTGCTCGAATCGCTCGACAGGGACGAACTCTTGCGCACCTCGCGGCCCTACGCGGGTGACGGAGTTCTGAGCGAGATACGCGCCCATCGCTGCCGCGGCATCCGCCTGTGCGGCGTCCAGTGCTGCGGAGATCTGCGGGAACAGCGCCGCCGCCACAGACAGTGATTTGTCACAGTTGACCGTCATCTCTGCGAACCGCGGTGACGCCGGCCGTGTGACGACCTCGCCACTCTTAGCCACGCGCACCTCGTCGCGCGGAATGCCTCGCTGCTCCCCGGTCACCGGGTCGCGCCAGTCCACCCAGCCCTGATAGGTCTCGCCGTCCAGTGCCGCCTCTGCGCGCACTGTCCCGGTCGAGTCCAGGGCGGTCCACTGAGCGACCGCCTCGCCGTTCTCCAGGTAGTACTCGTCAGCGTGGGAGTGATCCGATTCAAGGTAGGCGCGCGCAGCTGCGCCAGCCCCTCGATAGAAGATCACCCCGCCGCGCATGCGAGCCACACTACTATGGGCTGCGCCCGTAGCATACGTGCATCCGTTTTCAAGCTGCTTCGCTGCTTGTGTCATTGGTCGGTAGGTCTGGTATCTGTCGGGCTCGATCTGTTCTCGATGAGTCTTGGTTACTGATTTCTTCTGTCTCGTTCGTCTTCTCTCCTCTGTGTCGTTCGCTCTCACGTGGTTATGCTGTGCTCATGTCGATCAACATTCGCGAAGCCGTAGAAGCGCAGATTGCCGACAAGATCGCCAAGGGTGAAGCCCTCGCGGAGAAGGTCACCGCCGCTGAGGATGCCGCCGCCGCGCTCGACGCCGCGCAGAAGGATGCCGCAGCTGCTCGCCGTGAAGCCCTCGCCGCCGGCTGGACAGAAACCGAATTGAAGCGGTTGGGTCTCGCATCCACGAAGGCGTCGCGCCCGCGTCGGACGCGCACGAAGAGCACCGACCCGACCGACGCCGCGACCGTCTCGGAGTAGCAGGCGTTAGGTTTTCACCACAGGGTGGGATGGTCGCTGCCGGCACCGCTTAGTGCTCGCGCGATGAGGTCCGTGTTCCACCCATGTTCGCGCACCGCGTCCCGTAGCCGGCGCGATCGGGCGGCTCGTTCGGCACGGGGCAGACTCGCGAACATCTCGGACGTGTAGCGGTTGCGCTGGCGTCCCGCCCGCGCCGCGTCGCGCTGGTTCTGCGACGCTCCCCCAACCCGAAGGTGCGATGCCTCGGGGTCGACGTCCACGTGCACGCACAGGGGTACGTCGCAGCGATGCAGGAGCATCACATCGGCAGGTAGATCCGTTCCCGTGAGGTGCCGATAGAGAAACCGCTGCGGCCGCATCGTCCGCTGTCCCGAACCGTCGCCCGCCGTCCAGAATCTCCCGTAGCCGTCGTCACCGATCGCGCCTGTCCAGATCCAACAGTCGTCCGGTTCCGGTCCCTTGACGACGTAGGCCCACAGGCGGTCGATGTCGGCGCGCTTGGACGTCTCAGGCACGACGTCTCCCGAGCATCGCGACTACCCTCTCGGCGGCAGTGCTGGGGTGTAGCCATGGGGGCAGCTGTCGATCGAGATCCTCCTGCGTCAGGCCGTACTGTTCCATCTGCCAGGTGACCTGGATACGACCGTCCTCGTCATAGATCGGCCGGCCGTCGTCCCACGTCAGGTACGGGGCTTCGCGGCGTACCTCCTCCTCCGTGGTCAGCGGAGATGTCAACTCCTCGACGTCCAGGATCAGCGCCCGCCGCGAGTGGAGTCCGACCGCCGGGAAGTCAGGATCGGTGAGCACGTTTCCGATCGGCTGCACCCGGTAGACAGCGCCGGCCCCTTGGCCTCTGAATGCGATCGACGCGAACACCCGAGCGAGTTCTCGGTCCGTGGCGAAGTACACCCGATCGGCTCGCGCCTCAGCCATGAAGAGGGCGCTGTGGGCTGGAGCACCCACGCCCTGGTCGCTCGGTGGGATGATCTCTTCGCCGACTGCGAGCCCGCCGATTCCGCCGTGCCAGAACTCGGCGCCGGCTAGGCGATCGCGGGCGGCTCTGCGCGCGGCTTTCGCGGCTCGTGCCTTACCCACATCTGCTCCTTCGTCGTGGCGCTAGGCCGCGGTCGTGTCTTCAGACGACAGCGCACGGCGCACGCTGGTGGCGCCGACACCGAGGGTGCGGGCGATGCTCTCGTAGCTCTGGTTCTCGGCCCGCATTCGCTCCGCGGCCGCGACGCGCTCTGGTGTCATCACCGAGGGCCGGCCTCCCACCCGACCCTGCGCGCGAGCATGGTCGAGGCCCCGCTGCGTGTTGTCCCTGATGGTGTCCACGCGCAGCTGCGCGAACACGGACACGATGCCGAATAGGGCGCGGCCCATCGGCGTGGTCGTGTCGATAGCCGGCTCGGTCAAGCTCACGATGTTGACCCCTCGCGCATCGAGGTCATGCAGCGTCTCGATCAGGATCCGCTCGCTCCCCGCGAGACGGTCAAGCCGGCGGACCTTCAAGGTGTCCCCGGGGCGCAGGTACTCCAGGCAGGCGAGCCACTGGGGGCGATCGGTGACGCGGCTCGATTCGCCGTGGTCGACGAAGACACGGGAGCACCCGGCCGCGCGTAGCTCGGCCTCTTGTGCGTCGGGGTTCTGGTCGCGCTTCGAGACTCGCGCGTACCCCACTAGGTGTGTCACACCGAAAACGCTACCGCCGAGGTTTCGGCGTGAATAGGTTTCGGCGGGGGGTTTCGGCGCGTTGTTCATCGGCGTGTCGCGCGTCCCTCATCGTTGGCGCCGGCCGCGCCGTAAACGATCGTTTTCGGCGGGCTAGCTCGCTACGCTCATCGGCCATGAGCATTGAACTCTTCACGGCGTATTTCCGCCGCGACAACCACGCAAACGGTCAGTCGAGCATGGTCGTGCCCGACGACGGGGTGTATCCCCAGTACGTCGTCTGGGAGGAAGGCCTCTACCAGCTGTGGGACATGAACGTCGAGGCCCGCGAAGGCATCTACGAGTACTACGGCCCTACCGACTCCAAGTGACTACGGCGGCGCTCGCCCGCTGGTCGATGTGATCGCCGCCGTGCTGAACAGGAAGGGTGCACGCCCGGCGCCAGCCGTCCGAAGAGATACCGGCAACATTGCAGCGCTTGTCGCGTGCGGAGCGCGCGTTCTTGTCTTGCCATCGTGAATACAGCACCGCCGCTACCCACGTGATGAGTCCGCCGACGACGAGCGCGCCGATCCCCGGAAACACGATGTACGCGTCGGGCATAGCGCGAGCCTACCTACTCGTCGCTGGGCGCCCAGTAGTCACCGGCTTCCAGACTGCCGGTGCCAATCCTCTGGATGTTTGGATCATCGATCGGCAGATACGAGTCGCAGTAGAACTTAACGGTCGACCCCTCCGCTGACGCCCAGAGATACGCTCGGGGCACGGTGCACGTGAGTCCGTTGTCGAAGGTCACCCGTCCGACGGGCGCCCTGTTACCCGAGTCTGATGACGTCCTAGTCGCATAGATCGTCAGATGTGTCTCTTTGTGTTCCGCAGTCGAGTGGAGGGTGCCCCGCTCAGCGAACAGCCAACCTTGGCCAGCAGTGTCACCCGTCACGCTGACCTCGATAGAACCGGTCTGTCGCTGGGCCTCGTCTGTCATCTCGACGTAGGCCCTGATCCCACCAATTAGAAGGATCACACCGAGAACTATCGCGGCTGCCCACACGATGTCCGACCAGCGACCTTTGGCCCGAACCGGGTTGTTGAGACGTGCATTCATCTCCGGTCAGTCCAGCGTCGCGATACGAGGATTGCGCTCGGGAGGTAGGTCGCCCCAGCCGTTCTTCTCGTACGTGGCCTTGATGAGTTCCTTTCCCCGGGCAGTGAGCTTCGCGAGCGACTCGGCGTCGTAGCCCTTCGATTTCAGGACTCTAAGATTCCCGCTGAACGCTTGCGCCCAGGTCATCACGGGCTCGAGCTTTTCGAGCCGGTCCTCCACGGTGTCGGTGGGTGCCGCCGTGTCCATCACCTGCCGACTCAGTGCCATTCCGAGCGCCCGCTCGACGTCGAGCCACGGACCCAAGTTGTGCCACTCAGGAAGCTCGTCAACGAGAGCAGTCAAAGAGATCCGCAGGTTCGTCAGCCGGTCCCCCACCGGCTCCGTCGTTGGGTCGAAGGCCATGAGTCGCTGCACTGCCTCCTGTGCCGACGCCCACTGCGCGTTGGTGGCCGCGCGCTCGGAAAGCCTTAGAGCCTCTTTCGAGCGTTTGTTGGAGAGGTGGGTCCCGAGGCTGGCCACGAGTAGCGAGATGCCTGCGATGACGAGCGCTCCGATGTCCGCGATATCCATGGGTGACTCTCTCTCGGTCGTGACGGTCCCCGTCGATGCTGCGTCCCTGCTGCATCGCTACTCTCGGGGGATGCTATCGGCCGCGGATTCGCTCACCGCTGCATCGGCCGCGATCGCGGAGATCCAGTGGCTTCCCCAGCTCGTGAACTTCTCACTGAGCACCGTTGTAGGTACCGCGCTCGGGTTCTTTGGATCGTTGTTCATCGCGCGCGGAGCGTCGCGTGACGAGGGCCGGCGCCAGTACCGAGCCAGATTGGACGATGCCCTCGCAGCGCTCATGGGCGCGATCCCCGACCGGGTGCGGGAGCTTGACGAATATTCCGACACCTTCGAGCGCGGCAATCTCGTGCACGGCATCCACCCCGACGAGCTACCTCGGCAACCCGGACCATACGTTCTCGGAGTGCGCATGGAGACCACACTGATGATCGCCCGCGGTGAGGACGTCCGAACCTTGAAGAGCGTTCAAGACGTTCTCTACGGCCTGGTGCACCTGCCACCGAAAGCACAGCGGGCGCGGCTCTCTCAACTGTCAGAGTCGATCCGAAAGTGGAGGCACGGAGAGTTTGGCGATCAGCCGTGGGCGCACTTTGCCGCAACCGCTCGACAGATCGAAGAACGAAGCGGGGTGACTCCTGTCCCACCCTGGGACGACTCAATGCGGAACGTCGTGACGAAGATCCCGCAACCATCGCCGTGGACTGTCCGCTGGCGAGAGTGGAAGACCCGGGTCTCTAGGCTTCGCGGCCGTCGCCGCCGTTGAACACGGGCGCCAGACGCTCGGCCGCGACGTCGCCGCAGGGTAGACCGAGGGGTTACTCACAGTTCCACGGGGCTCTGTCGCCCCCCGTGAGATAATGAAAGAGACGAGGTAAGCGTGGTGCCGAAGTCACGGGTAAAGCAAAGAACCCCAGCTGCGCCAACAGACTGGGGTTTGGATCTTTGCCTAAGCCGGATGGCTGGCGGGGAAGTGGTATTTCCCGGTTACTTCTACCGGAGATTCTACGCCGCGTTTCTCAGCTTCGCAAACGGTCCGACGTGTTCGGGCAGGTGTGTGGTGAGACTGCGGTAGCTTCACCGTTCGGTCATCTCTCGTATCGGCCACGCCCGAGACTTGAGAGCAGGTTTCAACCAATGGCTGACGAAAAGCCGGTTAAACGTGGCTCCTCACAGGTCTGGGGATGGGTTCGCTTCGGTGGTTACATCGTCGTGAAGTTCGTCTTCTGGATACTGGAGGTGGGAGGCTAACCCCCTCCGAGACTCCCCAGCCCCGCGCTGGGGGGTCTCCCCCGTCCATACTTGGCGTTAGAACAAAGCTTCGATTCTCGGTATCCTCGTTCTCGCGCGCGAGGAGGTGGCCGTGGGTACGAGCAAGCGGTACGCCGCCAGCGTCGACCGGGCGATGGATGCACGAATCTTGCAACGCACCGCGGCCGAGGCCGGCCCCCTGCAATCACTCACGCGCGAGGAGATCCGCCTCGACGTCGAGCCCGTGACGATCGACCCGCACCCCAAGCCGGTGCGCGCTTGGGTCCGCTTCGGAGCGACGCCGGCCCACGTCGAGGCCGAGGCGTGCCGGTGGACCGCGGATGCCGTGGCCATACGTTTCCGCGTGGCGGACGTAGAGCACCGCGCATGGGTGTGGGCCTCAGCCGTGACCCCGATCCCTCCTAGAGCCCACTGAGGGCCTGTGGAGAGGTTGGGCCGCGCAGCGGCTCACCGGCTACTGTGCCGGGATGGATGACGAGGAGTTCCCCGGGTTCTCCCCCACGTGTGCGCAGTGCCTCGTGCAGATGGAGCCGGCAGAGTCGACGTCGGGTCGCGCTGTGTGGCGCTGCTCGAGTTGTGGGCTTGTCCGCCTGCTCTGATCCGATCAGCTGGCGAGCTGCTGCACCCGCTGGTAGCTGACGCCGATCACCGCGGCCGCGGCCTCCAGGGGGTAACCCTTCTCGCGGAGGGCGTGGGCTGCTTCACGGCGGAGCGCAGCGCCGCGGGCGCGGGCGGCGTTGCCTTCTTCCTCGGCCTGGTCACTCGCGCGGACCAGCTGCACAATCTCGTCGGGTGCGTCGACAGAGATCTCCAAGGAGATCTCTGCGGGGTCGACGTCGAGCCAGGCGGATGCGAGGTCCGAGGCGGCGCGACGGATGCCGCGGAAGGTGGTTGCCGAGCCGGTCGCCACGATCTCGGCGCCGCTGGGGGTGCTCGATGTGAGTTCGGGGATCTCGACCGTCCACGTCCCGTCCGGGTCCATGAACGCGCGAGCGCTGAGGGTGCGTGACATCGGGGTCACCTTTCTGCTGGATGCTGCTGCGGGTC
>JAAIGF010057593.1_pt1 | contig 10453 bp, 11 predicted proteins | sample 6487441 | NCBI WGS metagenome assembly JAAIGF01 (sample SAMN13974129, study PRJNA590717) | phyllosphere metagenome | biome: pepper field; feature: multiple bacterial spot infested pepper fields; material: pepper leaves; isolation source: leaves from pepper fields | host: Capsicum annuum ...
GGGTGAAACGCCGGAAGAAACTCTGGTGCGTGAACTCGAAGAAGAGCTTGGCATCCAGACCAAGGTCCCGTGTCTCGCCCCGCTGACCTTCGCCAGCCACACCTATGAAACCTTCCACCTGTTGATGCCGCTTTACGTCTGCCGTCGGTATGAAGGCATTCCACGCGGTATGGAAGGTCAGGCCATCAAATGGGTGAAGCCGCAGGCGCTGCGCGATTACCCCATGCCGCCAGCGGACGAACCGCTGATCCCATATCTCCAGGACCTATTATAAAGATTTTGTGAGATAGCCTGCAAAACAAGGTTTTCCACAGGCTCACACGTCCCAAAACGGGTCGTCATTAACCGATCGTTTAGTAAGCTCTGGCAAATTCTAGGGCTGAAGATTTGGTAAATGGCGCGTAGCGAGGCCGAGTGATGAATGAGGATTTCTGGAAAACCGTTGAAGATCGCCAGTCTTATTCCGCAAAGTCACGCCGGATCGGTGTCCTGAATGTCGCCCTGCTTTTCGGCATGGTGGCAATCGCACTTTCGCTGATTGTCACGCCCATGCTGGCAGGAAAGACGGCGCCGGCCCGGTTTGCGCAGCAGGGGTCGGATAATTTCGACATGATCAGCACGGGCTCGATCAAGCGGGGCGACCAGTCGAAAACCTACAGCATCCGTCGCAGCATCACTCAGCCGATGCCGGGTTCCGTCTGCATCGTGGATGGTTATTCCAACGGACGCGATTGCTGACCGTTGTTGATAAAAGTCACGGTCGCGCCGTAACGAATTAAACATTTTATCGTCGTACAATCTGCGGACGTGTTTCCTCGTGGCGTGCTCGGGCGCGCCGATCCGGGCAGGGGGCTTTCCGGTGTTGCGCAAGAAAAACAGCATTCAGCATCGTCTGCTCGCATGTCTCGCTGACAGAAGCGGCGCGACTGCCATCGAGTATGGGCTGATCATCGGCATCATCTCGGGCGCTCTGATCCTTGGATTGGAGAGTGTCCGGGACAATCTTCAGGCCGTTTTTCAGTTGATCATAACTACGCTGACCAACGCCATGCCTTGAGGTGAAGGGTTAAGCCTTGCCCTTCAAAGCATCTGCCAGCCGCACATTGGCAGAGCCCGGTTTCAACGGCTTTTGCTGGCTTTCATGCGGTGCCCAACCCGACACATAGATAATGGAAAATGTTGCGCGAATACGTCCGTCCGGGTCGCTGAAGCGTTCGGCATAAAGCTCGGCTGCGCGCATGAAGAAGCGGCGGTTCAGCGGCGTTCGGCTGCGCCCAAGCAGCGGGTTCGTCATTCCCATTGCCCGCAGATCACGCATCAGCGGAAGGATGGAATCGTAACGCACGGTGTAGGTTTCGGTGTCGGTCACCGGCAGCGCAAAACCTGCCCGCTGCAGCAATGCGCCGACATCCCTGACATCCGCAAAAGGAATGACGCGCGGACTTGCGCCGCCTGAAAACTCTGCTTCCGTTGCCAGAAGAACATCGCGAAGTTCCTGCAACGTGCCGCTTCCGGGTATCGCCGCCAGAAACAATCCATCCGGCTTCAGGGCCTTGCGAATCTGTATCAGCGTTCCCGGCGTGTCATTCGTCAAGTGAAGTGAGAGCGGAGAAACGATGAGGCTCGCGGAGCCAGCCTCCAGCGGAAGCTCTTCGATTGGCGCTACTTTCGCGCCAGCTTCACCGCCAAGAAAATCGGCATCCGTTTCGATACGGATCATCGCACCGACTTTGCCCGTTTCCACGACGCGCCTTGCGGTGATGCCGGTTCCACCGTGCAACTCGACAGCCGTATCGAACTGGCGCTCGACGATGGCGATGCGGTCGGCGATTTCGTCCGCCGCTATGTCCAGAAGGAATTGAGCTTTATGATCGCCAAGCCGCCATGCGCGCTTGCGATTTCTCTCAATGAGCGCCCGGTCGAAAAGAATGTCCATGCCATGACCTATCGAGAGTCTGTTTTAAAACGTCGGATGGGTCGATCTGGCGGTGCTTTTTGCACCTGACAGCGTCGAAAATCTTGCCGATATCAAAAGATATCATCTACGATCTTGTCCTTGTCAGGCTCAAAAATCCCTCGCCAGCCCTCCGCCGCCGAGTTTCCAAACCGACTCTAAAACTTTGCTGTCGCAAAGGCACCTCTTTGCCTTTATTGTCAAGCACGGGGCAAAGGGAGAAAATGATGTTTTCAAAGCAGGGCGGCGCGCGGCCTCTGCGTTGGCTACTCCGCCATGTCGGTGACTTCATCTATCCGCCATCCTGTGCCGGATGCGGTCGCGCTACAGGTGGCGCCGGTGCCTTTTGCATTCAATGCTGGTCTGGAATAAAATTTATCGAGCGTCCCTATTGCGAGGTGCTCGGCATTCCCTTTGCCTACGATCATGGCGAGGGCGTCGTGAGCGCTGAGGCAATCGCCAATCCGCCGAGCTTCGACCGGCTTCGGTCTGCGGCCATTCATGAAGGTGCCGCGCGCAAACTCGTCCATCAGCTCAAATATCAGGATCGTACCGATCTGGCACGGCTGATGGCGTCATGGATGTCGCGGGCGGGCGGAAATGCGCTTGTCGAGTGCGATTGCATCATCGCGGTGCCTCTTCACCGGCGGCGTTTTCTGATGCGGCGCTTCAACCAGTCGGCGGAGCTTGCCCGCCATCTGGCCGTTCTTTCGAACAAGCTTTTCCTGCCTTCGACGCTGATCAGGGTGAAGCCCACAAGCCGACAGGTCGGGCTTTCTGCACGCGCGAGAAAAGAAAATGTCAGGGGTGCCTTCAAGCTCATGCCGGGCCGGGAGGCGGATGTTCTGGGCAAACGCATCGTGCTGGTGGATGATGTCTACACGACAGGTGCCACAGTCTCGGCTGCAGCCCGAAGGCTTAAAAAATCAGATGCCGCAGATGTCACCGTTTTGACCTTTGCAATGGCCATCTCCGGTCCTATATGACTGTCAAAGCTGACGTTCCAAGCACTTGCGAGGTTTAGACATGGCATCCGTAACCATCTACACGCGTGACTTCTGCGGCTACTGCGCCCGCGCCAAGGCGTTGCTTGAAAGCAAGAGCGTGAATTTCACCGAATACAACGCCACGGAAAATCCAGACTACCGTCAGGAAATGATGGACAAATCCGGACGCAACACGTTTCCACAGATCTTCATCGGCGAACAACATGTCGGTGGCTGCGACGATCTGCACGCGCTGGATCGCGATGGAAAGCTGGATCAGCTTCTCGCTGCATAATGCACGGTTAGTGACATGGACATGGAAAATAGGGACATGAGCTTCAAGGCCGCCGCCATTCAGATGTGCTCCGGGGTGGACCCGAAGAAGAACGCTCAGGATATGGAGCGTCTGGTGCGCGAGGCTGTCAGCCAGGGCGCGGTCTATGTGCAGACGCCCGAGATGACGGGTGCTCTGCAACGGGATCGTGCGGCGCTCAAGGCGATTCTGAAGGACGAGAACGGTGATATCATCGTGGCCACCGCCGCGCGGCTTGCACGCGAGCTTGGCATCTACGTCCATGTCGGCTCAACAGCCATTGCCCGCCCTGACGGCAAGATCGCCAATCGTGGTTTTCTCTTCGCACCGGATGGCGCGAGGATCTGCACCTACGACAAGATCCATATGTTCGATGTCGATCTCGATAATGGCGAGAGCTGGCGCGAAAGTGCCGCTTACGAGCCCGGAAACGAAGCGCGGATCGCGCAATTGCCGCTGGCAACTTTCGGTTTCGCCATTTGTTACGATGTCCGTTTCCCCTCGCTGTTCCGCACCGAAGCTGTAGCCGGGGCGCAGGTTTTGACGGTTCCCGCCGCCTTCACTAAACAGACCGGCGAAGCACATTGGGAAATTCTTCTGCGCGCACGCGCCATTGAAAACGGCGCTTTCATCATCGCCGCCGCACAGGGCGGCACGCATGAAGATGGACGCGAAACCTTCGGTCATTCGATGATCATCGACCCATGGGGCAAGATACTCGCCGCAGCCGGTGGCGCTGGCGAGCAGGTCATTCTGGCCGATATCGATCCGGCACAGGTCGCTGCCGTTCGCGGCAAAATTCCCAATCTGAAGAATGCACGGGATTTCCAGCTGGATACGGTGACGCTCAGCGTGAATGCCGGGAGTGCTCTAGCGTGATACGCTATTCGCTATCCTGCGAGCAGGCACATGAGTTCGAAGGCTGGTTTTCCGGCAGTGCAGATTTTGAAAATCAGCTGTCACGCGGTCTGATCAGCTGCCCGGTGTGCAATTCACAGTCTGTCTCTAAAATGCTGATGGCCCCTTCCGTTTCCACGGCGCGTAAGAAGGACGCGATGCGCACGCTGGCGATGGATACCGCGCAGAAGGAAGCCTTCACCAAGATCAAGGAAACTCTGGCGAATATTCGCGCCAATGCCGAAGATGTTGGCGACAAGTTTCCCGAAGAGGCCCGCAAAATCCATTACGGTGAAGCGGAAGAGCGCGGAATTATCGGTCAGGCCTCTCTTCAGGAGGCCAAGGCCCTGCTGGAAGAGGGCATCGAAGTTGCGGCTCTCCCCCTTTTACCAGACGACGTAAACTGACGAGTTAAGGGCTCCTTAGCTCGGACGCTTGGCCAGCATCATATAGTTTACATCCATGTCGGGCGACAGATTCCACCGGTCCTGAAGCACGTTGTAGAAGACGCCCGTGCGGTGGATAATTTCCATGCCGCTTGATGTTATCGGCTTTTCCAGTTCTTCCGGGCGCACCAGCTTCTCATATTGATGCGTGCCGCGCGGCAGCCATTTCAACACGTTCTCCGCAGCGAAGATTGCCAGCGCGCGCGCCTTCAGCGTGCGGTTGATGGTGGCTGCAAACATCAGTCCGCCCGGACGAACCATCTTGGCGCAGGTCGTTACGAAGTAATCGACGTCTGCAACGTGCTCGACCACTTCCATGTTGAGGATGACGTCGAAGGTTTCCCCCGCCGCCTCGAGCTGCTCGGCGGTCACGGCGCGGTAATCGACGTTCACGCCGCTTTCGCGGGCATGCGTGGAGGCTATGCCAATATTCTTCTCGGATGGGTCGGCACCGACGACTTCGGCCCCCATGCGAGCAACGGGCTCCGACAACAGACCGCCGCCACAGCCGATATCGAGAACACGCAAGCCCTCCAGCGGACGATGCGCCTTCGGGTCGCGACCGAAGTTTTCGGCGACGCGATTGCGGATATATTCGAGCCTGACGGGGTTGAACTTGTGCAGTGGGCGGAACTTGCCAGTCGGGCTCCACCACTCCGCAGCCATGGCCGAAAAACGATCCACTTCGCTCTGGTCGATTGTCGTTTTTGCCGTCTCGGTCATGGTTTGCTCCTTGCTCGCTTCATGCCTGAAGTCGGATGATTGGGGGGTGAAGTCAAGGGTCAGGCAACAGATCGGCTGCGAAAATAGCGCGCCCCTTTGCCGCAAGGAACTGTTTCACGCTGCTTTTCGTTTCATGCTGCGTTCAGCAAGAAGAGCGTAGTTTTTCCGAGCTGATTACCGAATATCGGTGGCCAAGCCTTCGCTTGAGGAGAAAAAAATGAAGAAGAAACTGTTTGGTGCAATTGCGCTGCTCGCGCTTGTCGCCGCACCGGCCTTGGCCGAAGCCGCGACAAGAGGTTTTGCCACAGCCAATGTCAACTTGCGCTCCGGTCCGAGCACCGCTTATCCTGCGGTGGTGGTCATTCCCAATGGCGCACCGTTGACCATTCATGGATGCCTGAACGACACGCCATGGTGCGATGTCTCGTTTAGCTATGGTCGCGGCTGGGTCGCAGGCCGTTACATTCAGGCGCTGTATCGCCAGAACCGCGTCTATGTCGAGCCTCGCTATTATCGCGATCTTGGCGTGCCGATCATCAGCTTCGAGGTGGGCCGTTACTGGGATCAGAACTACCGCGACCGCGACTTCTACCGCGAGCGCGACCGCTGGCGCCGCCCGCCGCCCTCCGGTGGCTACTGGAACGCCCCTCCACCGTGGGCAGACCGCGACCGCCCACGCCCCCCTCGCGATGAATGGCGTGACCCACGCGGACGCGGCCCGAATGACGGTCGCTGGGAAGAGCGTCACGGTAACTGGAACCAGAACGACAATGACCGTGACCGCCGCGACGGAGACCGCCCGCGCTGGGAACGCGACCGCGACCGCAACAACGACAACGACAGAAACCGCGACCGTCAGCGTCAGGAAGAACGCCGCGACCGTGATCAGGACCGCCGTCAGTGGGAAGGCCAGAACCGTAGAGACAATGACGGACGACGTCCTCCGCAGCCGCCAACGGATGGCCGCTCGTTTGGCTGCGTTGTCGGTTCGCCGGGATGCCCTAATCCGTAACGATGACAATAATAAAAGAAAAAGCCCGGCAGCGATGCCGGGCTTTTTTTTTATTAGACTCTATCTTTTTTCTTCGGCGCACGCTTTTCGAAAGGCTTGTCTTTCTTGCCTTCGAATTTTGCAGGCCGGTCGCCGCGCGGGGCGTCGTTGCCCGGCTTTGACTTTTTCTTCCAGGGCTTTTCATCGCTACGGCGCTCGCCGCCGAAATCTGCCTTGGCGCCGAATTTCTTCTGGGCTTTTGGCGGGCGGGTGTCTTCGCGTGGCTTGCCGGTCATGTCGGGCTTGCCTTCCATGGCCTTGACGCGAATACCCTTTTCCAGTGCCATGTCCTTGCCAAGCGCCGATTCAAAGCGATCGACAGCATCAGCCGCCAATTCGACATAGGTTTCGGTCTGCTGCATGCGGATCGCGCCGATGTCCTGGCGGGTCAGCTTGCCGAAACGGCACAGCATCGGGATCAGCCAGCGCGGCTCTGCATTCTGCTTACGGCCAACGGAAAGCGTGAACCACGCGCTGTCGGCAAAATCGGAGCGGTCGCGGCGCGGGGCGTTGTTTTCCACATGTTCGAAGCTGTCGCGGCGCGGCTTGCGGCCATCGAGAGAGACTTCGGCAATGTCTTCCGGTGCGGAACGCCCGGCATGATACATTCGAACGAATGCGGCAGCGACCTTTTCCGCGCCGTGCTGCTCCAGGAGCTTCGTCACGAAATCGCGTTCGTCATCCGTAACCGCTTCGTTCAGCGAAGGATCGGCCAGAAGACGTGCGCCGTCGCGCTCGATGATTTCATCTGCGGATGGCGGGCGAACCCAGGCCGGGCTGACTTTTGCGCCGTCCAGAAGGCGTTCCGCCTTGCGGCGTTGGCTGACCGGCACGACAATCGCGCTCACGCCCTTCTGGCCTGCGCGACCGGTACGACCCGAGCGGTGCAGAAGCGTTTCGGAATTGGTTGGAAGATCGGCGTGGATGACGAGTTCGAGACCTGGCAGGTCGATACCGCGTGCGGCAACGTCGGTCGCAACGCAAACACGGGCGCGACCGTCGCGCATCGCCTGAAGCGCGTGGGTGCGTTCGTTCTGGCTAAGCTCGCCCGAAAGCGCCACGACCGAGAAGCCGCGATTGTTCAGGCGGGCCGTCAGGTGGTTCACTGCCGCGCGGGTGGAGCAGAAAACGATGGTGTTGCGGGCTTCATAGAAGCGCAGCGCGTTGATGATCGCATTTTCGCGGTCGGACGGTGCAACCAGCAGCGCACGATATTCGATATCGACATGCTGCTTCTGCTCGGATGCGGTGGCAATGCGCACGGCATCTTTCTGGTAGCTTTCAGCAAGTTTGGCAATGCTGCGCGACACGGTGGCCGAGAACATCAGCGTGCGGCGATCTTCCGGCGATTCTTCGAGAATGAATTCGAGGTCTTCGCGGAAGCCGAGATCGAGCATCTCGTCGGCTTCATCCAGCACCACCGCACGGATGGCGGAAAGGTCCAGCGCACCGCGCTTGATGTGGTCGCAAAGACGGCCGGGCGTGCCGACGATGATGTGCGCGCCGCGTTCCAGCGCACGGCGCTCGGTGCGAATATCCATGCCACCCACGCAGGATGCGATGGAAACGCCAGTGAATTCGTATAGCCATTCCAGCTCGCGCTTCACCTGCATGGCAAGTTCACGGGTAGGGGCGATTGCGATGCCGAGCGGGGCACCGGCGGAGCCGAAACGGCCGCTTTCCGGCAGAACCGTTGGCGCAATGGCAATGCCGAAGGCAACCGTCTTGCCGGAGCCGGTCTGGGCGGACACGAGTGCGTCCTTTCCTTCCAGTTCGGGCGCAAGCATGGCCTTCTGAACCGGAGTCAAATCTTTATAGCCGCGTTTTTCCAACGCCTGTGCAATCGCCGGGGCGATACCCTGGGTGTCTGTCATCTACCGTCTTTCGGATATGGGGCTGCCTGCATCCGCCCAAAACCCAATAAAACCCGAGGTCATAGAGCAGCCGATACCGGCCTTTTCGGCCATCTGGCCGGTTGAATTGCCGCGCTCTTACTGCGAATGGCGCGGTTTGTACAGGCCACTGCGGTACGGTTGCGCTGCAAAGGCGTACCGCATGGTTCAGAATCGGCATTGCGTGGCTGATACCTTTTCGCTATTGAGACCCGCAACTTGAGGCCCTTTATAAAAAGGCCGACTGGTTTGTGCTCTTGTCTGCCGCACAAGCGCGGCAAAATGGGATGGTACTGGTCAAAACTATGGCTCGCATTGTCATGAAATTCGGCGGCACGTCCGTCGCCAATCTGGAACGCATCCACAATGTCGCTCGGCATGTGAAACGTGAAGTGGATGCAGGCCATGAAGTGGCCGTCGTCGTTTCGGCCATGTCCGGAAAAACCAACGAACTGGTCGACTGGGTGCAGAACACGCCGAAGGTTGCCGGTGCCAGTGGCTCCGCTTCCTTCTACGACGCGCGCGAATATGACGCCGTCGTTGCATCAGGCGAGCAGGTAACCTCCGGCCTTCTGGCGATTGCGCTGCAATCCATGGGCGTCAATGCGCGCTCCTGGCAGGGTTGGCAGATCCCGATCCGTACGGACAACGCTCACGGCGCGGCCCGCATTCTCGACATCGACGGTTCCGACATCGTTCGCCGTATGGGCGAGGGGCAGGTTGCAGTGATCGCCGGTTTCCAGGGTCTGGGACCGGATAACCGCATTGCAACGCTTGGCCGTGGCGGCTCGGATACCTCCGCTGTCGCCATCGCTGCGGGCGTAAAAGCGGACCGCTGCGACATTTATACCGATGTGGACGGTGTCTACACGACCGATCCGCGCATCGAACCGAAGGCCCGCCGCCTGAAGAAGGTGGCTTTCGAGGAAATGCTCGAAATGGCGTCTCTGGGCGCGAAGGTTTTGCAGGTCCGCTCGGTAGAGCTTGCCATGGTGCACAAGGTTCGCACCTTCGTTCGCTCCAGTTTCGAGGATCCCGATGCGCCGGGCATGGGTGACCTCATCAACCCGCCCGGTACTTTGATTTGTGACGAGGATGAAATCGTGGAACAGGAAGTCGTAACCGGCATCGCCTATGCCAAGGATGAGGCACAAATCTCGCTGCGTCGCGTTGCGGATCGCCCGGGTGTTTCGGCTGCCATCTTCGGCCCGCTGGCCGAAGCGCACATCAATGTCGACATGATCGTGCAGAACATCTCCGAAGACGGTTCGCGCACCGACATGACCTTCACGGTCCCATCGGGCGATGTTGCCAAGGCGCTGAAGGTTCTGGACGACAACAAGACCCAGATCGGCTTCGATGTCGCGCAGAACGAAACCGGCCTTGCCAAGGTTTCCGTTATCGGCATCGGTATGCGCAGCCATGCAGGCGTTGCAGCAAGCGCGTTCAAGGCGCTGGCTGAAAAGAACATCAACATCAAGGCCATCACCACCTCCGAAATCAAGATTTCGATCCTGATCGACGGTGCATATGCAGAACTTGCAGTTCGTACTTTGCATTCTGCTTATGGTCTGGATAAGAGTTGATTCTGAAACGTCGGTACACGTCATCCGATTCTTTTAAATGCGCGTTGTTCCGATGTGGCGTCATTTCCGGCTTGTGGGCCGGATCAAGAGCGCTATAAATTTTGATTGAGCCTTTCGTGCGAACCATGTCGGTTCGCACGCGGGGCAATTCGGGAGCATACGCGATGAGAGACCTTTCTGCAGGTCCGCGCGTCCTTCTCAGGCGGCTTCGCGAAATGATGGCGGAGCATCTTGAGCCACAGGAGCGCCTCGACCAGATTGTCCGGCAAATTGCCAGCAACATGGTTGCCGAAGTGTGCTCCGTTTATGTGCTTCGTTCCGACAGCATTCTCGAGCTTTATGCCACCGAAGGTCTGAACAAGGACGCGGTGCACCTTGCCCAGCTGAAAATGGGGCAGGGTCTTGTCGGCACCATCGCCGCATCGGCCCAACCGCTCAATCTTTCCGATGCCCAGGCGCATCCCGCTTTCCGCTATCTCCCTGAAACGGGTGAAGAAATTTATCATTCCTTCCTCGGTGTGCCGATTTTGAGATCCGGTCGCACTCTTGGCGTTCTTGTCGTTCAGAACAAGACCAGCCGAACATACCGGGAGGATGAAGTTGAA
>JAAIGF010055151.1_pt1 | contig 10442 bp, 6 predicted proteins | sample 6487441 | NCBI WGS metagenome assembly JAAIGF01 (sample SAMN13974129, study PRJNA590717) | phyllosphere metagenome | biome: pepper field; feature: multiple bacterial spot infested pepper fields; material: pepper leaves; isolation source: leaves from pepper fields | host: Capsicum annuum ...
CGGCGGATTGTAGATCGGGTTCGACAGTTCGGAAGACATGCGAAGCCTCATAGCATGTTTTCCGCAGCCCGCCAGTAGCGCGTAGGCTCACTCCGGCAGGGTGAGTTGAACGCGCCCGCTGGTGATATCGCGAAGCATCTGAGCAGCTTGGGCAACCGCTTCGACCGGAATGGAAAGGGTCAGTTCCGCGCCTGATGCGCCGAAGCTCCCGCCATCCAGCGAGAGGTTGTTAATGGATAGCAGCCGCGCCTTTACCAGTGCCAGATCGGAAAAACCGCATTCGATGCTGGTCTGGTACATTGGAATGATCGCAGTTTTCTCGGCAGTCTTCAGGCAAACCGCAGCGGTTCCGCCATAGGCCCGGATCAGCCCGCCGCTGCCAAGAAGAATGCCGCCGAACCAGCGGGTAACCACAACGGCAACGCCGTCCAGTTCGTTACCGTCGATGGCCTGCAGGATCGGCTTTCCCGCTGTGCCGGATGGCTCTCCGTCATCGCTGAAACGGTAATTCTGGCCCACACGCCATGCCCAGCAATTGTGGTTCGCTGCACCATCCGAATGCTCGGCAATGAAGCGCTTTGCAGCCTCTTCATTTGCCACAGGCCCGGCGAAAGCGATAAACCGGCTTTTCTTGGCGTCCTGCTCGTAGGTTTCGGTTCTGGTCAGCGTGAACATGCTGCCTCAATAGCGCATATACGGGTGGACGCAAATCGGATTAAGAGTGTGCAAAGCGTGAAGGAACGGCATCTGGCATGGGCATGAAACAGGTAGCGATCATCGGTGGCGGCCCCGCAGGGTTGATGGCTGCGGAAAAGCTCTCTGCGGCAGGCTGCAATGTCACGGTCTATGAGGCGATGCCCACAGTTGCGCGCAAGTTTCTGATGGCAGGCAAGTCGGGCCTCAACATCACGCATGGCGAGGAATATGCTCTCTTCACCAGCCGTTTCGGCGCTGCGGAAGCAAGGCTGAAGGCCGCGCTCGATGCCTTTACGCCTCAAATGCTGCGAGATTGGGCTGACGATCTGGGTCAGGAAACCTTCGTCGGCACCTCTGGCCGCGTTTTTCCCAAGGCGATGAAAGGTTCTCCATTGCTTCGTGCATGGCTGCGCCGTTTGGAAGGGCATGGCGTCACGATCCGCGTGAGGCATCGCTGGACCGGCATGAAAGCCGGAGCCTTCCTTTTCGAAACGCCAGATGGCGAGGTTGCGGTAAAGCCGGATGCCGCGGTGCTGGCGCTTGGCGGCGCGAGCTGGCCACGCCTTGGGTCAACGGGTGAGTGGCTGCCCAGGCTGGAGGAAGTCGGGGTTGATACCACGCCGTTCCAGCCCGCAAATTGCGGGTTCGACGCGAGTTGGAGCGAGCATTTTCGCGAGCGTTTCGCCGGAGAGCCGGTCAAATCCGTCAGCACGAGTTCGGCCGCCGGACGCTTCGAAGGTGAGTTCGTCATTACCGGAACGGGCGTGGAAGGTAGCCTGATCTATGCCCATTCTGCCGCACTTAGAGACAGTTTAAATCGCGGTGAGGCCACGGAACTGTTAGTCGATCTCGCGCCGGGGCGCTCGTTTGAACGCTTGAGCAGGGATTTAGGGCGCGCGTCCCGCAAGGACAGCTTCTCCAACAGGCTGCGCAAGGCTGCAGGGCTGCCTCCGGTGAAAGCCTCTCTGCTTCGCGAATGCCACCCAAATGCTGCCGAGTTGCCGCCGGAAGCTCTTGCTCAATTGACCAAGGCAATGCCGTTGACGGTGACGGCACCGCGCCCGATCAGCGAAGCGATATCGAGTGCAGGTGGCGTCAGGTGGGATGGCATCGATGACAGCTATATGCTGAAAGCCATGCCCGGCGCGTTTGCCTGCGGTGAGATGCTGGACTGGGAAGCGCCAACTGGCGGATACCTGCTAACGGCCTGTTTCGCCACCGGAAAAGCTGCCGCGCGGGGTGTCGTTTCGTGGTTAAACCGTAACGGTCACTGACATAATTGTTATGCCCCTTGCATAGTCAGCGAAAACACGCTTGATAAGTGCGTTCGAATAGACCGCATGGTACTGTTTCTGTTATGGTTTACGGCACGATGCCTGTCGCTAGGTCTTTTTCTTTTGGTGAATTCGCATGACTGATATGGATGTTTCTGCCAATTGGCCAATCGGCGGTGGAGAGGCGGGCGCGCTCGTTCGCGCATTTGACTGGTCCAAGACCTCGCTGGGTCCGATTTCGAACTGGTCATCCATCCTGCGTCTAAAGGTCAATTCCGTCGTCAACTCTCCGATCCCGCAGGTCCTCATGTGGGGGCCGGATCATGTGATGATCTACAATGACGGCTATATAGAAATAGCCGGGAATTATCATCCTCGCGCACTGGGCGATACGGTGCCCGGAATCTGGCCGGAAATCTGGGACTGGAACCAGAAGATACTTGAGGCAGGTTTTCGCGGAGAGGTTCAGTCGTTCCGGGATCAAACCCTGGTTCTGCACCGCAATGGCACCCCGGAAGATGTAATATTCGATCTCTTCTATACGCCGATCCATAATGATGAAGGCGTGGTGGAAGGCGTGCTCTGCACCGTTCTGGAAAATACGGAAAAGGTGAAAACCGTTCAGGCTCTTGCCGCAAGCCGGGAAGAGCTGAGCCGCCTGACGGCGGCGCTGCCCATTCTCGTTGGCTTCATCGACCGGGATTACGTCTACCGGTTCGCCAATCAGGGATATCTCGAATGGTTCGGCATGGCCCCGGGGGATGTTCTCGGACGGCGCGTTGTCGAAGTGGTGGGCGAGCAGTTTTATCAGGAGCGCCTGCCTTTCATCGAAAAAGCCATGGCGGGCGAAGAGGTCGTCAGCGATACGCGTATCAGACGTGCGGATGGCACGGTCCATGCGGCGGAAATTCGTTATGTTCCGCGCCGCGATGCCAGCGGTGAGGTCGACGGTAGCTATATTCTCATCATCGATATTGAAAAACGGAAGCAGGCCGAAGAGGGTCTCATCGTCAGCAATAATCGCTTCCGTGCGGCAGTCGAAGCCGTTCATGGCGTGTTGTGGACCAACAGCCCGGATGGCCGGATGATGGGCGAGCAGCCCGCCTGGTCGCATCTGACGGGGCAATCTCAGGATCAATATCAGGGTTTCGGCTGGTCCGAAGCCGTTCATCCCGCAGATCGCGAAGGCTCCATCGATAGCTGGAACCGCGCCGTTGCCGCAAAGGCGACCTATGTTTGGGAACATCGCGTGCGTAGGCGCGATGGCGTTTACCGCACCTTCGCGATCCGTGCCGTGCCGATTCTGGATGCTTCAGGTTCCATCATCGAGTGGGTTGGCATCCATACCGATATTACAGAGCAGCGAACTGCCGAAGCATCGCTCAAGGAACATGCGGCCAATCTGGAACGTGAAATCCGGCATAGAATCCGTGCCGAAGAGCAGTTGCGCCAGCTGAACGAAAGCCTTGAGGCGCGTGTCGAAAAGGAAATTGTCGAGCGCCGCCAGACGGAGCTTGCATTGCAGCAGGCGCAGAAAATGGAAGCCATCGGCCAGCTTACCGGCGGCGTTGCGCATGACTTCAACAACCTGCTTCAGGTCATCGCCGGAAATCTCCAGCTTCTCTCCAAGGATGTCGCGGGTAACGAGCGGGCAGAGCGCCGCGTGGGCAATGCACTGGCAGGTGTTACCCGTGGTGCCAAGCTTGCGAGCCAGCTTCTGGCATTCGGTCGCCGCCAGGCGCTGGAGCCGCGCGTCATCAATGTCGGGCGGTTCGTGGCAGGCATGGACGATCTTCTGCGGCGCTCGATCGGCGAGGCCGTAGAGGTCGAGGTCATCACCGCGGGCGGGCTGTGGAACACCTATGCCGACCCGACGCAGGTGGAAAATGCGCTGCTCAACCTTGCCATCAATGCGCGCGATGCAATGGAAGGCTCCGGCAAGCTGACCATCGAAGTCGGCAACGCTTCTCTGGATATGGACTACGCCCGCACCCATGCGGAAGTGGAGCCGGGGCAATATGTGATGCTGGCGGTCTCCGATACCGGTTCCGGCATGCGGCCCGAAATTCTGGACCGTGTTTTCGAGCCCTTCTTTTCCACCAAACCGGAAGGCAAGGGTACGGGGCTTGGCCTGTCCATGGTTTATGGCTTCGTCAAGCAGTCCGGCGGGCACGTCAAGATTTACTCGGAACTCGGCCAAGGCACGACGGTCAAGATTTACCTGCCGCGCTCCATGGCCGATGAAGATCGCGAAATCGTCATCCATAGTGGTCCGGTTGTCGGTGGCAGCGAAACCGTTCTCGTCGTGGAAGACGATGATGAGGTGCGCAGCACCGTTGTCGAAATCCTGTCCGATCTCGGCTATCGCGTGCTGACGGCGCGCGATGCGCAGGCCGGTCTGACGGTGGCCGAAAGCGGTATCCCAATCGATGTGATTTTCACCGACGTCGTTATGCCGGGTCCGCTCAAGAGCAGCGAAATGGCCCGCCGCGCCAAGGAAAGGCTGCCGCATCTGGCAATTCTTTTCACCTCCGGCTACACCGAAAATTCCATCGTTCACGGCGGCAAGCTGGATGCGGGCGTAGAGCTTCTATCGAAGCCTTATACGCGCGAAGCGCTGGCCAGACGCCTGCGCCACGTCATCGCCAACCAGAAGCAGCGTGCCGAATCCGGTCGGGACCGGACGTCCGAGACCGGCTCCGTCAGCGACGCAATCTCGAAGATGCGAAGCCGGAATTCGGTGCGGGTGATGCTGGTGGAGGATGATGAACTCATCCGCATGAACACCACCGATATCCTGATCGACAGCGGCCACTCCGTCGTCGAAGCCGCCAACGCCACGCAGGCGATAGACCTTCTGGACCGCGAAGAGGTCGATGTTCTGGTGACCGATCTGGGATTGCCGGATATGAGCGGCGCGGATCTGGCCGTACTGATCAAGCAGCGCAGACCGGAAATCGGCGTGGTGTTTGCAACGGGCGACAACTTCCTGCCGAAGAACGCCCCGGCGGGCGCGGTACTGCTCTGCAAGCCCTATAATGAAAGCGACGTGCGCTTCGCCATCGAGCAGGCAACGAGTGGGGCTGAGTAGGTCGCGTAACCGCGACCGTCTTCCTCGGCCTTGTGCCGAGGATATACTCACGTCAATAAAATCAATAGCTTTGCATATCCCCGGACAAGCCCACCGCTGTCCGGTTAAATGTGCGGATGCGCGGCAAGGTTTTGAACGCATTGCAGTTCCATTCTTCAAATCCGGTTGGGACAAGCTTTGACGGCGTTTGCTGCGGGGTGGCGAGGTGCAACCCCACTTCCGTCATCCCGGACTTGATCCGGGATCCAGCCAGACCAAGTCTTTGGTCTGAAAGACTCTTTTGACGCGCAGACGCACGTCTGCTGGACCCCGCATCAAGTGCGGGGTGACGGGTGGGGGAGCTGTTCTCGTTCCAAATTACCCACCCAGTTTAAACCGGACAGCAGCGGGACAAGCATGAGGATGACGGCGCAAGGAGATGTCTCGAAACACAACGATGCATCAGTACCCCTGCTTCATATCCACCGTCTTCGGTAGCGCGCCTTCATTACGCCAGTTACGGACATTCTCCGCAACGATGGCGGCGGATGTCTTTCGATTTGTCGGCGCGGAAATATGGGGAAGTACCGTGACCTTCGGGTGGGCCCAGAACGGAGATTGGGCATCCAGCGGCTCGCGTTCGAAAACATCCAGAACGGCATGCGATACCTGTCCGCTATCCAGTGCTGACAAGAGATCATCGGCAACCACGACAGCGCCGCGGGCGAAGTTGATCAGTGCTGCGCCTGGCTTCATCGTGGCAAGACGGGACGCGTTGATCAGACCACGGGTCTCGGCGGTTAGCGGCACGAGGCAGACGACGATGTCGCTTTTCGACAGAAGCTCACCAAGCCCTTGCTCTCCAGACAAGGTGGTCACGCCGTCGAGAGCTTTTGCGGAGCGGCTCCAGCCAAGCACGTTGAAACCTGCCTGAACCAGCCGTGTAGCGGATGCGGTGCCAAGGGTGCCGATGCCGATCAGGCCCACGGTGACGTCTCTGGGGTGGCGATAGTCCAGTTCCTTCCAGACCCTGTTCTTCTGCTGCTCACGGTAGGCAGGCATGTCCCGATGAAGGTAATAGGTCCAGGCAAGAACGGCTTCCGCCATCACGCGCGTCAGTTCGGGATCGGTCAGGCGCACGATGGGCGGTGCGGCAGGACCGAGTTCCGCGACAAGACGTTCCACGCCTGCCCACAGGCTGTGAATCCATTTCAGATTGGCAAGTTTTGCAATGTCCGACGGGTCGGGATTGGCGACGATGGCGATCTCCGTTGCCAGCTGCTGTTTACCGGTCATCGCCCGAACGGAGATAATAGTCTCGTCAGGCATCGCAGCCGAAAGAACATCGATCCATTCCGCCTCATTGGCATCGGACGAGCGGGAAACGAAAGCGATGGGGGAGGGCATGAGCATCATCCTGTGCGATATCGATTGAGTCGATATCAAGTCGGAAAACGGTGTTGAAATCTACCCTGCCGACCAAAAGAAATGCCCGCACGAAGCGGGCATCTCAACGACTCAAACCGTTTCCGGCGCTGGCTTTTTCGCATCGCCATAGTAAGCGCCGAACTGCTCGTGATAATGTTCCGAACCGCCCGGATCGGCGTAGCGCTGAAGCTCCGTCATATCGGTCTTGTTCAGCACGATGCCGAGCGTTTTGCGGGCAATTTCCGGCTCATGGTTCATCAGGTTCTGAACCATCTGGATCGGCGTCTTGCCCCATTCGGTCACGAAGACGAAGCCATCCACCTGCGAAGCAAAGGCCTTGGCATCGATGACCGGCACTACCGGCGCAAGGTCGACGATGATGTAATCGCAGGCCTCACGCGCGGAATCCATGAACTTGCGCATACCGGAGGAAGCGAGCAGTTCGCTGGAATGGGCGAACTGGTTGCTGGTCGAAACCGGCAGAATGCCCATCTTCGTGCGACTGTCTACCTTCACGGCCTTGGTCCACGGAACCTCGTCCAGCACCACTTCCACAAGACCAGCGGACTGGCGCGTGGTCAGCATGCGGCTGAGGCCCGGGTTGCGAATATCCGCATCCACGACGAGCGTGCGCTTGCCGGTGGTTGCGATCAGGCCCGCGAGATTCAGCGCAACAACGGACTTGCCTTCATTCGGCAGGCACGAGATCACACCGATAACGCGGCACTGGCGATCCTGCACGACGACGTCTGCCGTCAGTTTTACATTGCGCAACGTCTCGGTGAAGCTGGAGCGCGGACTATCCACCGCAAGCCGCAGCATCTTCTGGAACGAGACCTGACCATTATCCTCGATATTCGTGTCGGGTATGTCAGGCGTCGCAGCGCCGGTCTCCGACTTTCCGTTCTCGACACCTTTTTCCCCGATGAAGGGGAGATAGCCGAGGAAGCGCATGCGCAGATTGTCACGCACATCGTTGCCGGTGTGGAAGTAACGGTCGCGGAACTCCAGAACTGCGGCAAGACCGCCACCCAGCATCAGGCCAAGCACGACGGAAAGCGCCATGGTCATGGTCTTCTTCGGGCTGGAAGGCGAAGTCGGCAGGCCGGCCTCCGAGATGATACGAGCCTTGGCAATCGGGAAGGACTGCTTCTGCGAGGCCTCCTCGAAACGACCGAGATAGGATTCGTAGAGCGTCTTCAGGGCTGCGGCCTGCTGTTCCAGCTCACGCAGCTTCACCATCGTCATGTTTGCTTCGGAATTTCGGCCTGCAACGCGGTCGATGTTTTCACGCAGCGACTGAACTCGCGACTGCGTTACATCGAACTCGTTCTTGAAGCTGCCCGTCAGCTGCTGAAGCTCCTGATAGATCTGGCGCGCCACATCCTTCTTTTCGCTTTCCAGCGCAACGGCCTGAGGATGATCGTTTCCGAACTGCTGCACGACACCGCGTTCGCGATCCGAGATCGTGATATAGCGCTTGCGCAGGTCCTGGATCACGGTGTTATCCGTGTCGCGGGCAGAAACGACGGCGTTGTTGACGGCGTTGTCCGGGCCCTGATCGATGATGGACTTATACTGCGTATAACGCGCCTGTGCCGTTGCAGCATCGGCCTGTGCGGCAATGAGCTGACCGTTCAAATCCGCCAGCTGGCCTTCCGACATCAACTCGCCTCGGGAGGACACGATGTTGTTTTCGGACTTGTACTTTTCAACGGCAAGCGAAGCTGCCTGCGAGCGCTGGTTCAGATCGGTCAAACGTTCCTGAAGCCAAACCGATGCGCGTTCCGATGCCTCGAAGTTCGCGTTCAGCTGTTCGGTGAGGTAGGAATTCGCGTAGGTCTTGGCGATATTGGTGGCGAGCTGCCGGTCTGTCGAGCGAATGGAAATCGCAAGAACGGAGCTTCGCCCAACGCGCTCGACTGTCAGCGCCTGCTGGATGACAGCGGCTGCCTTTTCGCGCTTGCCGTTGCGAATTGCGTCTTCCGAGGCGGGAGGAGCACTCGGCGTCAGCAGATCGACAACGCCCTTGATCGAGGATTTGACCAGATCCATCGGCGTCATGGGCGGATTGACGATGGTATCGTTCTCGTCAAGCTTCGCCTTGTCCACGACGTTCAGCGCCATTTCCTTGGATTTCAAGATTTCGACCGCACTTGCAATGCGGTTGTCGATAACCTGAGCGGCTGGAATAGGGCTTTCCTCTTCCGCATAGCGGGAAAGGCTGTCGTCCAGAAGAACCTGCGTCATGGCGGTGTAAACGGGGGTGGCGAGGACGAGATAAAGTCCTGCCAGAACCATGGTTGCAATGACGCATGCCCCGATGACATTGGCGCGGCGCACCACGGCGGCCCACAGGCGGTCGAGGTCGATGAACGTATCGGAATCCTTGCCGGAATCCGAGAAATTTGCATTCGATCTAAAGGTCTTTTGGTGCATGGACCACCTTGTGATTTTTAAACGGCGCGCGGGAAGGCAGCTTCTCCTGCCTTCCCGCCTCCCGCAGTTTCTAGTTTCAGGCCGCCTTTACGCGGCTTTCATGGTTCAGAACCAGTTCCTTGATGGAGCTCAGAACTTGAGATTCCATGTCGGAACGCATCAGTGCGAATGCGACGTTGGCTGCGATGAAACCCTGCTTACTGCCGCAGTCGAAGGTGCGGCCAGTGTATTTCTGAGCGTGGAAGGGTTGGGTCTCAGCCAATCGCTTCATCCCGTCGGTCAATTGAATTTCATTGCCTGCGCCACGCTCCTGCTTTGCAAGAATATCGAAGATTTCAGGCTGCAGAATATAGCGGCCATTCAGGTAATAATTGGACGGGGCCTTGGAAGGTTCCGGCTTTTCCACCATTTCGGTCACTTGGAAGCCATGGCTGACGCGATTGCCAACACCGACGACGCCGTAGGAAGACGTTTCTTCCGGCAGGCATTCCTCGACACCGAGAATGTTGCCGCCCACCTCATCGTAGAGTTCCATCAGACCGGCAATGCAGCCGCGCGCGCCATAGGAAACCATATCCGGCAGAAGCAGAGCGAAAGGCTCCTTGCCCACCAGTTCACGCGCGCACCAGACGGCATGGCCAAGACCGAGCGGCACCTGCTGGCGGGTGTAGCTGACGGTGCCAGCGACGGGCAGCATCTTTTCCAGCTGAAGAACCTGAACGGTCTTGCCGGATTTTGTGAGTGTGTTGACGAGTTCCGGTGCGCTGTCGAAGTAATCTTCGATAGCGGTCTTGTTGCGGCTGGTGACGAAAATGATGTGCTCGATCCCGGCCTGCATCGCTTCATCCACGGCATATTGCACCACGGGGCGATCCACGATCGTCAGCATTTCCTTCGGCATGGCCTTGGTTGCAGGCAGGAAGCGCGTTCCGTTACCGGCAACAGGAATAACAGCTTTTCGAACAGTATTATTTAGGTCCATGGCATTCTCCTTGATTGAAATTCAGAAATCCAGCTGCACTGAAATTCACGAAGTCTGTCGTTTCACCTGTGAGGGCAGTTGAGACGGGAAAATCATTTCCCGCAGTTTCTTCAGCCGTACTGCAATCGGCATAGTGAGATGTCGCATTGCGCGTGGGTTTTTGAGTGCGACATGGATTATACCGGTTGGTGATCGGCGTTTGATGCTGTCGACGAGGATGAGGAAGTGGCGGGCTTCGATGAGGCTGCGGGTGCGGGCCTTTTGGGCGTCCATGGCGGCGGGCAGGAGGGTGAACTCGGCGAGGAAATCGCGGTCCGCCGCAATCATCGCATCGACATGGCGCAGTTCCAGAATGCGCGAGATGGAGCCTTCGCGGATGTTGTAGACATAGCCCGGTGTCGGCTCGATGGCGCAGAGGCCGCCTTTGGCCAGAGCGGAGGCGAGCAGCAGGTAATCCTCGCCGATCCGCAGATCGGGGCGGAACCGGAGGCCGTTTTCATTGAGGAAGTCACGCCGGAACATCGGCTTCATGTAGCCGTAATTGAAGGTGGAC
>JAAIGF010300614.1_pt1 | contig 10432 bp, 9 predicted proteins | sample 6487441 | NCBI WGS metagenome assembly JAAIGF01 (sample SAMN13974129, study PRJNA590717) | phyllosphere metagenome | biome: pepper field; feature: multiple bacterial spot infested pepper fields; material: pepper leaves; isolation source: leaves from pepper fields | host: Capsicum annuum ...
ACCAGCGGGTCGAGGAATGGCTTGAACGGTTGGGTGACCATCGCCTGCAACGGGTAGGTGTGGATCGGCGCCTTGATCTTCAGTTTGTTCATCAGCAGCGAGCTGGTGCCCGCCACCGCCTGCACCACGCAGCCGCAGCGGATGGTGCCGCGGTTGGTCTTCACGGCGCGGATGCGGCCACCCTCGACGACGAAGTCCTGCACTTCGGTCAGTTGGTGGATTTCCACGCCGCGTTTGGCCGCCTGCTTGGCATAACCCCAGGCCACGGCATCGTGGCGGGCGGTGCCGCCGTCGATGCCGATGCCATCCTCGTCGGACTGGCCCGGCACCACGGTGTAGCTGAAAGCCAGCTGGTCCGATTTGCCGATTTCCGGCCATTTCGTGGAAATGCTGCGCCGTATCGTGCAGCTGTCGCAGGTCGGCGGCTCTTCTGCCTCGGCCAACGCTCCTGCCGCGGCACTCCCGCCTTACCGCGTTCTGACCGCCACCGGCTCGCTTTCGCCAGAAATCGGCACCGCCCGCCCGCTGGAAGCACGCCCGGGCCAGAACCCGCTCGCCAGCTTCGATAACCCGCCCGGCCTTTACGGCACGGAATCCGGTTTCGTCGCGCTCAACCTGCTGCCGCCCGGCGCTACGCTACGCCCCATGGATACCGCGCTGGCAGGCACAGCGGTCGCCACGGAAGGCCTCGTCGGCGAAGCGGCAAAGTCGCTGCGCCCTGCCCTCTTCATCGCAGCTTTGCTCATGCTCTTTGCCGATAGCCTCATCATGCTCTTCATGAACGGCGTCTTCTCACGTCTGCCCCGCGCCCGCTCGTCTGCCGCCGCCATCCTCATCGCAGTCGCCAGCGCCTTCGCGCTGATGACGCCCAACCCCGTGCAAGCGGATGACACAAAGCCGGGCGACGAGGCCATTCTCAACAGCCTCGACACCACCCACCTCGCCTATGTCCGCACCGGCGAGGACGATGTCGACCGCATTTCCCAGCAGGGCCTGCAGGGCCTGACCGAGTTCCTCACATGGCGCACCACGCTGGAACCCGGCGCGCCGGTTGGGCTCGATATTTCCAAGGACGAGCTGTCCTTCTATCCCATTATCTACTGGCCGATTTCCGCCACGGCCCCCATGCCCTCGACAGCGGCCATCTCCCGCATCGATGCCTACATGCGCGCGGGCGGAACCGTGCTGTTCGATACGCGCGACCAGTTCTCCTCCCTTGAAAGCGGCAGTACCAGCGCCAATGGCCAGCGCCTTCAGGAAATTCTCGCCAATGTCGATATTCCGCCGCTGGAACCCGTTCCGCAGGACCACGTCGTCACGCGCTCCTTCTACCTCCTGAACAACTTCCCCGGTCGCTATAATGGCAGCCCGCTCTGGGTGGAATCGCGACAGGATGCCGCCCGCTCAACCTCCGGCGTGTCGTCGCAGGGCGATGGCGTCTCGCCCATCATCATCACCGGCAATGACTTTGCCGGTGCATGGGCCATCGATGACAATGGCGCGCCCGTGCTGCCCACCGTTCCGCCGGATGAGGTGCAGCGCGAACACGCCTTCCGCTCCGGCGTCAACATCATGATGTATATGCTGACCGGAAATTATAAGGCCGATCAGGTGCACGTGCCCGATATCCTCCAGAGATTGGGGCAGTAACGCATGAACCTCACCTTCGCGCCCTTCCTTCCTTGGACCGTCCTCGCAGTTCTCGCCGCCGCAGCCCTCATCCTCGCCGTCATCGGCCTGCTACGCGGCGTTCGCGGTGCGTGGTTGCGCGGGCTGGCGCTGGCCGCCCTGCTGCTCGCCATCGCAAACCCGCTGCTGACGAATGAAGAGCGCGAGCCACTCTCGACCATCGTCCCGGTCATCGTGGACCGCTCGCAAAGTCAGGACGTACAGCAACGTCATGAGCAGACCGATCAGGCACTGGCAACGCTGCGCGAACGCCTCGCCCGCTTCCCTCGAATCGAACCGCGCGTCGTGGAAGTGGAGAACGATCCGAATAGCGATTCCCCCGCCACCAACCTCTTCTCCAACCTTGCCGCAGCCGTCTCGGATGTTTCGCCCTCACGCGTCGGCGGCGCGATTTTCCTCAGCGACGGCCAGATCCACGATATTCCCAACGCCACGCCAAATATCGAACAGACCCTCGGCTTCAAAGCCCCTGTGCACGGCCTCATAACAGGCCGCGCCGATGAGTTCGATCGTCGCATCGAAGTGGTCCGCGCCCCCCGCTTCGGCATCGTCAATGAAGAACAGCAGCTGACGCTACGCGTCTTCGATGAGGGCCGCACGCAGAGCGGATCGGCCAACGTCACCGTCAAGATGAACGGTCAGGAAATTGCCAATCTGCAAGCCGTGCCGGGCCGCCCCATTCCCTTCAGTTTCAAGGTGCCACGCGGTGGCAACAACGTGATGGAATTTTCCGTGGCGGAGCTTCCGGGAGAAGTCACCACCGCCAACAACCGCGCCGTTCACGTCATCGAAGGCATCCGCCAGAACCTGCGCGTACTGCTGGTTTCCGGCGAGCCTCATGCCGGTGAACGCGCATGGCGCAACCTGCTGAAGTCGGACACCTCGGTCGATCTGGTGCACTTCACCATTCTGCGCCCGCCGGAAAAGCAGGATGGCACGCCGATCAACGAGTTGTCGCTGATCGCCTTCCCCACGCGCGAACTCTTCGTTGAAAAAATCAATGATTTCGACCTGATCATCTTCGACCGCTACCAGCATCGTGGCGTGCTGCCGATCCTCTATTACGATTACATCGCCCAATATGTCGAAAAAGGCGGCGCGCTTTTGATTGCCGCTGGCCCCGAACATGCGGGCCAGGACTCCATTGCCATGACCCCGCTCGCCTCCGTCCTGCCAGCGCAGCCAACCGGCCAGATGAACCAGGCGCCCTTCTACCCGCGCCTTTCGGATGCCGGAAAGAAGCATCCCGTCACGCGCGGGCTGGAAGGCTCCGGCGATGAACCGCCCCATTGGGGCCGCTGGTTCCGCACCGTCGGCGTGGAACAGCCGCAGGGGCAAACGGTCATGCTTGGGGCGGGCCAAGACCCGTTGCTGGTGCTGAACCGACAGGGCGAAGGCCGCGTCGCCATGCTGCTTTCCGATCAGGGCTGGCTCTGGGCACGCGGCTTCGAAGGCGGCGGCCCGCATGTCGCGCTCTATCGCCGCATAGCCCACTGGCTGATGAAGGAACCGGAGCTGGAAGAAGAAGCACTCACAGCGCGCGCCAATGGCCGCATGCTGGAAGTAACCCGCCAGACTATCGGCGACAACCCCGGCAACGCCACGGTGAAATTCCCCTCCGGCAAGACGGAGACCATGAATTTCACCCAGACCGAACCCGGCCTCTACAAGATAGAGCGCCGCATGGACGAAACTGGCCTGTACGAAATCGCCAATGGCGAATTCACCACGCTGGTCCATGTCGGCGCGGTCGATGCGCCGGAATTCAAGGCGATGATCTCCACGACGGATACGCTCAAACCCGTGACCGACGCGACGCGCGGCAGCATCCACCGCGTGGTCAACGACAATGGCAGTGTCGTGCTGCCGGATATTCTGCCCGTTCGCGGCGATGTCCGCGTGGCCGATAATGACCGCATGCTCATCCGCCTCACCGATGAAACCGTCCTGAAAGGCGTCAACACCCTGCCACTCTTCGCCGGTTTCGCAGGCCTCGCCGCCCTGCTGCTCGCCTTCTCCGCGCTCTGGTGGCGCGAGGGTCGCTGATCATGCACTATGAGATCGAGTTGAACGACGGCGCAAATGAAGACGCCAAAGCCGCCATTCTCGGCGCGCTGAAAAGCTACAACATCAACCGCTTCGGCCCCGCCGAATGGAAAGACCTCATCATCGCCCTCAAGGATGCCGACGGAAATGTCATCGGCGGCCTTGCCGGTTACACCGCTCGACGCTGGCTTTACACCGCCCTACTCTTCATCCCCGAAGACCTACGCGGCAAAGGCCTCGGCCCAAAACTGCTCGGCATGGCGGAAGACGAAGCCCGCAAGCGCGGCTGCAAAGGTGCCTATATCGACACCATGAACCCGGAGGCGCTCTTACTTTATCAACGATGCGGCTACACCATCTTCGGCCAAATCGAAGATTATGGCGACGGCATCGCAATGACCTATTTGAAGAAATTGCTCATTTAAGATTGTTTTTCAGCGAGGCTCCAAAATGACCCAAGCCGAGATTGCCGCAGCAGACAAGGTGAAGGCCGATATAGCGGCTGGCCGCGATGAACTTGTTCCGTCTGAAATCGTGGAACGTCTCATCTCCGGCGAAAACCCGGTGAAGGTTTGGCGCTCTCATCGTGGTCTATCGGCAAAAGCCCTCGCCACCGAAGCCGGGATCAGCGCCCCTTACCTCTCGGAAATAGAGGGTGGCAAGAAAGAAGGTAGTCTTTCCGTCATGAAAAAGATCGCCGAAGTCTTGGATGTCGACCTCGACGATCTCGCGTAACGCAATTTAGGACAACGCCACCTGCCGCGTCTCGGCATTGATCATACTCGCCGCAATCGCCGCGATCACCAGCAGACCGGCAAAAATTCCCACCGCGAAGCCAAAGCCCTGCGCGATGGCATAACCCAGCAGCGATGGCGCCAGCAGGCCGCCGAGGCGGGCCATGGCACCCGCTGCACCCATCCCGGTTGCGCGGGATTCGGTGGGGTAGAGCTCTGGTGTGTAGGCATAAAGCGCGCCCCATGTGCCGAGCAATGCAAAGCTCATCAGCAGCAGCGAGGTTGCAATAAGCGCACCGCTGCCAGCCAGCGTGAAGAGCAGGCATCCCAAAGCGGAAAGCAGGCAGAAACCGACGAGCGTCGGTTTACGCCCCCATTTTTCCACGCCGTAAGCGGCAAGCGCATAGCCCGGAATCTGCGCAAGGGCCACGAGGACGAGGAAACCATAACCGCGCACGAAGCCGAAACCATCGCCCGCGAGCTTTGCTGGCATCCACGTGAAGACGCCGTAATAAGAGACGGAAACGAGGAACCAGATCGCCAGAATCATGATGCTGCGCTGGCGCAACGCGGGTGAGAATATGCCCTGCCCCTTGGCTCCATTGGCATTGGCAAGCCCGGTTTTCGCATCCAGCGTGGCCCGGCCATTTACGCGCAGCATGGTGTTCACCACCACCTTGGCCTCATCCGAGCGTCCATTCTTCAAAAGATAAAGTGGCGATTCCGGCACCATGAAACGCAGGCCGATACCGATCAGCGCCGGAAAAGCGGTGACGGCGAAAATGTAGCGCCACGCATCCTGCACGCCGGAAAGGCTTGCACCCCAGGCCGCAAGTGCCACCACCAGTGTTCCCACGGCCCAGAAGCCTTCGAGAATGACGAGCCAGCGACCGCGGTTCTTTGCAGGCAGAAACTCCGCCATCATCGCATAATCCACCGGCAGCGTGCCGCCCACGGCAGCGCCGGTCAAAAAGCGAAGCACGAGCAGAATTCCAAAGCTCGGCGCGAAGATAGACAGCACGCCGAATACCGCATCGCAGGCAACGGTCACGATCAACACGCGCCGACGCCCGTAGCGGTCCGCAAGACGCCCGAAACCAGCGGCTCCTAAAAGCATGCCGAAGAAAAAGGCCGTACCCGTCTGCAAGGCCTGCGGCACCGTCAACCCGAAGGTGGCGGCAATGGAGGCGGCGGTGAAGCCGACAGCCAGAACCTGCATCGCATCCGCCGCCCAGACTAGACCGAAAATTCCCATCAACCGTCGCTGATAGGCACCCGCACCTGCGCGATCCAGCGCATCGTTCATTGTGATTGCAGTCATTCTCGCTCCCCTTGAGAAATCAACCTGTGCCACTGCTGCGGCACAAGTGCTAGGAGCCTTGAGAGGATGCTGTCAAGCCTTGTTTACAAGGCTTTTGTCAGCTGGCTGCCAGTAAAATCGGTTCAAAAGCGATTTCCTGCGTGTCGCCAACAGATAAAGCGATGTCGCACTGACGCCATCCAATCACGCCCTTCAACCGGGCATGCACATCCTCACCCAAGGGAACAACGAGAACGCGATTCATATCAACCGGGCCGGGAAAATCCAGCGCGCCATAAGCAACCTTCTCGAAGCCGAGCGGCATATAATAGGGCGGATCGCCAATCAGGATCACCGCTTCGGAGCCCTTGCGCTTTGCAGCCGCAATCGCAATCCGCACCAGTTCCCGCCCAATGCCCATATTCTTGTGGGAAGGCCGCACGGCCAGCGGCCCCAGCATATGGCCCTTCACGCCACCCGCCAGAACCGGCGTCATCCGTACCGAAGCAATCGTCTCGCCATCATCGGCACAGATGTAGGAAAGCGCACGGTCATGGGGCCCCTGCTCGCGAATGCGCGCTGCGGCACGCGTATGCCGACCGGGGCCAAAAGCTTCTTCGTTGATGAGTTCGATAACGGCGTCATGCGACGCGTCTTCGGTAAGGTAGACAAGTTCGTGCTTGGACATGAGGAGACCGGAACGTTGGATACGGACATGACGATATGCGACGGTGCACCTGACATTGCCTGACAGGGCTTATAAGAGCGTCAGCGTCGTCGGAGCGTCCGTGGTGCGGTCATAGATCAGAATTTCCTCAGAATTGTGAAAATCGCAAATATCAGGAAAATCCTGAACCGTAAAGAACAAAACGTCCCTCCGCAGCATTCACGAACGAAGAACGCATTGTTCATCAATGGCAGGGTTCGCTTTAGCAAAGCCCTGCCCTAGATTGAGCAAGGAACATTAAGGAGATGGCGGATGGGTATGCTGGTTGAAGGCGTTTGGAAGGATGTTTGGTACGATACAAAGGAGACCAAAGGTCACTTCAAACGCAGCGCCTCCCAGTTTCGCAACTGGGTGACTGCGGATGGCGAGCCCGGCCCCTCCGGCAATGGCGACTTCAAGGCAGAGAAAGACCGCTACCATCTATACGTTTCACTCGCCTGCCCATGGGCGCACCGCACGCTGATCTTCCGCAAGCTGAAAAAGCTGGATGACCTTATTTCCGTATCGGTAGTCGATCCGCTGATGCTGGAAAACGGCTGGGAGTTCAGACCGGAAGAGGAACGCACACCGGGCGCGACGGAAGACCACCTGTTCGGCTCCTCCGCTCTCTGGCAGGTCTATACCAAGGCGGACCCGAAATATTCAGGCCGCGTGACCGTGCCCGTGCTGTGGGACAAAAAGCAGAACACCATCGTCTCCAATGAATCGGCGGAAATCATCCGCATGTTCAACAGCGCCTTCAATGGTTTAACGGGATCGGAAACGGATTACTACCCGGACCCACGCCGCACCGAAATCGACAAGCTCAACGACCTGATCTACGACACGGTCAATAACGGCGTCTACAAGGCGGGCTTTGCAACGACGCAGGAAGCCTATCAGGAAAACGCGATCAAGGTCTTCGAAACGCTGGATATTCTGGAAGAACGCCTCGAAAAACAGCGCTTCCTTCTGGGCGCTGAACAGACGGAAGCCGACTGGCGGCTATTCACCACGCTCGTCCGTTTCGATCCGGTCTATGTTGGCCACTTCAAATGCAACATCCGCCGCATTCACGATTACCCCAACCTGACCGGCTATCTGCGAGATCTCTTCCAGACGCCCGGCGTGCCGGAGACGGTGGATATGCGCCACATCAAGGAGCATTATTACCGCAGCCACAAGACCATCAATCCCACCGGCATCGTTCCGGTCGGGCCGGAGCTTGAGCTGGAAAAGGCGCATGACCGCGCACGGCTTGGTTGATACCCGATCCTACCAGTAATCGTCGGGCGGAACCTCGCCCGCCAGTTCCGCCAGCCGCCTGCGTGTGGCACCGGTCGTGCCTTCCGGCAGGGCATCGAGCGCGAAAAATCCGCTTTCGCTGATTTCGCGGTCGGGCGCTTTGACCGCCGTCTGCCGCACGTCCAGACGATAGAACAGCACATGGTCGCGGTCGCTGGTGCGATTATTGAAATAGACGTGGAAGAGTTTCGGCGTAGATGTCGCAACGAGATTGCCCTCTTCCCGAATTTCTTTGTGCAGCGCCTGAAGCCCGGTTTCCTGCCGCTCCACCCCGCCGCCCGGCATATGCCAGCCGGGAACGTAAGTATGGCGCACCAGAAAGACCCTGCCCGCCTCATCGAAACAGGCCGCCCGCACCCCAAGCGTCATGCCCCTTCGCATGAAGAAGAACAGGTGCAGAATACGTTTTGCGACTTTCGCAAATATCCGCCGGAACCCTTGGCCCCATTCACTGTTTTCACCCAATGCTCAACTCTCCTTTATCCCATTGAAAAATCGGGGTTTCGCATTGGACGCTCACTGCATGATACGTTATGGCTGGACGCATGTTTAAGCTCGCACATATATCCGATATCCATCTTGGCCCGCTACCGAAGCTCACCTTCCGCGAGCTCGCATCGAAACGCATCACCGGCTTTGTGAACTGGCGGCTCAATCGCCGCAAGCATCTTTTCACCGATACACTAGAAAAGCTGCTGGACGATATGGAAAGCAAGGTGCCTGACCACACCGCCATCACCGGCGATCTCGTCAATCTGGCCACCGGCATCGAAATCCGCGCCGCCGCCGACTGGCTGGAAGAGGTTGGCGACCCGCTGAAAGTGTCGGTCGTCCCCGGCAATCACGACGCCTATGTGCCGGGCGCTCACGACAAGGCCATGGCTGCCTGGTACACTTACGTGCGCGGCGATGGTGACGAAGATCAGTGGGACGAAGACCGGAAGATTTTCCCTTATATGCGGGTTCGTGGCCCCGTGGCGCTGATCGGCTGCTCCACATCCATCGCAACGCCGCCCTTTTCCGCCACCGGCTATTTCGGCCGCCGTCAGGCCCGCGCCACCGCAGACCTGTTGAAGAAAGCGGGTGAACAGGGTCTGTTCCGCGTCGTCATGATCCACCACCCCCCGATCCGCGGCGCAGCCGCCACCCACAAACGCATGATCGGCATCCGCCGCTTCGCCGCAGCCATGGGCACGGGCGGCGCGGAACTCGTGCTGCACGGCCACACGCACCTGAACACAGTCTATTGGCTAAACACCCATCGCGGCCAAGACCACATCCCCGTCGTCGGCATAGCCTCTGCCAGCCAGGGGCCCGGCGGCGCAAAACCCCGAGCCGGCTACAACCTCTTCCACATCTCCGGCAGCCCCGGCAGCTGGAACGTAACCTGCGAACGCTTCAGCCTGAACGAAAAGGCCACCGGCATGGAGCTGGAAGACGTGCGGGTTTTCTATGACAATGGTAGGCCGCTGGGTTTCGGCAATCCTGTGGAGCAGGCGCCGGAGGAGTGACTGGAGGCCCAACAACCGGGTCCTGACAGTATCACTCCGTCATCCTCGGCCCTGTGCCGAGGATCTGCTGACGCTGCACAAAATTCCAAGTAGCAGATGCTCGGGACAGGCCCGAGCATGACGATCAGAGGGCGACTGATTACTTCGCCCGCTCTTCCAACACCCTGTTCGCCGCCGACACAATCGCCTCCAGCGAAGCCGCGACGATATTGGTGTTGACGCCTGCGCCGAACAGCTTGCCACCCGGATGCTCCATCTCGACATAGGCGATGGCCGAGGCGTTGGAGCCGTGTTGGAGGGAGTGTTCGGAGTAGTCGTTCACCGACAGGTCGATGCCGAGATAGGTGGACAGGGCGTTGATGAAGCCATCGATCGGGCCGGTTCCCTTGCCTTCGATGCGCTTGATCTCGCCATTGTCGGTAATCTCGGCGGCAACCACGCGCACGCCCTTGAAATCCCCCGCCGGATAGGTGTGGTGATCCACGAACTTGATGCGCGCATTCGGCTGCGTCACGTAACGCTCGATGAAGCGTTCGTGGATGCGCTTGGCGGGCAGTTCCACGCCTTCCTCATCGGTGATGCGCTGGATGTCTTCGCGGAATTCCACCTGCAGGTTGCGCGGCAGGTTGATGCCGTAATCCTGCTGCAGAATGTAAGCGATGCCGCCCTTGCCCGACTGCGAGTTGATGCGGATGATCGCCTCATAGGAGCGGCCGACATCCTTCGGGTCGATGGGCAGATACGGCACTTCCCAAACCGGGTGGTTGGCGACCTTGATGGCCTTCATGCCCTTGTTGATCGCATCCTGATGCGAGCCGGAGAACGCGGTGTAGACCAGTTCGCCAACGTAAGGATGACGCTCGGGGATCGTCATTTCGTTGGAATATTCATAGACTGACTTGATGCGCTCGATATCGGTGCAATCCAGTTCCGGGTCGATGCCCTGCGTGTACATGTTGAGCGCCAGCGTCACCACGTCCACATTGCCGGTGCGCTCGCCATTGCCGAACAGCGTGCCTTCCACACGGTCCGCGCCCGCCATCAGGCCCAGTTCCGTGGCGGCGATGCCGGTGCCACGGTCGTTATGCGGATGCAGCGAGATGATGACGTTTTCGCGGTTGTCGATATTGCGGCACATCCA
>JAAIGF010004959.1_pt1 | contig 10431 bp, 8 predicted proteins | sample 6487441 | NCBI WGS metagenome assembly JAAIGF01 (sample SAMN13974129, study PRJNA590717) | phyllosphere metagenome | biome: pepper field; feature: multiple bacterial spot infested pepper fields; material: pepper leaves; isolation source: leaves from pepper fields | host: Capsicum annuum ...
GTCGCTAAATCATGTCTTAATTTATCTTCCTCACTCAACGGCGCTGCATTTTCTGTCGATTCATCCGTTGTTGATTGATCAAAATTCTCTACGTTTTCGTCCTGAATATTGTTTTCCTGTTCGTTCATCATATCTAAATAGTGTAGCTCTTGATATACCCAAATGCCCTGCACAATAATACTGCCATGACATAGAAAACCGACACCCTGTCAGTCTATCCGAAAATAAACTACCAAAATGTCGGTTCACTGATGATCTGTCAGTCTCGTTATCTTAAATCTCTACCTGGTCATACAAAGCCGTATCAGCGGTTTTGATAATGCGTGCAGGCATATTTTTTATAATTTGATAATCGTGCGTGGCCATCAAAACAGCCGTTCCAGATGCCGCAATATCGCGCAGCAATAACACGATTTCTTCTGACGTGGCCGGGTCGAGGTTACCCGTCGGCTCATCGGCCAAAATGATTTCGGGGTTATTGAGCAAAGCACGAGCGATAACGACACGTTGCTGCTCACCACCCGAAAGTTCGTGTGGCATCTTCCGCAATTTAGACCGTAATCCCACTTTTTCCAGCACATCAAGCATGCGGTTTTCAATGAGTCCACGTTCGGTCCAACCGGTAGCACGCAGCGCAAATTCCAAATTTTTCTCTACCGTACGGTCATTTAACAGGTGGAAATCCTGGAAAACGATACCCAGCTTGCGACGCAAAAATGGCACATCATTCTCGTGTAACTTGCGTAAATCAAAGCCCGCCACCATACCTTCACCATTACCGATATAAAGGTCGCCATAGATAATTTTAAGCAAACTACTTTTACCCGTACCTGACTGACCGATTAAATAGATGAATTCACCTTGATTGATATTGAGGTTTACGTGAGAAAGCACCAAATGCTTTTGTTGATAAATATCTACGTTTTTTAATTTTATAACTGTATTCTCTATCATATTATCTTTTAAACATCGATTTTCTTAATTTGCCCGAACGGCATGTCTTGAACTACCTGCATGATGTAAGCCGCTTTGTCGGCTAAACCTATTTTTTCCAACGACTTATCCGGTCGGTCAACCCTAAAATATGCCAGCAAGGTAAATGCTTCATCCCGCAATTGCACATAGTCGGGGATTTTTGCCACACCCTTTACTTTAATAACATACATATAACAAAGTTAGAATTTTTTATCAAACCAACAGCTCTCTGACACAATTTACCCGGCAGACTGGCTAAACAGAAAGTCTAACACGTTTATGCCATCCGCATAATCGCTTAAAGCGGGACATTGGCTGCCACCTAAAGGAAACGTCGGAATGCCTGTCGCTATTGTCTCGGAAGAAACAATACACTGTATCTTTTCCGCCTGTGCGGCAAGCTCGCTGGCGAGCGCCTTCTTATCCGTATACGTTTCATAAAAAACCACAGCAAGGGGAGAAGCCAGGCGATCGTCTTCTTTTAAAAGCAAAAAGCCGTTGTCCAGATGCTTTTCACCATTAATAAGATAAATAGACTTGTTATAATCGTAGTTGTTGCCGTATTTAAAATGGTCGCGCACGACCTGAAACGGTTCGATCGCTTCGAAAAAACGTGCTATTTCAAAATCTTCGGGTATATAAAGCTTCGAAACCGAGCGGCAGCCTAACCCAAAGTAATCAAAAATGTCATAGCCGAGCGCATGGAGCTCTTCAGCAGACTCTCCGCCATGTAAAACGGCGACAGAATTTCTATTTTTTCGGATGATATGCGGCTTTTGGCCGAAATAATGCTCGAAGTAACGCGAACTGTTGTCGCTTCCTGTCGCGATAATCATATCATAATTGGTCAAACGATCGACAATCGTCACGCGATCGGCAAACGCAGGTGCTAGCGCAACAAGCGCATCGACCACAAACTTGGTCAATCCCGCATCATCCGATGATACTTTTATCGTTGCCCGATAGCCGGCAAGCAGCACCGACAAGATATCGTGAAAGCCAACCAACGGAATGTTGCCCGCTAAGATCAACCCAACTATCCGCTCGTCATCAATATCGGGGTACGGCGCCAGCCAAGATTCCAGTTTGGGCAATGTCAAGTTTGTCGCAATGGCTTCGATCTGCTTCCGCGTATTGGCTTCGGTAAACCAACGGTTTTTAACAGCGGCATAAGCAATCGCTGCAGCCAACTGCTCGTCGTTAGCGCGCAGGTACTGTCCAAGTGCAACAAAGGCTTCAATTCGTTGTTTCTTTGTCAAAATCTATTAATTTAGAATCGTTCTCTTATTTTTTTCAAGTATCTTTGTGTCTCTTAAGAAATAACTACTAACTTTGTATAGTATTAAGCTTGAGAGACGAGACAAAATTAGTTTATTTATTATAATTGTGAGGTTATAAATGGCAATTAAAATTACAGACGAATGTATAAATTGTGGGGCATGCGAACCAGAATGCCCGAACAACGCAATATATGATGCTGGTGTGAGCTGGAAGTTTTCTGAAGGAACGGCTTTAGACGGAGTGATCGACTTTGGTGACGGGGTAACGTTAGACGCGAGTGCGCCACAAGATGCTATATCTGATGAAGTATACTATATTGTGTCAGATAAATGCACCGAGTGTGTGGGCTTTCATGACGAGCCACAATGTGCTGCCGTTTGTCCGGTTGATTGTTGTGTGGACGATGAAGAGGTCGTTGAGTCTGAAGAAGAACTATTGGCGAAAAAGGCTTGGTTACACGCTGAGTAAATTTCAAAAAATATAAAGCAAAGCACGGCCTTTAAGCCGTGCTTTTTTGTTTTATCACGTTTTTAATACGGTATAGAATTTGGTATAAAGGTCAATTTTTATATTTTTGTTTCTTTAGAAACACATATACAAGACTAAATGCTAAAAAAACAAGTTGGTTTAATAACCATTTTTACTGTTTCGATCGCCATTATCTTAACCTTAATTTACGAATTCAATTGGTTTGCTATAAATCCAAACTTTATGATGGGCGTTCGCTGGGTTGTTGCCGCAGTTTTAACCTTAAATGCCCTTTTTAGAAAAAATTTAACCACGTGGATCTTAACTTGCCTGGTTTTAGGCGTGTTTCTCGGACTGGATTTCCCTGATTTGGCACGCTCCATGCAGCCACTGTCGCAAGGCTTTATCAAGTTGGTGAAAACCATTGTCGGCCCAATTTTATTCGCCACATTGGTGTTTGGAATCGCCGGACATTCAGATCTGAAATCTGTAGGCCGGATGGCTTGGAAATCCATGCTTTATTTCGTATCTGCGACCACCTGTGCGATATTCATTGGTTTGATTGTTATCAACCTGACCAAAGCAGGCGTGGGCGTTGATGTGTCTAATATGCCGCACGAATCGTTGCCCACAACAAGTACCGTGGCCGATGCTGATCAAAATGCGCTTAAACACATTGCGCCAGAAGTGCATGGCGTTTATAAATTTAATACGTTTATTCGTGACATGTTTCCCGAAAATATCGTGAAGGCTGTGTACGAAAACAAGGTGTTGCAGATTGTGATCTTTGGTGTCATATTTGGTATAGCCCTTGCGCTTGTCGAAGAAAAAAAGCGGAAACCCTTGGTCGATTTTACGGAAAGTTTATCCGAAGCGATGTTTAAGTTTACCAATATCGTTATGCTGTTTGCACCGATTGGCGTGGGAGCCGCTATGGCTTATACGGTCGGTCATCTAGGCATCGATATTCTGAAAAATCTCTTCATGCTGCTAGCAAGCTTGTATATTGCCTTGATTTTGTTTTTATCATGTGTCCTGTTTCCAGTCGCGCTGTTTCTGAAAATACCGGTCAAACGGTTTATCAGCGCGATTAAAGAGCCGGTATCCATTGCTTTCGCAACGACTAGCTCGGATGCAGCCTTGCCAAAAGCGATGAGCGCGATGGAAAAATTTGGTGTGCCGCGTAAGATCGTTTCTTTTGTTATACCGACTGGCTATAGCTTTAACTTGGATGGAACCTCGTTATATCTTTCGTTGGCCTCTATTTTTGTGGCCCAGGCGGCAGGCATTCCGCTAACCATCGGTCAGCAATTGCTGATTGCTTTTACATTGATGGTCACCTCTAAAGGTGTGGCGGCCGTTCCGCGCGCATCGCTGATCGTTTTGATCGCTACAGCCGACCAATTCGGCTTGCCGACTTTTGTAATCGCCGCGATTTTAGGTATCGATGAGTTAATGGATATGGCACGTACATCGGTCAATGTGATCGGAAATTGTTTGGCGACTGTTGTCGTAGCAAAATGGGAAGGTGAGTTTGATGAAGAAGCTCCTTTTCGAGAGGATGTTCCAGAAGCCTAACAAAGTCTTAAAAAAGTAATAAGAAGAGCCCCAGAGGCTCTTTTTTTTTATCTTTTTTGTTCGCTAAGTATGCAAGTACGTTGTAAACGATAACACCAAATCCACTTTACGAAAACGTTTAAGTAAATTGTGCAAACGTTTGTTAACTGCCGTGTAAGTATATAATGTATATCTTGCTAACGCAGTTACAAAACCAATGAACACGATGAATCTGACGTTTTTTATCCCGCTGGTGGTGAGCGGACTCTTGTCGACCGCGCGTATGAGCTTTGCTCAGTCGCGAACCGACCAATCGTTTAACGAAGGCTGGCAATATTTTAAGGCTAATAACAGTACATTTTTCACGCAATTTGAAAACGGTGAAAAATTTCGGTTGTCGCAAGGACAATGGACGAGCCCCGAGATTTGGGAAGCGGTGACGTTGCCGCATACCTACAATCGCGATGATATGCAGTTGGATCGTAATTTTTTTGAAGGAAAAGCCATTTACCGCAAAACATTTGCGGTAGAAGCCGATCAACAAAAGCGACGTACATTTTTAAAGTTTGAAGGTGTAGGCGCGGTGGCCCAACTATACATCAACGACAACTACATTGGCGAGCACAAGGGTGGTTACTCCATGTTTGTGTTTGAGATATCCAACTCGTTAAATTATGCTTCGGAGAATACGGTAACTGTGATCACCGATAATACGGCTAGAAAGGATATTATTCCCACTAACCAATTCTTGTTTCCCGTTTATGGTGGCATCTATCGGCCGGTGCATCTTATCACGACGAACAAAACCGGCTTTGTAGTCGCAGACCAGGCTGCGCCAGGCATTTTTATTCGGCAAAAAGAGGTATCTGCCACAAGCGCCCGGATCTCAATCGATGCCAAGCTGGAAACAACCGAAAAAACAGTGCAGCGCGCCGTTTTGCAACTTGAGTTGCGCGATTATGAACACAAGCTGGTGACCACACAACGACGACCGATCGATATCTCGCCCCAAGGTGTGACTTATGTGACGGAAGAGATTCACGTCGAAAATCCGCATTTGTGGGACGGCGTGCGCGATCCTTATCTCTATGCGGTAAGCGCCAAAGTGATCGTAGACGGTAAAGAGATGGACGTTGTAACGCAGCCCCTGGGCATACGCAGCATCAAAGTCGTCGGCGGCGACGCCGTTTACCTCAACGGAAAGAAATACCCGATGTATGGCGTTTGTCGACATCAAGATCGCTGGGGTTTCGGTTCGGCGTTAAGCTTTGCGCAACATAAAGAAGATTTCGCGTTGATGAAAGAGATGGGCGTGACCACCATCCGACTTGCACATTATCAACAATCGCCAGAAGTGTATGCGCTGGCTGATACATTAGGTTTTCTGACTTGGGCGGAAGTGCCCCTTGTAAATCGGGTATCGTATTACGAGCAAGACAACGCTCGGCAACAAATGACCGAACTCGTAAAACAAAATTTCAATCATCCGTCGATCTATATTTGGGGCGTACACAATGAGGTATATGCCAAGACGGCAGACGAACAGGTGCCGGTGCTATCGCGCCAACTGAATGATATTGCAAAAACACTTGATCCGGATCGCTATACCGTATCGGTAACGGGCTATAACGTGGTCGACCGACAGGAAAATTTAAATACGGACGTGCAGGGAATTAACCATTATTTTGGGTGGTATGGTGGCGCGATCGGCGATTTGGAACATTGGGCAAAGAAAGTACAACAAGAATTTCCAGGTTACAAGATCATCCTTTCCGAATATGGCGCTGATGGCAATATCGATATTGGTCAAGAAGAGCTGAGCAAACCGCGCGATGTGGTCAGCGGAAAGTCCTTTCCAGAAAATTATCAAACAGAAACGCATATCCAACAATGGGCCGCCATAGAACGTAACCCGATTATTGTGGCTTCTTATGTTTGGAATATGTTTGAATTTGCCGTTCCGGCATGGAATCGCGGCGGCGTTAATGCGCGAAACTTAAAAGGATTGGTCACTTTTGATCGTCAGCGAAAGAAAGATTCGTTCTATTGGTACAAAGCCAATTGGAATCCTGAACCAATGCTGTATCTGGCCAATCGACGCGATAAAGTTCGGAGTAAGCAGACGACTAAAGTCCAACTCTTCTCTAATTTATCCGACATCACCGTCACCGTTAATGGAAAAAAATACAAAGCCAAGCAGGGTGTCAACGACAAACATTGGGTGGTAAATGATGTGGCGCTAAATCCTGGTGAAAACCAAATTATCGCCTCAGGAAGAAAAGGTGATCAAGAACTGCGTGATGAAATGCAATGGACATTAAACTAAGATTACTTAATATAACTAAATGGATAAGCAATGAATAAATATATCCTGTGTGCGGTTCTTATTGGGCTTTACACCGCGCAACTTCCTGTAGCTGGCCAGTGGACTGGTAAGAAAGAGAAGCCTACTGAAACGAAAGAATTGCAGTACGGACCGATAACACCAGCGCATCGCACGGATGATGCGATGGAACGTTTTCGCCGTTATGGATTAGGCCAGTTTATTCATTGGGGCTTGTACGCTATCCCCGGCAACGAATGGGAAGGCGTTAGTGCGCGCGGCGGCGCAGCGGCTTCGGAATGGATACGCGCCTGGCGCGGTCCAACGGCACCAAAAGACTGGATAAAAACATACGATAATCTCTACAAACAGTTCAATCCTAAGGATTTTGACGCCAAGCGTTGGGCAAAACAAGCGAAAGCAATGGGTGCCAAATATGTTATTTTCACGACAAAACATCATGACGGCTTCGCGATGTGGCCGTCGAAATTCACCGAAAACAATATTAGCCACACACCATATAAGAAAGATATTGTTAAAGAAGTCGTTGATGCTTATGAGGCTGAAGGTATTGATGTGTTCCTGTATTTTTCGGTCTTAGAATGGAATAACCCCAATTATATGAGTGGCGAACCTAAAACTGCAGAGGAAAAAAAGCGTTTCGCTAAATTTTTAGCATATACACGCAATCAGCTACTGGAACTGTTGGAAAACTACCCGACGATCAAAGGTTTTTGGTTTGACGGCACCTGGGATCGCTCATGGATCCAAGCGGCCGAATTTACCTACAACCTCGAAAAGGAGTTGCGTAGCAAACATCCCGGACTGATTATCGGTTCGCGTTTTCGGAACGATGAATATGGCAAACGACATTTTGATAGCAATGGACAGCTGCTTGGCGACTACGAGCAGGGCTGGGAACGAAAGTTGCCAGCAGAATACAGTTGGTTGGATGGAAATGATTGGGATGCTGTGATGACGATTCCACCAAATGGTTGGGGCTACATGAAAGACTGGTCAGGACTTTATTCCAAAGACAGCTATGATCTTTTGGATATGCTCATGCATTGCGTTTCAATGAACGGCAATTTTGTCTTAAATTTTGGTCCTGATGCTGCGGGAAACATGCATCCGCAAGAAGATAAAATAGCCGCCGAGATCGGCGATTGGTTAACTGTAAATCAAGAAGCGGTTTACGATGCTACACACATTGATCTGCCGGTAAGCCAATATGGCTATTACACAGCGAAGGAAGAGTTTCTTTATCTCACGGTGTTTAACAAGCCTGTAAACAACAGGATACGTATTGCTATACAAAAGAATGCTTCAGCGGTTCCTGTATCCGCAGCACTGTTAATCGCAAATACAGCATTGCCGCTCGCTCATTCAGATATTGGCTTGGATCGCGATAAGAACACTTATTATGACATCCAGCTTCCGGCCACATTTTCAACGGATAAACCTTTTGTTATCAAAATGAAGATGGGGGCACCAAAAGCAAAAGCGGACAAATTGATGGATGCAAAAATGTAACGTTATCAGTAAGTTCCTGCATAAAAAAAAAGCGTTTCTAGAAGGAAACGCTTTTTTTTGTATCATCAGGGCGACAACTATTGGTATCCCAATAATTTCATTACCTGTTTGGAATTTTGTTCTTCACCAAATACTTCGTAGTTAAACGTTTCATCGCGATTACGACGTACCAACACATGTTTCGGCGATGGGAGTAAACAATGGTGTATACCGCCATATCCGCTCAGCACATCCTGATAAGCTCCCGTGTGGAAAAATCCAAGATATTGCACTTTACGTGTTTTCGGCATAAATACCGAGTTCATATGCGCTTCCTGATTGTAATAATCTTGACCATCGCACGTGATACCACCCAGATTTACACGTTCATACTCTGAATCCCAGTTGTTTATAGGTAGTAAGATGTATTTTTGGTTTAACGCCCAGACGTCTGGAAGGTTGGTGATAAATGATCCATCGATCATAAACCACTTTTCCCGGTCGTTTTGTTGTTTACGGCCCAAAACCTTATACAATATCCCCGAAGCTTCCGCAACCGTATACTTTCCAAATTCGGTAATAATATCCGGCTCCATCACTTCATGGTGTGCACAGATTTGCTTGATACGGTTAACAATTTCATTGACCATATATTCATAATCGAAATCATGCACCAATGAATCTTTGAATGGCATGCCACCACCGATATCAAGTGTATCCAAATCCGGATTTATCTTTTTGAACTTGCAGTATAACGTGACATATTTTTCCAGTTCATTCCAGTAATAAGGTGTATCCGAAATACCAGAATTGATAAAGAAATGCAACAGCTTGACCTTGAAATTTGGATTATCGACAATCTTATTGTTATAAAAATCGATCACATCTTCCTGGCGAATACCTAACCGAGAGGTGTAGAATTGCGAATCTGGCTGTTCTTCAGAAGCAATGCGAACACCTAAAGCACAAGGCGTTTCCAACTCAATCTCATCATCATAGAGGTTGAACTCCTCTTTGTTGTCCAATACCGGAATGATGTTTTTATAGCCATCATGGATCATATCGATGATGTATTGCTTGTATTGATAAGTTTTGAAACCGTTACAAATTACCGTAATATCTTTATTAACGGTGCCTTGTCGCTCCAACGAATCAATCATCGGCATATCAAAGGCAGAAGAAGTCTCCAAATGGATATCATTTTTTAAAGCTTCTTCAACAATATGTTTGAAATGCGACGATTTGGTACAATAACAATATTTATAAGAACCGCGGTAGTTGTGTTTCAAAATCGCTGTTTGAAACAATATCTTCGCTTGTTGAATCTTTTTGCTGACAATAGGTAGGTAGGTAAAACGCAAGGGGGTGCCATACGTCTCTATCATCTCCATCAAATTCAAATCGTGGAAGTACAATTCGTCGTCGATGATTTCGAATCCGTCTTGCGGAAAACCAACACTTAAGTCAAGAAATTCCTGATAGCTCTGCATTTTTTATTATTTTTGGCAAAGATATACTTTCGGTATGAATACCTCGCTATAACGCTTGATATTTTTCCAATTCATTATCAGAAAGTTATAAAAATTACGAAATAATTACATGGCTTATTCTATTCAACAGACGTTAATAACACAGACCGTTCGCGCCGTTAAAGACCTTTACGGCGCTGATCTACCCGATTCACAAGTTACTTTACAAGAAACCCGAAAGGAATTTGAAGGACATATTACGATCGTGATATTCCCAGTTACTCGCTTTTCTAAAAAGTCACCTGAACAAACCGGCGCAGACATCGGTGATTGGCTGCAGGCAAATCTGCAAGAGATCGCTGGCTACAACGTTATTAAAGGATTTTTAAATATAAGCCTGTCCGACGAATACTGGATATCGCTTGTTAACAACAGCTTAATCAAGCCTGAGTTTGGAAGGTTTGCAGCCAACGGCAAAAAATTGATGGTGGAATACAGCTCGCCAAATACGAATAAGCCGCTTCACTTAGGACATATCCGCAACAACCTGCTCGGATTTTCGGTTGCCGAAATCTTAAAAGCTTATGGCTACGACGTGGTGAAAGCCAACCTGGTAAACGACCGCGGTATACATATCTGTAAATCGATGTTGGCCTGGCAGCTTTTTGGAAACGGCGAAACGCCGGCCAACACCGGCCTGAAAGGCGATCATTTGGTCGGTAAATATTATGTTGTCTTCGATAAAGCTTACAAAAAGGAAATCGAAGCGCTAAAAGAAGCGGGGCAGACAGAAGAAGAAGCAAAGAAAAATGCACCACTGATTAAGCAAGCCCAACTCATGTTGCA
>JAAIGF010085113.1_pt1 | contig 10430 bp, 10 predicted proteins | sample 6487441 | NCBI WGS metagenome assembly JAAIGF01 (sample SAMN13974129, study PRJNA590717) | phyllosphere metagenome | biome: pepper field; feature: multiple bacterial spot infested pepper fields; material: pepper leaves; isolation source: leaves from pepper fields | host: Capsicum annuum ...
CCGACTGTCCCATCTGAGTCAGCCGGTCGAGCATCCCCGCCGCGATCACCGTGGGCAGACTGGCGACGAGGTTCGACATTCCGTCGGTTCCGTGGAACACGCGCACGCACCGTTCCGCGACCGCGGTCTTGTGCCGCTCTGTGAACGTCTGCGTATGCAACCGGGCCGCCAGGGTCTCCAGCGCACCCCGCACGCGGGAGGGCACATCCCGCTCACACACCCCGATCGCGGCCTCCGCGAACGAATCCCGCACCGCAGCCGGCACCCCCGCGCCGACGCGCACCACCAGATCCACGTGTCCGCGTTCGATCCGCCGCTGCACCCACGCGTCGAACACAGTGGGGTAGTCGTCGATGACCGTCATCGCGTGGTCGATCTCACCCTGCAGCCGGCGGTCGGTCAGCCGGGCCATCCCGGCCGCTTCGGCTGCCACCGACCGCAGCTCCATATCCGACGCCAAGCCGCGCGCGCCGTCGCGGCGCGCGTTGTGCAGGGCGGCGTGGCCCAGATCGGCCAGCGCCCGAGTGCGGGCGATGTCAGCGGCGTGAGAGAGGTCGAGCGCCTCCGCGTACCGCGAGAGAGCGAGCGCCTGCGACGGTGTGGGGGCCTCGCGTCCCACTTCGCCACCCACGCCATTCGCTGTCATGTTCCCATGATGCCAGCAAGGAACGACATGTGAGTCGAACCTATGTTCGGTTAAAGAATGTCGGGTCACCGTCCCGCCTGGGGAGGAATCGACACCGCACGACGCCCCACGACACCGCACGACGCCCCACGACACCGCGCGACGCCCCACGACACCGCGCGACGCCGCCCGACCGCTCCGCGCGGGCGTCAGGGCAGGCGGCGCAGCTTCGTCGTCAGCTGCTCGAGCTGCTGCAGCTCCTCGGTCGACAGCACCGACATCCGCTCGGCGATGGAGCGACCGTGGGCCGCAGCGAGCCTGCGGAAGGCTGAGACGCCCTCCGGGGTCGCGGTGAGCATCGCGCCGCGACCGTCGGTGGGGTCACCGCACTTGGTGATGAGGCCGCGCGAGACCATCCGGTCGACCAGGCGCGACACGCTCGGCTGGCTGATGAGCATGTTGGCCGTGACATCGCGCAGCCGCGCCCGATGACCGGTGCCGCGCACGACCGTGAGAAGGACGTCGTACTCGGCTTGCGTGAGCTCATCGCCGGCGAAGTCGTTGCTGATGTCGTCGAAGATCTCGTGCTGCGCGCGGAACAGGCTCTCCCACGCTGCCACGGCACGACGACGATCGCTCATGGCGACAACTTTACTGCCCGCCTAAGCTGGTCGGCATGATGCGTCGCACCCGGGCGGCACTCGCGGTCGTGGTCCTCATGCTGATCACAGGCCTTTTCGGACTGACGGCCCCCGCCGCGGCATCCGAAGACGAATCCGCCGATGTCGACGCGTTCGTCTTCGATTCGCTTTCTGTCGATTACACCCTCAGCCGCGACGAGGACGGCACGGCGCGGATGCGGGTCGTCGAGACCTTCGTCGCCGAGTTCCCCGAGTCGGATCAGAACCGCGGCATGCGCCGTCTTCTGCCCGAGACCTACAACGGGCAGCCGCTGCATCCGCAGCTCATCTCCGTCACCGACGAGAACGGGCAGGCCCGTCCCGTCGACACCGACAGCGAGGACGGCACGCTCGGCATCCTGACGCGCGAGCCCGGGTACCTGCACGGGCGGAACACCTTCGTCTTCACCTACGACCTCGAAAACGTCGTGTGGGACTTCGCCGACACCGGGCTGGAGTTCTACTGGGACGTCAACGGCACCGACTGGAAGCAGCCGTTCCGTGAGGTGACCGCGACGCTGCACATCGATCCCGTCCTCGCGGCCTCGCTCGCGGGGCGTCAGGCCTGCTACATCGGCGAGCAGGACAGCACGACTCCGTGTCCCGAGATCATCGCCTCACCGGACGGAACCACGATCACCGCCTCGGCGACCGACCTCGCACCGCACGAGACGCTCAGCTTCGCCGTCGGGTTCGACGAGGGCGCGTTCGAGGTATACGACACCGGGTTCCTGGCTTCGCCTCTGGGGTGGCTTCAGTCCGGGGCAGCGGTGCTCCTCGCCGGTGCCACCGGCTGGGCGCTGCGGAACCGCCGCCGGTACCTCCGCGACGATCCGGGGCGTCCGACGGTCATCGCGGAGTATGCACCGCCGCGCCGCATCGACGCACTCGATGCGGCGGTGCTGCTGCAGAAGACCTCGAAGGCGATTCCGGCCGAGATCCTCGAGCTCGCGCTCCTCGGTTCCATCCGCATCGTCGACGACGGACACCGCCGCTGGGGGCGCGCGAAGCTGCAGGCGGAGCTCGTCGATCCCCGGGCCGCCGACGAGAACGGGCGCAGGCTCCTGCGCGGCATGTTCCCGAATCACCGACGCGGTGAGGTCTACCGTTTCGGGACCTCCGACACGCGGCTGTCGTCCGAGTCCCAGCGGGCGCTGAAGATGGCGAAGGACAGCCTCCGCGGGCGCGACATGTACAAGCCGGTGCCGAGGGGAGTGCGCGGCTGGCCAGTCGCCGCCTGGGCGATCGCGGCGGGACTGGTGATCCTGTTCGGGGCGCTCGCGCTGAACGCATACGTCCACCCGGCGCTGCCCATCATCGGCATCGTGCTGGCGGGGGCGTCGTTCATCGTGGTCGTGTTCGCGGTCGCCGGCGATCCGTTGTCGGCCGCGGGCGCGGAGGTCCGTGATCACCTGCTCGGGCTCGACCTCTTCATCCGGTGGGCCGAGGCCGACCGCATCCGGATGCTGCAGTCGCCGACGGGCGCCGAGCGCGAACCGGTCGCGACGGACGACCCCCGCGAGGTCCTGCGGATCTACGAGCGTCTGCTGCCGTACGCCGTGCTGTTCGGCCGCGAGAAGGAGTGGGCCGAGCACCTGACGGCGGCCTACGCCGCAGCGGGTGTGAGTGCGCCGATCTGGTACTCCGGCTCGGGTGCCTTCGACGCCTCGTCCTTCTCCGCGGGCATCGGCACGCTCTCGTCGGCCGCGTCCTCGTCGTCGTCGACGTCGGGTGGCTCCAGCGGCGGCGGATCGGCCGGCGGGGGAGGCGGCGGAGGTGGTGGCGGCGGCGCCTGAGCGCTCGTCATCCGCGGCCGGCGCGCGACCCACGGACGCAGTTGAGGGCCCGACCGAAGAGGCATTCGGTCGGGCCCTCGTCCCTTTGCACCAAGAGTTTCCTGCAATCACATGCCGGTGGCTGCCACAGCAAAACAGCTACCGTGCGAGCACTCTATAACGACGAGGTAACGACGAGCAAGGGTTTTCCGTTATCTCTTCGTAATCATCGGAAACGCCGAGGCGCCACCTCGGCGGCATCCGGTTTTCGGCCTTCGCAGTGCCGTGGGTCTGTCAGGATGAGCGCGTGCACGCCCACGGCCGAGACACCGCCAGCGGACCCTTCGTGGTCACGCTCGTCGTCGACCTGCCGATCGCGAAGCCGGACGCTCTCGAGACGATCGCTTTCGTGTCGGATGGCGTCATCGAGAACGCAGGCACCGCGTTCCCGCGCGTGGGACTGGGGCGGGATGTGTGGGCCGAGGTGCAGATCCCCAGGTTCGCCGACCCGCCCCCGCTGGCGGTCGACGTGTGCTCGGACGTGTCATGGGATGTCGCGGCGACCGAGGCCGCACGACTGGCCGATGCCCTGCGGCGGGTCGGATGGTCGGTGCGGTCGCCACGCTCGGACGAGGTCTGACCCGCACACCCCGAGGCTGCGGGCTCACCCTGCGGCTGCGGGCTCACCCTGCGGCTGCGGGCTCACCCTGCGGCTGCGGGCTCACCCTGCGGCCGGATCACCCCGCGACGGCGAAGAGCCCTGCCACCCCGGCAGCGTAGAGGACGAGCACGACCAGTGAATCGACGCCCATCCCGGCCACGCGCTTCGCGGGCCGGAAGATGAGTCCGACGACGTAGACGAGCGTCAGCAGCGCGGCCAGCGCGGTGAGGTAGATGTCAGCTCCATTCGCCTGCGGCAGTACGGCCTGGCCCGAGATCAGGGTGGCCACGAGGAACAGCACGGGCAGGAACGCATTGCCGCCGAAGATGTCGCTCATCGCGAGATTGTCATCGCCCTGGCGGATGGCCTGCAGCCCCGTGGAGATCTCCGGCAGCGCGGTCGCCAGTGCGAGGACGGTCGCTCCGAACAGGACCCCCGACAGGCCGATCTCGTCGGCGATGGCGTCGCCGACCCGTTCGAGCACGACACCGGCTCCGAGCGTCGCGAGCGCCGAGACGGCGAAGATCGCGACGACCGCGCGGGTGCTCATCGCGTGATGCGGATGCTGCGGCTTCGCGCGCCGGTGCCCCGGCCGGTGCTCGCTCGCACCGGGCGATGTGCCGTTCTCATGCCAGGGAAGGTGCTTCCCGGCGCGCTGCACGAGGAAGAGCCCCGCGAGCCACAGCGCCGCGATGAGCACGACGTCGGGGGTGAGGCGGGCCACGACGAGATCACCGGGTAGCTGGCTCCCCGCCATGACGACGGCGAGCACGGCGACCACGATCACGGCCTCGAGCACGAGGACGAGGGATGCTGCGCGATAGGTCAGCGGTCTGACCCCGTGCCCGCGCTTGCCGAACAGGTCGAGGATCACCAGCACCACGGTCTGCAGGGCGATGCCGCCGAGGATGTTGCCCACGGCGACCTCGAGATTGCCCGAGACGGCGGCGCTGACCGTGATGGCGATCTCGGGGAGGTTGGTCGCCACGGCAAGCACGATCAGTCCGCCGAACGCGCTGCCGATGTGCCAGCGCGCGTCGAGGACGTCGGTCGACTTCGAGAGCTGGATGCCGGCGACCCACACGACGGCGGCGGCAGCGGCGAACACCAGGAGGAGCAGCCAGAGGGGCAGGTTCGACATCCCCTCAGTGCACACCCGATCAGGCGGGTGCGTGTACCGCTTGCGTTCGCCCCCGGAACCGGCTCAGGATCCGGGACCGGTTCCGGATCCGGCTCAGCGGAGCCAGCTCGACCGGCCGAACCGCTCCCACCGCTCGACGATGTGCACGTCGCCGTCGTCGGTCGTCTCGAGCACCGTGGTTCCGCCGATGACCACGTGCTCGACGCGCGACTCCACGGCGAGCGGGTCGCCCGACCACAGGACGAGGTCGCCGTCGCGGCCGGCCTCGAGGGCGCCGACGCGGTCGTCGAGGCGCAGGATGCTGGCGGGGTTGGTGGTCAGCGCCTGCAGCGCGACATCCGCCGGGAGTCCCTCGCGCACCGCGAGGATCGCCTGCAGCCGGATCTGGTCGATCGGCACCACGGGGTGATCGGTCGTGATCGCGACCGTGACGCCCGCCGCGGCGATGAGGGCGAGAGCACCGATCGCCCGGTCGCGCAGCTCGACCTTCGAGCGCGAGGTGAGCATGGGCCCGAAGATGACGGGGATGCCCTTCTCGGCCAGGACGTCGGCGATCTTGTGCCCCTCGGTGCCGTGGTTCACGACGAGCCGGTAACCGAACTCCTCGGCCAGACGGATCGCGGTGACGATGTCGTCGTGCCGGTGGCTGTGCTGGTCCCACAGCAGCGTGCCGTCGAGCACCTCGGCAAGCGTCTCCTTGCCGAGATCGCGCTCGAACGGCTCGCCCTTGGCTGCCGCGGCATCCCGCTTGGCGACGTAGTTCTGCGCGCCGACGAAGGCGTCTCGCAGGACGGAGGCGACGCCCAGCCGGGTGGAGGGGGTCTGCTTCTTGTCGCCGTACACGCGCTTGGGGTTCTCGCCGAGGGCCGACTTCACCGACACGTTCTCGGCGATCACCTGCTCGTCGACGGTGCGTCCGCCCCAGGTCTTGATGGCGACGGTGCGCCCGCCGATCGGGTTGCCCGAACCCGGCTTGATGACGACGGAGGTGACACCGCCGCGCAGTGCGTCGCGGAACCCGACCTCGTCGATGTCGATGCCGTCGAGCGCGCGGAAGCGGGCGCCGTTGGGGTCGGTCATCTCGTTGGTGTCGTTGCCCGACCATCCCTCGCCGTCCTCGTGGACGCCGAGGTGGCCGTGGGCCTCGACGAACCCGGGCAGGACCCAGCGTCCCGCGGCATCCACCACCTCCGCGCCCTCGGGAACGGGCGTCTCGGCGCCGCCCACGGCGGTGATCACGCCATCGGTGACGATCACCGTCCCGCCCTCGATGGCGGGTGCGGACACGGGGACGATGCGGCCGTTCACGACGGCGAGGATGCGGGGGGCCATGTCTTCGACCCTATGCCGGACGATCACTGGAGGCAGAACTCGTTGCCCTCGGGGTCTCGCATCTGCCAATACCGCTCGGGCCACGCACCCCACTGCTGTTCCACCAGCCGGACGACACTCGCCCCCAGCGCGACGAGACGATCCTTCTCGGCATCCAGGGCCTCGGTCGTTGCGCGGCGAGCACCGTCGGCCGGTGCGACCGACACGTCGATATGCAGGCGGTTGCGCCCCCGCTTCGCGCCGTCAGCGTGGTGGAAGTACAGGCGAGGCCCGCGGCCCTCGGGATCTTCCGCGAGCCCTCGGCGGTCGAGGTCGTCATCGGTCAGGCCGGCATCGAGCTGTTGTCGGCGCATGTCGTCGGGCCAGTCGAGGCGCGGATAGCCGAAGACATCAGCCCAGAAATGCGAGAGCGCGCGTGGGTTGTCTGCGTAGAAGGTGATGTTGCCGAGCGTGTTCATAGTGACCTCCTCGTCGCGACCGACGGTACCCCCGACCACCGACACGGGGCGAGTACACCCGGCGTCGCGGCGAGGCAACGGGGCTGACGGCGGTGAGGCGTCGCCGTATCGTGAGCGGTTCACGAACTACAGGGAGGAACCACTATGAGCCTCAATGGGAACGTGCCCTTCGTCGCACCCGGTGAGATGCCCATCGACCCGATCGAGGAAGCCCCGACACTCGAGCCCACGGCCGAAGACCCGGTCGACGAGGACTGACCCGGCATCCCGAGCCCGCACACGGCGAAAGCGCACGTCCGCACGGTATCCGCGTGAGCGGACCGTGCGAACGTGCGCTTTCGTGAACTGGCAGAGATCAGTACCAGCCGGTCGACTGCGAGTGGCCCCATGCGCCGCAGGGCGAGCCGTAGCGGCCGGAGATGTAGCCGAGGCCCCAGCGAACCTGGGTGACGGCGCTGGTCTGCCAGTCGCCACCGGCCGAAGCCATCTTGCTGCCGGGAAGCGCCTGCGGGATGCCGTATGCACCGCTGCCGCTGTTGTAGGCCTGGTAGTTCCAGCCCGACTCCTTGTTCCACAGCGAGACGAGGCACGAGAACTGGTCCTGGCCCCAGCCGAACTCGCCGAGCATGTTGCTCGCGGCCTGCTGCGCGGCGCCGGGGGAGTTGTCTCCGGTCGAGGCGACGGCCGAAGCGGCGGGGGCGGACGACGACGAGGACGACGAGCGCGAGCTGTTCGAACGCTGCGCGGCAGCGGCCGCAGCGGCTTCCTCCTCGGCCTTCGCCTTCGCGGCTGCCTCGGCGGCCGCAGCCTCTTCGGCGGCGATCCGCGCGACTTCCTCTTCGGCGGCCTTCTGTGCCTGAGCGGCCTCGAGGCGTCCGCGGAGGTCGGCCGTCTCGGCCTGCACGTCATCGGTCGCGTCGGTCAGCTTGTCGGTCAGGTCGGGCAGGAGCAGCGTCGGGATGACGTCGGTGTCCTTCAGGCCCGCGATGCGCTCGCGCAGCTGCGACGTGTCGATCGTCGTGTCGCCCTCGATGGGGAGCGCCGCCGCCGACACATCGCCGGTCACCGTGGCGGCGTCCACGACGGATGCCTCGGCCGCGGCGACGGCGTCGCTCGTGGCCTGCTCGATCGCGCTCAGCGGCTTCGAGGTCGAGGTGGCCGCGGCGGTGACGAGCGCGGCGCGCTGCATGACGGGAGCGGGACCCGATGCCGTGGGCAGTGCGGCAGAGGCCGTCGTTCCCACCACCGCGGTCAGGCCCAGGGCCAGCCCGAGAGTGAGGGCAGCGGGGCGGACGAAGCGGCGGGATGCCGAGCTGGAGGCGGAGGTGGTGGAACGCCGCAGGTCGCGGCGGGTGGGCTGGCTTGACGAAGAAGTCATGCGAACAGGGGCGGTCCTTCGATGTTTGCGGGCACCGCGGCAGGCGGCGGGCGTCTCGGGCGGACGCACAAAACTCCCCGAGTCTGCGGGGTGAGTCTGGACGAGTCCCGGACAGCCCCTGGACGTAACCTGAGAGCGGAGGCGGGCCGACCCGGTGGCCCGGCGGGTTAATCTGGCCGGAACGACGCGCCGTTTCGGCCGTCCGATCGTCCGTGCCGAGGGAGGAAATCATGGCCGAGATCGAGAGCTTCACGTTGGACCACACCGCCGTGCTCGCCCCGTACGTGCGGCGGATCGGCGTCGAGCACGGCCCCGGCGGCGGCACCATCACGAACTTCGACGTGCGATTCGTGCAGCCCAACGCGGGCGAGATCCCGACCGCCGGCATCCACACCATCGAGCACATGCTCGCGGGCCTTCTCCGCGACCGCATCGACGGCGTCATCGACATCTCGCCCTTCGGATGCCGCACCGGCTTCCACCTGCTGATGTGGGGCGAGCCCGAGGTCGCCGACGTCGTCGCCGCCCTGACCGGGAGCCTGCGCTTCATCGCCGACGAAGCGGTCGAGGCCGATATCCCGGGCGTCTCCGCCCTCGAGTGCGGCAACTACCGCGACCATTCCCTGCACTCGGCCCGCGAGTGGTCGAAGACCGTGCTCGATCAGGGCATCAGCCTCGACGCCTTCTCCCGCGTCGGGGTCTGACGACCCCGCGACCGACCGGCCGACCGAGCACCGCGACGTGACCTCCCCTCGCCACCAGCGCGCGCTGAGAGCCGGCGCGGCCGCGACGCTGGCGACGTTCGTCGCGCTCCTGTCGCATGTGGCAGCGGGGGGTGAACCGCCCTCGGGGCTGGGAGCCGCCCTGCCGTGGGCACTGTCACTGGTGGTGAGCCTCGTCGTCGTCGGGCATCGGCTCTCCGCGGTGCGGCTCGGAGCGGCGGTCACCGCGGCTCAGGTGCTCTTCCACGTCATGTTCGCGCTCGGCGTCGTGCCACTGGCAGGATCAGCGGGGGTTTCGACGGGCGGAGCGAGCCAGACGACGCCGATGAGCCTGCATGCGGGACATATGTCGCTCCCGGCATCCCTGTCCGCGCCCGGCGCGCTCGCCGCGGTGGCACCGGATGCCGCGATGATCGGCGCCCACGTCCTGGCCGCCGTCGCGACCACACTTCTCCTGCACCGCGGCGAGCGACTGCTCTCCGCGCTCCTCGGGCTCGCCCGGCGCATCGCCGTGCGTCTGCGCTCGGCGGCGCGGGATGCTGTTCCGCCGGCCCCGAACCCGCTGCGGGTGCGCCCGATCGTGTCGAGCGTCCGCATGCCCCGACGGCGCGCCCTCGTCGCGGCGCCCGCGCGGCGCGGTCCTCCCGTTCTCCTCGCTCTCTGACGCCCCGGCGCCCGTCGGGGCGATCCGCCGTGCGCGCTGACCTTGCTTCGCGTGCCGGCACCCCGACGACCGAGGAGTCTCATGTCCATCACCGAGTCGCGCACGCCCACCGGCGGCGCCCCCGACCCCGGCGGCGCGTCCGCCACCCCGTCCCGCGAACACGCCCCGCCGCGGCGACCGCGCGCGTGGGTGATGCCGCTGCTGCTGCGCATCCACTTCTTCGCCGGCATCCTGGTCGGCCCCTTCATCCTGATCGCCGCGGTCAGCGGGGCGATCTACGTCGTGACGCCGCAGCTCGAGCGCGTCGTCTACGCCCACGAGCTCAGCGCGCCGGTCACCGAGACGACGCTCTCGATCGGCGACCAGGTGCGCATCGCGGAGGGGTACATCGGCGACGCCGCCTCGCTGGCGGCCGTCCGGCCCGCGCCCGCGGCGGGCGACACCACGCGCGTCATGTTCGCCCAGGACGGGCTCGGGCCGAGCGAGACGCGCGCCGTCTTCGTTGACCCGGGCACGGGGGATATCCGTGGCGACCTGACGGTCTACGGCACGAGCGGTGCGCTGCCGCTGCGCGCATGGGTCAGCGACCTGCACCGCAACCTCCACCTCGGCGAGCCGGGCCGCCTCTACAGCGAGTTCGCCGCGTCGTGGCTCGGCATCGTCGTCGTCGCGGGACTCGCGCTCTGGGTCGTGCGGCTGCGCAGGGCGCGCGTGAAGAAGGACCTGCTCCGCCCGAAGCGCGGCGCCACCGGGTATCGGCGCCTCTTCGGATGGCATGCGTCGCTCGGGGTGTGGCTCGTCGTCGGGGCGCTCTTCCTCTCGGCCTCGGGTATCACGTGGTCGACCTACGGCGGCGCGAACGTATCGACACTCCGGGCCGCGCTCTCGTGGCAGAACCCGACGTTGTCGACGGCGCTCGGCGACGACGGCCCCGCCGCCGCGGGCGCGCACGCGGACCACGGGGTCGTCGCGGCGCCGACGGCCGCGGTGTCGC
>JAAIGF010370519.1_pt1 | contig 10429 bp, 13 predicted proteins | sample 6487441 | NCBI WGS metagenome assembly JAAIGF01 (sample SAMN13974129, study PRJNA590717) | phyllosphere metagenome | biome: pepper field; feature: multiple bacterial spot infested pepper fields; material: pepper leaves; isolation source: leaves from pepper fields | host: Capsicum annuum ...
CTCGGGCTCTGCGTCGCCTTCGGCCTCTACCTGCTCGTCCAGGGTCCGGGGCGCGGCCTCGCCTTCTGGCTGCCCGGCCTCGTCGCCGGGGGCGCGGTCGCGGCGGGGCTCGCCACACGCGGCGGAACCCTCGGCACGCCTTTCCGCTGGGGCGCCACCATGACCTTCCTGCTCGCGCTCGCCGTGCCTCTCGGACCGCTCTTCCTCGCTGGAGCGCCGCTGGCGGAACTCGCCGGCTCCGGCCCGCTCTGGCCGCAGATCCTGGTCTGCCTGTTCGCCAGCCGCGTGCTCTCCGAGATCTGCGACATGCGATTCGCCGCGGCCTGGCGCCGGCCCCTCGGGCCGAACGGCTCGGTGCAGATCCAGTCGGGCGCGGCGGCGCTGGCGCTCGGCGCCTGCTTCACCCTGGCCTTCTATCAGGCGGTTTGGCTCGCCGCACCGGAGCGTGCCGGCGCAGGCAGCCACACCCTGACCGCGCTGGTCTGGAGCGCGCTGACCGGCGAGAGCGCGATCCACCGCTCGATCGTGGCCCTGTTCTTCGTGATCCTGGCCTATCTCTGCGATGCCGGGCTGCAGCACCGCCGCGACCGCGAGGCGCTCGCTTCGCTTCGCGGCGCGCTCGCCGCGGGCGGGCCGGGTCCGTCGCCGCTGCCCGACCTGCTCGCGGGGCCGCTCGCGCCCTACGGCCACACCCGCACCGTGCGCTATCTCGCCGACGCGCTCGCGCGCCGCGAGGCTCGCGGCGTGCCGGCGCGGGCGGATCTGGCCACGGACGCGTTCGAGGCCTTCCACGCCGCCTCCCGCCGCTTTCTCCGCGGACTGCTGCCCTTCCTGCCGCTGCTCGGCTTCTTCGGCACCGTTGTCGGCCTCGCGACCGCAATGGCGGCGCTGCCGAGCGCCGGTTCGGGCGCGCAGGCGGACCTCTCGGGGAGCCTCGCCGGCCTCGCCCTGAAGTTCGAGACCACGCTCCTGGGCATCCTGGCGAGCATGATCGCCTCCGTGCTGCTCGCCCAGCTGGAGAAGCGCGAGACGGAACTGGCCGCCGAATGCTCCCTGCTCGCCGCCGCAGCCGAGCGCGCCGATGCCCCTTGATCCGGAATCGGACGAAACGGCGCCGGCCGATCCCTTCGCGGACCTTCTCTTCACGCTGATCGCCGCGGTGCTGCCGGCGATCCTCGTCCTGCTACCGGCGCTCCATCTCAGCGGCGCGCGACCGGCGGCTGCGCCCGCCGCCGCAGCGCCGGCCCCCGAGGTGCGGGTGCGCGGCGCCCGGTCCTGGCCGATCGTCGCCGGGGCCGAGGGGTTGCGCCTCACCGGTGCTGGCGACCGGCTCGTCCCCCTCGACGCGGTGCCCGACGATGCGGGCCTGCGCGCCGAGCTGACCCGCCTGCGCGGGGAGGGGGAGCCGCTCCTGCTGATCGTCGAGCCGGCGGGCCTCGAGAGCGCCTTCCTGCTCGAACCCGTGGCGGCCCTGCACGGGCCGCGCGAGATGGTCCAGGTCCGGGCGGAGGCCGCCTGCGGCGCGGCGCGGGAACTGGCGCTCGCACGCGCCTGCCGGGCGGGACAGGCCCCACCCGCCTCTTCCACTCTGCCGGAGTGAGGCCGATGCGCCTGGAGAGCACCGTCCTCACCGACCTCTCGGCGAACGTCTTCGCGGCGCTGCTCCTGATCCTCATCATCCTGCTGCAAGCCGGCGGCACGCCGGTCCCGACCGCCCCGGTCGAGGCCACGACCGACCTCGCCGGCCGGGCGCGCGAGCCGATGAGGCCCGGCGACCTCGTGCGCTTCCTGCACGCGCGCCGGCCCGGTGCGGATGGAGCGAGCATCGACCTCACGGCGACCCGCATCGGCGTGCGGACGCCAGGCCGGCGCGACGACGATGTTGCGGCCTCCGCCCTGCCGGCCGCGCTGCCGGGCCAGGGCCCGGTGCGGCTCTACGTGTTCTCGCACCGGCACTACGCCGCGGTGACGGAGCGCCTCGTGGCGGCGGGCCTGCGCTGGGACGAGATCTCGGTGCCGCGGGCGCTCGCCGACCCGGCCGGAGGTTGGTCTCCCGGCTTCCTTGCCCTGCTGGAGCGCGGTGCCGACCCCGCAATGTTTCGCAAGGGGCTGGCCCGCCTGCTCGCTGCCGCGCCCGGCCCCCTGGTGCCGGATGGGCGGTCCGCCGGCGGCAAAGCTGCGGCGGCGGGCAGCGACGCGCTGCCGGGCCGGCTCCTGCGCTGGCTCGGCGTCGCGGTCGCCGTGCTCGCGCTCGCGGCCGGTGCCGCGACGGTGCTCGCCGTGGAAGCCCTTGTCCCCCGCCCGCACGGCGACTACCGTCGCGTCGGCGGGGTGTCTGATCGAACGGGACCCGCCCCTGCGCAGGGAGATCCGAGATGAGCGATCCGATGATGGCGACCAGCTCGATCCCGATCCCGACCTACCAGACGATGCAGGGGACGCGCGACCCGCTGCCGGTCTCCTCGCCGAAGCTGGCCGCGGCGACGGCACAGAGCCGGACCGAGGCGCAGCAGGACGATTTCAAGACCTATCTCGACCAGTCGAGCATCACGCTCCTCGAGAAGGACAGGAGCCGGCAACTCGACGCCGCCGACATGATCAGCCAGACCGGCATCTATCGTCAGCCCGGCGTCGATTTCCCGGTCTGATCCCGGTCCCACGCACCGCCTCTCACTCGAGGACCGCGTCGCGCACCTCGCAGGCGACGCGTTGCGCGCCTTCGGGGATCAGACCCATGCTCAGGTCCCGCACGACGATGGTCTCGCCGGCCCGAACCTGCTCGTAGGTCCGCCGCAGGCGCGTGCCCGCCACCGCCCCCCCCGGCATGAAGTAGACGCAGGCGACGACGATGTCCCGCGCGTCGCGGCCGGCCATGTTGCGGATGCTGAATGTGGCCGAGGCGACCGCGCCGAACACGTCCTTCCGCCAGTCGAAATCCGTCAGCAGGATCCGGTCGAGCGCCTCCTGCCGCGTTCCGGCCGACGCGGCGGGCGGCACGTCCGGCGCACGGATCGCCCCCGGTGGCGGCGCGGGCACGGGCGGGGCAGTGGGCTGGACGGGAGAAGGGACGGAAGACGGTGCTGCCGGAACCGGCACGGGTAGCGCCCGCACTTGGCTCGGCACTTGGCTCGAAGGCGTGCGCCCATCGGGCGTCCGACCGTCCGGGGCGAGGCGGCTCAACCCGAACACCGTGAGGCCGCTCAGGATCGCGACCCCGGCAAGGCGCCGCGGAAGGTCCGCGCCGCCGAGGCGGCGGAGCCAGGACGCGCGGCGCCCCGTCGTTCGCAGCGCGATGCGGCGCAGGGGAGAGCGGTCCATCATGGAAGATCCCGGCGCGTCGTGGCCGCGTGCCGGTCCGGCGCGCATCGCCGGCCCCCCGAACGAGCGCAGCATCTTATGGTCGGGAACGCGGCTCGATTGTGGCCTCCGGCCCTCCCCACATCTCTTGGCGCGACCGAGCGGGCAGGCTAGGCTCCCAACAGCGTCTCAGCGCGGGATTCGAGGCAGATTCGACATGGTCGATCCGGTGAGCGGTGTCAGGTCGCCGAGCCCCACGGCCACGCAGGCCGCGGAGCCTGCTCACAATCCCGAGCGGGCGCGGAAGTTCTCCAGCACCCTGGCGGCCTGGATGTCGCGCAGCTCGGGCCTGAGGACGGATCACACCGGTGGCGACGAGCACGAGACCCCCGATCCGGAGCCGATCAAAGCGAGCGCCCCGATCGTGATGGGCAGTACGGCCGCGAAGTCGAAGTAGCGTGCCGCGCCGCGCGATCCCAGGAGGCATGGGCAGGTCCCTATGCCTCGCGGTGCCGCTGCTTCCCGGTCTTCTCTCGGACGCCGCCGCCCAGACGCAGGCGCAGCGGGCCTACTTGGAGATGGCCGCGACGGTCTACACGGCCTACGTGACCTGCCCCGGCGGCCTGTCGCCGGATCCGACCGAGACGGTCGCGGCGCTGGGCCTCGCGCAGGACATCGATCCGGCGGATGTCGCGCCCAGCGGTCGCTATCATGCGCTGTTCCAGTCGATCGTCCTGCGGCTCGCCGCGGACATGAAGGGCAAGGCGGCGCCGGAGGCCTGCGCCATGCTGGCGGCCCGCTACCCGAAGCTGATCCCGCTGCGCACGCGCTGACGCCCGGCACGCGAACGCGGCCGGCACCATGGCCCGTGCGCTCGATCGCCGCAGCGTCGGCGACGACCGGTCTTGAACGGCGTCGGCCTCACCCGCGGCTCTTCGCAGTGCGGTGTCCGGATCGACGCATCCGTGCTCCGCGAGACGCCGGGGATTTAAGCGCTCATTAACCATAAACTGTTCTGTCTCACGCTCCGGTGCCGACGAGCCCACACGGTGTTACGCGGATCAGCGCTCGATCGTTCGCGCTCCGCGCTCTGCTGTGTCGCAACCGAGTTTTACAGAGTTATGGAATGGTAAAAAGGTAACAGGTCGGGGGGCACGGAGGGCGCCGACAGCGATGCCTGTAGATCGAACTCCCGTACGGCGTGTAAACCGATTACCGGATTTGTAGTTTTCCATACGCGATCGAACAAGCAGTCATCGGCCGGGCCTCCGCCGCCGAAGGTCGCTTTGCGGGCCGGAGAACGTGGTCACCGAGGGGGGGGCTGATGCTTGGTGACGGACATCATGAGCAAGACATCTTGTCCACACGGATAGCGGGCAGCGTCGAGGCGGCGCGATGATGGCGCTCGCCAGACGGGTCGTCTTCGCCATGCCGCTTCTCGCCGGGCTCGGCGGATGCGTGAGCATCGCGAGCGATGCGTGTACGGATGTCGGCGCAGGCGGCAGCGTCGTCCTCAACGAGAAGGATGTCACCCCGCGCAACTGCGACGGCAACTTCTTCTCCGCGCGACGGCAGCGCGACGTCCTCTATGCGGGCGACGACAAGCCGCGCCTGTGGAGCGGCGAGGCCGCGCGCCACGGGCGCGACATCGACACCTCGGTGGTGAACGCGCCGCCGCCGGGCTTCGGCCCGGCTAGGTCGGTCACGGCCTACATGGGCACGCTGAAGATCAACTACGACGCCAACAACGACATGGCCGCGGCGGATGTGGCCGCGGTGCGCAACGCCAACGCACGCTTCGACCCCGATCAGAAGGTCGCGATCGATTTCCGGAAGGCGACGATCGACCACGTCCTGAAGCAGATGCTCGGCGGCGCGCTCGGCCTCAACTACGTGGCGCCCGACGATCTCGGCGGCTCGGTCACCTTCCGCACCGAGGAGCCGGTGGCCAAGAGCCAGGTTCTGCAGATCGTGCGCGACATCCTGGCCCGCAACGGCCTCGAACTGCGCAGCATCAACGGGGTCTACCATGTCGGTCGTCCTGAACTGATCTCCTCGATCGAGGCGATCGGCTCGGCGGGCGGGGCCGGCGAGAAGACCACGAAGATTCTCCGGCTGCGCCGCGGCACGGGGGCCGACCTCCTGGCTCTCGCGCGGCAGGTGGTTCCGCGCGGGGTCGAACTCATCGGCACCAACAGTCCGGACACCATCATCGTGCGCGCGGGCGCTGGTGAGATCGACCAAGTCGAACGCCTGCTGAAGGGCCTGATGGCGACCGGCGTCACCGAGGAGCGCGTTGCCGTGATCCCGCTGCGGCAGAGCGCGCCGGACAAGATCGCCGCCCAGATGTCGGAATTCTTCCGCAGCCGCAACAACAACAGCGTCAGCGTCATACCGCTGGAGGGCCAGCAGGCTCTGCTCGTCTCGGCCAAGGAGGCGGGCGCGCTGGAGGGCGTCAAACGGCTCGCCGAGGCGATGGACACGGAGATCCGTGACGAGATCTCCCTGCGGGTGATCCCACTCCAGCACGTGGTGGCCGAGGAGATCGCCCAGCGCCTCCAGGCGATCTTCGGTGCGGGCGGCACCGGCGGCGGGCCGGTCCCTGCGGGACCGGCGGCCTTCGGGGGACTCGGCGGTCTGGGCGGTGCGGGCAACCCGCTCTCGAATTTCGGGCAGATCCCGGGCCAGTCATCCGGCCAGGTGCCCGAGGCCTTGCGCGATCCAGCTCCACTGCCCCGCGTCTCGCCCGTGGCGGCGACGGATGGCGACACGACCTTCACGGCCCCGCCGCTGCCGCCGCGAGGCGGCAACACCTTCGCCGCGGGCCCGAACGGTCCGGGCCCCGGCGGCCCGGGTCCCAACGGCGCGCTGCCACAGGGCCTCACCCGCATCGTAGCCGACAAGAACACAAACGCGCTGATGGTCTACTCGACCTACAGCACTTTCAAGAAGATCCGCGATGTCCTGCGCGCTCTCGACGTACCGCCCGCCCAGGTTGTGATCGAGGCGACGATCGTTGAGGTCGACCTTACCGACCAGCTTCAGCAGGGGGTGCAGTTCTTCCTGTCGGGCACCGGCTTCGTGATCGGCTCGGGCAACACGGCCGATGTGGGCCTCTCCGGGACGACGGCGGTCGGTGCCGGCTCGTCCGGGGGAACCGGCGGCACGCCGACGACGAGCAACCTCGGCGGCGTCAGCTCGTCGACAGGATTCGGCGGTCTCGCGGGGATCGGCGTCAATCTCGGAAACGGCCTGCGCGCCGACGCCGTGGTCCGGGCGCTGCAGGGCATCACCCGCGTGAAGGTGATCTCCTCGCCCTACCTGACGGTCCTGAACGGCAAGCAGGCCCGCCTCGTGATCGGCGACCAGATCCCCTACGCCCAGCGCTCGCAATCCGCGAACAACCTCGGCAACACGACGGTCACCCAGGAGATCGTCATCAAGGACACCGGCATCATCCTGGACGTGACCCCGCGGATCCAGGCCAACAACTCGGTCGCCCTGAAGGTCAACCAGTCGGTCAGCATACCGCAGCAATCGGTTCTGGGCGGTGCCCTCACACCGGTCATCTCGACGCGCAGCGTCGAGTCCGACATCCTGCTCCAGTCCGGCCGCACCGTGCTGCTCGGCGGCCTGATCCAGGACCGGCTCGAGCAGCAGGAGGACGGGGTGCCGGTACTCCGCACGGTTCCGATCGTCGGCGACCTGTTCAAGCAGAAGATCGACAATACCCGCCGCGTCGAGCTCGTGCTGATGTTGACGCCGCGCGTGACTCGCAACTCCTCGCAGATCGAGGACCTCGCCCGGCTGCTGCAGGAGCAGATGCACACCCGTTGAGGGACCGGGAGGCCATGTGGGTCGCGAGCCGGCGGCTCCGCCCCCGTGGTCCGTCCGCCCCAGGGGGCTGCAAGGGACCGAGGGTCAAGGCCACGCAGCGGGCGCATGCTACGATGTCGCAGGTTCGCGCGGGGGAGGACGGACGACCGGCCGCCTTCGAGGCCGAGGTCAGTCCCGTCCGCCGATCAGAACAGCCGGCTCGTACCACCGACCAGGATGCAGCGGCCCCAGTAGGACAGGCCGGTCCCCGTGTAGTCGATGTGGTAGTAGTCCCCGGTGAGGCGCTCGATGTAGGACAGGAACTCGGGCGCGCTGCCGAGCAGGATGCGGGTCGGCTCGATCGCGACGTAGGGGCGCTCGGCGATGACATGCCAGCCTCGCCCCGTGTTCTCCAGGCGGACATAGCTGTGCCGCTTCCGCGAGAAGATCAGGCGGATCTTGAGATCCAGCAGGAAATTGTCGGCCAGCCTGCGGATATTAAGGCATTCCAGGTTCCGCGGCGGCGGCAGGGACTGCGCCAGGGCTTCCTTCGGAACTCCGAGGAGGCCGCCGCTGATCAGCACGGCGGCGACGCCCAACATCCTCGGCACGGCAAACTCCGCTCTTCGCGTTGCGGTCCGCGCGCCGGGCTCCGGTCCGCGCGGGCGATGGCTCAGTAGTTCAGGCGCAGGCTGGCACCGATACCGTACGGAGCCGGATCGGGCGGTGCGACGGCGCAGATGTCCGGCCCGACGAGATCCGGCGGCGCGCCGCAGACGATGCGCGGGTCGTCCGGCCGCACGCAGGCCCCGGCAACGTTGAGAACAAAGCCAGCGCGGCAGCGGCCGGTCCGCGGATCCCGGAATGTCGGTGCTATCACGACCGGCAGGACCGGAGGCGGCACCACGATCGGGAGCGGCACGGGCGCTGTGGGGGGAGACAGCGTCACGATCTCATTCCGCATGGGAGCTGGTGCCGGTCGGTCGGCCGCACAGGCGGGCGCCGTCAGCGTCGCAGCGATCAGAAGGGGAGCGAGTCTGAACATGGCGGTCAGGATATCATGACGCGCGTCAGCGACGGCCGGTCCTAGGCCGGAATCACCGTGCCCGGCGTCCGCAACGGTGGAATTCCGGCGCTTGTTGCGCACGCGCCTCTCGATGAGGCGTGACCGGTGGGGTCCGCCTCAGCGGTTGTGCGAGCGGCGCGCATCCTCGTCGGCCTGCCGCCGCCGCTCGTCCTCACGCGCCTGCTCCCGACGAAGATCGTCGCGCCGGAGATCCTCCCTACGCATCTCCTCACGCCGGTCCGCCTCCCGCTCCAAACCGCGGCGCTGATCCTGCCGGCGCTGTCGCGCCTCCAACTCGCGCAGCAACTCCTCCTGCCGCCTATCAAGCTCGCGCATGATGGGGCTGTCCTGCGCCGCGACTGGAAGCGGCGCCGTGCCAAGCACGAGGGCGAGCGCCATTGCCAGGATCAAACCCTCTCGCATCCGCTCGTCCCCCGTGCCGCTCCGGACCAGCGTGCGACCATGTGCGTGACGGCACCGTCCAGCCTCGCCGGCCGGCTCCCGGGCTGGAACCAAATCAGCCTTGGCAAATTGAGTTTCCAACGATCGAAACTTGTCAAGGCTTCTCACGATGCCCAGCAGCACAATCAATGACCTGATACAGATGTATTCGACTGGTGTCATTTCGCGCGAGAGCCTCGAGCGCGAGATCAGGGTCTGGGATCTGGAGGACGAGAACGGAGATCTCCGATGCAAGCGCGCGTGCAGCGACGACGATCTTGTCCTCTATCCCGACCAGACGGGCACTTGGCGCGTGCCGTCCTGATTGCCGGCGGGCTGCCATTGGCAGCCCGCCAATTCTCGCTCAACGCAACGCACCATGCAGCGCGATGAGTCGCTGGAACGACACGTCCAGAAGCGGCAGATCAAGGCCGTCCTCGTCGAGGCCGATCGATAGGTGAAGTTCGTCGTCTGCCGAAAGTCCAGCTTGGACTAACCGGTTGGTGGCAGGCTCGGGGCCTGTGAAGGTGAGTGCATTCGAAAGGACACCTACCTCCATACGGACGGGCCGTCGGGCTAAGCTGACAAAGACGCGCCGCCCGTCTCGGGACGCTGTCACGGAGAGACGGCCGGTCTCGGCAAACACGAAGGTGAAACTGCCGTCGGCAGCAGGCCTCAGCGGGAGGCCCAACTGTCCGGCAAAGCTCTCGACGATCTGGCGACTGCGCAGTGAGAGCATGCTCAGTGGGTCCGGCTCACGGTCGGTGCGTGATTGGTCTGTGCGTTGAAGGCCTGTTCCTCTGCTGCAACGAGTTCGTCGAGCAGTGACATGATCGCGTTCACCTGTTGATGGCGTGCCTGCATCGACGGCATGACATCGTCGGGGATGTCGCCGTGCAGTTGCCGCAGACCCGTCGCGAAGGTGAGTTGGAGTGGGAGGTCGTGCAGGGCAAATCCGCCGAGTAGGCGGCGTGCCTCGGCCAAGCCGGCTGCTGGCGCGCAAGCGAAGTTGAGGATGCGGCTCGTTTGATCGACTACGTCCTTGACGCCACGCTGGGTCGCCGGCAGCGCGCGCTCGGTCAGGCGGATCAGTTCACCCGTCGCATCGAAGGCGGTCTGCATTTTCTTCAGCTTGCCGAGTTCGGTCAACAGGCCGTGCAGGAAATCCGGATCCGTCGACGGCCCGGTACTGGAAAGGTCCCGGCCAGCGGCCGTCATGAAGGTCTCGATGGCTTCATTGAAGCTCTTCAGAACGGCGAACCTGCCGAGCGCGTCGAAGAGCTGGCCCATATGCATCGGCTCCCGTAGCATGGCACGATACGCATCGCGCACAGTCGCCGGGTCTGTCTCCAGCGTCGCAGCGGCGCGTGACGCCACCTCCGCCGCCGCGAAACCAGCCCGCACGTCGCGGGCCACGTCCGTCCGCTCGAACTCACCGCGCGCCGCATCGAGCAGCGAGAGAAAGGCGGGGTCGGCACCAAGCGTTTCGAACTGCGACCGAGCGATCTCGAGGCCCGCGAGCTGATGCGTGACGTCGCTGTCGAAATCCTGCAGGGCCGCCAGGATATCGTTCTTGTCGACGCCGGAGCGTCAGAAACCTGCCTTCTCCATGAGTTCCTGGAACGATTGCAGTTTCTCGACAAGCGAGACGATCTCTTCCTCGCGTGCCATGTCGGGCAATTCCTTCAGGTATTCCTGAAGGCGTGCAACGGCTTCGGGGAAGGAGGCTTGCCCCTCGCGAACCGACCGCTGACCGAGCGACTTCTTGTCGGCCCGGTGGGCGACCGACATGCCCATCTCCTCTGCGGC
>JAAIGF010182951.1_pt1 | contig 10419 bp, 14 predicted proteins | sample 6487441 | NCBI WGS metagenome assembly JAAIGF01 (sample SAMN13974129, study PRJNA590717) | phyllosphere metagenome | biome: pepper field; feature: multiple bacterial spot infested pepper fields; material: pepper leaves; isolation source: leaves from pepper fields | host: Capsicum annuum ...
CGGCCGCCCTTGGGCGAAGGCTTGGACGCCGGCACCAGTGGCTCAAGGTCTTGCCAAAGCTTCTGGCTGATCAGGGATCGTTTCATCCACTCATGGACCTCGCCGCGCTGCGCAAGTTCCTAGTTTTGTTAGCCGCTCTTAGCAAAAGCAGCCAAAACATACCGTGTTGTCCACCTCATCCAGGCCGTCGTGTCAGCGCCAGAAAAATACCCAGTCCTATCATGGTGATGCCCGATGTGCGTGTCAGCAGCTTGGCGCGTGCGCCGCGGGCGGCTTGCGACCGCAGCAGGCGGCTGGCGCCAAATACGGCCAGCACGTCCACCGTCGTGTTCAGCGCAACGCAGATGCAGCCTAACGTGACCAGTTGCGGGATCAGGGGCGCGTCGGCCGATGTGAACTGTGGCAGGAAGGCCAGGAAGAACAGGGCTGTCTTCACGTTCATGGCTTCGACCAGAATGCCTTCCAGGAAGGCGCGGCGAGCGCCTTGGGCCACGACGGGCGCCGATGTGCCAGGCGCTTGGCGCATCAACATGCGGATGCCGAGGTACATCAGGTAGGCAGCGCCTACGTATTTCACCAGGGTGAACGCTGTGGCTGACTGGGCCACGATCACGGACACGCCCAGCGCCGCCGCCAGGACGTGAAGCAGGCCGCCAATGCCGTTGCCGAGGCTGGACGCCAGTCCTTCGGCGCGGCCGCCCGTGACGGTACGGGCGACGACATAGGCAATGCCCGGACCGGGCGTGATGGCAAGCGCGACGGCGGCGATACCGAAGGCGATGAGCGACATGGGAGGCGCCTCTTGAAGAGAATGAGAGCGGGGCGGGTGACGAGGGCTGGAACGCAGGGGGATTAGCGTTCGGCGCGGACGTCAGGGATTGCCTTGCCCGCAAGCGGATGAGAGATGCCGCCGTCGCCGTGGCTGATGAGTACCTGCGCGATCACGATCTGGTAGCCCGCGAGCCAGCGCGCTTGTTGCTGTTTGGCCGCCAGGTGGGCCGGATGCTCCATCAGCATCCGCAGCGCTTCCAGGCTTTCCCAGTAGTAGACGTTCGAAATCAGCCCGGAAGAGGGGTTCTCCCATGCTTCTTCTCCCAGGTAGCCGGGAATGGCCCGGGCGACCTGGGCAATCGTTTCGTCCAGCGCATGGAAGGCGTCGTCGTATTGCCGTTTGGCGAACGTGAAGGTCGATGAGTACATGGCGTGCGATGGGCGGGTCGTCTGCGGTGCAGGCAAGGTTGGACACGAGCTTGCAGTCTTGCGGGACGGTGGCTCGACCGCAATATCCAGTTCTGCTCTTTGTGGGTGGACCGCTTGGCGGTGTGATGTCGGCACAAGCCCCAGTTCCCGGCCGCATCGCCATTCGTCATCCTGTGGGGCTCCGCCACCAGCCACCCAGCGAGCGCCCGTGCCCGGGCCAAGGAAGCATCCATGCACACCGCCCTCAGCCCGACAGTCGATGAACAGTTGGTGTCTTCGGCCGGGGGGCGGCTGTACGTCAAAAGTTGGTGCATGGCCGGGTCGGCCGCGCCGATCGTGCTGATGCACGACTCGATCGGTTGCGTGGCCCTGTGGCGAGATTTTCCTGTGGCGCTGGCGCAGGCCACGGGGCGTACCGTGCTGGCCTACGACCGCCTGGGTTTCGGCCAGTCCGACCCGCATCCCGGCCTGTTGGCCGAAGACTTCATCGCACAGGAAGCCGAGCACGGCTTTCGCACCGTCAGCGACGCGCTGGGGCTGCAGGATTTCGTGGTGCTGGGGCACAGCGTGGGCGGGGGCATGGCCGTCAACATCGCGGCTCGCTTTCCCGAGCGTTGCCGGGCCGTCATCACCGAGGCTGCCCAGGCTTTCGTCGAAGACCGCACGACGGCGGGTATTCGCGACGCCAGGACACAGTTCGCGCTGCCGGGGCAGGTGGATCGCCTGGGCAAGTACCACGGCGACAAGGCTGCGTGGGCGCTGTCGTCCTGGATCGATACCTGGCTGTCGCCGTCGTTCTCGTCATGGAACCTGGACTGTGCGCTGGCAGGACTGCGCTGTCCGCTGCTGGCCATCCATGGTGAGGACGACGAGTACGGTTCGATGGCGCATCCCGCCCGCATGGCGCGTTTGTCGGGTGCCCCGGTCACGACGCTTGCCTTGCCCGGTTGCGGACACGTTCCTCACCGCGAGCAACCCGAATCGGTGTTGCAGGCCATCGCTGGCTTCCTGGCGGCCAACGTGGGCGAGCGTAAGGATCAGGCTGTTTCCGATGCAGCGCCGTCGAACCAGTCGAGCAGCCGGGCGTTCACGTAGTCGGCGCGTTCCCATTGCACCCAATGTCCGGCACCGGCAACGATTTCCCAGGTGCGCCCGGGCTGCTCATCGCAAAGCAGGGGGCCCACGGTGTCGGGCACTGCCGTGACGTCGTGCTGCCCCCACAGAAACAGTGTCGGCACGTCCATGTCGCGCAGGGCAGTGCGCAGCCTGTCTGAAAGCGATATCGGCTTGCTGCGAAAGCGCGTGCGGGTGACGGCGCGCGTGTAGTGCGCCATGGCGTCCTCATCGGCGGCAGACTCGTGGTGGAGCATCAGGCTCAACAGATTCGCGTGCAGCGCGTCCCGATTGCCGTGTTCGTCGTTGCCTGTCGGACGCCAGCTTTGCATGCGCGGACGCGGCCGACGCGGGCCGCCGTGTCCGGCCGGGCCGATCAGGGCCAGGCGCCGCGCCCCGAGGCGAGAGGCCAGCAATGCCGCCACCAATCCACCGAACGAGAATCCCGCGACCACGCAAGGCTTGGCAGGGTCGACACATTGAAAGGCCGTTTCCTGCAGGCCTTGCACGATCTCGTCCAGGCTCGCGGCATCGGCAGTGGTGTCGCCGTAGCCCGGCATGTCCGGAATCCAGAGTTGATGGCGAGCGGACAGCGCAGCGATGTTGCGTGCCCAATGTCCCCAGTCGCCGTGGCCGCCGTGCAGCAGGATCATCGGCAAGCCCTCGCCGACGACGCGCCAGTGCACCACGCCGTTGCGCCAACCAATGCGGTGTTCGACAGAGTGTTTCAACGAGCCTTGAAAAGAGGTAGGTCGGTTCATCGGTGCTTCTTTCAAAAATTCCCAAAGCCTCGCCAGCAGCGGTGCGGCAGCTCGACCTGCATTGTGAACGACCTCGCCCGGCACCTCGTGGAACCGCGCTGTGCCGGGCCGGGCAGGGTCAGGCCCGTCTATTGCTGAGTGGGAGTGCCGGCACGAAACACACCGTGCACCTCGGCGACATTCCAAAACATTTGTTTTCAATGATCGCTGAAAGCCATCGGTAATGTGATTCCAACGCCAATGCGTTCAGCCGGCCGATTAGACCCGCATCAACCCCTGTTCCGGCCGTCTGTACCTCCAGGAGAAGAAAACATGAACAAGACCTTCATCAAGACCGCTTTCGGCGCCATCGCTCTCGCAGCTGCTTTCGGTGCCAGTGCACAGAACACCGGTCGCGCACCGCAACCTGGTGTGGGCGAAGTGGATCGCAGCGCCCCGACGCAGCAGGCAACCGGCCAGGATGCCAAGCGCGTCGTGAACGACTCGGCACTGACCACCCGCGTCAAGGCCAAGTACGCCGTCGACGAGACCGTCCGCGCCACCAAGATCAGCGTCGACACCAAGTATCGCGTCGTCACGCTGAGCGGCACCGCTCGCTCGCAAGCCGAAGCTGACCGCGCCGTTGCGCTGGCCAAGGAAACCGAAGGCGTCGACTCGGTGGTCAACAACATCCGCGTCGCTCGTTAATCGCTGAATGCCGGCCGCCCTGGGGGGCGGCCGAGCTTGGGAGAAGCTAAATGTTGCGCTGGGCTGCCATATTCTTCGTCATCGCCCTGATTGCCGCCGTCTTCGGATTCGGTGGCATTGCCGCGGGCGCTGTCGACATCGCCAAGATCCTGTTCTTCATCTTCCTGGTGATCTTCGTCATCACCCTCGTTGCCGGTCTGTTCCGACGATGACGTGACAGTCGTGCCACCCTCGGGAAAAGAGGGTGGCATGCTGACTGCTACGCCCACAGAACTGGTCCGAACACACATTCTGGAGGTTCCCGATGAGCGTACCCAACCCGCCTTACTCCGTTCCCCCCGTCGGCGATCCCGTACCGCCGCCGATCGGCGATCCCAACGTCCCGCCCGGACCGCAGGACCCGCCCGTGCCCCCCGGTCAGCCCGATCCGTCGCCGCCGATCCCGGAAGGGGACCCTGATATTCCGCCCCGTCCGGCCCCGCCGCGACACTGAGACGAAGCGCCCGCCAGGGCGCTTTTTCATGGCCGGAAGGAATATGCAAACAGCCCGCGGGAATGTCGCTTGCTGAACCCATGTTCATCATCCAATCGGATCTGGAGAGACCATGGACTCGCACAGCAAAGAAGAGCCGACCGGCCCCCGCGTGACCGAGCAGACCGACGATAAGGGTCGCGAGCGCCCCCGTCTGCCGCACGAACGCGATCAGTCCGCCGACATGGTGGGCAATGAACCGCGTCCCGAGATCCGCCAAGCGCAGAAAGACATAGAAAGCGGTCAGGTCGACACCGACCTGCACGGCATGCGCGGTGTGGAAGAAGCCCAGCGCGACAAGGGCCAGCGCTCATGACACGCATGGCCCGGCTCACGCACGTAAACCTTACCGGTCGCCCGATCGGGGAAGAGACATGCTGAGCTGGGCCATCGTTTTCTTCGTCGTTGCCGTGGTGGCAGCGCTCTTTGGATTTGGCGGCATCGCGTCCAGTGCAATGGGCATCGCCAAGATCCTGTTCATCGTTTTCCTCGTGCTGTTCCTCATCAGCCTGGTCGTCGGCCTGATGCGCCGATAGTCACTGCCGTGGCGCGATTCAGGCTTGCCATGTTTTCCCCTCAGGAGTTCGTCTGATGTCGTCCGTCATCGAAGCTGCGGCCCCGGCCCACGTATCGGCCCGCAAAGTGCAGGCGCCGTCGCGCGCGGCATCGCGAGTCGAGGAAGAGCGCCGCCTGCTGCGCACCGGATTGCTGGCGCCTCAGGCGACCATCGACCCCAAGTATTTCTACGACGCGCAGGGATGCGTCCTGTTCAGCGCCATCTGCGAGCTGCAGGAGTATTACCCGACGCGCCTCGAACGACACATCTTCGACACCTACCGCGACGACATCCAGTCGCAACTGCCGCGTGCCCTGCAATGGGTCGACCTGGGCTGTGGCGACTGCCTGAAGTCGCAGCGCTGGCTCAGCACCTTGCCGGCCCGCCGCTTCGTCGGCGTCGACATCGCCGAGGACTGGCTGAGCCAGTCGGTCGACCGCGTGCGCAGCCGCTTTCCCGCCATCGACTGCAAGGCCGTGCCCGCCGACTTCACGCGCGAGCTGGCCATGCAGGATGCCCTGGGCGATGTCGATGACCTGCCGCCGGTGTTCTTCTATCCGGGCTCGTCGATCGGCAACTTCACCCAGCAGCGGGCCACGGCTTTCCTGGCGTCGGTACGCCGTCATCTGGGCAGGCAAGGGCGCCTGCTGATCTCGGTGGACCTGCGCAAGGATCCTGCCGTGATGGAAGCCGCCTACGACGACGCCATCGGCGTGACGGCGGCGTTCAACCGCAACATCCTGCGCGCGGTCAATCGCGAACTGGGCGCCGACTTCCGTCCCGAGTGGTTCGATCACCGCGCCATCTTCGACGATGAAGCCAGCCGCATCGAGATGCAGCTCGTCGCCGCCCGCAGCCACGACGTGACGCTAGGCGACGGTTCGCAGCGCCACTTCGTGCAGGGCGAGATCATCGTGACCGAACACTCGTACAAGTATTCGCCCGAGACCTTCGGTGCCTTGCTGGGCACGGCTGGCCTGACGGTCGACCATGTCTGGACCGACGAGCGCGGTTGGTTCGGCGTCTTCCTGGCACGATCATGAACAGCGCCGTCGCGGAACATGCTCACGCGCGGGCTGCCGACTCGACGGCCCAGCGCCAGGCCAGCCTGGCGACGCGCCTGGCACAGACCCGGGCCGCCACTGTCGCATTGCTAGACGGCCTGAGTCCCGAGGACTGCCAGATCCAGTCCATGCCGGACGCCAGCCCCATGAAATGGCATCTGGGGCATGTCGGCTGGTTCTTCGAAACCTTCGTGCTCAGCGAACACGCGCCTGGTTACCAGAGTGCCGAACCGGCGTTCCGCGAGCTGTTCAATTCCTATTACGTGGGCGTGGGGCCGCGCACGCCTCGGGCCCAGCGCGGCCTGATGTCGCGGCCGGCCTTCGACACCGTCTTCCGTTATCAGCAGCGCGTGCTCGATCAGGTACTGGTGCTGATGCACGACCGCACCTTGCCAGACGCCTTGCTCGACACCATCGAGCTGGGCATCAACCACGAGCAGCAGCACCAGGAACTGATCCTCACGGATCTGAAGCATCACCTGTCGTGCAACATGCTGCTGCCTGCCTATCGGCCCGAGCCGCGCACGCCGGCGGGCGTCTGGCCGCAGGACAAGGTGGCGTATCCGTTCTTGCGGGTCGACGCCGGTCTGCGTCAGATCGGCTCGCCCGATGCAGGATTTGCCTTCGACAATGAGCGTCCGCTGCATCGCGTGTGGCTCGACGCCTACGAGATCGGTGCACGCCCGGTACTCAATGGCGAGTACCTCGCCTTCATTCGCGACGGCGGCTATCGACGACCGGAATTCTGGCTGGCCGAGGGGTGGGACGTCTGCGTCCGCTCGCAATGGCAGGCGCCGCTGTACTGGCTCGATACCGGCGACGCGCCCCAGCTTTTCACGCTGGCCGGGGTGCAGCCGCTGGACCCGTTCGAACCCGTCACGCACCTCAGCTATTTCGAGGCCGACGCCTATGCCCGTTGGGCCGGTGCCAGTTTGCCCACCGAAGCCCAATGGGAAGTGGCCGCCCTGGCGCTGGCACCTTGGCGCGACGGCGGCTTCGTCGAGTCGCAACGTCATCACCCGCATCCTTTGCACACCCTGGACGAAAAGCGTCTGGGTGGCGACGTGTGGGAATGGACGCAGAGCGCCTATCTTCCCTACCCAGGCTTCGAAACCGCTGCGGGTGCCGTCGGCGAATACAACGGCAAGTTCATGGTCAACCAGATGGTCCTGCGCGGCGGCTCGTGCGCGACGCCCCGATCGCATATTCGTCCGGCCTACCGGAACTTCTTCCCGACCTGCACGCGCTGGCAGTTCTCGGGCCTGCGTCTGGCCCGCCAGGTGTAGACGCGGCAAGCCACCGATCGTCCAAAAGAAAACGCCAGCGGCACATGCCTGCTGGCGTTTCTTCTTCCAGAGCGGAAATGCGCCGCCCCGAAGGGCAGCACCCCCGGCTTTACTGGCGAGCGCGGACCTGGATGTCGTTGCGCACTTCCTTCACGCCATCGACGCCGCGCGTGACTTGCACGGCACGGTTGATGATCGTGCGGCTTTCGGCGAAGCCGCTCAGCTGCACCACGTTGCGGAAGGTGGCGACCTGGATTTCCGAGGCCTTCACTTGCGGGTCGTTGATCAGTGCAAGTTTTACGCGAGCGGTGACTGCTGCGTCATCCGTGTACTCGCCGGTGCTGCGCTGGGTCGCGGTGCTGGAGCAGGCCGCCAGAACCGTGGCGAACAGAGCGAGCGACAGGAACTTGAACAGTTGCTTGAACATGGTTGAACTCCTGGCCGAAGCCGTCAAAGGTGGGTGGGCGCGCGGCAGTGGCCATGGCTTCGTATTTGAATGATCGCCAATGACCGCCGGGTCGAGCCGCGCTGCAAGGCTGCGGCCGCGACCAACCTTAGCAATCCACGTGCCCACGGCCGAGCGCGCGGAACGGTCTTTGCTCATGCGTGTCCGCACCCTTCGATTGCGAGCACCTCATGGATTCGCTTCGCCACCTCTTTCCCATCGCCGTCTTCGCCGCGTTCTGCCTGTCCCTGAGCACCGGCGAAAGCAAGCCTGCGTCTGCAGACACGCGCTCGGCAGCATCCTCGTCCGGTCCGGCCACGCAACAGCGCGACGATGCCGGCTCGGCCCGCCTGGCCAGTGCCGCGTCCCGATCGGCGACGGACTGGGTGGCCTGCGCCAGACCCTCCCCGTGGCCGCGCACCGTACCGGCGCCGCAGCGCTGCCGGGTGGTCTGACATGCAACTGCACAAAGTCTGGCTCCTTTCGCGCGCCTTCCTGCGAGCCGTGCGCGACGCCGCCATGGGTTGGCTCGACGACCGCTGCCCCACCATGGCCGCCTCCGTCGCCTTCTTCACCGCCTTCTCGCTCGCGCCCACCCTCATCATCGTCATCTCGGTCGCCGGAACCGTCTTCGGCGACGAAGCCGTACGCGGCCAACTGTTCACCCAGATCAGCGGCATCGTCGGCGACGAAGGCGCCGCCGCCATCCAGGCCATGGTCGCCAACGCCTGGCGCAACCAGGGCACGAGCTTCCTGCCAGCCATCTCGGTGGTCATCACTGCCATCGGCGCCACCGTCACCTTCGCCGAACTGAACAACGCCCTCAACACCATCTGGCAATACCAGGGCCCGAAGAACCAGCCGCTGTGGCGCGACCTCCTGCGCGTGCGCCTGATCTCGTTCGCGCTGGTGGTAGGCGTAGGCTTCCTGCTGGTCGTCCTGCTGGTGCTCGACGCCTTTCTGGCCTTCGTCGGCGAATACCTGCTCGCAGACGGCAGCGCCTCCGCCTTCGTCCTCTCCTGGACCCGACGCCTGCTCTCCCTGGCCCTCCTGGCAGTCGCCTTCGCCATCCTTTTGAAAGTCCTGCCATCAGGCAAGGTCCGCTGGCGCGACGTCGCCCTCGGCGCCGTCACCGCCGCCCTCCTGTTCGCCGGCGGCAAACGCCTCTTCGGCATCTACCTGTCCACCGCAGGCACTGCCAACACCTTCGGCGCAGCAGGCTCCCTCGCCGTCGTCCTCATGTGGCTCTTCTACTCCGCCTCGGTCTTCCTCTTCGGCGCCGAACTCACCGCCATCTGGGCCCGCCGCCGCGAAGCCCGCCGCGAAGCCGCCAAACGCGGCGAGCCCGAACCCGACCCCGAAACCCTCCCCGACCGCCACGACCGACAGCCGTCACGCCAAGGCTGAGCGCCGCAACCGCGAGAAAGAGCAATGTCAGGCCAAGCCCGGCAAGCCCCACCATCGCCACGAGAGCACCCACAGCCAAGGGCAGCCCCCATGCCAGATTCCCGGCGCATCCCATAAACCCTAAACACGCCCCAGTACCAGTCACACTGCAAGGCCTGGCCGCTGGGTAGGGCGAGGGCGACTCGAAGGCGCCGCGTGGCGGGTGGGGAAACGGGGGCGAAGAGGGCGCGCGTGTCTGAGCGATCTGGACAGTCCGGGGGACTGTCCAGATCGCGAGTTCGCGCCCGTCCCCCGTTTCCCCACCTGTCACGCGGGAAGTTCCGGCAAAGCCGGAACCGCCTTCGCTGGAGCCCTCGCCCTACCCAGCGGCCAGGCCGCCAGAAGAACGTAAACCCACGGTCAAAAAGAAAGGGCGCTCCTCCGCAGGAACGCCCCCTTCAATCACGCCGAGCTACCGCCCAACGCACCTCACTTCTTGTTGGCGTTACGCCGAGCCGTACCGACTTCCTTCAACAGTCCCTGGCAATCCGCATCCGTCCCCGTCCCCGGCTCGATCAACGGAATCAACGCCGCCAACGGATTCAACAGACCCAATGCCAACGCAGCCCCCCCACGGGTAGCCAACGCCTTCGCATCCACACTGGGACGCGGATTGCCGAACGTACCCCGCACATGCAACGGCGAACGCGCCGACAAAATGCTCGGATCCTTGGGATGCGGACGGAAAGTGAAATCCAGCGACTCATCCCGGAAATTCACCACCCCCTCGCCATCGATCATCGTATCTTCCGTATCCAGCACCAGCAGCTCGCTCACCGCCACTCCCTTCTGCATCTGGAACGTACTCACCGCGCAATTGATCGGCGTCGGACGATCTCGCCCGATCCAATAGCCAAGCGCCTGACCCGCATCCAGCCCGGCCAATTCCACCAACAGCACCGACAGCTCACCACCGCTGGAAGCCAGACCGAAATCACCGCTGGCATTGGCCAGCAGCTTCGCCACCGAATTGCCCCGGCTCTCGAGCTTCATGTTGGCGCCGACCTGGCCCACGCTCTTGGCCACCAGCTTGTTGGTCGGGAACAGGCGCGCGATCCGGGCCCGCTCCACATTGATGTCGGCCCAGGCCGCAATCGGATTCTGCTTGGCGTTCAAGCGGATCTTGCCGCCCAGCGTGCCGCCGGCAAAGCCAAAGCGCACCGGTGCCAGATCCATCACCCCGTCACGCAACTTCAAGGTCGCCGACAGGCTCTCGAAGGCGAAAGGCTTGTCCATGTCGATCTTGCCGGCATCCAGCTGCACGTCGGCATCCATCGCATTGAGCTTTTCCAGGCTGAAATCGCTGTCGGGCAGCACCTTGCCCGGACG
>JAAIGF010104154.1_pt1 | contig 10418 bp, 9 predicted proteins | sample 6487441 | NCBI WGS metagenome assembly JAAIGF01 (sample SAMN13974129, study PRJNA590717) | phyllosphere metagenome | biome: pepper field; feature: multiple bacterial spot infested pepper fields; material: pepper leaves; isolation source: leaves from pepper fields | host: Capsicum annuum ...
CGGTAGTGCCGGCCGCTGGCCGGCATTACCCTTGCGGCCGAGGCGGTCAGGCCTCGGCTTCTTCCGGTTCGTTGGCCTGCTGGCGGCTGCGCTCGGGCAGCTTCAGGCGCTTGCCTTCTTCGTCGTACTCGATGAGCAGGACGCCCGAATCGTGGCGGCCGCTGATCTCGACGAAGCAGGCGCCGCCGATGAACGGCTCCAGCGTCATCACCGACTTCAGCGGGGTGGCGACCACCATCTGGAAGCCGAAGTTGTCGAAGATGTTCATCGCCAGCGCGGTGAACTCGTTGTCGGCCTTGTCGAAGGCTTCGTCGAGCACGACGGCGGCATAGCTGGGCAGCTGGCTGTCGGCGCCGCCGAGCTGGTAGCGCAGCGCCGCGGCCAGGCAGGTGGTGGCCAGCTTCTGCCGCTGGCCACCGGACTTGCCGGCGCCGCTGCGGTAGATCTCGACCTGCTGGCGCGTTTCCGCGTCCAGCTCCACGCCGATGAACTCGACGTGCATGCGCACGTCCAGCACCAGCTCACGCCAGCGCTTGTCCTCGCCTTCCTGCGAGCCCAGCCGGTTGACCAGCTGGCGCAGCACGGTGAACTGCGATTCGGCCAGCTCGCGCTGTTCGGTCTGCTGCTGCGACAGCACCTCGCGCAGCTGCAGGTGGAACTCACCCACTTCCGGCAGGCGGCGGTCGCTCAGCTCGATGGTCAGCAGGGTGCCGCGGTTGAACGGCACCTGTTCCAGGCTGGCGTTGACCTCGTCCAGGCGCTGGCCGATCGACTTGCGGGCCTCGGCGCTGTGACGCTGCAGGGCCAGCAGGTTGTTCTTGCTCTGGTTCTGCAGCAGGTCGAAGAAGCGCTCTTCATGCTGCGGCAGGCCGTCGCGCTCCAGGCGTTCCAGGCGGGCGAGGAAATCCTCGGCCGAGGCCACCGACACGGTGAAGTCGCCCGATTCTTCCGGCCACTGCTGGATGAAGCGGCGGAAGCAGCCCAGCAGCAGGTTCTCGACGCGGTTGACGTCCTGCTGCGAGGACGACAGCTGTTCGTTCAGCGCGTTGCTGACCTGGCGCATGTGCGCCTCCAGCGTTTCCAGGCTGAGCGGACCCTGCTCCTGCAGGCGCTCGGCCAGGCCGGCTTCCTGGTCTTCGGCCAGCGCCGGCAGCACCAGGGCGCGGCTCTGCTGGCGGGCACGGTCCAGGCGGTCGCGTTCGCGCACCAGCTGGCCGCGCTCGACGCGGGTGTCTTCATAGGTACGGCGGGCCTGCTCGATATCGGCGCGCACGGCGTCGATCTGCTTGGCCAGGCGGGCCAGGTCGGCGTTGCCTTCGCGCAGGTCGCGCAGGGTGGCTTCGATATCGGCCAGGCGCTGCTGCGGCGCGGCCACGTCGATCTCGTTCCACTGGATGCCGATCAGCTCATGGCAGGCCAGGCGGCGTTCGTTGTCGCGGTCACGCTGGCCGCGCAGGCTGGCGATATCGGTATCGCAGCTGGCGATGCGCTTGGCCAGTTCCTGCGCTTCGCGCTCGAACACGACGAGCTTGTCGCGGTTGTTGAAGCCGAGGATCCAGCGGCGACGGTCGTTCACCGCGCTGCGGTCATCCTTCTCGAAGCGGTCGCCCGGATGCTTGACCTGGCCTTCGCGGGTGATGCCGCGGTCGACGTTGCGCAGCTGCTTGGCATCGACGCATTCGTAGTCGAAGCGCTTGCCCAGCTCGCGGCGCAGCCAGCCTTCGAAGGCGTGGTCACGCAGTTCCAGCTTGTGCAGCAGCGAACGCGCGGACGGTTCGCGGGCGAACGCATCGTCGTTGCGGCGCACGCGGTAGTAGGTGAAACGCATGCCGAGGTGGGTGCGGTTCACCCAGTCGGCCACTTCGTTGTAGTGCTTGTCGTCCACCAGCAGCGACTGCGCGAAGCCGCCCAGCACGCGCTCGATGGCGCCCTGCCAGTTCTGCTCCTCGGTGCGGACCTGGATCAGTTCGCCGACGAAGGGCAGCGAGGCTTCGGAAATGCCGGTTTCCTCGGCCAGGCGTGCGCGCAGCTTCTGCATCGGTGCGGGAATGCTGGACGGCGTGCGCTGCATCGCTTCCAGTTCGCCACGCACTTCGCCGAAGCGACGTTCGTCATCGCGCTTGCCGCCCAGCCGTTCGCTGATCGCATCGTCCAGCGCCGCCGAAGCACGCTGGCGGTCCTGCAGTTCGTTCTGTGCGCGCTCGACCAGTTCGGAGAACCCGTGCGCGTCTTCCGGCAGTTCGGCCTGCAGGTGGCGCGCGGCCTCGCGGGCCTGCGCCTGCTTGGCCAGGCGGCGGTCGCGCTCGGCTTCGGCGCGGCCCTGCTCGCGTTCCAGTTCCTCGATGCGCTCACCGCCCTGCTGGCGGCGCTGCAGTTCCAGCTCGGCCAGGCGCTCGGTGTGGTTGTCCAGCGCCGCACGGCGCTGGGCTTCTTCGCCGAGCAGGCCGCGGTCGCGCACGTCCATCTCGCGCAGGCGCGCTTCGATCAGCAGCTGGCGGCGGCTTTCGCGGAAGCTGTCGATGCCCAGCTTGAGGGTCTCGTCATCGCCGCGCTGGCGATGCATGTGCTTCAGTTCGGTGTAGTGCGCACGTGCCGGCAGCAGGGTTTCCACCTGGCGACGGGCGGTGACCACCGCCTGGTGCGCACCGTCGAGTTCGGCGAAATCACTGACCAGGCGCTCGGCGGCATCGAAGGTGCGCGGCGTGTCCAGCATGAAGTCGCGCAGGAAGACGTTGAGGTCGCCCAGGTTCTTCGCCGACTGGGTCTTGTGCAGCAGGCGCAGCGCCATCTCGTTGTCGATGCCCAGCAGGTGGCGGAAGCGCTCGGCGTAGCCGGAGAACGTATCGAAGTGGTGGATGTCGGCCAGCTTCTGCTTCAGCTTGCGCAGGTCCAGGTCGAAGCCGCCGAGGTCCTTGGCGATGTCGAACGGGCGCTCGGCGATCATGTAGTGCTTGCGCACGTCGCCGGCCGAGGTGCCGTTGCCGGAGATCCACAGCAGGCGTACCAGGCACACCACGCGGCCATCGCCGGCGCGGTATTCCAGCACCAGGGCGGTCCAGGTCGCGCCCTTGCGCAGGTACTGGGTGGCGATCTCGCCGGTGCCGCTGTCCTGCTGGTCGGCCCACGCGCCGCGCACGTAGGAGACCAGGTTGCGGTCGCGGCCGCTGCGCTCGGCTTCACGCGCGGCGGCGTTGAAGTCGACGATGGCTGGCGGCGTCAGCAGCGCGGACATCGCATCGAGCAGGGTCGACTTGCCCGAGCCGGAACGGCCGACGAACAGGAAGCCGCGCTCGGCGATCGGCACTTCGGTCAGGCCGTTGAAGGTGCCCCAGTTGTGCACCTGCAGGCGGCGCATGCGGAACTGCTGCAGGCGCGGGTCCGGCAGGCCTTCATTGAACAGGGCGGGAGTGTGCTTGGAAATGGCCATGCGGTGCTCGGGTCTCTCAGGCTTCTGCAGCCGGGGTTTCGCGCAGCTGGCGGTACACCGCCGAAAGCTGGGACACGTCTTCGGCGGAGAACAGCAGCTTCAGCGCCGGCGAGACTTCGTGGCGGTCTTCCTGGCCGCCAAGGCGGGTCAGGATGTGGTTGTCCTTCATCTTCTGCACGGCCGAGGCGACGCGGCGGTTGAAGCCGGCGCGGTCGGTGGACAGGTTCTTCTCGTAGATGGCCAGCGCTTCGGCCATCTCGGCGTCGGCGACGACGGCGCGGTTGCCGCGCGCATCGGCCTCGGCCAGCTGCTGGCGCAGGTACAGCAGCAGCACCGAATCGATGAAGGTCAGCGGCGAGGTGCGCAGCAGCACCGGCGCATCGACGTCTTCGGTGTCGGCCTGGCGGGTGAAGGCCACGCCGCTGTCACGGTCCAGCACCAGTTCCAGGAACAGGTCGGCCAGTGCCGAGCGGATCGCGGCTTCGCTGCGGATCAGCGCCGGCCACAGCTTGGCGTGGCGCAGCTGGTCGATGCTGGGGCCGATCAGCAGCTGGCACAGCGCGCGGCGCGCATCCAGCGGCAGGCGGCCGGTATCGCCCATGTAATAGACGTCGTTGCCACGACGCGGCTGTGCGGCAACCGGTGCCGGTTCGGCCTCGTAGGCGTCTTCGACCAGGTCGGGCGCCGCTGCTTCGATGGGATCTTCATGCCAGCTCATGGCGTCTCTCCTGGGTGAACCAAACCAGCGGAATACGTGCGCGGCGCACCTGGCCGTCGCCGCCGCGCCATTGCGCAAGCTCCTGCTCGCCGGCGACCACGTTGCCGAAGCGCGTGCCCAGCGACAGATAGCCGATGACGCTGCCCAGGCCCTGCGGCGCTTCGCGCTGGGCCAAGGCTTCGGCGATGCTCAGGCGCGGCTGTGCGTCCAGCAGTTCGTGCAGGTCGCGGCGCAGGGTACGGAAGTCGATTTCCGACGAGGCCACCAGGTCGCCCACGCTTTCCAGGCTGATGGCGGCTGCATCGTTGTATTCGACGTTGCCATCGACCTGCGCGCTGCGCGGGTCGTGCAGCTTCCACTGCGACCACGAGCGCAGGCGGCTGGTGGTCAGCTGCAGGTCGCGGCCGATGCTGCGCTGGGCGGGGAAATCATCGCGCAGGGCCAGTGCTTCGGACTGCGCCTGCTTCAGCAGCTGGTTGAGGCGGCGCTGTTCCAGGTAGCCACGGCTCTGCACGAAGCCGCGCAGGCTGCGCGCGAAGTTCTGCAGTACGTCGTGCACCTGGCCGCCGCGTTCCAGCATGGTGCTGGTGAAGGCGCGCAGGAAGTTGCGTTCGTTGCGGTCCAGGCGACGGGCGAAGCCGCGCGCGAGCACGGCCTCCAGCGCGGCGTCGAGCTGGGCGCTCTGTTCGGCATCGTTGAGCAGGCGCCAGAACGCCTGGAAGCTGCGGCCGGCATCGCTTTCACCGATGACGTCGACGCCTTCGAACAACTGCGACAGCACGTCGCCGCGCTCGCCTTCGTCGTCGATGATGCGTTCGCGGAAATCGCGGTTGAGCTGCTCGAAGTCATCGCGCACGCGGCGGAAGTCCTCGGTCAGTTCGTCGGCCAGGCCGATGATCTGGCGGGTGCGTTCCAGCGCGCGCTTGCCATCGAGGGCGACCACGCGGCCGGCGCCGACGCGGGCGATCTCGGCATCGATGCGGTCGCGCTCGTCGTGCAGCGCGGACAGGCGCGCATCAGGATCGGCTTCGGTCTGTGCGGCCAGCGCCGAGAGCTGCTCGATGACCAGGGCCAGGCGGCTTTCGGTGGCCGCTACGCGGGCCTGCTCCAGGCTGTCGGCGAAACGGATCGCCTGCAGCGCCTGGGTCGACAGCTCGTACTGCTCCTGATCGGCGCCTTCGGGCAGGCGGCGTTCCAACCAGCCCTGGGCCAGCCAGTGGGCGATGTAGGCCTGGGCGGTACGCGGCAGCTCACGCGACAGTTCGTCGCCTGCCAGCTGGTCCAGCGCGCGTTGCAGGCGCTCGTTCAGTACCGAGGACGGCAGCGTGCGCTCGCCGTCCATCAGCAGGCCCTGCAGCAGGCCGATGATTTCCGGGGCGTGGTCGGCGGCAAGCAGCTTCCACTGGGGCTGTTCGCGCAGATGGCGGTAACGGGCAATACGTTCGCGGTGCTTCATGCAGCGAAGGAAGTCATGGACGCAGAAGGCTGCGGGCAGCCATGCACGGCCGCCGCGGGGGCAGCCGTGGACGTGCCGGCCACGCGGGGCCGGCGCGGTGCGGGCAAGCGGCTCAGCGCCGGCCGCCCACTTCGATGAAGCGCAGGAACTCGGCGCGGGTACGCGCGTCGTCGCGGAAGCTGCCCAGCATCTTGGAGGTGACCATGCTGACGCCGCGCTTGTGGATGCCGCGGGTGGTCATGCATTCGTGGGCGCCTTCGACGACCACGCCGACGCCGATCGGCTGCAGCACATCCTGGATGCACTGGGCGATCTGCGCGGTCATCTTTTCCTGCACCTGGAAGCGGCGGGCGTAGGCTTCGACCACGCGGGCCAGCTTGCTGATGCCCACCACCTTGCCGGCCGGCAGGTAGCCGACGTGCACGCGGCCGATGATCGGCGCCATGTGGTGTTCGCAGTGGCTTTCGTACTCGATGTCGCGCAGGACGATCAGTTCGTCGTAGCCGGCCACTTCCTCGAAGGTCCGCTCCATGTAGGCGCGCGGGTCGTCGCGGTAGCCGCTGAACCAGTCGCCATAGGCTTCGGCGACGCGGCGCGGGGTATCCAGCAGGCCTTCACGGGACGGGTCCTCACCGGCCCAGCGCAGCAGGGTGCGCACGGCATCCTCGGCCTGGTCCTGGGTCACATCGCCCTGCGGGGCGGCCTTTTCGTTGTTCTTGCTCATTGCGTACAGCGTCCCGAACGGGGGGCGAGCATCGTACCCGACCGGGGGGTAGGTCGTCCTGTTGGGACGGTTCATCGGGGGGTCTTTTGGGCGCCTTGTTTGGTGTCGGGCTGGAGGGGGAGAGGGGGCTGCGCAGGACACGCCGTAAACCCGTCCCTGGGGGCTCGATGGCGCCATCCATGGCGCCAACGGTCCTGCGCAGCCCCCTCTCCCCCTCCCGGACAGTTCCCTGCGGGCGCGGCCGGACCGCCCGAAAGCGGGGGCAAAAGCGGGGGTTCATGGCTTCGGAAGCACCGCGCGCCGCTGCTGTGGTGGGGGCTTTGGTAGCGCCGGGCCATGCCCGGCGGCCCGTGCGCCGCTGCATTGGTGGGTGCGGACCGTTGGTCCGCACTGCTCTTGCCTTTAAAGAGCCAACCCACCGCGCCCGCGGGGTGATGGATGGGCGGCGCAGGGCCGGATGGGCCAGGACCGCAGGCGCCATGGATGGCGCCTACGAGCCCCCAAGGGTGAGGGCGCTTTGCTTGCGAGGCATGCCTCGCAAGCGCCCGAACGCCCAGCCGCCAGCGGCTGGGCCGGACACCGGAGGGGGGTTTGCGGCGTGTCCTGGCCCATCCGGGCCTGCGCCGCCCCAACCGCCAGCACACGAGGCGCAACGCCCTCCTCACTACACCCACCCCCATTCAGCAAAAACTATTGATAGGAATGAAATTAGTAGTATCCTATCTATCTCTTATGGACCGACCCCTCGACGACCGTACCCGGCTGCAGATGCAGCTCAGCTCCGGCCTGCTCTATGCAGGACGGCAGTGGCAGCGCCTGGCCGACAGCCGGCTCGGCAGCTACGGCATCTCCACCGCCTGCACCATGCCCCTGTTGATGATCGGCCGCTCCGGCGGCGGTATCCGCCAGGTGGCGCTGGCCCAGCAGCTGGGCATGGAAGGCCCGTCCCTGGTACGCCTGCTGGACAAGCTGTGCGCCAGCGACCTGGTCCGCCGCGAAAGCGACGCCAGCGACCGCCGCGCCAACCTGCTGTGGCTGACCGACGAGGGACAGGCGCTGGTGCGCGAGCTGGAGGAACAGCTCATCGGCCTGCGCCAGGACGTGTTCGGCGAACTTTCCATGGATGAACTGCAGGCCGTGCTGAAGGCATGGCGCCTGCTGGCCGAGGCGGCCGACCGCATCACGTAAGCGCGTTGTCCTTGAAACACCGCCGCTGCCGTGCAGGCGCCAGCGGCTTTTGCCCGTTGCCGTTGTCCTGTGTGTTGCCCTCCCCTCCCCCATCTCGCCCCCCTACCGATGCCCGGTGAATTCAGTCTCCACGGAGTGTTCGTCCCGACCCTGCTCGGGTTGATGTTGTTGGCCTACCTGGTCAACAGCGGCCTGCACGCGCTGCTGCAGCGTGCCGGTGCCTACCGCCATGTCTGGCATCCGGCGCTGTTCAACCTGGCGCTGTACGGGATCGTGCTGGGCCTGCTGTTCCACCTCCTGCGTTGGATGCAATCGTGAACAAGATCGTGAAGAAGACCCTTCCCATACTGCTGACCAGCGCGGCGGTGATCGTGGCCCTGCTGGTCCTGCGCCAGCTGTGGGTCTATTACATGGATGAGCCGTGGACCCGCGACGCCCATGTCGGCGCCGACGTGGTGCAGGTGGCCCCCGATGTGTCCGGCCTGGTGGAATCGGTGAACGTGGCCGACAACCAGGCGGTGAAGAAGGGCGACGTGCTGTTCGTGATCGACCGTGCGCGTTACCGCATCGCGCTGGAGCAGGCCAAGGCCAGCCTGGCCGAGCGCCAGGCCTCGGTGACGCAGCTGCGCCGCGAGATCGGCCGCGACCGCAGCCTGCAGGACCTGGTGGCCGCCGAGGACGCCGAAGTGCGCCGGGCCAAGCTGCAGGCCGCGCAGGCGTCGCTGGCCACTGCCCAGGCGGCGGTCGACCTGGCTGATCTGAACCTGGCCCGCACCGAAGTCCACGCGCCGGCTGACGGCCGGGTCAACGACCGCACCATGCGCGTGGGTGACTACGTGGTGGCCGGCAAGCCGGTGCTGGCGCTGCTGGATACCGGCTCGTTCCGCATCGATGGCTACTTCGAGGAAACCCGCCTGCGCGGCGTGGCCCCGGGGCAGGCCGTGGACATCCGCCTGATGGGCGAATCGACCGCGCTGCGCGGCCACGTCGAAAGCATCGCCGCCGGCATCGAGGACCGCTACCGCAGCAACGGCAGCACCCTGCTGCCGAACGTGACCCCGGCCTTCGACTGGGTGCGGCTGGCGCAGCGCATCCCGGTGCGCATCGCCATCGACGACGTGCCCCAGGGCGTGGAACTGATCGCCGGCCGTACCGCCACGGTGACCGTGCAGACCAACAGCAGCAAGCACGCAGACAAGGCCGGCACCACGCCGACACAGGCGGGCCTGTGAACACCACCCTGCCCCGTCTCGGCCTGATCGTTGCGCTGGCCAGCCTGGCGGCCTGCAAGACCGTCGGCCCGGATTACGCCCTGCCGGAAGGCTCGGCCTTCAAGCGCCCGGAGGCCAATGCCGCCTTCATCGATACCCAGAACCCGGATGTTGCCGCCAACCAGGCGCTGCCCGACCGCTGGTGGTCGCTGTACGACGATCCGGTGCTCGATGGCCTGATCACCCAGGCGCTGCGTGACAACGTCGAGCTGAAGGCCGCCGATGCGCACCTGCGCCGTGCCGCCGCCGTGTACGAACAGGCGATGGATGCCGGTGGCTTCGAATACGAAGCCGAAGCCGGCGTCAGCCGCGCGCAGCTGTCGGCCGAGGCCTTCCTGCAGGAACACGAGCTGCCGGTGATCAACCTGGCCGACGGCAAGTTCGCGGTCAGCTACCAGTTCGATCTGTTCGGCAAGCTCAAGCGTGGTGCCGAAGCGGCCCGCGCCGACGAGCAGTCAGTGGCCGCCGCACGCGACCTGGCGCAGGTGAGCGTGGTGGCCGAGGTGGCCGACAGCTACCTGGAAATCTGCCACGCCAACCACGAACTGCACGTGGCCGAGCATTCGCTGCAGCTGCAGCAGCGCAGCCGCTCGGTCACCCAGCGCCTGATCAATGCCGGCCGCGGCACGCCGCCGGAGCTGGCCCGCGCAAACGCCCAGGTGGCCCTGCTGGAAGCCGCCCTGCCGCCGCTGCGCGCGCAGCGTTCGGCCGCCGCCTATTCGCTGGCCGCGCTGCTGGGGCAGACCCCCGGCCAGCTGCCGGCCGGCGTGATCGACTGCGCCGACGCGCCGCGCCTGGCCCAGCCGCTGCCGGTGGGTGATGGCCGCGCCCTGCTGCAGCGTCGCCCCGACATCCGCCAGGCCGAACGCAAGCTGGCCTCGGCCACCGCACGCATCGGCGTGGCCACCGCCGAGCTGTATCCGGACATCCGTCTGGGTGCCTCGCTCGGTGCCGCCGGCCTGCTGGAGGACTTCGGCCAGCCGATGACCCAGCAGTGGTCGATCGGCCCGCTGATCTCGTGGACGCTGCCGTCCTCGGGCACCCACGCCCGCGTCCACGCCGCCGAGGCCGGTGCCGACGCCGCGCTGGCCGAGTTCGACCATGCCGTGCTGCAGGCCCTGCGCGAGACGCAGACCGCGCTGGACCGCTACGCGCAGGACCTGCGCCGCCTGCAGTCGCTGCGCGAAGCCCAGCAGCAGGCCGCGCTGGCCGCCGAGCAGAACCGCCGGCTGTACCAGGCCGGGCGCACCCCGTACCTGTCCAGCCTGGATGCCGACCGCAGCCTGGTGACCAGTGATGCCACCCTGGCCGCGGCCGAGGCGCAGGTCTCGCGCGACCAGATCCATCTGTTCCTGGTGCTGGGTGGCGGCTGGCAGACCACGGTCGCGCCGGCGGCCCCCGCCACCGCGCAGGCCACGGCGAAGTAAGCCATGAACGCGCTGACCGACCGCCAGGCGTGGCTGTTCTCGATCAAGACCTACCTGGCCGCGGTGGCCGCGCTGTACATCGCCATGGCCGGCAACCTGTCGCGTCCGTACTGGGCGATGGGCACGGTGTACATCGTCAGCCAGCCGCTGCTGGGCCCGACCCGGGCCAAGGGCGTGTACCGCATCGTCGGCACCCTGGTGGCCGGC
>JAAIGF010069512.1_pt1 | contig 10415 bp, 9 predicted proteins | sample 6487441 | NCBI WGS metagenome assembly JAAIGF01 (sample SAMN13974129, study PRJNA590717) | phyllosphere metagenome | biome: pepper field; feature: multiple bacterial spot infested pepper fields; material: pepper leaves; isolation source: leaves from pepper fields | host: Capsicum annuum ...
AGGTCGTTGGTCGGTTCGTCCATCACCAGCAGGTTGGACGGCTGTGCGAACAGCTTGGCCAGCAGCAGCCGGTTGCGTTCGCCACCGGACAGGCGTGTGATCGGCGCGCGCGCACGTTCCGGGGTGAACATGAAATCCTGCAGGTAGGCATGCACGTGCTTGCGCTTGCCGTTGAACTCGAGGAAATCGCGGCCTTCGGCCACGTTCTCGATTGCGCTCCAGTCTTCGCGCAGCACCGAGCGGTACTGGTCGAAATAGGCGACCTGCAGGTTTGTACCCGCGTTCACCTCGCCCTTGGCCGGCTGCAGCTCGCCCAGCAGCAGCTTGAGCAGCGTGGTCTTGCCACTGCCGTTGGGGCCGATCAGGCCGATGCGGTCGCCACGCAGGATGGTGGTGGAAAAATCGCGCACCATGCAACGATCGCCGAAGGCGAACGATATGTCCTTGACGTCGATGACCTTCTTGCCCGAGCTGACGCCCTGGGCCGCTTCCATCCTGACGTTGCCGCTGAGGTCGCGGCGCTGCGAACGCTCAACGCGCATTGCCTTGAGGCGGCGCACACGTCCCTCATCGCGGGTGCGACGCGCCTTGATGCCCTGGCGGATCCATACCTCTTCCTGCGCCAGCAGCCTGTCGAAGCGTGCATTTTCCTGCGCCTGGGCATTCAGGCGTTCTTCGCGGCGGCGTTCGTAGTTGGCCCAGTCGCCCGGCCAGCTGGTGACCTGGCCGCGGTCGATCTCGACGATGCGGGTGGCCAGCGCGCGCAGGAAACGGCGGTCATGGGTGACGAACACGACGCTGCCGCTCCACCCCTTCAGGAACGCTTCCAGCCAGTCGATGGCTTCGATGTCCAGGTGGTTGGTCGGTTCATCCAGCAGCAGCAGGTCAGGGCTGGACACCAGCGCGCGGCCGAGCAGTACCCGGCGCTTCATGCCACCGGACAGACGTGCGAACTCGGCGTCACCATCCAGATCCAGCTTGGTCAGGGTTTCGCTGACGCGCTGGTCCAGCCCCCAGCCGTTGGCGGCGTCGATCTTGGCCTGTACGTTGCCCAGCGCTTCGCCGTCGAACTCCTCGGCGTGGCTGAGATGGTGGAATTCGGCCAGCCATTGGCCCAGTTCGCCCAGACCATCGGCCACCACGTCGAAGACGCTGCCGGCCGCGCCGTGCGGCACTTCCTGTTCCAGGCGCGTAACACGGACGCCCTGCTGCACGCGGACTTCGCCGTCGTCGGGCTTGTGGTCGCCGGACAGCAGCTTGAGCAAGGTGGATTTGCCGGCGCCGTTGCGGCCGATCAGGGCGATGCGTTCGCCCGGCTCGATCGACAGTTCGGCTTTTTCCAGCAACAACGGGCCGCCGACGCTGAAGTCGACGTTCTGCAGGGTAATCAGAGGCATCCGCCCATTGTACGTGGCTGCCGGCGGCTGCGCTCACGCACCCTGCATCGGGCCCAGCAGCATGTCCAGCCCCGGCAGCCATTGCCGGGCCGGGTGGCGTACCAGCCACAGCTGCCTGCGCAATGGCGGCAGCGGCGTGCGCAGTACCTGCAGGCGGCCGAGCAGCAGCGACTCTTCCAACGCGTGCCGCGACAGGCAGGCCACGCCCAGTCCGGCGATGGCCGCCTGTTTGATCGCTTCGGTGCTGCCCAGCTGCAGCGTCCGGGAAAAGCCCCGCAGGTGCGGTCGTACGGCCTGTTCCACCGCCTCGCGGGTACCCGAGCCCGGTTCGCGCAGCAGCCAGCGCGCCTGGCGCAGCGCATCGAGCGACCACTGCGCTGGCGCATCGGCGGCGGCCACCACCAGCAATGGATCTTCCTGCCATGGCAGCACCTGCAGGCCGGGCTCGTGGCATGGCCCTTCGATGAGCCCGGCATCCACCTGCAGCCGCTGCACGGCGGCCACCACGCCGGCGGTGTTGTCGATGCGCAGGTCCACCTCGGCCGATGGCGCCTGCTGCAACAGGGCAGCAATGCGCGGCGGCATGAGGTAGTTGCCGATGGTGGTGCTGGCCGCAAGCAGCAGCCGCACTGGCGCCTGCTGCAGCGCGCCGTGTGTCGCCAGCTGGCGCTCAAGGTCGGCGGCGTTGACCAGCAGCGCTCGTGCCGGTTCGTGCAGTGCACGGCCATGCGCATTGAGCACCAGCCGCTTGCCGACGCGGTCGAACAGCGGGGTGCCGAACTGGGATTCCAGTTCCTGCAGCGCAGCGCTGCTGGCCGACTGTGAGAGTGCGATCGCGACGCCGGCCGCACGGGTGCTTCCGTGATCGGCGATGGCGACAAACACCTGCAGCTGGCGAAGCGTGAGGCGCATGCATTCAACCTGTTTTTCAGCTTGATATTATCTGATCAATCCGTTTTACAGGTATAGGGGACAAGCGCAGGCTGCAGGCCCCTACCTTCCTTCCGGGTCCTCCCATGCAGACTCGCGCCCTGCCCCGCCTGCCCAAGCATGCCGAACACTGGCGCGCCCTGTTTCCCGGGCTGCTGCTGACCGCCGCGGTGGCCGCTGCCGCCTCATGGCTGGCTGGCCTGCCCTGGCTGCAGACCCACGGACTGAGCGCACTGACCGTGGCCATCGTGTCCGGCATCGTGCTGGGAAATACGGCCTACCCACGGCTGGCGATGCCCAGCGCGGCCGGGGTCGGCTTTGCCAAGCACTGGCTGCTGCGTGCGGGAATCGTGCTGTATGGGCTGCGCCTGACGTTCCAGGACATCGGTCAGGTCGGTATGTCCGGCGTGCTGATCGATGTGCTGGTGGTCGCCAGCACATTCGGGCTGGCCTGCTGGCTCGGCGTACGCGTGTTCCGCATGGAACGCGAAGCCGCCATGTTGATAGGCGCCGGCAGCGCCATCTGCGGCGCTGCCGCGGTGATGGCGGCCGACCCGGTGGTACGCGGTCGGCCGGCACAGGTCACTGTGGCGGTATCTACCGTGGTGGTGTTCGGTACCGTGGCGATGTTCCTGTATCCGGCGCTGTATCAGCTGGGCGTGGCGCAGGGATGGCTGGCCATGGACGCACAGCGCTATGGCCTGTTCACCGGGGCGACGGTGCATGAAGTAGCGCAGGTGGTGGCCGCCGGACGGGCACTGGGGGACGACGCAGCCAATACCGCGGTGATCACCAAGATGGTACGGGTGATGTTGCTGGCGCCTGTTCTGCTGCTGCTGTCGCTGCGGCTTGCACAAGGCCCGGCCGGCCAGGGCGATGGGCAGCGCATGCCGATCGTGGTGCCATGGTTCGCGTTCGGCTTCGTGGCCGTGGCCGGCATCAATTCGCTGCATCTGCTGCCGTCGACCCTTCAGCACGGGCTGGTGCAGCTGGATACGGCGCTGCTGGCGATGGCGATGGCAGCGCTGGGGCTCACGACGCACATTTCGGCGCTGCGTCAGGCCGGCCTGAAGCCGCTGCTGCTGGCTGCGCTGCTGTTCGCCTGGCTGGTACTGGGCGGGTTCGCCATCCAGCACGGGGTGCTGGCGCTGCCTGGCCTGTCCGGTGACATCGGCGCGTGGTGCCGGGGCCTGCCCGGCTGAAGCACCGCGGCCCTCCAGCGGGGCAGAGCGCCGCTCCTCCTGCAGGGTCGCGTGCTGCCGGGCAGAGCCCCGCGCCAGGCGGCTGCCGGTACAATGCGCCATGAATGATTTCTCTACCCTGCCGCTGAACCCGGCCCTGCAGCCCGGCCTGGATGCCCTCGGCTACACCACACTCACCGCCGTGCAGGCTCAGAGCCTGCCGGCCATCCTTGCGCGCCGGGATGTGATCGCACAGGCGCCGACAGGCAGCGGCAAGACCGCAGCGTTCGGGCTGGGCCTGCTGCAGGCGCTGGACCCGTCCACGCAGCGCGTGCAGGCGCTGGTGCTGTGCCCTACCCGCGAACTCGCCGACCAGGTGGGCAAGCAGATCCGGCGGCTGGCCACAGGCATTGCGAACATGAAACTGCTGGTGCTGACCGGCGGTGTACCGCTGGCACCGCAGCTGGCTTCGCTGGAAGCGCACGACCCCCACGTGGTGGTGGGCACGCCCGGACGCGTGCAGGAGCTTGCCCGCAAGCGCGCGCTGAACCTGGGCCAGGTGCGCACGCTGGTGCTGGACGAGGCCGATCGCATGCTGGACATGGGCTTCGAAGAACCCATCCGCGAGATCGCCGGGCGCACCCACAAGGACCGGCAGACGCTGCTGTTCTCGGCCACCTTTCCGGATGCCATCCGCGCCATCGGTCGCGACGTGCTTCGCGATCCACTGGAAGTCACCGTGGAAGGTGCCGACCACGCTCCGGACATCCGCCACCTGTTCTGCGAAGTGGAACCAGCGCATCGACAGAAGGCCCTGGCGGGTCTGCTGTTGAAGCACACGCCGGAATCGGCGGTGGTGTTCTGCAATACCCGCAAGGACGTCGACGAGGTTGCCAGTTCACTGCAGCAGTTCGGTTTTTCCGCGCTCGCGCTGCATGGCGACATGGAACAGCGCGACCGCGAGGAAGTGCTGGTGCGTTTCGCCAACCGCAGCTGCAATGTGCTGGTGGCAAGTGATGTCGCGGCACGCGGACTGGACGTGGAAGACGTGGCAGCGGTGATCAACTACGAACTGCCGACCGACATCGAAACGTACCAGCACCGCGTGGGCCGGACCGGCCGAGCCGGTGCCAGCGGCGTGGCGATCAGCCTGGTGGCGGGCCGTGAGAAAACCCGTGCCGAGGCGCTGGAAGCGCAGCGCGGCGCTGCGCTGGACTGGCAGAAGACCCCGCTGGCCACCAGCCGCCCGGACGTGCTGCCGCAGGCGGCCATGCGCACGTTGCGCATCGATGGCGGCAAGACCGACAAGCTGCGTCCCGGCGACATCCTGGGTGCACTGACCGGCGATGCGGGATTGCCAGGAAAGCATATCGGCAAGATCGCGATCTACGCGACACGGTCCTACGTGGCCATCGCCCGCGAACAGGCCGGCAAGGCGGTGGCGAAGCTGGAAGCAGGCAAGATCAAGGGCCGCAGGTTCCGCGTGCGCGCGATGTAATCGCGGCCGTTCCGCACGCGGTCGGGTTGCGGTCGCGGCTGATGCACGCGTATTACGTAGAGCCGGGCTCTGCCCGGCTGCCGTCAGTAGACCAGTTCTGCGTGCAACGGCAGGCCAGCTTCCCAACGAGCGCGACCTCCCAGGCCATCCAGTTCCACCAGCACACCGGCGCCCACCACGTCCACGCCCAGGCGACGTACCAGCGACAACGCCGCAACCAGCGTGCCGCCGGTCGCCAGTACATCATCGATGACCACCACGCGCGCACCGGCAGGCAGTGCATCGGCATGCACCTCGACGCAGTCACTGCGGTATTCCAGCGTGTATTCCTCGCGCAGCACCTTGCCCGGCAGTTTGCCCGGCTTGCGTACCGGCACGAAGCCGATACCCAGTTCGTGCGCCATCGCCGCGCCAAGGATGAAGCCCCGCGATTCGATGCCGACCACCGCGTCCAGCCTCTGATCGCGCCAGCGCGCGCACATCGCCGTGATTGCCGCACGGAAGTCGTCGCCATCGGCGAGCAGCGGCATGATGTCCTTGAACAGGATCCCGGGCTTGGGGAAATCGGCGACGTCGCGCAGGCGTGCGGCCCACTGCGGTGCGGCGACGGTGGCATCTGTCATGGCGTGAACAGGTTGGCTGATGGCGGCATAGGGTAACCGTTCCGGGCGTTGGATGCCTTCGCGGGCGCTGCCCCGGATGGCTGCGGTTGCCGGGCAGAGCCCGGCACTACCGCGGATGACAGCTCAGGAACTGCAGGAAAGCATCGAACAACCCGCCTTGTGATCGGCCCACGCGGGGCGCTTGCCGGCGTAATGCTGCATGCCTTCGCGCGGCGTGTACGGATGGCGCAGCACTTCCTGCAGCGTGCGTACCCCGCCCAGGTCACCCTGTTCGGCGCGTTCGATGGCTTCCTGCGCCAGCCAGTTGCGCAGCACGTACAGCGGATTGGCCGAACCCATGCACTGGTGCCGTTCGGCCGCCGTCATCGGGTCCGCCCGCAGGCGCGCCGCGTACGCCTGAAGCCAGGCGCGCAGAGGCTCCTGCACCGCATCGCGGCGTGCATCGTGGTAGTAGACCTCTGCCAGCACGCTGGCATCCGGGCGGTCCGCATCCACGTGCATCAATGCCCGGTAGGACAGCGTCATGTCCATCGTGCCCTCCTGCATGATCTGCTGCCAGCGCCGATGCAGCTGCAGATCATCATCGCTGGCCGCCGTCAGGCCCAGCTTGGCCGCCGCATCGCGCCGCATGCATGCCGCAAGCGTGTGCTGGAACGCGTCCAGCCCGGCCTGCAGCGGTTGCACATCGGCGAACAGCGACGACAGGGCCTGCGCGAAACGGCTGAGGTTCCAGAACGCCACCTGTGGCTGCGTGCCGAACCGGTAACGTCGCCGCTGCGCATCGGTGGTGTTGGGCGTCCAGTCCGGATCGAAGTCTTCCACCCAGCCATAAGGGCCATAGTCGATGGTGAGCCCGAGCACGGACATGTTGTCGGTGTTCATCACCCCATGCACGAAGCCCACCCGCATCCAGTGCGCCACCATTTCCGCGGTGCGCACGCAGATTTCGGCGAACCACTGCGCGCGCATGTCCTCCGGCGCGCCCTGCAGCTGCGGAAAATCCCGCGCGATGCAGGTATCCACCAGCTGCTGCAGCAACGCCTGTTCGCCCCGCGCTGCGGGCAGCTCGAAGCTGCCAAAACGCAGGAAGGAAGGTGCGGCGCGGCAGACCACCGCGCCCGGCTCGGGCTGCGGGTTACCGTCATACAGAATGTCGCGCACCACCTCCTCGCCTGTGCCGACCAGCGACAGCGCACGGGTTGTCGGCACGCCCAGGTGGTGCATGGCTTCACTGCACAGGAATTCGCGGATGGACGAACGCAGCACCGCGCGACCATCGGCCCCGCGCGAATAGGGCGTCGGCCCGGCGCCCTTGAGCTGCAGCTCCCAATGTGCTCCATCCGGCGCCACCAGCTCGCCCAGCGAGATCGCCCGGCCATCACCCAGCTGGCCGGCCCAGTGCCCGAACTGGTGGCCACCATAATTGGCCGCCCAGGGCTGCATGCCCTCCAGCAACGCGTTGCCGCCGAATACTTCGGCGAACGCCCCGCTGGCCACCAGCGACGGCGGCAGACCCAGCAGCGCCGCCACTTCCGGCCAGTGCGCCAGCAGCGTCGGCGCCGCGACCGGAGTGGGCAGCACCGGCGACCAGGCCGCGCCACGTATGTCGCGACGATGCAGGCCGGTGCCGCTATCGCCGGGCAGGGCCTGGATCAGGCGGTTGTCAAAACGTGGCGTCGAAGGGCTCATGATGCCTAGGTGGGGACAGCGACCGTGCGCAGCAAGCGCCCGCCGGTCAGCGGCTGCCCAGCACCTGCAGGCTGCCTCCCCGCTCCACCGCATGCCGATAGGCGGGGCGCTGTTCAATGCGTTGCAGGAATCCACGCAACGCCGGCTTGTCATCCAGCCCGTCGCCACGGCTGCCCGCGGCCTGGATGGGGAAACTCATCTGGATGTCCGCGGCCGTGAAGCGCTCGCCGGCGAACCACGGGCTGGCCGCCAGACGGGCTTCCATCCAGTCCAGGTGCAGGCGTCGCTGCGGTCCCACAAAATTCTTTTCAGCCTTGTCGGCGATGGCGCGTGCGATGGGCCGGGCGAAGAACGGCATCGGCGCATTGCGTATCCGCCCCATCACCAGCGTCAGCAGCATCGGCGGCATCGCCGAACCCTCGGCATAGTGCAGCCAGTAGCGGTAGGCCATGCGTTCGTCGGCATCGGCCGGCACCGGTGCCGGAGAAAGTGCGCGATCGTGGTCGTAGCGGTCGGCAAGATAATCGAGAATCGCGCCGGATTCGGCCAGCACGCGGTCGCCGTCCTGGAGTATGGGTGCCTTGCCCAGGCGGTGCACCTCGCGCAGTTCCGGAGGCGCCAGCAGGGTGCTGCTATCACGCGCGTACTGCTTCAGCTCGTAAGCCAGCCCCAGCTCTTCCAGCATCCACAGCACGCGCAGCGAGCGGGAGTTTTCCAGGTGATGGACGACGATCATGCAGATATACCAGGGCTGAGGTCATGCACATGGTAGACGCCGGCCGCAGGGCTGTACGTGATGGACAAAAAAAACGCCGGAAGCTTGCGCTTCCGGCGTCTCTGACTACCTTACGGCAGCAGACGGATTACTCCGGGTTCACCTGGTCTGCCTGCATGCCCTTCTGGCCCTGCACGGCGACGAAGCTCACCTTCTGGCCTTCCTGCAGCGACTTGAAGCCGTTGCCCTGGATGGCACGGAAGTGCACGAAGAGGTCCGGGCCGCTTTCCGGGGTGATGAAGCCGAAGCCCTTGGCGTCATTGAACCACTTGACGGTACCGGTCTGACGATCAGACATTTTGCTAACTCCTGAAACAATGTGAAATAAATCGCAACCACCGGGTGTCGGGGCTGAGACTGAGTTGCAGGCGTTGGCAAAGCGGATCGATGAAGCGGATCGATGAGATCAACTGCATCAGGCCACGATTTACGGTGACCCTAGCAAACACAGTGGATCGAACGATACGCGTGTTTTGCTGAAAAAGCGATAGCCCGTGCGTCAACAACGCAAAGACCCGCAGCCCCCGCACCCCAAGGGCCGCCGCGGGACGGGCCGCTTTCGAGAACCTGTTCAGAATTTCCCTACCCCACCTTGGGCAGAAAACTGAACGACCGACGCGGCACCCAGTACTCGCCCGCTGCGGAAACACCGGGCAGCACCGGTCAGCGGATCGACGAACCGCAGGGCCCGGGCCAGCAACTGCAAGGGTTTCGGCGGTTCGCCCGGCACCTGCGGCCGACACTCCGGGTACAGATCATCGCCCAGGATCGGCGCGCCCAGCGCCGCCATGTGCACGCGCAGCTGGTGCTTGCGACCGGTCACCGGCAGCAGGCGGTAACGCCACAGCGGGCCCTGGCCATCAATCACCTCCACCCCGGTCAGGCTGTTCGGCTCACCCTGCACTTCCTGCATGCGGAAGAACGGCGCGCCGGGCCGCAGCCGGCTCCGGCGCTGCAAAGGAAAGGCCTGCGACGGCAAGGCTGCCGCCAGCGCCTCGTACTCCTTGACGATTCGCCGTTCGCGGAACAACCTCTGGTAGGCATCGCGGCTGTCCGGGCGGGTGGAGAACAGCACCAGGCCGGCGGTAAGCCGGTCCAGCCGGTGCAGCGGCACCAGCGACGGGTTGCCGGTGCTGGCGATCAACCGGGCCAGCAGGGTCTGCCGTACATAGGCCCCCGCCGGCACCACCGGCAGGAAATGAGGCTTGTCGACCACCAGCAGATGCTCGTCGCAATGCACGATGCGTTCAGCGAACGGAATCTCCTGCTCGTTGTCCACCTCACGGTAATAGCGCACTTCCAGGCCCACCTGCCAGGGCTGCCCCGGCGCAAGCGCCCTGCCCTGCGCATCCTGCACGCGGCCACGGGCAAAGCGGTCCAGCCACTGTGCGCGGCTGATGCGCGGGAAGCGTACGCACAATCCGTCCAGCAGGCTGGACCAGTCACCCGGCGGCAACTGCAGGCGACTGGGCGGGAGACCTGCGGACATCGGATCGGACGGTTTCATGGCGCAACCTTTATCATGGGCATCTTTGCCCACGGAAGCCCCATGGCTCTCACCGCCACCATCCGCAAGGCCGAGCTGCAGATCAGCGACATGGATCGCGGCTACTACGCCACCCACAACCTCACCCTGGCCCAGCACCCGTCGGAGACCGACGAGCGGCTCATGGTGCGGCTGCTGGCGTTCGCGCTCAATGCCGATGACCGGCTGGAATTCGGTCGCGGGCTGAGCACCGACGACGAGCCGGACCTGTGGCAGCAGGACTACACCGGCGACATCCTGCAGTGGATCGACCTGGGCCACCCGGACGAATCGCGCATCCGCAAGGCCTGCAACCGCAGCGCACGCGTGCAGGTGGTGAAGTACGGCGGACACGCTTCGGATGTGTGGTGGCAGAAGCAGGGCAAGGCGCTGGAGCGCTTCCACAACCTGTGCGTGATGGACCTGCCCAGCGACTTCGTGGAGCAGTGGGGCCTGCAGATCCAGCGCGCCATGCGCTGGAGCGTGCTGGTCCAGGACACCGAAGTGCAGTTGATCAACGACCAGATGCAGCTGCAGGTCACCCCGGCCTGGCGCAAGCGCGCCAAGGACTGAGCACGGTGACCGCGACGCGTTGCGATGTCCTGGTGATCGGCGCGGGCGCAGCCGGGATGATGTGTGCGCTGACGGCCGGCCAGCGCGGGCGCGTGGTGCAGGTCATCGACCACGCCAACAAGGTGGGCAAGAAGATCCTGATGTCCGGCGGTGGGCGCTGCAACTTCACCAACACCGGCACCACCCCGGCCAACTTCGTGTCGGCCAATCCGCACTTCTGCAAA
>JAAIGF010099553.1_pt1 | contig 10414 bp, 9 predicted proteins | sample 6487441 | NCBI WGS metagenome assembly JAAIGF01 (sample SAMN13974129, study PRJNA590717) | phyllosphere metagenome | biome: pepper field; feature: multiple bacterial spot infested pepper fields; material: pepper leaves; isolation source: leaves from pepper fields | host: Capsicum annuum ...
ATCCTGATCGTCGACGACTTCTCGACCATGCGTCGCATCGTCAAGAACCTGCTGGGCGACCTCGGCTTCACCAACACGGCCGAAGCCGAGGATGGGCATGCCGCGCTGGCACTGCTGCAGAGCCAACCCTTCGATTTCGTGGTCACCGACTGGAACATGCCGGTGATGACCGGCATCGACCTGCTCAAGGCCATCCGTGCCGATGCCCGCCTGAAGACCCTGCCGGTGCTGATGGTCACCGCCGAAGCCAAGCGCGAGCAGATCATCGAAGCCGCGCAGGCCGGCGTGAACGGCTACATCATCAAGCCGTTCACCGCGCAGACACTGCAGGAAAAGCTCGGCAAGATCTTCGAACGCCTGGCGGCGAGCGCCTGATGGCCGCCACCATGGACAAGGCCTGGCTGGTCCAGCGCCTGCAGGAAGCGCTGCACGCACTGGAAGCCGGCGACGAAGCGGGCTGGCGACGGGAAATCGACGCACTGGCGGCCGCGCGCACCCAGCCGATGATGGCCGGACTTTCGCGCCTTGCCCGCGAGCTCGGCCAGGCGCTGGGCGAACTGCCCACCCTGCCCAGCGAAGCCGGCGAGCTGGATGACGCCTGCGCACGCCTGGACCACGTGGTGGAAATGACCGAACAGGCCAGCCATCGCACCCTGGACCTGGCCGACGAATGCAGCGCGCTGGCCGCACGGCTGCGCGAGGGTGGTCTGCCGCCGGTCGAGCAGGAACAGGCACTGGACCGCATTCGCCACAACCTCACCGAAATATCCCTGACGCAGAGCTACCAGGACCTCACCGGGCAGATCATCCGCCGCGTGGTGGGCATCGTGCGGCGCGTGCACGAAGGGTTCGGCGCACTGGGCCTGCCACCGGAAACCCACGGGCGCAATGCGCCGGGCCTGGCCGGACCGGCGGTGAAGGGCGTGGACCGCCACGCGGTTTCCCAGCTCGACGCCGACGACCTGCTGTCCGGCCTGGGGCTGTAACCATGAGCGCAGGAGCACTGGCATGATCGCCGACGACATCGCGGCCGACTTCATCATCGAGGCCCAGGAAATCCTGGATCGCCTCGGCGAACAGCTGGTGAGCCTGGAGCAGGCACCCGAGGACAGCGAACAGCTCAATGCGGTCTTCCGTGGTTATCACACGCTGAAGGGCGGCGCAGGCTTTCTCGGCATCACCGCCATGGTGGAGCTGTGCCACGCCGCGGAAGAGGCACTGGGGCTTGCGCGCTCCGGGCAGGCGACCCTGTTGTCGTGCCATTTCGATGCCGCACAACAGTCGCTGGACTACCTGCAGGCGATGCTGGATGCGGTGTCCGCTGGCGACGAGCCGCCGCACGCGCCCGCCGCGCTGATCGCCCGCTTCGATGTCGGCAACGCATCCCTCGTGGCCCTGCCCGACACGGCAGTCGATCCGGACCTGATCAGCGACGACGAGTTCGAAGCGCTGCTGGATCAGCTGCATGGTGGCGCCGCACCGACCGCCGTCGTGCCTGCCAAGGACGATGATGGCCTGATCAGCGACGACGAGTTCGAAGCCCTGCTCGACCAGCTGCATGGCGGCGCGGTGCCGGGCAGCCAGTCGACGCTGCCCAGCGGCACGTCGCCGGCAGCAGCCTCGGCAGCGGCGTCGCCGGCGCCGCTCGCGCCGCCGCCACGCGCACCGACACCGGCTCCGGCAACGAAGTCTGCGGCACGCTCCGGCGCTGAAGCCGAGCACACCGTGCGCGTGGACACCAGGCGACTGGATGCCATCGTCAACCTGATCGGCGAGCTGGTGCTGTCGCGCAACCGCCTGAAGACACTGCGCGTGCGCCTGCGCGATGAAGAACTGGACCGCGCGGTATCCACCCTGGATATCGCCACCGCGCGCCTGCAGTCGGCGGTGATGCGCACCCGCATGCAGCCGGTCGGCAAGGTGTTCTCGCGCTTCCCGAAGGTAGCCCGTGATGTCGCCCGTTCGCTCAGCAAGGAAGTAGACCTGGAACTGCAGGGTGCGGAAACCGAACTGGACCGCAACCTCGTCGAAGCCCTCGCCGATCCTCTGGTGCATCTGGTCCGCAACGCCATCGACCATGGCATCGAGACACCGGAACTGCGCGAGGCGCAGGGCAAGCCGCGCAGCGGCCATGTGCGCCTTTCCGCGCAGCAGGAAGGCGACTACGTCAGCATCGAAGTGCAGGACGATGGCGCCGGCATCGATCCGGAAAGGCTGCGCGCCAAGGCCCGCGAGAAGGGCCTGATCGACCCCGAGGCCGCCGCCCGGCTGAGCAGCGATGAATGCCTGCACCTGGTGTTCCTGCCGGGTTTTTCCACCAAGCAGCAGGTCACCGACATCTCCGGCCGTGGCGTCGGCATGGACGTGGTGCAGTCGCGCATCCGCGAACTCAGCGGACAGATCCAGATCCAGTCCGAGCTGGGCCGTGGCAGCCGCTTCATGATCCGCGTACCGCTCACCTTGGCGATCCTCCCCACCCTGCTGGTGCAGGCCGGCGAGGATGTCTATGCACTGCCGCTGGCGCGCGTGCTGGAAGTGCTGCATGCCCCCGCCACCTCGCTGGGCTGGTTCGATGGCCGCGCCGTGCTTGACCGCCATTCACACGCGCTGGCGCTGGTGGACCTGCGCCAGTGGCTGGATGTGCAACCCATGCAGTCCAGCCTGCTGACGGTTGTCGTGCTGCAGGCCGGCGAAGCCCGCTTCGGGCTGGTGGTGGACCAGGTGCGCGGGCGCGAGGAAGTGGTCATCAAGCCGCTGCCGGGAGCCTTGCGCGGCCTGCGCGGCTACGCCGGTGCGACGTTGATCGGCGATGGACGCATGGCGCTCATCCTGGATGTGGATGGCCTGCGAAGCCCGCAGGATTGAATGAACCCCCCGACGTTGGACCGCATCGCGCCGGCCAGCTTCTCAAGCCCCTTCGCTACCGGCCGATAACGCACCCATGGACAGACTCAGCCTCATAGGACTCTTCCTTGCCCTGGCCTCGCTGGTGGGAGGCAGCATCCTCAAGGGTGCCGGCCTGGCTTCGCTGTGGTCGCCTGCCGCGTTCGTGATCGTCATCGTCGGCACCATCGCCGCCATCCTGCTGCATACGGCCCCGGCCGTGTTCCGGCATGCATTCGCCATCGTGCGCTGGGTGGTCCGTCCGCCGCGCAGCGACCGCCAGGCACTGATCGCGCAGATCGTGGATTGGAGCAACATCGCCCGCCGCCAGGGCCTGCTCGGTCTGGAAGCGCAGGTGGAAGCGCAGCACGACCCGTTCCTGCGCAAGGGCCTGCAGTTGCTGGTGGACGGCGTGGAGCCGGAAACCATCCGCCGCATGCTGGAAATCGAACTGGGCAGCCAGGAACACCAGGATCTGGCGGCCTCCAAGGTGTTTGAAGCAATGGGCGTCTACGCGCCCACGCTGGGCATCATCGGCGCCGTGCTTGGCCTGATCGCGGTGATGAAGAACCTTGGCGACCCCAGCAAGCTTGGCCACGGCATCGCCGCGGCATTCACCGCCACCATCTATGGCATCGCCTCGGCCAACCTGCTTTTCCTGCCGGTGGCGGCGAAACTCAAGGGTGTGATAGCGCATACCTCGCGCGACCGCGAAATGGCCATCGAGGGCATCATCTCCATCGCCCAGGGCGAGAATCCCCGCAACATCGAAACCCATCTGTCCGGGTATCTGCACTGACATGGCCCGCCGTCGTCCCACCGAAGAACATGCCAGCCATGAGGCCTGGGCGATCCCCTACGCCGACCTCATGACGCTGCTGCTCGCCTTCTTCGTGGTGATGTACGCCATCTCCTCGGTCAACGAAGGCAAGTACCGGGTGGTCGCCGACGCGCTCAGCAGCGCCTTTGGCTCGGCGCCGCGCACGCTCAATCCGGTGCAGGTCGGCAGCAACCAGCTCAAGGGCGGCCAGTGGGACGCGCCGTCGGTGATCCACGCCGGCAACCGCATCGGCGCGGCCGCCGCCGCCCCCACCAACGACCCCACCCTGCTGCCGGCGATGGCCTCGCAGATGCGTTCACCGGTGTCCTTCCGCGACCATGACCGGCTGCAGCAGGCCGAACGGCAGCTCGACGCCATCGCCGACCGCCTGGGCAGCGCGCTGTCGCCGTTGATCGAGCGCGGCATGATCACCGTGCGCCGTACCGAGCTGTGGATCGAAGTGGAGATCAACAGCGACATCCTGTTCCCGACCGGATCATCGGGGCTGGACGTGCATGCCCGCGACACCCTGTCCACGCTGGCCGGCGTGCTGCGCGACGTGCCCAACAGCGTGCGCGTGGAAGGCCACACCGACAACCTGCCGATCGCCACCACCCAGTTCCCGTCCAACTGGGAACTGTCGGCGGCGCGCGCCGCCAGCGTGGTGCATCTGTTCGCCGACCAGGGCCTGCAGCCGGCGCGCCTGGCGATGGTGGGCTACGGCGAATTCCGTCCGCGCGAGGACAACGCCACCAGCGAAGGCCGCAACCGCAACCGCCGGGTGATGGTCATCATCCTCGCCGACACCAGCCACGCTGTGGATCCGATCACCGCGCGGTTGACCGCTTCCAGCGAGGCGGCCACCTCCCCTCCCCCTGCGCCCGCGCCCATCGCGCCGGCGCCGGCCGGCAGCCCCATCGGCGCCGCCGTTACCCCTGCCTTGAAGGAGTAGATCCATGCGCATCTGGGCAATCGCCAACCAGAAGGGTGGCGTGGGCAAGACCACCACCACGCTCACCCTCGGCTGCGGACTGGCCGCGCTGGGCCATCGGGTGCTGTTGATCGACCTGGACCCGCATGCGTCGCTGACGCGCGCGTTCGGCATTCCGCTGGACCCGCCGCCCGCTGGCGTGCTGGATCTCTTCTCCGCACCGCCGGCCGAACTTGCCAGCCTGTGCCATGACACGCCGGTGCCCGGCCTGGCACATGTCTGCGCGCAGGCCGCGCTGGCCACCCTGGAACGCCGCAGCGCCAACCAGCCGGGCCTGGGCCTTGCGCTGCAGAACGCGCTGGCGCGTCATCAGGGCCGTCACGATTACATCCTGCTGGACTGTGCGCCCACGCTGGGGCTGCTGATGATCAATGCGCTGGCCGCCGCCGACCGCCTGATCATCCCCACCCAGGCCGAGCCGCTTGCCCTGCATGGCCTGGATGGCATGGTGCGCACCGGCGAGATGGTCGAACGTTCACGCCGCCGGCCGCTGCCGATCTGCATCCTGCCGACGCTGTTCGATCGCCGCACGCGGGCAGGCAACGAAAGCCTGAAGCAGATGCAGGACCGGCATGGCGCACGCGTGTGGGAAGACGCGATTCCGGTGGACACGCGCCTGTGCACCGCGGCCAACGTGATGACACCGCGACAGGGCGACGAGTATCCGGGCCGTGGCCTGGCGACCTATCGCCGCGCGCTGCAGTGGATCCTCGCCGACGATGCACGTGCCCTGGAGCAGGCCGCATGAGCAGTGAAACGGTGCTGGACGACTATCTGGACGAGCTGCTCGGCGATGCCGCACCGGCGCCGATGCAGGCGCATGCGCCTGCAACCCCGGGGATGGACGCCGCGTTGGCCGCGGTGACGATGGACGATGTCACGCGCAATGCACGCGAGGCGACCTGCGATGCGCCGGTGCCCGGACCGGCGAACTGCGATGGATACGACGCGCGTGATGCACGAGCGGCCGAAGCGCAGCGCGAGCCGACCTGGGACGACCTGCCCGACGAGGTCATCTACGAGACCGGCGCAGCGGTCAGCGACGTGCTTGCCAACGCCGACAGCCCTTCGCTGCAGGCCGCGTTCGAAGCCGCGGCCTCTTCGCTGGCGCCGCCTGCCCCCCCTCCGGCGGCAGAGCGGGCGGTCCCGGACATGCCACGGCTGCCGCCCCGCGTTGCCGCGTCCTCGCCCGCTGCGGCGCCGGCACCGCCCAGCACTTGGCAGGAACTGCAGGAGCAGGCGCTGCGGCGCGACGACAGTTCACCGCCGCGGCGCGCCAATGAACGCACCTCGCGCTGGCTGCGCCTGCGCTGCGGCACCCAGGCCTATGCGCTGGAACTGCTGAAGGTGCAGGAAGTGGTGCTGTCGGTGCCGCTGCTGCCGCTGCGCGGTACCGCCGCTGCCATGCTGGGCATCATGAACCTGCGCGGTCAGGTAGTGCCGGTGCTCGATCTGGGCATGCACCTGGGCGGCGCACCGGCCACCGAGGATGCACAGACCCGCATCGTGGTGCTTGAGGAGAACGGCGAGATCATGGGCCTGCGGGTATCGGCCGTGGACGATGTCACCAATCTGAGCGACTCGCAGATCGAACCGCCGGACACGGCGCGCATCTGCCGCATCAGCAACGACATCTTCCGTGGCGTGGCCCGGCTGCAGCAGCAGCCGATGATCCTGCTCGACGCCACCCGCCTGCTCGGCTGAGCAGGCGGGGCCGCGTAGAGCCGGGCCCAGCCCGGCTGCTGGCTCACCGCGCAGCGGGGCAGCGCCCCGCTCTACTGCAGCGCATGGCTGACCGCACGCAGCAGTTCGGAAAGGTTGAACGGCTTGGGCAGCAGGCTCATGCCTGGCCCCAGGAACTCGTTGCGCACCGTCGCACGCTCGGTGTAGCCGGTAATGAACAGTACCGGCAGGCGCGGACGCAGCTCCCGCGCGGCATCGGCCAGCTCACGGCCGTTCATGCCGGGCAGGCCCACATCGGACAGCAACAGCGCAATGCCATGGTCGTCGCGGAGTTCGCGCAGCGCCTGCCGCGCATCGGCGACGGCCACCACTTCATAACCGGCCTCGAACAACATTTCCTGCACCATCTGCCGCACCGGATCGGTGTCGTCCACCAGCAGGATCCGCTCATGGCGCCCGGCAGGCGCTTCATTCTGGCCGCGCGCCGCTTCGATGGCTTCCGGATCACCAGCAGGCAGCAGCAGCTCCACTTCCGTACCCATGCCGGGCTCGCTGGTGATGCGCGCCACGCCGCCGCTCTGGCGCGCGAAGCCATAGGTCATCGAAAGCCCCAGGCCGGTGCCCTCACCTTGGGGCTTGGTGGAAAAGAACGGTTCGAAGACCTTCTTCAGCAGATGCGATTCGATGCCGCTGCCATTGTCGATCACCTTGACGCTGACGTACTGCCCGGCGGCCAGCGAGTAGTCACCCTCAACCCGGGTGCGCTCGCAACGGATGCGGATCAGGCCCTGCCTCTCCAGCGCATCGCGCGCGTTGATGACAAGGTTGAGCACCACATTCTCGAACTGGTTCGGATCGGCCAGCGCCACCAGCCGCTCGTCATCGAGCTGGAACTCCAGCTCGATGTTCTCACCGATGGTCCTTTGCAGCATGTCCTCCAGCGAGAGCACGCAGGCGGTGACGTCGAACGGCCGAGGATCCAGCGGCTGCTTGCGGGCGAATGCCAGCATGCGCTGGGTCAGCGCCGCCGCGCGCGTGGCCGAACCGGAAGCAGCATCCGCATAGTGCTTGACCCGGTCCATCCGTCCATTGCCGACGGACAGATCTATCATGTCCAGGCCGGAGATGATGGTGGTCAGCAGGTTGTTGAAATCGTGTGCGATGCCCCCGGTCAGCTGGCCCAGGGAATCCATCTTCTGGGCCTGCAGCAGCTCACCTTCGGTGCGCTCGCGTTCAGCGATCTGGTAGGCCAGTTCGCGGCGCTGCTCGCGGTCGCGCTCATGATGCGCAGTGATGTCCTCCACCACCACCAGTCCGAGGTCCGGCTGCTTGTAGGGCGTCAGGCGCCATTGGGTCATGCGTACCGGCCCGGTGCCGCTCCGCAGCCCCACCACACCCTGCCAGCGTTCGCGACCGCGCAGCGCGCTGCGCAGCCCCTCAATGAACTCATCCGCGTCGCCCAGGCGATCCAGCGGCGAGCCCTCGGTCCTGCCGGTCTGCAGCAGGCGCGCGAAGGCATCATTGGCATCGTGCACCTGCAGCTCCGCATCCAGCACCGCGATCGGCGCGTTGATGTGGCGGAATATCTCACCGAAGCGGGCTTCCACCTCGCGCAGGGCATCTTCGGCACGCCGGGCCCGCAGCAGGCTGCGCAGCGTCGCCAGCAGCACATCCGGGTCCACCGGATGGATCAGGTAGGCGTCGGCACCGGCATCCAGCCCGGTGATCAGGTCGCCGGTGCTCACCGACGCCGCCGACACATGCACCACCGGCAGCAGGCGCGTGCGGGACCGCGAGCGCAGTTCGCGCACCACATCGAAACCGCTCATGTCCGGCAGGTTCACGTCCAGCACCACTGCCGCATACTCCCTGCCACCCGCCGCATCCAGGCCTTCGCGGCCGGTGCCGGCTTCGTCCACCTGGAATCCATGGTGTTCAAGCACCCGACGGACCGAGTAACGGGTGGCTATGTTGTCATCGACGACAAGAAGGCGATCATCGTGCGTCACCGGGCGCCTCCATCTCCAGTTTCAGCGGCAGCACCACAAAGAACTCCGAACCCTCGCCCGGCGTGCTGTGCACACCCACTTGACCGCCCAGCAGCCCGGCGAAACGCTTGCACAGCGACAGGCCCAGGCCGGTACCGCGCAACCGCTTCTGAAGCGGCGAGTCCACCTGCACGAATTCCTCGAACAGCGTGGCCTGCAGATCCACGGGAATGCCGATACCGGTGTCGGACACGCTGAAGCAGATCGCATCCTCGCCCTGCATGCGCGCCGATACCACCACCTTGCCGCGCTGCGTGAACTTCAATGCGTTGGCGATGAAATTGCGCAGGATCTGCGCCAGCTTCTTGTCGTCGGTGTACAACATCGGCAACGGCGGCGGATCGATGAATTCCAGGTCGATATGGTGGCCTTCCACCAGCGGACGGAACATGCCGCGCAAGGCGGAAAACAGGTCCATCAGATCGAACCATGCCGGCGAAATGGTGATCCGGCCGGCCTCGATCTTGGCCAGGTCAAGCAGATCGTCAACCATTTCCCGCAGTTCGCTCGCCGCGCCACTGATGAAGCCCACCTGCTGCCGCTGGCCTTCGCTCAGCACCCCATCCAGGCCATCGTCCAGCAGCCGCGTCATGCTCAGGATCGATCCCAGCGGCGTGCGCAGTTCATGGCTCATGTAGGAAAGAAAGCGGCTCTTCAGCTCGGACACATGCCGCAACTGTTCGGCCTGCTGGTCCAGCTCGGCATACAGCGCCAACACGCCCTGGTTGGTCTCGTCCAGCTCAGCGCGCAGTGCATGGTTCTCATGGCGCAGGCGCTCCAGCTCCTGCGCTGGTTCGTGCATGCTGTTCATATGAAAGCCCCTACGCGCAGCGCGACGATACATGCATCATCGCGCCCGCGGTCGAAATCCCGTTGCAGCACCGCGACCACCAGGGCCGGATGCCGGTGCTGGAGGCCGGGATAATCCCTCAGGCTCCAGCGTGCCTGGAGGCCGTCGCTGTGCATGACCAGCAGCGTGCCAGCGTCGGCGTGAAGGTGGAATGCCTGGGCGCGGCGGTACTGCGCGCCAACGATGCCGGGCATGGATGCCAGGCCACGGGAGGTCTCCTGGCTGCACAGGCTGCCGGCGATGTTGCCGACCCCGGCGAATTCGATGCTGCCCGCGGCCTGCATCACGCACGCCACCGCCGCCGCCGCGCCACGCGTGCCGGACATGCCGGCATGCAGCCGCGCGATGCGCTCCACGGTGCTCTCGCCCACCACCGATGCGGCCGCCGCGCGCACGCCCGCCTGCGCCGCATCCGCCGCCGGCAGGCCATGGCCAAGACCGTCGATCACCGTAAGCGCAAGCCCACCGTCCCACGCCTGCAGGTGCCAGGCATCGCCACAGACCACTTCCTGGTTGAACGGCAGACGCAGTGCGCCATAGCCGGAATCGACATCGTGCGGCGCCCGTTCGGCGAATACGCGCGCCACAAGCACCGCGCCGCGGGCATCGCACCAGGCCTCCATCACCCGGGCCTGACGGGCGATCACGCCCATCCCCAGGCCTGGGCTTGCGCCGGTGGAATAGCCATCCTGCAGCGCCTGCGCCAGCACGAATCCGGGGCCGCGATCCATGCTCACCAGTTCCACGCCCTGGCCGTCACGGCCGACGACCAGTGACAGGTACATGCGTCCGCCGCCACCATGGCGCCACAGGTTGCTGGCCATTTCAGTGGCTACCAGCGCCACGCGGCCGGCGTCGGCCTCGTTGAAGCCCGCCTGCGCGGCCAGCAACTGCGCCTCGCGGCGCACCTGGCCCACCTGGGTGGTTTCTTCAACAGCGACGACCCGGGTGACGTGCCCGGCAAAATTCAGATCCATTTTACGATCGTTACCCGCGTACCCTCTCCGGGCGCGCTGTCCAGCTCGAACTCATCCACCAGCCGCCGCGAGCCGGAAAGCCCCAGGCCCATGCCAGTGCCGGACGACCAGCCATCGGTCAGTGCCCTGTCATGGTCCGCGATGCCCGGCCCCTGGTCGGCG